>SDBT01001118.1_pt1 | contig 46168 bp, 59 predicted proteins | sample 2277101 | NCBI WGS metagenome assembly SDBT01 (sample SAMN10404973, study PRJNA504765) | marine sediment metagenome | isolation source: marine sediment core GS10_PC15, 103 cmbsf | place: Arctic Ocean: Southern Knipovich Ridge | collected 2010 | reverse complement strand
ATTGCCATGGCTCTTTCCAGAGCAACCCCCCTCTTTGGATACTTCGCTGCAAAATTTATGGAAACAGATGTTTTCCAAGGTGCCGCTAGAAGAATTAGAGATAAAGTTGGTTCGGCAATGACCGAAGGGTTGTCAAAGGCTGGTCATGGAATTGCTAATATATTTAAAAAGGGAAAAAGTATAGTAAAAGAAGAAAGGGAAAAATCACCAGCAACCGTAGAAGATTTAGAACAACTTCAACGAACTATTGAAGGAACAGTTCCGAAACTACAGGAAGGTGGTTATATTAAACGAGGGGGAATGATTGAAGTTCACCCAGCAGAAGTTGTTACTCCAATTGATAAACTTCTTGAACAGATTGATAACGCGAAATCTTCAGATATATCAAAGAAATTAGATAAGACATTATCCTTGATGTCCCAAAATTTAATAAGAATAGAAACAGTGGTTGTTGAAAGAAAAGAATCTGAAAAAGGTATAATTAAAACATTTATTGAGGAGTTTTCACAAGCAAGAGATACAAAACAAGAGTCACATCAAAAAAGATTATTAAAAGCTACTCTTGAATTAAAAGTCGGTTTAATTGGTATGACTTCTCGTATGAGAATTGCATGGCAAAGAACTCTTCTTCAACATCCAACATTCAGGAATATACTTTTGTTTTCTGACATTATGAAGTCAGCTATAGTTAGTCCGATTAAATTTCTATTTGGGGTTAGGGGTGGTTATGCTGGAGATGTAAGAGGAGCAACAAGAACACATAATGTTTTCTTAAAACTATCAAATCTAATGGCACTGACATATACAACTTTAATGCCAAAGATTGACAATCTTGTAATTTATGCAAAAGCGGCAGCCGAAGGAATCGTTGGTGAAAAGATTAGCCCTACAAAAGAATATACATATACAATGTTTGGTAAGATACGAGAATTTATGACTTCGAGAACACTTGAACCAATGATGAAAGGTATGTTTAGATCTATGACTGAAAAACTTGGTCTTAGTAAAGAAGCTATGGAGGAAGCTGGTGTTACAGGTTTCGGAGGGCTTGCAAGACCGGGCGGAATTATGAGAAAGATGGCAGTATCAAAAGAAAATATATTTGGAAGAATATTTGAGTCTAAATTTTTCTATGAAGTGAAAAGTGACCTAGAAAAGCTCCGTGAAATGAAAGAAGACCAAGAAGAAAGAGAAGGGCCACATTCCGCAAGTATGGCAGAGAACATTTCAAAGACTGCAATGGCTAGTGAAGTAGGAGTTGAACAAAGAACAGAGCAAACATCAAGACTTAAGAAAATGGGTAAAAAAACGTGGGATTGGATACTACTTGCTTTCGGTTTTATTAAAAATGTATTTGGCGGAGGGATAAGAAAAATACTAACAATACTTGGACCTATAGCGACGTTCCTTGGTACCAGTATAATGACGGTAGCTGGAGGTGGTGCAAAACTTGCTATGGGAGCAGGTGCGGGAATTTCTGGTGCTGCTGGAGCTGCTAGAACTGCAGGGTTGTGGGGATCTGCTAAAGCAGTTGGAGGGTTTGGCGGTAAACTTTTAGGTGCGGGAGCTGCTGGTGTAATAGGAATGGGAATGGGTGTTATGGATATGGCTCGAGCAATAATGTCAGGTGAAGCAGAAGGATTTATAGGGAATTGGTTAACTAGAGGAATATCAGGATTTTTGGGTGGTACAAAGACTGGTATGGCCGGTGCTAAACGTGGAGCAATAAAAGGAGGTGCACTAGGTGCAGCCGCTGGTTCTTTTATTCCTGTTATTGGTACATTGATAGGAGGTGCAATCGGTGCCGCAGCAGGAGGCATGTTAGGATTCGTTGGTGGCGCAAAACTATCTGAGGGGATTAGTGGAACTATTGGTGTTATTAAGAAGTATGTAACAGGTGCATGGGACATCGTAATGTTCCCATTCAAAATGTTAAAAGAGGGTTTAAAGAGCGCATGGGTATTAATGAAATGGGGATTCAACATGACCCTTGGAAAGGCATACACCGCATTTAAAGAGTGGTGGGAAAGACCAGGTATTTTACGAAGAATAATGAGTTTCATTTCTGATACATTTGGATCTATAGTTGATTATATTAAAAAACCATTAATATGGCTTCGTGACAAAATAAAAACTTTTCTTGGAGACGAGATGTGGGATAAAATTAGTAAAGTTGCGAAGACAATAATATATACCGTTATGTTCCCATTAATTACAATTCAAAAAGCGTTTAACTATCTTAAAAATGACTTTATTGAAAAAATATCTGGCTTACCAATAATTGGGGGAATATTCAAAAGTTTAATGTCTGTAGTTAAAGATATACATGAAGGAAACTTAGCATCGAAGTTAGAAAAGTCTTTACAAGAGTTAGAGGGAACACCAAAAGAACTGACCGGACGTGGTCCAGCAGGTCCTGGAATTACTACTAGAGAAGCAGCTCGTATAGCAACAGAGCATGAGGTTCGAAGAAAAGGTTATGATGTACTTGGGGAACAAATAAGTAGAAGAGGAGACAGACGTTCAGAAAGAAGTACTGCTGCAATAATAAATAATACAAATATGGTATCCTCAAATAGCAACCAACAATCTAATACTTATGGTAGACCAGCTGGACGTGACGACGGTTCGTTCGGTTCTGGCGGAAATTTTGCATATGATGTAACTAATTGTAATATCAGGTAAGGAGATAAAAATAATGGCAGGTAATGTACAAAATCTTAATCCTTTTAATGGAACATTTGGACTTCCTCCATCTACATGGATTAGCGATGAAATGATTATAAATAGTATGCCCGTACTCGAGATAATACCATGTAAGCCAAAATTTGAAAGCGGTTTAAATTTATTCAGAGTTGAAGATGATTCCGAGACTTATTTAAAGATGCTTGCAAACCATGGCTACGCAACAACAATGCCAATTCGGTGTGCTTTCTTAGCTGATAATTTTCCTACCGACTCATTTACAAATGATTATGGAGAAACATTCCTTCAAAAATTTACAGACGTTGCATCTCAAGGTATGTCACAGTTAGCACAAATGACTGGATCTCGAACTGGGACAGAGGCTGCGAAAAATCTTGGAAAAGCTTTTTCAGGAATGGGTGAAGAAATGGGGGGAGTTCTTGGTGGTGTAATGTCTGGAGCTGGAGGTATAGCATCAGGAGTGGGTACAGGAATAGAGAATATGATTAAGAGTTTGGAATCAAAAGAAGGTAGTGGAATATCTAATATGATGGGTGGTGGAGCTCAACTTCTCAATAAAATGGTTGCCGGTCATAGAGTTGACTTTCCTCAAGTTTGGAGAAACAGTGGATTTACTCCATCATATACAGCAACTATTAGATTGTATAATCCAAATCCAGGAGATATGGCGTCAACAATAACATATATAGCGGGACCTTTAGCTGTACTCCTATGTTTAGCTGTTCCAAGATCAGATGATGGTAAAACATATAATTGGCCATTCTTCCATAAAATAAAAGCTACTGGAATTTATAATTTAGACCCAGCCGTTATCACAAATATTACAGTGGTCAAAGGTGGCGATCAACAACAAATTGCACACAACCAAAGTCTCGGTATGGTAGATGTTAGAATTGACTTTGGAAGTTTATATAATAGTATGCTTGTTGAGGAGGGAGATCAAACATTTACAAATAGACCAACTGTAAGAAGTTATCTAGATGCTCTAACAGATACTGACAATGAATTATTATTTACAAGAAGGTCAAAACTACGTCAAGTCGTGGGTCAAAAAGCTGGAGTAGCAGGTATTCTTCATACACGAGTTGAACAGTTAAGTCCTAGCGATCAAATACAACTAGTCAAAAATGCAGCAGTTAGCCAAAGACAAGCTCCAGCTGTAAGTGAAACTCTTGTAGCTAGTAGAGTACCGGCAGGTGCATCAAAAATGCAAACAGACCTAGAAGATGACAGCAATCAAGATTTTGTTTCATCTGACGATGAAGAATTGGCATAAAAGATATGCTATTTAACATACGGTATTTCTTAACACCATAGTTAAATAATAGGCGAGATATAAATTGATAAGAAATTGAGTTTGTGATGTGAGTTTTTGATATTTTGATTTGTAACCTATTTCATCTAAAAGGTTCATTAATAAAATATTTACTTGTTGTTTAAAATAGATTTTCATCTTCGTTCTTTTTATAGACATCAGATGTCTAATATATTTTTCATATTTCTTTCCACATAGCGATTGTGAACCTGATTGTGTCTCTATCAAATCTTTCAAAAATAATTTATATATACTTCTTAAATTATCTGAATATTTTGTGTTATTTAATTTAGATACTATCTGTGTCGCAAGAGATGAATTAATTTTTGCAAGATTCCGAGCTTCTTCCTGTGCTCGTTTATCTGTAAATCTATACACAACTATTTTTTTGGTTATATCATCGGCGAGTTTATTTCCTTTATCAGCAGCTTTAATTTGATATATATTTTCTTCTTCTGATGGTTCTTTTTCACTTTTTATTCCCGCCCCTTCCTCTGCTGCTTTATAATATGTTTGCGCAAAACTTTTCATACTTTGAGAAATTCTAGTTCTACTATCTTGCATAAATCTTGAGATTGCATCTAGATCTCCACTTCGTAAACCTCTTGTCCAACGTCTAACCATTTCACTTGCAATATAGACAAGGGCATTGGAGATTGTTTTCTCTCTCGCAAATAGGTGGGTTTTTGTTAAGACTTCTAATGCATATTTAAATGTTTCATCATTACAATACTTAGGGAATGATTTATGCATTAAGCTATCATAATGTCGGATACTATAGAACATCATCAAATATCCATATGTTGTCTTGTCTCTCTTTTTTAGAAAATATTGTAGTAGGAATACATAAAAATTTGCAACCGCATTACTTTGAGTTCCAAATTTAGCTTCTTTCCTTCCCTTCCAGCGTCTTTTTGCAAATTCTTTTACATCTTTTTCTGTTAGACCTGTCATCTTTAAAAAGTCATAATAGTGTTTTTTAAGTTCGGGATAATGACATGGTTCGGATAAAGAACCCAAATTCTTACCCACAACCTTTACTATATAACTTTTTAGTTTAGCATCATTAACCTTTGCTTTTGAAAGTAACTGATCCATATATTATACCACCCTAACCGTAATACTATCCTCATCAAAATAGACGTATTCAGGACCATATGCTAATAATTGATCCTCAGTTAACTCTTTTAGTTGAAAGTTAAAGAATATGCTTGTCTCTGGTTTTCTTAAACGACAATGACTTACACCATCAATATCTTGAACCACATCAATAATTTCTGACCTATATATTTCAGCCCCAGTACCAAATCTATCATTAAATGCAGCTATGATAGTTGTTCTAACAGTATCTTGTAATGATGTTAAAGTACCACTAAACGATGTATTTCTAAATACTTCAATTTCAATTTCAAGAGGAATTTCATAAAGAGGTAGTGGAATCCACCCACCTTCTGAATAAATATAATTTTCCGCTTCGCTTGTAATATAAGCAATTGTGTCAGCGACCGGTTTTTCGTAAGAAAATACTGGTCCTATTGAATCTGTACATCTAATGATATTATCTTGATGTTCATCATTTCTACTTGGGGGTGCCAAAATGTATCTATCTCCAACATTAGATGCTAACGGTTCAATTACTACAATATCAATAATGGCTAAAACCGTAGGTTGATTAAGTAACATTGTATTTAATACACCAATTGTATTAGTAAATTTTATATTTGAAAAGTCAGTCAACATTCTACGATCAGATAAATCTGCAGTGCTAATTAATGTTTGAAGAACTTGAAGCTCAAATGCTTTTTGATCAACAGCATCATAATAATCCTTTTCTATAACAGGAACATCGTAAACAATAATATTAGTTGAATCAAGGACAATATTTGATCTCATGAATGTACTTAAGTCCGCTCTAAATGTGATTTTATTAGAGTATAATGCGACCTCAGCATTACTTGGATCTTTTATTGTAAATTCATATGTTTGTTCACCCGCCGGAATATCAGTATAAGGATCAAACGTATAAATAAAATAACTTGCCGTTGAGTCATTAGTCATAGTTCTAGTTGAACCGCTTGATGTAATAACCATTTCACATGATGTTAAATCAGAGTCCGTTTCTTTAGATTTATAATGTAATTTGAATATACCTTGAGTACCTGACCTTTCTACTTCTAATAGATCAGAATAAATATCATATGTTGATGCGTAACTTGTCTCTAATGCTGGCAAGACTTCGATTGCTAAAATAATATATTCATACTCACCTACTGTATTATGAGTATCAAGGTCTATTTCAAAAATATTGTAAAAATCATAACTTCCAATCGTTATAGTTTCGTTTCTATATAATCTTGTAGTCGTATCCGGTACAGTAAATACTGCATTCCTTGTTGGAACTAAATTTTCAATTTCAGTTGACCCTGTTCCAAATAGTATAGCGCTAAATAAGTCAATCTCATTGACCTGTAAATCTGATCGTTTTAAAACGGGTAATGCATTTTGGGCAAATGGAACATCAGGAACAACTACACTAATACTTTCATAATCGCTTTCTGTAACCAAACGTTCTACTGCTCTAATTGCCGCAATCGAATTTCTTCTAACCTCTTCTAGAGATTCTTCATCTATTCCACCAGATGCAGAGGAAGCATTAATTACATCGTAATCAACAATTTGTGTAATTCCAGCTAAAGTTGTTAAATAAATTCTTTCACCTTCCCTAATTGAACCAGCAATAATATTTCCATCAACTCCTTTTGTTGTTAATGTTGTTACAAAGACACTAGATCCTCCGGTTGGTTGTATACCGATTAGTCCATTACCAAAAGTTAGTCTTCTTCCTGTATCAGTTCTTCTTGCTACATAACCTTTATCTGTTGTACTCATTAGAAATAAACTATCAAATTCAGTCCAAGTTGTTGTTCCAGAGCTTCCAGGTTCTTGAATCTCGACTGTTAATTCAGCAACCTCACCAGTAATTGGAACATCTAAAGTTATAAATTGATATTGCTGTACATCAGTATCAATTTGAAATTCTTGCTCTACAACTTTAGTTTGTCTCAATGGTAAAACAAAACTAAATGACTCAGTTGCTTCGTCTTTAGGAAGGTTGAACCTTTTATTACCTTCAATGACTTGGATTGTTACATTTGCATTATCAGTCACTTCTATAGTTGTTTCATAATAAGTTACAAATTCAATATTTCCATCAGCAGTAAATTTAAATCCCTCAGGAATTGAAAATTGAGTAACTGCATCTTCAAACCCCAATGGAATTGTCATCAATACGTTTACAGTTGCGGCGGTAGCTTCTTGAGTATTATAACCTAAAAATGAAGACAGATTTAATATTGACTCGGGTAGTTGTGCTTTCGTTAAGAAGAACTCACGATATGTTGATAATTGATAAAATAAAAGGTTACTAGTTAATGTAGAAATCGTATCAATTAAGAAAGTAAGAAATGATGACTTCGTTAAATCTACATTCTCCAATTCAAGATAATTTTTCACTTCGTTACTAATTAGTTCACGAATTGAATCTCTAGATAAGTATATTTGTTCCGATAGTAATGTATCAGCCATTCTTTATCTCCTAACAGGTCGCTGGCGTTCTAGGTGTAAAATAAAACCCAACTCTATTGTCAAACAATGTGTCCTTTAAAACAGGTCTTAAAAGTGAATCTTTATATAGAAGTCTAGATATAAACTGGGAGTCTGCAAGCGAGTGTATTCTTTTATCATACTCAACAAAAGAATATGTATTAACAACTTGTGCATCTACAGATGATAAGGTCTCACTTTGAAATACTTGACATTTTAATTTCCAAAATCTTCTATCGGTATTTGGATGAATCTCTACTCCAGTAATTTGATAAAGGGGATATGTATCATTTGTGGGTCTTAAAAACCCTTGTTCAAATTTTATAATATCATGCGGGTATGGTTTAAATCCATATGTGCTTGGTATGACAATGTTTGTTTCAGTATTTTTATTATATCCAATATCCTCAGCATCAAATGCAGTTGTTACTTCTTCTGGATAGTAAACAGGAAGGAGCAGAATCTTATCTCTTTTTATACCAGTCAGATCTCCAGTTTGTTCATATGATCCGCCAGAAATATCTTCGTCTTCCCATATTGTCTCGTCGACATTTAAGTTATAGTATGTAACTAAGAATCTAATTACATGATTACTATAATATTGATATAGTAGATTCTGGTATTCATGTACATAAGCATATAACCTTTCATAGTTTTGAATATCTGACATTATATTTTACCTTCTCTTGTTTTTGCTCGCCTCAACTCTCCTTTTAAAGTCATCTCAAATTTGATCTTTCTTTCAACTTCTCTTTGTTTCCAATCTTCAAGCATTGAATAAATTTTCTTTTTACATTTGACAGGTTTATTAGCTTTGCTACATTTCGCCAGTTGTTTGTTTAGCATCTGTACAGCATATTTTGCTGATAGGTAACTGCATTGTTGAGTACATAGTAGTCTAGAAAATTTCTTTTGTTTTACACATTTCGTCATACATGTAAAACTATATTTTTTTATAATGTAATTAACAACGTCATTAAAGAAAGGAATAGGTATTACCCAAAGACCCATATATAGTGCGTTCCTTGCATACTTCTCTTTTTTAGGATCTATCTTTGGAGGTTCAACAGCTATTTCTTCATCTTCTTTAATCAAACTAATCGCTTGATAAATTTGAATATGTTGCCTGAATGAAGTGTTTTGTCTAAACCTTTTATCTTCTGTTACAACCTTTAATAATTTAGATTTTGGAAGTTGATAACTTGCAGCAATAGTTCTTGCTTTCTTAGATAGCTCTTTTTGTTTTTGTTTTCTGCCTTTTTCTTCTCTTCCTAATTTAGCCTGATTTAATTTAACCATTTGTTGTTGTAATCTTTTTGACCACTTAATATATTGTTTTGATAACTTTTTCTCACACTTGTCCACATTTTTAAATTGACTGCATTTTGACACTTCTGCCCTTAGATCAGTTACAACTCTACGAGCCGCATTAACTTGACACTCATAACGACAGATCTTTCTTTCAGCTGACATTGGAAATTTCTTCCAACAAGATCTCGAGCATGCATCAGTAAGTTTTCTAACTATATATAACACAAACATACCAAGGGGAGGACCAACAAGCATAGCTCCGGCTGTGGCAGCTATACCTGTAGCTCCAGCAACTCCAGCAGTTAGACCTGCAACTGCAGCAAAACCATACTTTAGAAATTTTCTAAATTTACCTTCAAACTCCTTAATGTCTTCTGTAATAGTCAGTCCTATAACATCTTCATATGACAATTCAGTAATGAACTTACATAAGTCAACATGTTCTTTAAATGTGAGTTTATTTTTTAACACCTGACTATCGACGGCAATATCAAGTAAATATTTTCGTCCAACGTCTTTTAAAATATTTCTATCTTCTTGAGTAATCATATATATATAACCTCTTATTGTGAACCCGTAGCTTCAAAGAATTTAAAGTATGTAGCCTCGTCGATAACAACTTGTAATTGACCTTTGCTTCCTTTGTAGCCAACATCAACTGCAACAGAAAAACCTTTTAAATTTGGGAAAAACGTAACATTCACACTTTGAATACTTGCTCGATCATCATACCGCAACAAAGTATTTCTAACTTCATCTTTAACTTTATTAACAGTAATCTGGTCAGCAGGTTCAAATACCATTCTATACAAATCACTGCCATATTCAGGATCGTATTGATAGGTTCTTCTTGGAGTAATTAATATGTTATTCCAAGAAGCAACAATAACTTCTAGATCCCTAATTCTGTTAAAATCTCCTGTAGCTGCAACTTTTGAGGTATAATCAGCTAATTTAGAATTTGAACCAGCAACTGACTCATTAAATCTGTCTAATATATTAGCCATATTTTTAGGTTCCTCTCTAGAACTTTTTAGTTTCCTCATCCAATCTCTTTTGTTTGTCTTCCTCTAATTGCGTTTTCCACTTGAGATAATCTTGAAACCTTTTAATTGGCATGAGTATAACATCAGTATATGATTGTTTGCTCATTTCCATACACGCATAAATGTTCTCAGCTAACTCTTTTTTAAATGTAAAAATTTCATCATGCTGAGAACAATGCACGAAAAAAGCTTTCCACTAAATCAATGTCATATTCATCTTGGTTACCACAACTACTACAATTACTTTGCATTCTTAAATTAATACCATAAGTTCCAAATGCTTTATCATAAGCAGCATATATGGCTCGTTTATCTCTAGCGGGCAATGAAAGATAAGCATCAATAACATCAACTCTGTCAGAATATACAATCGGTTCTTTTTGATCTGGAATATCTTGCTCAAATTTATCAATAATAAGAGTTTCTGTTATTAACTCAATTGTGCTTCCAGGTCTATTTCCTAATTGTGTTATTCCAGAAATCTCATCAAATAAAGTTGGTTGTTTTACTGTCACAAAAACACCCTTTGAAATAGGAAGTTCAACCTTTTGTGTATCTGATAAAATTTTAGTTCCTGGATAAGAATTGAAGTTAAATGTGCTAGATGCCTGTACAGTTACAGTGTATTCATTAGCACAAGCTGTGCACCTTACCTGATAGTTTCTGATTTCCTCATATGTAACATGATAAAGACCATATAACAAAGCATCTCTATCTTTTAATGTTACATTACGAAGAAAAGAATCTAAGTCAGTAATACCTTTTGGTTTAGAGGCTAAAGAGGTAAAAAGACAATTATTTAAATGTTCCGCAATTTTTGTCGGAGTGATTAGACTCCCTTTTAACTTCTCTTCCTCTTGTACACTTAGAGATCTTAAAGTGAACGATTGTTTAGTTTGTGGTGTTATTACTTCATACTCTGGATATTGTACTGCAAATCCTTTAAACGTCATTTTGTTTTATCTCCTTTCATTCACAATCTATTACAAAATTGTTAGTTAATATACTAATTTCTTTCCGGCTTTAGCCATTTTCTTTTGAGCTTTTTCTATATGTTTCCCGAGTGCTTTTTTACACTTCTCTGGTTTTTTGGTCTGTGAACACTTACCCATTTGACTTTTATACATAGCAATTTCGCCTTTATATGCTTTAACAGTTCCTTGTTGCATACAAATTTTAAGAAATTTTCCTTTTTTACCTATACAACCAGCGTTATATTTTTTTATCATAGCCCTACGTCTCTTTGATCCGATTGCTGCAGCCATCGCAACAATTGCTACCCAACCAAGAACAGGTATAGCTTCACCAAGAGCTTCAAATCTATCATCAATAATTTGTCTCGTTTGTTCGTCTAGTTTAGATTCTGCAACAATCTCTCCATCCATTGTTAAAACTTTTAATTGGTGTTCATTAGCTTTCTCAATAAAATTTATAAGTTGAAGTTTGGACTGTTTTGATAACTTATCATTTTCTGAAAAAATATAAATAAGACCTAACCTCATTTTATTAATATCCATCTTTAACTCCTCCTCTTCTATAAAACCCTATCTTTTTGAATCTGTTTTTCAATTTTTCCTATGTGTCTAATAAAATTTTCTCGACACTTTTTTAAATCATCTGTTTGACTACATTTACCCATTTCTCTCTTTAGAGCTGCCAACCTTGCATAATTAGCTTTAATTCTAAAATCTTGCATACATTTCTTTTTTTCTTCACGTTCTTTACCAGCACATACCTTAGCAGCATTACTATAAAATTTAGCATGTGCTGCTTTTCCTGCCGCAATAGCTGCACCGATTATCATCGCTGGAACTAAGATGGGTATTTCTGATATAATTTCACCTTCAGATAATTTTCGTATTTTACCTTCAGTAATAAATATATTTAACTGAGATTCAGACGCTCCACTCTCAATAAAACGAAGTATCTGAATTTTAGCATATTTTGAAAGCTTAGATTCATAAACGATATATACAGCGATAACTTTAAGATAAGATTTTGATAACATTTTATTACCTCAAGATTATTGTGGACCTTGACCTCCGGCTGCTTGTCTTGGACCATAATCTTTAACAGTATCTTTAACTTTAGCAAATGCAGCGGCATATGTATTACATTTCTCATAAACCCATGGTTCATGCCACGCATAATCCACATTGAACTCAATTTCAAGATCTAATCTGCCAACTGTTTCAACATCGCTTGTGTACAAGTCTTGTGGATCTTTACCTGGAAACACACCATCATATGCTGCATAATATTCAACTGTTCTAGCATCGGGAGCTGTAGTCCAGTAGTACATAAGGCCAGCATAAGTTTTCTTTGTATATCCTTCACCTCCGCCTCCATCTATTAAATCAGTAGTACCTGTTCTGTAGTCTCTAATCATCTTCACCCAAGAATGAAAAATATCAAGAAGAGGAGTTTTGTTAAACTCCAAGAATTTTACAGATACAGTATTCCCGTAGTCGATGTTTCCTGGCACAGCCCATTTAACGCCTCCGAGACCGGTGTACTCAATCTTATTTAAAGTTCCACCTGGAGGTGTGACCGATAGACAAGATGCTGCAAGTACTGTTTGTATTTCACCGATTGATGATAACCCACTTATTCCATCCCTAACATAATTTACTAATGGAGCAGGTAATTTATCAAACCAGATAAAATGATACCCTGTTGAATAGGGATCTGCAACCCCCACAGACGTTCCACCAAATTTTCTCGTTAAAATATTTTGTCCAAGTTCAGCGAACGAATATTTCATTGTCATTGTTTTTGTCCTCCTAGTTGCTTAAACAACTTTATACTTAGTACGTTTCTTTATAACTTTAAGAACCGTTTTCCAATCACCATTGTAAATACTAATAGCTTTATCATCAATGTAAAAATTTGCTGCAAGTTTCTCAGCAGTAATTCGATCAAAATAAATACCTTTATCTTTTAACCATTTACCAACTTTCTTTATTTGATCTTCATGATTACCTCCAAGCTCATCAGCATTTTGTTTTGACGCTCTTGTGGTAAATATAACTATTTCATAATCATTTCGTCTTAACCAATCAATGACTTCCTTTGCGCCGTCAAACGCATCGTCATAAATTGATCCATCTTTATATCCTTTAGAATATTTATGAATTGTTCCATCAAGATCAATCATTGCTCTTCTTGGAAGTTTTTCATTTTTATTCTCAGGATAAACGGTTCTTATAATCTGCCTTTTCTTTTTTCTCCGAGTTTCAGGAAACGAATCAATTGCAAACGAGCCAACAGATTCATTATCTTTAACTTTTTCTAAAATTTTATCTATATGGTTCATTAATATTACCGGTGACCAATTTTATATTTTGTTCTAAACTCAATAAGACATTGTTCATAAATTACCCAGTTATCTATATATATTAATAAATGAAAGAGAAAATCATTTAACTTCTAAATTTTTATGAAAGGAGAACAGATATGTCAAAAAGTAGTGGAGGGGGACTCAGTATTGGAACATTTATTTTTATTTGCTTTCTCGCTTATGGGATTTTTGGCGATGACGACGATAAAGATAAAAAAACAATTGATGTTAATGTTGAGGTTGAGACAGAAGGACAGATTATCTCACAAGAAACAAGAAAAGAAGTTGAAAAGAGCATGGACGAAATCGTTACTTCAGCTAAGAAAGCATATGATGAAGTGAAAAAAGATTTCGACAAACATTTAAAGGAAGGTGAAAAAATTGACGAGACACAAGATCAAAAAACGGCAGAAGAAAAAGTTGTTGAGAGGAGAGAAGAAAAAGTGGAAACTCTCAAACCTATGGAACCCATGGAAGACAAACCCGAAAAAGAAGTAAAGTTTAAAAGATTATGATAATATTTGATAAAGTTTTCTAAACTCAATAAGACATTGTTCATAAATTGCCTTATTAATAAATGAGATATAAATCATTTAACTTTTAAATTTTTATGAAAGGAGATCAAATATGTTCAACGATAATGGGGGAAGTATAGCATCAATTATTTTTATTTGTTTCGTTTGTTTCGTTGCTTTCTCGATTTTTAGCGGTGACGATGAAGATAAAAAAGACATTGAGATTAAAACGAAAGATCAAATTGTTTCAGAAAAAACAAAAGAGGAGATTAAGGAAAACGTACAAGAAGTTATCACTTCAGCTAAAGAAGCATATAAAGAAGTGAAAGAAAATCTCGAAAAAGACTTGAAAGAAGGTGAAAAAATTGACGAGATACAAGACCAGCAAACGGAAGAAGAAAGAGTTGCTGAAAAAAGAGGAGAGTTTAAAAGGTTATGATAATATTTGATAAAGTTTTCAAAAACACTGATTATGAAATCTTCTTTAGTTCAGCTAGTGGACTTGAAATAATGCAAGGTGCGGATGGTAAAGAAGATCCATTTTCTTTATATCTACCCTCATTAATAGACGTGGGAGTTATGGGTCATTGTAAACATAAATGTCCTTTTTGTTACCAAGGACATTCAAACAAACCCAATATGAAAATCGAAGATTTCAAATCAATTATAGATCAAATAAAGCACCATACAAATCAGGTTGCTTTAGGAGGTAGGGGCGACCCAAACCATCACGAGAATTTTGAAGAAATAATCTCATATGCTCGTAATAGTGGAGTTGTACCAAACTATACAACAAGTGGTATTGATTTGACAGACGAGCAAATTGAGATATCAAAAATGTGTGGGGCAGTTGCAGTCAGTGACTATGAACAATCTTATACATATACAGCTCTAGAAAAGTTAATGGATGCAGGAATAAAAACTAATGTCCATTTGATATTCGCTAACCATACATTTGGTAAAGCAACTAGAATTCTATATGGTTATCATCCTTGGATAAATCATAAGAAAAAGTTTAAGAGAGAACATGTTGATATTGATAGGTTAAATGCTGTAATATTTTTGCTGTTTAAACCAGCAGGGGCAGCAGCAACGTTTCTCGACTGGAGACCAACTGCATACCAACTTTCAACTTTTGCAAGTCTTGTATTCAAGGCAAAGTCCAAATTCAAAGTTGGAATGGATAGTTGTTTAGTTAATAAAGTCTTAAAATATGTTGAACCAAACAAAGTTCAAAAGATGGCAATTGATACATGTGAAGGGGCAAGGATGTCAGCATATATCACTCCAGATATGAAAATGATGCCATGTAGCTTTGCAGACGAGAGCGACTGGTCATTTCCAATAAAGGGCAAAAAAGATATTGATTATATTTGGAATCGCTCAATGAAGTTTAAATCATTTAGAACAATGTTACAAGAAGATCAAATGTGTTGCCCATTGGGCTTATAAAAGGATAAAAATGAAAATTAAAACTGACTTTGTAACTAACTCAAGTTCTTCATCTTTTATTGTTGTTTGGCCCCACAAAATCATGAAGCGTGAACACGTATCCAAATATATACATAAACCAGACTTCATTGATATTATCTTTCAAGATGCTATGGAACAAAAAGCTCGTAAACTTGGTCTAAGATCTATTTCTAAACTGGTCGAAGAACTTACGGGCGGTTATGTGAGTGGTATTCAAGATCGTTGGGGTTATCAGGACAAGTTCTGTAAAAGAGAAAAAATCAGCGAAAGAGATCTTTGGAATAATCGTCGATGGCGTGAATTGTGTTGGGAAGAGGCAGAAATCCATGAGATTGAACAGGCAAAAGAAAAGGCAAAGGACTTTATAACTAAGAATGGTGGAGGATATGTATATTATTTTGAATATGGTGATGAAGATGGTGAACTCTATTCTAGGTTGGAACACGACAACGACTGGGGAGGACTCCCGTGTATCAGAATTAGTCACCACTAATATTATCCATCCAGGAGAAGACGATATGAATATGAATATTGATGATTCAGAGGATCATAGAGAATTAAATACTACGGTCAAAAATTATGTTATGGCTGAATTTGTTGCTGTTCCACCTGACTTTGATTGTAAAAGCCATTTAACCATGAGAGAACAAGTTGGCATTTTCAAGATCAAAGATGTTAACTTAACTCAAGTCCAAATTATATCAGACGCAGTTGCAAACTCTCCTGTTTTCAGTACTTTAAATAATGCACTATTAGATCCATCGTCATGCTTCTTTTTCCTACAGCTGTTAGATGAGCTAAATCTAATCCTTAAAAAAATTGATAATCCATTAAGAAGAAGTCAAGATCAATATAAGGAATTTGCAAAACGATGGCAGAACGGTAATCATACATATGTTCGTGGTCAAGATGTTGAAAGAATAAGTTTTCTTATTGTAAACATTGTTCCTTTGATGGGTCAAAATATTGTTGATGAAGCATTGGGTGCGTTAAGTGAACTGAAAAAATACCAAGATGAAATAAACAACAATAATTACAAATTTGATTAGATGACGACGGGAAAAGAGTCACTCGAGATTAAATCTCGAGTGACTCTTTTTTTTTGGTAAATTATACAATAAAGAAGTTCAGTTCAATTTGTTCTACAGTTCTTGTAGGTTCTAAGAGTACATTAACGTGGAATTTCTTTGTACGTTGTTCATAATCTGTTGCACTTACTTCTACTGAGAAGTTTGTAAGACCACGTTTCTTCCTGATTACTTCAAGGAAGTCGACTAAATTACCCGCTACAAGAGACCAAGTAATTGCATCGTTTTGTTCAAAAATAAAGAAGCGACAGAAGTCTTCAAACGCTCTCTTAATATATAGAACAAGTCTAACAATATTCAAGTCTTGTAAAGCACTTGCTTTTGCTTGAGACGTTAACTGACCCCATACAACATATCCAGGATTGAATTTCACAATCGGATTTAGTTGTTTTAGATACAGTTGATCCCTTTCTCCAAGTCTTGGATTGAAACGAAGTTCTTTAATTGTGTCAATTGCTGCTCTAGTGAAACCAGCAGCTGCGAACCAAAGTTCAGCTACAGTATCGTTTCTTGGTAGAATGTATGACATATGATAAATTGGGGAGAACCATACATCCTGTCCCGTAAATGAGTCAAATACTTTACTATATGATTCATATAGAGCAAGAAAGTAAGTATTGAATGTGTTAGTATTATTTCTTGCAGCAAGTGAAAGAGTAACAGTAGAGTTATCACCATTATCAAGAATACCAACACAATCACGTCTTGTTTGACATAAAGTACTAATTGCAGTTTTAACATCAGCTGGGTAACCACAATCAAATACCATTGAGAAGTAAGTATTTTCATTATCAAGCACATCATCATCAATTATACCACTGTATCCTTGATTTAGAAGTGTCACAGCTTCAACAGTATCTAAAGAACCATCAGCTTGTAATAGATCTCCATCACTTCCCTTTTTGAGTGGTACAGGATTTGCAGAAGTAAATGTTTGAGCAACTGAACCGTAAGATTTCTTAATACGATATTCAATGTCAGAAGCATTATCAAAAGTTGATACACTGCCATTCCATGATTGAGTTGACAGTGATACTTCAGAAAAGACGTTAATTATTGAATCATCTGCTCCAGCAGCAGCTCCACACCAACCCCAGATTTCAGTTCCTCTAGCATCCTTAGCGATAATAACATAATCACCTGTGCCAGTTCCTTCCCAATCAGAGAAGTCTTGTTTGATATCTGTAAGATTAGCAAGACCTGGTGTTATTGTAGCTTGTACATTTGTGTCAATATCTTTGTCATATACTTTAATATTTTCAACATACCCAGCAGATAAACGATCTGTACCTTCATCAATCCACATCTCTGCTCTAAGAACTGCTGAATATGTATTTAATATATCGACAATCCAGATTGAACCTCCAGCGTTATCTTTAGCTGTCTGTTCAAATGAAATTTCGAACGATTCAATGATCGCATCCTGGCCATCAGATTGTCTTTCATAGACATCCAGAATATATTGATCCCAAAGCGTTGGATTAGAAACCTCCGTTATTCTTACTCCGAGTTTGTTGTACCATTGCCCCCTTCCGATTGGATATAGGAAACAAATTGGATATGCAGTACCATCTTGTGCAAGATTGGTTTGAAGTTCATCTGTATCATTCATCCCTTCTACAAATGTGATCTGCATATCAGCAGTTGAATCAGTAGGAACGATTGTTGCATCGATCCTCATGTTTGAGTACGTAGCATTATCAGAAAGAACTCTCATGAAATAAAGAGATCCTGATTCTCCTAAATAATTATACGCACAATATGGACCTTGCCCATAGTTTTTGCCATATGTTGCAATATTTGGTTCACCATATTCCGAAATATAATCAGCTCTTGATCCAATAAATCTTAAAACGTTATCTTCTCCCTTTTCGGTAAGAGCTGAGATGAATCCAATTGTTGATGGGACGGCTTGAACGAACTGAGAAAGGTCGATTATTTTGCTAAAAACTCCAGGCGAAACATTAGCAGCCATAGCGTATCCTCCTATTTAATTTTTTCTTTGTTATTTAATTCTAATTTTCTACAGGTAGTATAAATCTCCTTGAAACATTTTTCAGAACTTTTAATTTCTCTATTTATTCTTTTTAGATACGCTTTCTAAAAACCTCTATTGTCATTAGTTGTTAAATGACAAGTACTACATTATACATATAAGAACCAGGAAAAGATGAGTCTTCGATCAGATGTTTTGACAATTGATGGGAAAGTAACTCTTGCAAAAATTGTAAAGTTGCCGGTATAACCTCCCGTAGAAGATTCTGCTGTAAATAAACCAGCTTCGCTCAACTCTTTCCCATTTGCATGTGTTACACCAACGGTAGTAGTAATTTTGATTAGTAACCACTTATCATCATTAAGAACATCTTGTTCAAATTCAAGTGAGTCAAATGGTATTTTATAATAACCTACTTCTGGATGGGTTGCATCTACTATAGTATGCTTATCAGCGGAAGTTGTGTTCACTGCCGTAATCATAACCTGAGAACTTAAATTTGTATCTGTTAAAGTTGGTGGTGCGGGATTTAATGGATCTCCTGGAATAACTCCACCATCTCCAAGACCAAACCAAGTAAGAAACTCAGCAGCTGTAGATGTTACACCTGCATTATCTTGATTAGCTATTCTTTGGGCCAACCATTCTCTTCCTATATAAAGAACCAGATTGCTTTTCCCAATTAATTTTTTGTTACCAGAATCATCTACCTCATAGATCTCAACATAACCTTCTGGACTTCCTTTTTCTTCTCTAGTAACACCGGTATTAACTGAATCATTTAAACAATTATCCCCATAAAAATCTTTGGCAACAATTTCTATTGTCTCGATTTTCTTTTCCATATTATAGTTTCCTTCTAAGTGGTGACGATATACTTTATATTTTGTTCTTATTATCCAGGAGGTTTAGATCCATATTATTAAAAGGGATATAATCGACCAGGTGCTGAACTTGAGTCAGGATCAGACCAACACCAGCAATTATCTGACAGGTCAGAACATATCACTGTATCTGGACAAACTACCGGATCAGGACATATCACTGTATCTGGACAGTCAGGACATATCACTGGGTCTGGACACGTTATAGATTCCGGATATTTATGTGAAGCAATATACACACCCAATAAAACTGACAATAAAAATAGAAATATAATTTTTTTTCATTTTTCCTCTTTCTAATTAAAATAGGAGAGTGCTAAAGAGTAGTGAACTACATTTGTCATTACAACTCTAGCACCCTCCTTTGAAACCCAACACTTTAGTTTTTGTTATTCTAAATACGTCCCACAAGTAGGACAATATTTAAATGATGATTTAGATTTTGTTCCACAAGATGAGCATGGAAGTTTAGTTGATACAGTTACAGATTGTTGAACTTTAGTTCCACTTCCAGTAATACCTCTCAACTGAATAGTGATAACCTGTGCCTGTTCTAATTCTCCAATTGGTCCATATCTAAATGATTGATGGCATTCAGAACCTTTGACAGTAATGCCTTCGTCATCTAATGGTTGACCAAGGGACTCAATACCAAGAAAATCGGTTTGAACCATATTGACATTAACAGTCCCTTCACTCTGGTCACCGAGTCCTCTAACACAATTTTCAACTTTCGATCCCATAAGTCCATCACCTGAGTTTGTGTACGTCACATTACTTGAACATAAACCGCCTGTTGATGAACCATATCTTATAGTCGAGTCATCAGTAAACCAATCATTATGATTCCAACGGAAAGGACTTGGATAAATATATGGTCTTGGGTAATAGTGGTCATGATGGTGATGGTGATGGTCATGATGCTCATGCTCGTGAATGACTTTCTTTGTGATGAATTCTGGTCTTGGTTTTTCAAATGCGAACTCAACTCGAATTAAACCATCGTCAATTTTATCACCTCTATGATCCTGAACTTCTTTCGTTTTTTGAATGAACTTAAAACTATTTCTAGCAACTGTACCGCTAAGGAATCCTTCAAGTTCAGTGCTAGAATTTGGTTCAAGAATTAGAGAATTATAACCCAAAACATCCTGCCCATCAATATGAACTTTAACAGATGCTTTTCTTGAGTTAAGATTTTTGAGAAGAAGTGTATACTCACTTCCAAAAGGTAGGTGAACAGCTCCATCCTTAATCCTCAGGATTTTGCCATTACATTTTACTTCGGCTACGAAATTGTCTTTATACGTCATGATAGTATCTCCTTTACAGGGTACAGACTAAACCCTCAGATTTGCTTAAAGTCTGTTGGATATATCGTGCTGGGTTTACATTAATATGTTCTTATAAATATGGAAGATCAACTATATTCTTATTTTATATGTTTTTACTATATATATTAATGAGTGAAGCAATAAAACTTATTACTTATATCGGGAGGAATAAAAATGAATACACTCAAAAATAATAAGGGATTTACCTTTATTGAGATAATCGCGGTTATGGTAATCATGGCCTGTATGTGTGTTGTTATCCTTCCAAGAATGTATCATTTAAGTGAAGGTGCTCGACAGCAGGTAAATAAAAATATTACGGTCGAGCTTGGGACTCGTGAAATGACAGCATGGATTACCACTCATTTGGACCATGGGTTTAAGTCCGATGAACAAGTATTTGAATTGGCTGACTTTGAACTCAAAGGTTGCACATGGAACTCTATTGGCACTGCCGGAGGAGTTTTACAATATGACAAAACCGTGGTAAATCTCAATAGAAGGGCATCTAGTTCAGAAACACCCGCTAGATGGTCTACTACAGAATAAAGAATGGATGGGGGGTTACTTAGGAATGGTCCTGAGAAGCCCCCTCTATTTTTATTAAGAAAGGAGGTGCTTTATGGCACACGTTCTACTTTGTAATAAGTGTGGATGTACATTACATCATATGGGTGAAAATAATTGGGCATGTGTAATTTGTGATTTACCCGACCACTACAACCCTGGTTTTCCCGTCTATCGAAGTCACTGTTGGAATTGTCTTCCTGGAGGCGTTGATTCACGACATTCTAAAAAATCTTCTACACCCGGTATGTCATATCATTGTGATTTTTGTGGTGAAGATTTAGAAGGATGGAAAAAGAAGATGGGCCTCTTGCGAGATAATCATGCTGTATTGTGATATTTGTGGTAAAGACCGAAACTATCCAATCAATGTCAAACATTGCGACGGGAAAACGAATCGAAGGGTTTTTCAATAAAGGATGTGAGTCGCTTGCAGATAAGTGATGACTTTACCCTGCCTCGTCCAAAACTAAAAGGAGGCACATAAAATGAAAATAGAAGAAGCAAAAAAACTGCTGAAATTGGAAGCAGAAGAAGCTCATCCCGGAAAGAAAATTACTTATTGTGGAATCGAAAAAAATTGGGATGGCTGCTTCACACTTGTCAATGACAAACTAATATTCTGGTATAATGTTGACAAAAATACACATATCAAAACAGCATTGGTTGCTGTTTGATTGAAGGTTAAAAAAGTGGCAGTAAAAAATAAGCGTCTAGGAAGAGTCGCCAAGCGTCTCCTCGAAAGGTCTCTGACCTTACACCCAGTCGCTTTTTAAACGGGACGACGACCTTTTGGGATAAATTCCCGGCGACTTTCATATCGCCCAGGCCCGTCCCGTTTAAAAAAGTGGAAGCTATGCCTGTTGGGATTCCTAAGTCGAGTCGCTTAAGGGCCGTTCCAGGTAAGCGATGACTCATCCACTTTTTTTGTTATAAATCCATTTTTAAATAAAGTTCTATATATTAATTAGTGAAGATATCTTTCTAACTGTAAAAAGTGGGGTTATGGGCAAGGTCCCGGCATTCATCAATAGTACCAAAAGGTCAATGCTTAGGTCGCCCCACTTTTTTGTCAACATATTTTACTTGCTAAATTTCCTGTAGAACATTCTGTCCCTTTTGAGTGGCCTTTTTCATAATGGCATTTTTCACAACAAGACCAAGCAAAGTCAGGATCAAGAGTAAAAATTGATTCCAATTTTTGTGGTCGTTCATGATGAACTTCTATTGCTGGTTCTTCACAGTATTGACAGATATAATTATCCCTCTCCAGAACAAATTTTCTAAAAGTTTGATATTCGGAAGGTGTATAATTTTTTTCAGTTTCTTTGAAAGGGTCACTATGTAAATAATATAATATACATTCATCTTTACATTTTTGAGAACAGTATAAATAACAACCACCTTTCCCTTTTTCAATTTGTCTTATTCTTTCATATAGTTGGGAGTATTTTGGGGTAAACCATCCACCCTTTTCTTTGGAATTTTTACATAAATGATTTTTACAACGAACTTGTATTTCTTTTTTATTCAAATTATATCTTGTTTCTTCTATTTTTGAAAACAATGGATATCGTATATTTAATCTTTTAATAGTTAATTGGTGTGGACTGCATCTTCCCGTCAATGCATTACTAGCTTTTTTTCTTACTTCTTTTGAGGGAGACTTTCCCCACATAGGGTTATTTTTTCCAAGGTTAGCATTTCTAATTTTTTCTATAGTTTCTGGTTTGTGTTTTCTTCCAATTGAGGGATTATTTTTTCTAAGTCTATTCTTAACCATAGTCCTCATTTGTGGACATGAGTTATATTTTTCATTACAGCACCACTTTCCATTTTTAAACTGGTATTGAGCTTCTTGATTACACCCATATTCACATAATTTCATTATAGATTCTTCCCATAATATTTCCCATTAAACATAAACGAACCTTCAATAATCATAATCGTATAAAGATTAAAATAACCAGTAGCAGGCAAATGCTCAACAATTCCAAATCCATTAATCCAGAAGTTTGGAGTGTTCTTTTTATAATCTGGTTTGATGTTACAAAGGCAGGGGAGTGATGTAGCAGTATGATATCCTTTTCTATCGACTGGAGAGACTTTAGCATACATTTGAGGATTGTGGACATGAGAATAAACAACATTACCCTCAAACGCTTCAAGAGTTTTACATGCATGATATTTGTTCCAATAGTAACCATGAATAACACTAAGTTTACCAACCTTATAAACGTCATTAAAGGGTATAATTTTATAACCTCTTTCATGCAATTGTAAATGTCTAACAACATCTACAAAATCTGCTAACTCAGGATGCATCTCAGTATACCACTCAACTCTTTGCTCGTGATTACCAATCATAAAAGTTCGTTTAATATCAGGTCTAGTTAAAGTTTCATGAACATGTAAAACATCTATATCAAAATTATCATAATCTTGCATTAACCTTTGACCTTCTTTCAATAAAGGTTTATTTCTATTCCAACTTGAAATACAATCTAATGATAATTGATCGCCCATATAAACTATCTCGTCTGGATCATAATCAGATATAAATTGATTAACAGATTTCATTACTCTTTCTTCATAATGAGGGTGATGAATATCTGGTAATAATACTGCCTTCTGAATCTCCCATGCAGCATCATCCAACTTACTTTTTTCTTGAGCTCTTCTGACATATGTTCCAGCATATTTAAGAACAGTCTTTTCTGAACAACCAATAACTCTTGCAATCTCTTTATTTGTTAAAGCAGTTGTTTCTGCTAACTTCATTATTTCGCTTTTTAATTGTGACATATAAACTTCTCCTTAAATAGTGAAATTAAAAAAGAATTTTATATTTTGTTCTAAAAAATAACATAAACTACTCAGTAATCCTTGGAATATTAAATAGTTATTAGTTTTCAACGAACTAAAGGTTAGAAACTTGCGGGGTTATAGAATTATTCTTGCAGTATCCTCTTGTAGTAATAAGTCACCATCCTGTGTAAGAAGTTTTGGGGCGACATCTTCAATTCCAATAGTTACAACATCAAAACCATTAGTACAATCAAACCTCCCCTGTGTACCTTCAACGTAAATATAAGCAGTTGAATCAAACGCAGGGACTCCATCGAAATTTACGAAACCTCCAGATTGATAGTAATCATATTCGTCTGCATATAGAGATGAACCAATGGGGCGTGACCACATTAATTGATAATTAGGTGAATCCATTGGGCTTTCAAATGTTACAGTAAAACCATTAATTGATTTATCGGTTACTATAAAAGGAATGATAAATGATGTTGAATCTGTAGTATTTAACAACGCAAGACTCAAACCATAACCATCATTAACTTCATATGGGCTTAAGGGTATGGTAGTTGAGGTTATCCCTTCCGACAAAGGTTGAACACCCTGCTTCTCATGTGAAATTATAATCCATTCTAGATAATAATTTGAAGAATCCATTTCGCCTGAGAATTGAACTGTAAAATAAGATGGTGTCCTTTCAATCACTGAATAAGTATAGAATGATGGGATTGCATCTACATTATTATAAAGGCTTAAAGCAATTGTATATGATGTTGCATCAATTATCTCTGGAGGCGGAAGAATATCAACTATTATACTGCTAGATCCATCAGGCACATTTATAATTCCCGAGTCATCAGAATTATCATAATCATATGATACAGAATAATTTGCAGAAGGCATTACACCAGAAAATAATGCTGTAAAACCTGTAAGACTCTTTTGTGTAATTATATGACTAAATATTGATGGCGCAGGATCATCCTCATTAAATAAATTTAATGTTAATGCATAACCTGCTGTTTGCTCTTCACGAAACAGTCCATTAACAAAATCAGATCCTGAGGAAATATTTGTAATATCAAAGTCCATTGAAGTATAATCTATTAGTTCGGATGTAACTATTGGAGCATTTGGCGCACCTAAATTACTTGCAGCATATATAGCAGCAGTACCATCTCCATAATATGCAGGACATCTTAATGCATCATAAATGTCATCTTCAATGTCAATAAATAGCTCCTGTGGCATATCGGTAACAGCACCAAGGTCAAACCATGAACCGCAGTCATATGTTTCTCTAGAATAGAATAAGTCAGCTGTAGAATCAACACATATAGTTGCAACTGCAGTTGAATCAATACTCTCTTCAGTACAGCAAGGTATACTGTCACCAGTCATGAAATCGTGTATATCCCATGCGACGTCAGTGTAGTAACTATCTTCAACTATAATTGAATTGAACAATCTGTTAGCAAGTTGAATCATCTCAAGAGGAATTATTCTTGTTCGATATGGTTTAAAAAAGTCAATTACATCACTTAATTCAGCAAAGAGAGAATCGAGACCAAACAAAATATAGCTCATATTAATAAAACCAAAACTAATGTTGCTTCGTACCCATTCTCCTAAGTCTCTTAATAACGTACCTAATACAGTAATGTTATCAGTTGCTAAACCGTCAAGGGTTGTCTTCACTGATGGATGAAGTACCGCTAAAACATCTCCACCATCGGTAGAAGTTTGTAAGAAGTTGCTACTGATAATTCTTGAAAACGTATCAAGGTATATTCCCCATTGAGTTTTCCATTCAGCTCTAGTATAAACTCTTCCAGTTATATCTCTAAATTCATCCATTATATCAACTGAATCAGTATTCGTTCCGTCGTAACAAATAAATCTATCAGTTGGAGATCCAACATCAAACTCTTTATTGAATGTATAAATAGTTGATAAATAAAGAGTTAACATCGAAACAGTATCGCCAGTAATTGTAATGACTGCATCTTGAGGTAAAACTGCAATCAATCCTTCGTCTGGTTGTCCAGCGGCATCCCATACATCATATTGATCCTGGACTCTTCTTATTAAGATGCCAGTTGCGGCATCAGTCTGTTCTTCATCAAACAAAGGTTTAACAGCAAAGTATGGAGATTGTGATGGAAAGTCGATTTTATTCGTAGCGAGCAGATTTCTAAGTTGTGCCTCAGTTTGAAGCCAATGTGGATCTGTCGCAGTTAAAAAATTAAACGGTAAATAAATTGGTGTTGGATCACCCGATGTTCCAGTTACAACCTTTCCTTTAAAAACTAAATCTGTAAGAGTTTTACTTGGACGATCTTCAAGTTGTAATTGGAGTTCATAAATATCAATGTCAGTAATGCCATAATATTGAAGAACATCAAGAAGAGCTTGTGGGGTTCCTTTTCTCTTATATAAATTTACTAAGTCAAGGAAAAAATTGATTTTTATTGCAGGAGCTTCATTGCCTATTGGGTTTTTTAAAATTGCAGATAGATCATATCCAAAACTTCTAAATAGTTCATCTAATTGGTCATTTGGAATTTCGTAGATGTCGGAGATATTGGCTTGAAAAGACGTTACAGTCCTATGAGCGGCATTCCAATCTCTAAAAAACTCTTTCAGCCTTGTCCAGTCTGGAGAGTTATAAGCAATCTGATCAATGACTGTATCCATTAATCTTTGAGACGTTGTTTTCTCATTTTTAGCTATAGCATCAACAGCTTCGGTTAAATCAGTAGTCTCACCTTGAATCGAAGCAAGTATTTTCCAGAACTCAGCTAAGTTATGCGCCATTTTATCTCCTTAGTTACATCTATATAACAGGTCAGGTCTACGTTCTATCATAAAACAAAAATATTGATCAACAAGATAGGACTCATAGCACGTTTGTAAAAGTCCTCCTGTTGAGATCAATACCTCGCTGTTATATTCTTCGTATCTATCATATAATTGTAAAGTTAAATATAAATATATCATCTTAGATAACTCTGTTGAAAGAATATCTAAAGTTGCATACAAAATAAATATTCCTGCTGTTGCATCATATACAAAACTAACAGATGTTGAATCCACAATAGTTAGTGCTGTGCCATCATTTCGATATGCTAATAAAGCATCCAATGTCGCAAAGTCATCAGCTTGTAAATTAAAAACATTTGAACCAGCAGAATCTAACTTGAGATATTGAGAGGATCCTGGATAAACTTGTAATCTTGTAGCTGCAACCCTTGGAACACAAAAAGGATCTGCTTCCGCAATATATCTATATTCATATGAATCACGTGCATAAACATCATTAAATAACATATCAATAAATGAGTTTTCACCAAGGTATAATTCCGGAATATCTACAGGAGGGGGAACTCGATATTTATTAATTTTCGAGTTTATTACAAAATCGTTGAACGCATGTTGTAATTCGGGTACAAGTGAATAAGATGTTAAAACTGTAGTCATATTATTAACATATCCTGTTTGATAAATTTCCGGTTGAACATGGTGTACCGGTTTGATGTCCTTTTTCGTAATGGCACTTTTCGCAACAAGACCAACCAAAATCTGGATCAAGGTTGAAAAACGGTTCTGATTTTTGTGGTCGTTCATGATGAACATCTGTAGCCGGTTCATTACAATATTGACATAAATATCCATCTCGTTTCAAAACGTGCTGTCTAAATACTTGATACTCAGATTGGGTATAATTATTTTTTATATTTATAAGGGAGTCATTTCCTCTAAATCTGTATAAAGGACACTCTTGTTTGCAAGCATTAGAACAATAAAAATAATGCCCATCGTTTCCATTTTCTTTTTCAAGATTATTTTTTCTGTTTTGAATTTGATCTTTATTTGGAGTAAACCATCCACCTTTTTCTTTTGAATTTGGGCAATTATGGTTTTTACAATGTACTTGAATTTCTTTTTCCCCTAGTTTATCTGGATTATATCTCATTTCTTCTTCTATTGAAAAAATAGGATAAGTCGTTTTCCAATATTCTAGTGGTTTAGTATTACTCTTCCTATTTGAAAGACCTATTTTCTTTTTAGTTTCTTCAGAAAGCTTTTTATTAATACGTGACTTTCTCATTTTTTCTATAGTTTCTTGTGAAAAACAATTCTTTTTATTTTTGTTCCACGTTTCTTTTCCAATATGTGCTTCTCTAAATTTATTTTTTAAAACTGGGCACGAATTATGACTTTCACTACAACACCATTTCTTGACTCTTTTAAAATAATACTCACCTTTCTGACCGCATCCATAATCACATATCATTTATTTACTCCCTAATATCAGTCATTAAACAGTCTGCTGTACTAAGCATATCCAATATATGGATAAAAAGTGTCTCAGGGTTATAATCTCTAAAATTAAACTTCTTGTCTTTCGGAACATCAGTACTCCATTCTCCACTATGGAAACGCACAGCTTCTTCCATAACAAAAAATTGCTCCTCTGTTAAAATCTTCTCAAAGGTCTCCTTATTTTCGGAAACCATATCTGCCGCATTTTTATCGTGTCCGTTATCTGTATGCCTTCTTGTTCCTAATGTACCATATTTTAATGAGTCATGTAATACTATGGTAAATAAGATTTTATCAAAATCAGTTGTTTTTAAATCAATACCAAATAATTGGTATATTTTAACAGCTGAAAAAAGCATGCCATATGTATGCTCTGCAATATTCTGTACCTCACCATTTAATTTCCTATGATACTTTTTGGTGGATGCAGTTAATTTGCTCCATATATCTGGCAAGTGGTTATCAATTCCACTCCAGAGTTTAAAACTTTTTTCGGTCATATTCTCTTTTAATAATTCTACAATCTTCTCTTTATAATTCATTGTTGTTCCTTTCTTATTTTACTTCATTTAGATAATCTTTTAATAGGGATGCGACCAATACAACCCTTCTTAAAGGTAGTCGACGATTTCAGTCAGGGCGTATCTAAGTTTTTCAAAGTCATAATTGTGAAGACTATCTGCACCCATGACAGCCAGAGCATTGTCTGCAAGCGATTTTAGAGGGATTTTTCTTGATAACATCGAACATGAAAGTCATTTCGGTTTCCAGCTTATACTCTGGTTTTATATATTCTTTCTTCATTATTTACCCCCTTTTATTTATAAAAAACTCTTAAAGCCATACCTTTCTTATTTTACTTCACTCAGGCAATCCCTCGATATCAAATCCTCTTTCTTGTAAGTATTTTTTATATTTAACTCTTACTTCAGGTTTTAAAGATAAATACTTTTCAAACTGTTCGGGTGTTAAAACCTGCTTTTGTACTTCAACATTATCCTTGGAAGCCTCGTTTTTAATTGTTAAATTTCTCGGAGCTTCAATAATTCTTTCGATCGCTTTCCATTGTTGATCATCCTTCTCTTTCTGTTGTTGCATGTAAAGAATAACAGTTTCATTGTTTGCTTTTTTATTCAGCTCTTCAGTCATGCCTTTATAAACAGCACCAATTGGTCCAAGGACAAACATTCCAATTAGTGTTAAAATAACTGCAGCAGTTGCAATTGGTTTTCTTCTATAAATAGGTAGCGGAGGTTCCTTTCTCTTAAAGATCCACATTTATTTTTCCTCAAGTTTCTTTTTTTCTTTTTGTTGTAAATACTTGCTCATAGACCTATCTCCGAACCACCATGTTACACATGAAACTGCAAGAAAAATCATAGTTGATGATACTTGGTTAAATATAGCAACAGCTTGAATAGAGGTAATAGTTTGTATACCATGTTTCTCCATAATCTTCCATGCTAATACTGTTATATATGAAGATGCGCCCACAAGATATACGGTAAGTGTAGGTCTCATCATAGCGTTTAACCAATCTACAAAAGCAAACGAAGCAGAGATCATAACACCAGATACTTTAAAAACAAAACTATACCACACCTTTTTTCTTCCTGCTTCCATAATCATATCAATCCATTTTTCATGGAATAGTTTTTCTTGCCCAACCTTTTGAGAAGTTATATATGCAGCAGCATCTGCTAATTCAATCTCCCCTTCGATCCTTGATTTAGTTATATCAATTTGCATTTCAGCTTCTTTGATCATCGCTTTAGTTTCAAGGTCTACCATTTTTTCTTTATGGGTATATTCCATCTTGGCATTTTTATATTTAAACCATGAAGTAATCCCATTCCCTAACAGACCTGTTATTCCACCAAGGATAACATCTAATCCTATCATTTTATTTTCTCCGCCCAAAATGCTTCTTGTATTCTTAACTTAAATGGTTCGTATTCCAACTCTTCCATAAATGCTCGAACTGTTATTCTCGAGTTTAGAACCGCTAATTGGCCTCCCAAATAACCGCCCCTTTTTCCAAGTAGGATACATCCCATTACATGTGACTTAAATCCTTTATCCTTATCGCCCGCATAATTACCTGAATGCACTAGTATATAAGTTCTATTAGGAACTCTTCTAACCCAATAAACTCTACCATATTTATTTGAAAGTCTCATTTCAACATCATATTCGCCATGTGGAATGCAGGATATTCTTCTCTGATTATCTCTCCATGGTAGTTCAAGAGTTCGACAAACAAAGTCTCCAGCAACAAGCAATCCCTCTGTTCCTTGATCGCTTCTCCTTAACCTGAATAAATTAACTTGTCTCATTGTTCGGATCTCTCTTTATCTTTTCTTTTTCAAAATTTTAACAACTTGTTTTAATATCTCAACAGGAATAGATGTACCAGCGGCAATTTCAGCTTGCTCATAAATAAGCTTTTGAATTTTCTCATTTTTTGTACCTGCCCTTGCCATGTATTGATAAACACCTTTCTCATCAATACTTTTTACATCTACTTTTACTTTACTGACTTTCTTTACTGGTTCAATTACTTTATCTTCTTGAACTGCTTTAACAGATTTATCTTTAGTAATAGAAGTGAATTTTTCTACAAGTCTATTAACTATCCTTTCAGTCATTTTTTCTTCACCTTCAACTATAGAAGAACCTTCTTTATCTTCACTTTTTTCAACTATCTTATTACCAGAGTCGCTTTTTGTTATAAGTTTAGTTTCAAACGTAGCTGGTGAATCAACAACATCCTCATCTACGATTTTAGCTTCAACAACAAAAGGATATGATAATATAAACGTATTTTTCCAAGGTGTTAGATGTCGACCATCTGCTACAACATCAAGTTTTACATTGACTTCATCGCCTTCTCTTAATTTTCTTGCAACAACAGTGTTCAACGCAGGAAGATTAACAGAAACTGATTCTTGTTTTACTTCACCAGGAAATCCATATTCAATTCCATCAATTTCGATCCTAAGAAAACTAATAATCTGATCAACTTGAACACCTCCAATCTGCATCTCAAAATTTAATTGTTTTTCCTGATTAACATTTAACTTTAACATTTTAAAAATCCTCCGTTATACCATTTTCCTTAAGTGTTATATGTATTGTATCTACTAAATCTCCATTTGAATCTATATCAATAATCTCAACATTTTGAACAAAAATAACCGGCGTTATAGACTCTTCTTCATTTTGTCTATATGGTGGTGCTCCTCCCCGCCTACACCACCACCGCCTGGAGGATTAAATAATCCAAGTGTTGCTATGGATATTGACATTTTATTATTTGTTCCTTTTCTGGTCAGTTATTAGATTGAGATTTGCTTCCAAAATCTTGTATTTGATTCTCTGCTGATTTAGTAAGATTATATTCTTTATGTTGTGTGCCAAAAATGATGTTATCGTTTACTTTTTCCCATATTACGTTAGACTTATCTGGTCTAACATCCTCTCGGCACGTTTCCATTTGATGATACATACATCTAAATTCTCTACAACTCTTTGGTCTTGTTGGATATATTTTGCAACCTTTTTCTGGCTCACAATATTTACATACCTCTCCTGCTTTCTTATCTAATTCTGGAATCTCTAACATTAAACAACATAAAGTACAATCGTTACATTCACTCATATTTGAATTATACCTATACCTTTCAAAATTCTCAACTACTCACCACGATCATATTTCTTTATTTCTTTTCTAACTTCTTCGACCACTATTTTCTGTACTTCAATGTTTTGTTTGTGGTCAGCAACGTTACTTATAAAAACATATGTGCCAGTCAATACTGCAAATGTAACTAATACAACAAGTATCATTTTATTTACGTTACTGGCTACTTTTTTTATTTCTGTCATTAAATCTTTGCCTGTGACTTCGACAGTTTCAGTGCATATATCAATATTGTTTGCTGAATCTTTTGCATGATCTTTCAAAGCTTGATTTAAATCTTCAATCGGTAAATGTTTAATATGGCTAACTAGTTCAAGCTGTTGAACTATTAATTTTTGTGTTGTTTCCTCATTTTTATCAGAAGAATCTTTTAATGTTTCAAACAGCTTTACAAGAATCGTTATATTATCGCTCATTATCCTACCTCGCTCGCATTATTGTTCATGGAAAGTATCTCCTTATCTATTAACTTAAGGTGTTTTTCTTTCTTAACATTTCTTGTAACAAGTTCCTCTTTCCATTCACGAATCTTGCTCTCCAACATCGTATAAGCTTCTTCCTCTTTCTCCTTCAAAGCTTTTTCTGCTAACTTCTGAGACGTTATATCAATAGAAATAGCATTTCCGCTAACTACGTTTTTATTTTTGTCCTCTATAAACTCAGATGTAACTAACCCCCAAAAGATTGAACCGTCTTTTCTACGAGCTTCATATTCAATCGCACTATCTATATATTCTCCACGAGCCATAGCTTCCTGTGTTTCTATAAAAGCATCCATACTAGATTTGACTAGAATATCAACAAGACCCATATTAAGAAGTTCTTCTTTATTCCACCCAAGCTGTTTACACAGAACATTATTTACATATACAAATTTTCCAGTAATATAATTCACTTCAAATATACCTGCTCCAGTAACTTCGACTAAATCTCTATATTTTGCTTCGCTCCTTTTTAGAGCTTCTCCTATAGTTACTTGTTCTGTAATATCTTCAAATGTTACAGTGAGGTGATTCTTTGCTGTCCTATAAGCATTAACTCTAAAATATGCGTTCTTAATATCATCGTTTCCATACTCAACTACTTGATTAGTCCAAGGTGTTCCGTCTTCAATAGCTCTTCTATACGCTATTGGAATCTCTGGAGACAAATCAGGAAACGCTTCCATTATCTCCTTACCTATAAATTGTCTATTATCAACTCCAAGAATTTCATTTGCTGCTGGGTTAAAACCACAAAATATTACCTTATCATCTTCTAATTTATACATATGATATCCAAGTGATGATGTTCTAATAACATTCTTAAATTCGTTTTCTAATTTTGTTCTTGCGATAGAATGCTTTAGAGATCTTGTGAGCACAGACGGGTTTATATCCGGTTTTACTAAATAATCTTGTGCCCCTAATCTCATACACTCATGTGCCAAATCTTCATAAGCTGATATTACCACAACAGGTAAAAAATTACAATGTTCTTTTAATGTTCTAAACGTATCAACTCCCTCACTATTTGGTAACACCAAATCAAGTAAGATAACGTCAACTCCACATGAATCAATATCTGGACAGCTATCTTCTAAATATTTTATTCCATCTCCTAATGTTTCTTTAACTATTAAATTAAAATCAACATACGCACACGAGCTCAGACATTGTTCAATAAATTCCGGTAATGTTTCATCATCTTCAATATACAATACATTAATTTTTTCTGGTATCATAGACATAATTAAAAGCCTCAATTTACGGTTTATATATTTAACATTTGTTCTAAAATATATTTGATATTAATCCTTTAAAATACTAAATTACTATATATATTAATATTTGAAATAAAGTTTTCTTCATCTTTATTTCGTCCTATCATCCTGGTCTGACATTTTTAATGTCGGGCCGGGTCAACTTTTAAGAATTTTATTTTCGATGGAGATAGTGATGGTTTGCGGGAACTTCATTATCCTCGCCCTGACACATGGCGGGTTTAATAATGTGTTACTCGCCTAGCACACGGCGGGACCCACTGTGGGATTAGTAGTGTGCCCCTTCACTCGCTCTGGCATATGGCGGGAAGATAGTGTATGTGCTGGACAGGACTTATCCGGGTCTTGTTCTCCTTTCTGAAAAGGGGTGCTAAAATTCACTTGTGAGTTTGGTGCCCCTTTTTTTGTTCATATTAGTTACTCTTCGTCAGAAATCAGGCCAAAGTATCTACCTATCCAGTAAGTAGAAAGATAATCGTGACCAGAATACTCAATAGTTGTTCTAACAGAACTATCTGTTCGAGTAGCTTTTTTAAAATAATCGGACTTCCAATAATGACTACTTATATATTGATTGGGTATAGGTTGAACATTATGAGTTTTTTCCCTTTCTAATCTAGAAAATTTACGTTTGCTATCAGGGAACATTTTCAATGTTTCAATAGCTTGTGCTTTTTCGTCCTCCGTTATTTCTGATAATACTGCATGAATAAAAGTCATATAGCTCTTACGAGAGTAACGCAGAAACTGCCACATCTTCTGCAAAGTAAAGTTAATATATTGTAACAGCTTTTTATCTGCATCATCTGAATTAAGAAATAGAGCAAGTGCATTTGAGTATGTCGCCTGATCGTCAGAGAAATGAGCAAAAACATTCTCACGTCCTACACGAGCATAGAAATTCCCAAGGCCACCCAAGGTAACTGCAATAATCTTGCCATATTTTTGTATTCTCTTATACTCACTTGCACATTTCTCGTCCTCTATACATGGTCGTAACATAGCAAGAACTTGAAGTGTATTAAATCCATTATAGGAGAAACCACCCAAACCTCCAAATTCAGTTACATTCCCAGTTACGTCTATAATTTTATATTTATTATTAATAAGGTAGTGAGCAATTTCAAGCAATGTCTGATATGCTAACTTACTGGTTTCTGGTTTTATCTTTATAGATGCTCGAGATTCTAAACCGATAATTGTTGCGAGTCCAAATACTGCCCCACAATATTGATCTTTTGAAACTCCATTTCGGAACCAGAAACCATTTTCTCCTTTCTGCCAGAACCGAGTAGGACGTTGTTCTTCAAGCTTCATCCATGGTAAAGGTTCATCGCCATCATACTTTAGATACGAACGAGTTAACAAACCAGGTATACCAGTTGCCTCAAAACATGCGCGAAGTCCTTCCACCGACTTATGAAGTAAAAATTCTACATCGTTATCAGGTTCGACGGCCATTTTCATCGCAAGAGCAGCTATCCAATGACCATGCCATGCGGGAAAGTCAGGTAGATCGTGAGAGATCTCATAGTTCTCATTGAGAGGCAGACGAGATTCAAAAACTAACCCACCTTGTTCATTAAGATGCTGTTCTATAACGTTATTGAAAATGACTAATTCTTTTTCAGCAAGAGAAATTATAGGGATCTCATAAATTGGGGCAAGTTCTTCTGTGAGTGGAACTACAGATTTGCCATCTCTTGGTTTACGATAAGGCAAAATAATTACTTGAAATAATGCAGAAAAGATTGCTATAAAAAAAGAAATCGTTAGATAGATCTTTTCCTTTATAAATTCTATTGTTATTTCAATATCCATTATACCTCCACATTAGTATTTTTAATGTACGTTTATATAGTCGGGATCTGGTCTTTTTTCATCCTTACTTATCTTGATCTCAATTTCGTCTTTTTCATCATCTTCTTCTTTTATTTTAACCTTGACTTTAGATTTAGTTGTTCCTTTTAATAACGATAAATAAGTTTCGTCTTCTGGTTTGGGATTTGTTCCTTGACCATAAACTGTATCACTTGATTCTTCTATATCTTCATTTTCAGATCTCGGAGAGAATTGAGTACTTGCCTCATCTGATGTATCAACTGAAATCTTAACTTTTCCTTTTTTAATTTCATCTTCGTCTTTTGGTCTATCAATAGAGGGATCAATATATACTTTCTCTACGAGATTATCAATTTGTTTTTTTGCTTTTTCTAAACTCATTTTAGCACACCCCTCTTTCCTTTTATATTTTGTTCCTCATTTCTATATATATTAATAAATGAAGAAATAAACTCGGAGGTATTTTATGTTAGAAAGAATAGGAGAATTTATAATTGACAAATATTTTAACCCATGTAAAAAATGCTTAGTACAAGCAACATGCAGACCAAAATTTCAAAAATGTGACAACTACAGTCAATATTTAATTACGAGATATAGAGCAGGGAGTTCAGTCGAATTCTGGGGAATGTTATTATTCGTTGGTGCAGAATTTATTTTTATAATTGCAATATGTACATCTTTATTATGGAAGAAATAAATATCTTAGGAGGTTAATATGTTAGATACTTTAGGGGGATGGTTGGTTGATTATTTAAAACCATGTAAAAAGTGCTTAGTACAAGCAACATGCAGACCATTCAAAGTAGACTGCGATAGTTGGAATCAATTTATAAACCAAAGAGATAGAGTTGAGTCAATAGGAAATAATATTGAAACATATATATTACTAGCAGCAATAATTATAGGAATGCTCCTTATTGCTGCAACGTTCGGACTTGGAATAGTGAAATGGAGTGAAATGATTTTTTAAGGTAAGGGGTTACTTCCACCCTTCTTCTGGTTGTTCAAGTTCCTTATTAAGAGTATAGTCTACAGTAACTTCATCATCTTTCTTAACATCTTTTTCTGCATATGTTTGATATGAATTATCTTTCTGTTTTAAAGAACGCCCAGTCGGATCCGAGGAATGATTTAGAAACGAACCAAACTCTGTAATATTATCATTCGCATCAAAATGGGTATTTATAAAGTCTCCTTTTCTAAAAGGTCTTTTTGCGAAAACCCCATTCCCATGAATAGGAGAGGGACGAATTGCATAATTGTTCATAAGAGATTTACTATAAATCTCATCTAAATATTTATCTAGTCTACTCATTTTACTAATCTCCTATTTTTTATGTTTGTTCCAAAATTCTATATATATTAATAAGTGAAAGGAAAATTTAAATCTATTATTGCGGGAGGATAATTATGAAGAGTGAAACATTAATCCATTGGGTTTTGATAATAGCTGTTCTCTTTATCCTTGCCCTTGGATTCAGTAATGACATGTTCTTAAAAATGTGTGAAACAAAAAATGGACCTCAACCAAAAATTATTACTGCATTTTAAGTATTACTTTTAATTATCGGGAGGAATATTATGAAATCAGACGATATAGCCAACACAGTTGTAACTATCCTTTATGTTGTAATCCTTGCCTTTTATGTCAAACGACTATTTACAAGAACGACGTATGGTGGAAGGGTAAGAAAACCTGCAAACATATGGCGTTGGAGACGAGCATCAAAGGCATTCGGTATCGGGTTGAAAAAATTAAAAAAGATGAGCAAGAATGAAATCAAAAAACTATACCGGAAGAAAGCCATGAAAACTCATCCTGACCACGGAGGTAATGCCGAAGATTTTAATAAATTACATGAGGCATATATGTTCACATATAATGCCGCACACGCATAAAACACACAGACATATATGTCTGGGAAAGCATCCTTATGATGCTTTTTTAACCTTCTGACATTTTTTTATTATAAGGAGAAAAATAACATGGAGATATTAGAACTTCCAATTTTGTATGGAGTAAGTCGAGTAGGTAAAGTAAAACAATGGCAAGCAAAAGTTGAAATGAATAAAGATAAAACAGCTTCCATCATTATTGAGGCAGGGTACGTTGATGGAAAAATTCGACCAATCATCAAACGTATCAAGAAGGGTAAAAATATTGGTAGGTCAAATGAAACAACTCCATTTGAACAAGCAGTATCAGAATCAGAATCAAAGTGGAATGAAAAACGAGATAAAAACTATGAGCTTGAGCAAATGGATCCTGACAATTATATACCAAGACTCATGCTACCTCAGTTGGCCAAAGGTATGGGCAAAGGAAAAATTGTATATCCGGCATACATTCAACCAAAATTAAATGGCGTATGTAACTTGGTTGAACCTCCTATGGTTCCACCATATTTTTCTCTATCTCCAGATTTAATTCATCATTCAAGAGGCGGGAATCTATTTGTAACTCTCGCACATCTTGATCCGTGGATTAAACAATTTAATCCTCCTTGTCCAGTTCATGGTGAATTGTATTTTCACGGATGGAGTCTGCAAAAAATTAGTGGATATACAAAGAAGATCAAACCAGATCAACATCTATTAGAATATTGGTTGTATGATATGGCATGGATAGGACCAACATATGAAGAAAGAATGACATGGTTAGATCAAATGATTCCAAAATTGGGAGATAATAGTCCTATCAAACTTACCCCAACTGAAATCGTCAACAACTATCATGAAGCAAAAATCTTTCATGACAAATGTGTTCAAAATGGTTTTGAAGGTGCTATGCTAAAGAATAAAGCAGGCATATACATGTTTCAGTATAACTCTAATGATCTTGAAAAAGTGAAAGATTATGAAGACGATGAGTTTGAAATCGTCGGGGGAAAAGAAGGTACTGGAGCTGACGAAGGATGCATCATATACAGATGTAAAACTGAATCCGGCGGAGAGTTCGATGCTCGCCCAAGAGGTACACAAGAGGATCGTCGACAAATGTTTATTGATCTTCCATCCACTATTGGTAGAATGCTTACCGTTAGATATGCTGAACTATCTGACGATGGTATTCCATTACAACCAGTCGGTGTCCCAGCAGAAGCAGAAGCTGTGAGGGATTATGAATAGCCAATGGGACTGGGAAAACCTCAAAGAAGAGCATGGTAAAGAAGAAAAAGAGGAGATAAAAACCAAAAAGAAAGAAAAGTCTAGTTGGTTAAGACTTGTTTATATCTTTATGGTTATTATGGGTATAGTTATTTCTTTCTTCTTATTACAGTCTTTTGTTAGGGGACTTCATAGTAAGTCTACATATGAAAGTAAAGTTCAGCAAACGATTATCGAAATGGTCAAACCAGAGGCCTTAAAAGAAAAATACAAAACCAAGAAAGGATCACGCTTATGACTGATGTTACATCTGGAACAGAAATGTTTGAGAATATGTTAGGTAGTATTAATTACGAAGATGATATGAATCTCTTTCCGTTTAAGGTTCGAGTTGGTGTCTCTAAATATCGACCTCCCCGTCATGAACATTATGAATTTATAAGAGATATGGGTATAGGTCATATTGATGCAATATTAAATGGAAAACCCCTCAGTAATCATGGTGTTCTAACATTCGTATTTCCTGAACGTTGGATGAGTGCTCAGGAACAACAAGTTTTTATGCATGAATTATCATGCCATCCCGAAGTTGATAAAATAACACAGGTCGATATTATAACAATATCTCCTCTTATAATTGGGGAGTTCAGGCGTGAAATGATCCGCATTTTAGAGTGGCCAGATGACGATAAAAACTATCACCCATTTGTATAAATTAATAATAAAAGGATGGAGTCCCTCCTGGGATTCCATCTTTTTAAATCTTGGATGATTTTTTTGACTATATATATTAATTAATGAAGAAAGGAAACTTTGCTCTATTAAGAAACCAGAAATCTATGAATCTAAGAGGATTCAAGATGAGAATTTAATATAACTTTTAATTTTTCCCGTTGTGTCTCACTAATTTTTACAGGGCACAACATCACCCGGATATCAGCCCGCAATGATATTCCGACCTAAATAGGAGGAGATCTATCCCGAGTCTCCTTCTATTTTTTTCCATAAATATATTTTATCTATATATATTAATGAATGAAGGAAAGAAGGTTCTTGCTAAATTTATAAACTATTAAGGAAAGGAGATCGGGATATGTTTTATCTTATCAAGAAAAACAATGAAACAAACAAAGCCACAAAAAAGAAGTTTGCTCAACTTACTGTCGCTCTTACAGAAGCGGATACTTCCGATCTAACCAGTTTTGAAATGTGGGCAGATATATGGAAATCATTTCATTGGGTTGGGGAAAGGAGAAACGATGGTAAAATTGATTGGGGGCTTGTACCAGAACCGACAAAAAATACGATAGAAATGAGACTAAAGGCAGTACAAAATCATCAGTACTAAATCTTCACTAGGCATCATAATCACTCATGGTGCCTAGTGAAATAAAAACAAAGAGAGAATGAACATGGGAGAGAAAAAATATAAATACATTGTATATGTATATGATGTAGTTGACGAACAAGATTTCGAGCATGAATGTGATGCAGAAATGTTCGCAGAACGTAAAGAACGAGTACACCAGAATATGACAAGGATCGAAAAAATTGAAGATGATGACTAAATCTTATATAGAATTTTTTACTATATATATTATTAAATGAAAGAAAATATTTTGGAATATTTTCGGGAATATTAACTTTTAATTTTATGGAGGATATCATGCCTAAAGAAGATTCCAAGAAAACAGAAAAGACTGCCAAGACCGGCAAAATCACCAAGAAGAGAGTCGGGATATTTGGTGGAGTAAGTCTCGTATTGGGCGTTATTGCTTATGTAGTTTTCAAGAAATAAACTCCATACAAGTCAGATTCTTCAAAAGAATCTGGAACTTCTAAACGAGGTTCCAGATTTTTTAGTTATAAATAAGATAGTAATTTTTTTGTTTATATAATGTTAAACCAAAAACCATATACATATCCCAATAATAACAGCAGCTACTAATACTCTAAATAATGTTGTTTCAGTAACTTTCTTTTTCTTCTTTTCTTTTACTGGTTCCTCTTTTTCTAGTAATATTGGATCACCATCTTTGTCAAGAAGATCTACTTCTTCCTTCTCTTTCACCTTCTCTTCTTTTGAAGGTTTAACGTCTGCTTCTTCAACTCTCTCTGGGCCTTCAGGCCACTCTGGGGAGCTATGATCTTCATCTGTAGTGTCTTCTCTTTCATTATCTTCTTCCTTCACCTTCTCTTCTTTTATGTCCTTAACTTCTTCCTTCACCTTCTCTTCTTTTATATCTTTCTTTGGTTGTTTGTCTTTTGCCATAGTTTAAAACCTCCTGGTATAGTATTTATTATTTGTTCTATTTTTATTTAAACTTGAGATACTATATATATTAATAGATGAGCAAAAGAACTATTAACCTTTAACTTTAATTTCGGGAGGAACTATCATGGAAAAAGTTGTAGAAAAACATGAGGAAAATGAGATCGTTAATGAAGACGAGCTTGATCCTGAGCTGTCTGATATACTTAATGATCTTTCTGAGGAAGAGTGTGCTCCTACTGAAGAACTCAACGATCTAGAAGAAGAGATAGATAACATAGAAAAAGAAAAAGCTTCTATTATTGAAGACGTTGAAAAAGCCTTTGATGATTTAAAATATGTTCTTGAATCAGAAGAGTTTTCTAATCAGTTAGCTGACAGTTTCTATCTTAGGTTGTTCGGGCAAAAAGCTTTCGATAAAATGAAAGTTAAACAAGCAAAGAAGAAAGCCAAAGCAGAAGCCAGGAAGGCCAGGAAGGAAGCTAGAAAATCAACATTCAATGAAAAAGTTTCTGATATTCTTAAGACTCACCCAAAGAAAGTTGGTGCAGGCATCGGTCTTGTAATATGTTTCATGCTTGGCGTTGGTTATGGAATATCTAATCGTTAAGTTTTCACTTCAGATTCTAACAAGAATCTGGGACATCCGAAAGGAGTTCCAGATTTTTTATATATTATTTTTTTGCTCTTTTACTATATATATTAATGTATGAAAGGAAAATGTGAAATCTTTATAAATCCAAAATTAATCGGGAGGATATTATGAGACATTTACTATGTACTATTTTAACTGTATTATTGATAACTGTAACCATGACACCTTGTCTTGCTCAAGACGAGAAACCAAAAATGATTGAAGTTCAGCTCAAAAATAATACCACGATTCTTGTCGCTCCAGAGGGAAAGATCTTACCCGAAGGCAACGCTACAATGTTCGCAGTGATAGGAGCTGTGGATGAACCATTAATCATTTTCATGGTAGGTGATAAAGTAATAAAAGGTGATATTGAAAAGATATGTTTCGAAGCAGGTAAGGCTTGGTTCGGGTGGTTTTATATGCCATCACATGCGGTCGATGAGATCTACATCAATGGAATAATTATTACTTTACCAAAGTAACTATAATGAGATGGAATCTTGAAAGGAGATTCCATCTCACAACCTCACTTAGTTGAAGGGAGGTCAAATTGAAAAAGATATTTTTTTTAATACTAACTGTACTATTTGTATCGTCTGGGGTAGCGTCCGGTGAAATATTCCAACATCCAGGAATAGAAGTATCAATTGGAGGGTTGAGTCAGGAAGCTGTTGGTGCGCATGATCCTGACTACAATTTTTACTGGGCTAGCATTGGCTTGTTCAACAAGTATTATATAGATGACAACTGGAATGTCAATCTATGTGGCAACGTTGATTACCTGTGGTGGACTCACAAGTATAATAATGATCATGATGCCTTTTTGGTTGAAGTTAAATTGGTACTATATAGAAAGATTTCCAAGAACCTGTCGTTTGGTTTAGGTGGTGGTTTTGGTACGCTGTCTCAACGGAACAATCTGCCGGGATTAGGCAATAGCGGTATTTATGGCATTTTAACAGGACGATTGAACTATAAGATAGATGAGAACTACGGCGTAGAAATTGACAGCGATCACCTATCAGATGCAGGTCGGACTGATGATCCAGGTAATAATGTATTGGCGCTTAAAGTTTATTATATGTGGTAATGCTATTAATTTTTAAAAAGGAGATAATATGGCAGAACTATCGGTAAGAGATCAAATTTCTCACGTAGCAAAAAAAGCTGTTGAGTATACAGAGAAATTTAAGAAACTTAGAGAACGATGTGAGCATTTTAAATATGATAAGCAATGGAAACAGACTAGTTGTTTCTACTACATAGATACCAGTCATATATGTAGTCCACTTCTATGTCCATTAAATGATTAAAAATAAGAGAGGAGGATTAGACTATGGCACAACTTCACACCATCATTGATTGTTTTAATAAAATGGAGAATTCGACTCTATTTACAAGTCTTGATTTAGATGCACGTCTTAAAGGTGAAGGTATCATAATAAAAAATGTGCATAATTTTGTTTATATAGCATACCAGATGGGAGTAACTTGTAGAGATAAAATTAAGAAACCGAAGCGTAGTGGAGCCAGATTTATTTATATGAAAGAGCGCTCCTTGACAAATAAAGAGATTACCAATCTCACAAAACGTCCCCAATGTTTTGACTTTCTAAAACAAATAAAGATAGACTTTAAGAAACGGCAAACAGAGATTCAGGAAACTCAAACGAAACATAAACAACCAGAAAGGAAGGAACCTATGTTATTAGACAAACGAAAAGCAGAACGAGATATCTTTCAATATTTATATAAAAAGGGTCGAACGGCTAACACCGAGGGAGTAACAATAAGACCTCCGGAAAGAATGTATGGAAGTATCCAAGAGGAAATTATTGACTTATTAAACATATCAGCAATTCCGTTAACTACAAAACAAATATCTAACTACCTCGGAATTTCACACTTAAGCGTAACTAAAGCCATATGTAAAATAATGCCAAGCGAGACAACTCTCAAATACATAAAGAAAAGGAAGAACGGTAGAGTACCATATTATTCATGTAACCTTCCTAGTGACATAGACGTGACTTCTTTATATAGCATTGTGAGAAACGATCTCAACTCATCTCCATCCGGTAGACGTGACAAAAAATCCAGGCCAGTTCTCAAACGCATGGGTGATTTATTAAACACATATATACCCAATAGCAAGTTTACACTTGACGAGTTCATCCGGACATTTCCAGATGCAAACAAAGGAGAAAAAGCAGCTAAAGGAACCACCGCAGTCTTCTTGGGAAGAGCTGTAAAACATGGGTATGTCATAAGGGAATTGATTCCTAAATCTGGTAGATCAGGTCCTAATATAAATTATGTGAAAATCCTTAACATACCTGAGAAAGAAATGAGAAACGTAACCGGTCATACTACAGATAAGAGTGTTGACCTTAGAAAGAAACGGAAGGTGGAACCCATCGTGCCAGAATTCATAGATGACAAAGTCAAAGTGAACGTGCCATATAAGCTTGTCAAAGACATGGAAGATTTAATTCAGCAACAGCATGAACGAGTAACCGAACTCAAAAAAGAGTTAGCCGAGATGTTCGATGAAAATAAAAATCTCGTTACCCAGAATCAAATATTAAACAAAAGAGCGATTCAAGAAGTCGATTTTAATATCGATCTATCAAAATATCAAGATAACCTACAACAGTAGAGGAGAAAATTTTTACTATGAAAAAGTTAATTTGTATATTAATGATGTTAAGTTTATTGATGTTAGTTATTCCAACATCCGTATTCAGTGCAAGCTACGTTGGTCTTGGTTTCTCTTTTCTCAACGTTGATTATGCCGATAAGAGGGTCGGTATGTTCGACGATATAAGACCATATGGGAAATTGGTTAGGTTGGGCACATACCTCAAACCTACTTTAGCCGTTGAGGCACGTTATATAGATGCTTGGGCGGAAGAGTCTGCATCAGATAGTGCAGGCAAGACGGAATTTGACTTCCATATTATTACTGGTTTGGTAAAAGCTGACTTATTTAATATAAAAGAAGCACAGGTATATGCTCTGCTAGGTTGGAGCGATGTTCATCTTAAAGCTGCTGGTGTATCTGATAGTTATAACGGCATCACGTATGGTTGTGGTCTGGAAGCACCTTTCACGAAGGTTGGAACTTTTAGTTACAGCATGGAATATATTCATATCATTAATGAAGAACTCCTCGATGTACATGGATTTACCCTAATGTTCAATATAAGGTTTGGTAAATTATTACATTTAATATTAAAAAACAGTCAGGGCGTAGTTGGTGATTCATAGACGTTGATACCAATGCGGGAGATTATGTGAACTACGCTTCGTGTCTTCTCACATAATCCTTACTTTCCGCCAGCTGTCAGTGACAGTTGAGTGTGTCTGGTTAGACCTTTGCAGGCCACTAAGACAAAACGGTAATTGGTATACAGGCCGGTTCAGTTCAGTTCAGAGAGGTGGAATCCTGAGAAGGGTTCCACCTCTAATCTCACCAAAAGGAAGGAGGACCTCAAAGAGCCAACTTTAAGACTAACTATTTATAATATAATGAAGGAGATAAAGATGAAATATCAAGACGCAATAGATATCGTTGATGGTAAGAAAAGACTAGGAGAAATACCTCAAATAAATATAGGGGAAAATCTTATGCTTTTAATGGGTGCATGTATAGAAGATAATGGGGATATACGGTGTTTAACATGTGGACTACTTAATGAGTGTTGTCATTGTAGAGAATAAGATGTCTATAATAGAACAGCTTGGTTACAGAGTATTCTGCTTGTCATGGCAGTTGAGTGTGTCTGGTTAGACCTTTGCAGGCCACTAAGACAAAACGGTAATTGGACAAGGATAAAATAAAATGAAGATCATAAGAGGTGACTTAATAAAGTTGGCTTTAGATGGAAAGTTTGATGTTATCGTTCATGGATGTAATTGCTACTGCACTATGGGTCTGGGCATAGCTAAGTCGATGAAGAGGGTATTTCCAGAAGTGTACAAAGCAGACTGTAAAACAGAAAGCGGAAATAAGGACAAGTTAGGTACTTACAGTTATGCCATTACGGAAAAGGTAATCATAATAAATGCTTATACCCAATACTACCATAAAGGACCAGGAATAAAGGCAGATTACAATGCCATTCGTACTGTATTCAAAAAGATAAAAGAAGATTATACTGGGACACGGATCGGTTATCCAAAAATCGGTGCAGGGTTAGCAGGTGGTGATTGGAAACAAATTTCAAAAATTATTGATGAGGAACTTGTAGGTGAAGACCATACACTAGTAGAATTCGCACCATAATAAAGGAGAAAGTTAAATTATGAAAGTAAAAAATATTATCGCTCAATCGGCAGACGCAAGAAGATTTTCAAATTGGTTGGAGGCACAGAACGGTGTAGGTTTTGAGATGGGATGCTATCTCGAGAGGGATAGCATCCCATCTCACAATTCTATATAATAAATTTTTTTCTATATATATTAATAACTAAGTTATATGAGAGTTTGTAATTAAAAAGAAGGAGATATCAAATGGAAAAAGAAACAA
>SDBT01001117.1_pt1 | contig 46169 bp, 35 predicted proteins | sample 2277101 | NCBI WGS metagenome assembly SDBT01 (sample SAMN10404973, study PRJNA504765) | marine sediment metagenome | isolation source: marine sediment core GS10_PC15, 103 cmbsf | place: Arctic Ocean: Southern Knipovich Ridge | collected 2010 | reverse complement strand
CGTTACTCGTCGTCACAATAGGCACCGCTATTGTAACTCCTCGCGCCTTGCCGGCCGCACGCCTCGGCGCCCTCGATACTTCACCGCAATTACGGAGCGGCACACTTGCCACCGCTATGCCTCGTCACCGCGCCTTGCAGGCCGGGCCCGGCATCACTCTCGGTGCCGACGTTTGTCACCTGACATGACACCAGTCATCAGAATGTCATTCTCCCTCTCCCTGATTGCGTTTTCCTTCATCGTCGCGGCCTATCCGACGGATGCGCTGGCCCAGGAACCGGTCTCCGGGGTACCAGCGTTTCTCAACTTCGCTCCAGAGAGCGGCGCCTGGCCGATCAGATCGCTCGACCAGGATGATTGGGTGTTGCGGGGCCCGGCCCGACCGGGTGCCTTCATCGACGCAATCGGCCGCTCGGCGGTCTGGATGGGGACCGAACAGGGGACACTCGAGGCGTGGGTGTGGCCGTGGAAGATCTTCCATGGATTCAACCTCGCGGTCCGTACCGGTGAGGTGGGGAGCGAGATCGACCTGACCGATCTGGCCCGTACGGTTGAGGTGCGTCCCTATGGTGTACAGATTACGTTCGTGCATTCCCGTTTCCAGATCAGACAGACTCTGCTGGCGCATGCCGTGGATCCGACGCTGGTGTTGCTCCTGGAGGTGGACACCTCCACAGATCTCACCATCATCGCCTCCTTCATACCCGATCTCCTGCCGATGTGGCCGGCCGGTATGGGTGGGCAGTACGCCTGGTTCGACGCGGGTGTTCCCGGGTATGTGCTTGGTGAGAGCCGGGGAAGAGTGAACGCCGTCGTCGGGTCTCCTGACGCCACGCGGGGATCATCGGCACCCGCGCACCAGCTGGCCGGCGCCAGCGCGTTCGAAATCCCCGTCACCCGTGAACGCGCGGGAGAGGGTCCGATCGTGATGGTTATCACCGGGGGAGAGGAGGAGCGACAGGAAACGCTCGAGCGATACCACAGGGCGGTAGCGTTGGGAGGAGAACTGCTGGCCGAACGGAAACGCGCCTGGGCCGAAGGGCCCCGGGTGGTGGATATCACCCTGCCCGACCACCGACTCGAGGAGGCGTACCGCTGGGCGGTGAGCTCGCTCACCGACGGTCACCAGCGGACCCCGGGACTCGGCACCGGGCTGGTGGCCGGATTCGGTCCGACGGGAAGCGGGTTCAGGCCCGGTTTTTCCTGGTACTTCGGGGGCGATACCAGCATCAACTCCTTCGGACTGGTGGCCGCCGGTCAGGGATGGGTGCTGGCCGACGCTTTCCCGTTCCTCGAAGGTTTCCAGCGCGAGGATGGGAAGATGATGCACGAACTCACGCGTTCGGCGACGCTCCTCGACTGGTTCGGCGAGTATCCCTATGCCTGGATACACGGCGACACGACCCCTTTCTATATCGTGGCGCTCGCCAACTACATCCGCTGGACCAACGACCGGAACCTGCTCGAACGGTCATGGCCTCACCTGATGAAGGCATACGAATTCGGGAAGTGGGCCGACGAGGATGGCGACGGTCTGATGGACAACTCGCGGGCAGGACTTGGCGCCTCTGAGCTGGGCAGTCTGCGCGAGGGGCTCAAAACCGGGGTTTTCATCGCCACGGTCTGGACCCGGGCGCTTTCAGATCTCGCTTACCTGGCGAAACTGCAAGGCGAGGATGACCTCGTCGGAGAGTTCGAGTCGGATCACGTCCGGGCGCGGGAGCGGCTGGTTGAACTCTTTGTCGACCAGGCGACCGGAACCCTCAATTTCGGGGTGGCGGTGAGCGGAGAGCCGAAGAATGACGCCACCGCTTGGGCCACGTTCCCGATCGTATTCGGACTGATCGAGGGTGAGCCGGCAGAGAACACGCTCGATATGGTCGCCTCGGCGCGGATCACGACCGACTGGGGCACCAGGATGCTCTCTGAAGACAACCCCTTCTACGATCCGGTCGGCTACAACAACGGGGCCGTCTGGCCCTTTCTCACCGGCTACGTGGCCATGGCCGAATATGCTGCCGGACGCCGGTATGCCGGGTATCAGCACCTGCAGCAGGTCGCCCACACCACCTTCATCGATGCGCTCGGCCGACAACCGGAGGTGATGTCGGGGGATTATTTCACTGTGCTCGAGACGACCGTCCCCCATCAGTTATTCTCAGCCAGTCCTGTCCCGGCCAATCTGATCCGCGGCGTTCTGGGGCTGGAACTCGATCTGCCTAATCAAATAGTCACCGTTGCACCCCAGCTCCCGGGCGGGTGGCAGCAGTTCGGTTTCGACGGATATTCGCTGGGTAATGGAGAATATCTCGACCTGGAGTTATCGAGGGTCTTCAGGAACAGACAGGTCTTCTACCAGCTCAAAGCTCGGGGTCCGGACGGTCTCACGGTAAGATTCGCTCCCCGGCCGGTGTCGCATGAGCGGTTGCGCGGAGGCGGGATCGCGGAGGCGGTAATCCGTTCGGGTGAGATGGATCTGACAGTCGAGGGTCGTCAGGGATTCGAGCTGGTCATTGACGGTCTCAGATGGGGGACCGTTGAGGAGGGTCCGGTCCGCTCGGTCGCCCGTGAGGGTGACGCTCCGACCGGATTACGGGTGATCAGGGTTGAGGAGGAGGGTAGTGACGGCGTTCGCCTGATCCTCGAGGGCCGGGCGGGTTATACATACAAGCTGCCCTTCCTCGCGCCGGTCGGTATCGATCTTCACTCCGAACAGGAAATCGATGTCAGGCAGGTTATCCACACAACCGACGCCCCCGGCCCGTATCTGCTCTTCACGGTACGGGATGGCGATGGAACAGCGGTCGGCGTCGACGACTACCGAAGGTTCACCATCAGGTTGAAACTGTCATAAAAGGAGTTTCGCCCGTTACTGGCGGAGTCTCGCCATCACTTCACGCTGCCCGCGGCCAGGCCTGTCATGACCGTGAAGGAGAGCCAGCGGGCCTTCATTGTATACCCGTCCTGAAAGGTGACGTCGGTGAAGTGCACGGTGAAGGTTACATCGAATCCGGGGCCCATATGTCGGTTCATGATCCCGACACCGAATGAATAACCGAGGCTGGGATCGACCGGATCCACAATCGGATCGCCGTCGTGGGTGGCCTGACTCTCGAACTGGTAACTCCCCACGCCTCCCTGTACATATGAGATTGCCTCGCCTGCGTCTGACATAACGATCCGCACACCCGTATGAAGTATGGTGAATCCCTGTTTCGGGTTCTTGATCTGGAGCCAGATCTGATCCTCGAGCATCGTCGTATCGTAGCCGAACTTCGGCCAGGAGAGACCCGCGAAGACTGATATGTCCCTGGTGAGTGCGGCATACCCCCTGAGGCAGAAACCAATGCCCTGAGTCGCAAAGCCGCCCCTCATGGGATCGGTCGCTCCCAGATCTCCCACCGGCATGCTGAGATTTCCACCGACCTGGAGAATGAAGCGGGGCGGATCGGGCAGGATCTCTCTCGCGGTCGGCCCTATCTGAGCCGTCACGGCCGGGGAGAGGGGGAGGAGGATGATGATGGAACACGAAAGAAGAGGAACCAGGCGCATCACCGTCAGGTCCTTTCAGACTGATACCCGGGTATTGCCGGCGTTTGCCGTGCCACTCACTAGTGCCCTGTCACGCAACAACCATGGCATTCGAGCGGCGCCGTATCCCGACCGGCTGTGTTGCACCTCCTCGCCTCAGTGCACCGCTCCGTAATTGCGGTGCTGCATCGAAAGCGCCGAGGCGTCCGGTCAGCAAGGCACGAGGAGGAAGGATAGCAGTGGCTATCATGACGACGAACAACGACGCTGGCCGGAATGCATCGACGCTTGAATGCCAGCGTAATTGCGGAACGGTGTACTAAGCCACCGCTATGTCTCGTCGCCACGCCTTGCCGGTCAAGCACGGCGTCACTCTCGGTGCCGACATTTGTCACGTGACATGACACTGTACAGATAACGGAGCGGATTATCATCCTGTCCACTCAATAATGCGGAGGTGCAATACGGGGGTGTACCGGCAGATACCCTCGGGCACCCCGGATTCACATTGACAGGCAACCCACCTTCCTATTAACTAACCGGTTAGTTAGTAATGAAAAGCCAGGAGTGAGCCAGGAGTGAGCCAGGAGTGAGCCAGGAGTGAGCCAGGGGGGAGCCAGGGGTGAGCCAGGAGTGAGCCAGGAGTGAGCTAGGGGGGAGCCAGGGGTGAGCCAGGAGTGAGCCAGGAGTGAGCAGCCGAGGTCAGCGTATTGTCCCGGCGGCATGGGAGGATCAATGCAGAGATCAGAACCGAGCAGATCACACCGCAGGGAAGGGGAGGAACGGGGCGGCGACACCCGATCCAGGATACTTGAAGCCGCAACCAGGCACTTTGCGGAAAAGGGCTTCGACGGGGCGCGTACCCAGGCTATCGCCGATGATGCCGGGGTGAACAAGGCGATGCTCTACTATCACTTCCAGGACAAGGAACATCTCTACCGGGAGATACTCACCAGTCATTTCCAGATCATCTTCAGACAGGTGTTTCCCACGTTTCTTGAGCCCGGTCTGGACGCGCGCGAACGGGTGCTCACTATTGTATCCGCCTACCTCGGGTTCCTTCGAATGAACCCGCATGTTCGATCCCTGATGCTGTACGAACTGGCAGCCGGAGGGCCCTATCTCTCCTCGGTGGTCCGATCTCTGTTCGAAAGTATTCCAGGTCTCGATGTAGAGCGGGTGTTCAGTCAGATCGGGGCGATGATGGAGGCGGGTGCAGTGCGGCCGGGAGATCCTCGCCAGTTTTTCCTCCACATACTCTCCCTCTCGATCTTCCCCTTCGCGGCCCGTCCGCTGCTCGAAACGATCTGGGAACTGGGGCCAACTGAATACGATGAACTCATGGCGGATCGGGCCGACTCCATCGCCGATCTGTTCGACCACGGCCTGTTTGCCGGCAAGGAGGCAAGGTGATGTTGATCAGCGATTTCCGCGACTCAAGGATCGGCAGGATACATCGATCCCCGTTCCGCGTTCTGTTTCTGCTGTTGCTCCCCCTCCTGCCGGGCTGTGAGGAGGAGGAACCGGCACCGCTCTGGGGATCGGGTATCCTGGAAGCCGAGGAAGTGGTGGTATCTCCCGTCATCGGTGGGCGCCTGCTGCTGCGCGCGGTCGAAGAAGGAGAGCGGATCATTGAGGGAAGCCTGGTAGCGCTCATCGATTCGACCGCCCTCGTCGAAGCCCGGGAACTGGCCCGCGTTGGGCTGCGGGGGATAACCGTGCAGCGCCGGCAGGCCGAGACTGCCCTGGCGGCCGCGCGGGAACGGCTCGATCAGGCGGTTCTCAATCGTGATCGGATCAAGAGACTCGTGGAGGGCGCCGCGGCGACCCGGGCACGGCTCGATGAACTGGAATCACTGGTTGAGCTCGCCGTCAGGCAGGTCGAGTCGGCTGAGAATGTGTTCGATATGTTCCCCGTACAGGAAGAGGAGATACGGCTCCGCATTGCGTCTCTGAATCGCCAGATCGGTGAATGCCGCATCACCGCGCCCCGGACGGGAACGGTCATTACGGTGTTCATGGAGCCCGGTGAGGTCGCGGCTCCCGGTCGTGGGATCGTGCGGATCGCGGACCTGGATGAGCTCTATGTTCGGGTATACGTTCCCGCGCCCCTCATCGGCCGGATCCGGCTTGGCGGCGGGGCGATCGTTCGGGTTGATTCTTTCCCCGATCGAACCTTCCCGGGTCGCGTCGTCCATATATCGGATGAAGCTGAGTTCACACCAAAGAACGTTCAGACGATCGAGGCCAGGGCTGACCTTGTCTTCGCGGTGAAGGTGGCGGTCTCGAATCCCGACGGCTTTCTGAAGATCGGACTTCCCGCCGATGTCGATCTCCCTGAGATATCTCCATGAAGTACGTTTTTTCCACGGAGTCTCTTTCGAAATCATACGGGTCGGTCGAGGCCCTCTCACGACTCGAGATCGGTCTCGAACGAGGCACCATCACCGGAATGCTCGGTCCCGATGGAGCGGGGAAGACGACGGCCATGCGTCTTCTGACCGGTCTGCTTCGCCCCGACGAGGGGCGGGTCCTGCTGGGTGGGGAGGATGTAACCGGCGCGCGCGCCTCCAGTGGCCGTATCGGTTACATGCCGCAGCGGTTCAGTCTCTATCAGGACCTGAGCGTGGATGAGAACCTGAAGTTCTACGCCAACATCTTCGGTGTGCGCGGCCGGGAGCGCCGCGAGCGCACCGAACAGTTGCTCCATTTCGCCCGGTTGACACCCTTCCGCCGCCGCCGGGCCGCCGCCCTGTCAGGGGGCATGAAGCAGAAGCTGGCCCTGGCATGCACCCTGATCCACACCCCTGAGATCCTCCTCCTTGATGAGCCGACGACCGGCGTGGACCCGATATCCCGGATGGAACTGTGGCAGATCCTCCTCGAGTTGAAGGCCGACGGTACCACCATACTCGTCAGCACTCCCTACATGGATGAGGCGGACCGGTGTGATGAGGTTCTCATCCTCAGAGAAGGGATCATCCTCGATCGCGGTACCCCGGCGGAACTGAGATCGCGTTTTCCGCATGAGATCATCGAGATCGAGGCGCGACCGGTCGGTCGGGCCATGCGGATACTGGAACAGATTGACTGGATCGGTGACGTGGTGCCTTTCGGTACCAGGCTCCATCTCACGGTGGAGGGTGGGCGGGAGGACCTGGATGAAATGCGGACAGCCCTGAGCGGGGAGGGAGTGGAGGTAGGTACCGTACGGACCGCCTCACCCGGCATGGAGGATGTCTTTGTGGCCCTGGCCAGAGGAGCGGACACGGCGTGACTCCTCCTGAGACAATCGCGATCGAGACGCGTGAGCTCACCCGCACCTTCAGGCGCTTCACCGCCGTGGACAGCATTTCGTTCCAGGTTCAGAGAGGGGAGATATTCGGTCTGCTCGGGGCAAACGGGGCGGGCAAGACCACTACGATCCGGATGCTTACCGGACTCCTGAGACCCAGCCGGGGAGAGGCATGGGTGGCCGGCATACCGGTCCATTCCTCACCGGAGAAGGTGAAGCGCAGGCTGGGGTATATGTCGCAACGTTTCTCCCTCTATGAAGATCTTACCGTCGCGGAGAACCTCACGTTCTTCGGCGGCGTATATGGCCTCCGGGGACCTGATATCAGGCGAAGAAAGGAGGCATTGCTCGATCTGTTCGATCTCAAGGACCTGGCAGATCGGATCACCTCGAGTCTGCCGACGGGACACCGTCAACGGCTGGCGCTGGCCTCAGCGCTCGTCCATGAACCACCGATGCTCTTTCTCGATGAACCCACCGGAGGGATCGATCCGGTGGCGAGGCGCACCTTCTGGCGGGTGATATCGGACCTGGCCTCGGCCGGGACGACCATCATGGTAACCACCCACTACATGGATGAGGCCGAGTATTGCCATCGTCTCGGCATCATGAAAGACGGGCGGATCGTGGCGGTCGGATCCCCTGATGAACTCCGGAACACCCATCAGGCCGCGACCATGGAAGAGGTCTTCCTGAGTGTGGCGGGCACGGGGGAGGGCGCGTCGTGATCGGGCGGACCATCGCGGTCATGGCCAAGGAGTTCCGTCACATCGTGCGGGATTCCCGGAGCCTGATGATCATCTTCATCATGCCGGTGGTGATGACCTTCCTCTACGGCTATGCCATGAATTTCGATATCAAGGATATCCCTCTGGGAGTGGTTGATCAGGATAGCACTCCCGCATCGAGGGAGCTGACCGCCTCGTTCCTCTCATCGGGGCAGTTCATTCTTGCCGAACGCTACCGGGACATGGGTGATGCGGAGGAGGGATTCAGTTTTCGGGAAACGGTTCTCACGCTGGTGATACCGCGCGGGTTCTCCCGTTCACTGGATGGGGGGCCCGAGCGCCCGCTCGGACTCCTCGTGGACGGTTCAGATCCCAATACCGCCTCGCTTGCCCTCGGATACGCGCAGGGCATCATCTCCCGCGTGACGATCGAAGGATCGATGAACGCTCTCTCGGTCGTACGGGACGGGTCAGGTTCCGCGGTCGGATGGGAAGGCCTGCCGATAGAGCTCCATCCCCGCTTCTGGTACAACCCGGATCAGAAGAGCAGCCACTTCGTTGTGCCCGCTCTGATCGCGGTGATCCTGATGATGGCGTCAGCGCTGCTGACGAGCGCAACCGTTGTCCGCGAGAAGGAATCGGGAACCCTCGAACAGCTTCTGGTGAGTCCGGTCAGGCCGGGAGAGCTGATCGTCGGTAAACTGCTGCCCTACGGCGTGCTCGCCATGGCGGACGGTGCGTTCATCCTCTTCTTCGGAGCGATGGTATTCGGCGTCCCCATTCGCGGCAGTCTCCTCGTACTATTCGGTTTCACGGGATTGTACATCATGGCCGCGCTCACCATCGGGCTCGTCATCTCGACCCTCGTGAATCAGCAACGGGTGGCGATGTTCGGGGCGATGCTCGTGACCGTGCTGCCGGCGTTCATGCTCTCCAACTTCATCTTTCCGGTAAAAAGCATGCCGGTATTCCTTCAGCTGATCAGTCGAGTGGTACCGGCGACCTACTACATCCCGATCGTTCGCGGTGTCCTGCTCAAAGGTGTCGGTGCCGACGTCTTCTGGGAGAACGGCCTCTTCCTCCTGGCCTTCACCGTCATACTCACGGTCGTGAGTATAATCCGCTTCAAGCCGAGGCTCGATTGACCATGTTGAAGAGCCTGCGGATCATAGGTCATCTCATCCGGAAGGAGTTCATCCAGGTCTTCCGGGATCATCAGATGCTCGGCATGATATTCATCATGCCGGTCGTCCAGGTGCTCCTGCTGGGATACGCGATCACGGTGGATGTCCGGGACCTTTCACTCGGGGTGATGGACTACGACCGATCGCCCGAGAGCAGGCAGCTCGTAGAGGATTTCCGGCATAATGAGACCTTCGACCTAAATCGGGTGATGCGTAGTCCGGACGAGATCAGGGACGCGCTCGACAGGGGAGAGGTCTCGGCGGTGCTTGTGATCCCCCGGGGGTTCGCCCGCCGGCTCGGTCGAAATGAGCCGGTCGATGTGCAGCTGCTGCTCGATGGAGTGGATTCCAATGCCTCCCTGATCGCTTCCAACCATGCCCGGGGGATCGTGGAGTCGTATTCCCTCGACGTCCTGCGCAAGTCCCGTGCCGGGGCACCCCTTCCCGACCTGCGGCCGAGGATACAGGTGCTCTACAATCCTGAACTCATCAGTCGATTTTATATGATCCCCGGCGTGGTGGTCGTTCTGCTCACCATGCTCACCACGCTCATGACCGGTCTCGGACTGGTACGGGAACGTGAAACCGGTACCCTCGAACAGCTCTCCGTGACCCCGATACGAACCGTGGAACTGCTCCTGGGAAAGATCCTTCCCTTCGTCCTCATCGCCTTCTTCGTGCTCGCGGTCGCCCTGACGGTCTGTCTCGTCTGGTTCGGCGTTCCGATGCGGGGATCATGGACTCTGCTGGTTCTCTTCTCGCTTCTCTTTCTGCTCAACACGCTCGGAATGGGACTGCTGGTGAGTACGGTCGCCCGCACCCAGCAGCAGGCGGTCTTCATGGTCTGGTTCCTCCTCATCTTCGGGATCCTCATGTCGGGCTTCTTCTTCCCTATCGAGAACATGCCGCCCCTGATGCAGCGACTCACCTGGCTGAATCCGCTTCGATACTTCATGGCGGTGGTACGCGAACTTTTTCTGAAGGGCAGCGGCATGATGTCGTTCCGGGTGGAGACGATGGGATTGATGATCTTGGGTCCGGTGGCGATGGCGCTGGCGGCTCTCCGGTTCCGGAAGCGGGCGCGTTAGGAGCCTGTCGGTTTCTCCGACAGGCTCCTGAGAATTTAAAACGGTCTGCGGCGATCAGTTCTGGTAAGCGGCCGGTTCTTCCTGCGACGCTCAAGGTCTGCGGCCGCCTCCTCCTCCTTCCGCTTTATCCATTCCCGGATCCTGCGTCCCTTTTCGGTATCCTCCGGGTAGAGAAGAAGCAGACCCGCCGACAGCGTGATGACCCCCTGGATCCCGGGCAAGATCATGCCGACGGCCCCGACCCCTACCAGGGCGGCTCCGGCGGTCTTCTTGAGTAACGTTTTGAAAGTAGTGGTCATCGGCATACTATCATACGCTTCCGGCCACCTGGTGTTTCAAGAGCTTCGGAAGGAAGGATGCAGAGATGGAATTCAAACTGGTCCCCATCGAAAAGCCCGATGAGTTGAATGTCATCCTGGGGCAATCCCACTTCATCAAGACCGTTGAGGACCTGCACGAGGCACTGGTCCAGGGAGTGCCCGGTCTCAAGTTCGGGCTCGCCTTCTGCGAGGCATCCGGTCCGAGGCTGATACGGTTCTCCGGCACTGATGATGAGATGATCGCGGGTGCCCGCAAGGCATGTGTGGATGTCGCGGCCGGTCATTTCTTCGCCATCTTCCTCAAGGATGCGTTCCCGATCAACGTCCTGAATTCGATCAAAATGGTTCCCGAGGTCTGCCGCATCTTCTGCGCTACCGCCAATCCGCTTCAGGTGATCGTGGTGGAGTCCGGCGAAGGCAGAGGCGTCGTCGGCGTCATCGACGGGCAAACCCCGCTCGGTGAGGAGTCAGAGCAGCAGCAGCAGGAGCGGAGAGAGTTCCTTCGCATGATCGGATATAAACTGTAATTCGCGAGACGCAATAACCACGGTTCGAGAGAGTCTGGAGGCGAGAATGTTCGATCTCACGGGAAGGCGGACACTCATCACCGGCGGCTCACGCGGAATAGGAGCCGCCTGCGTCAGGGTGTTCTCAGCAGCGGGAGCCGACGTTGCGTTCTCTTATCGGGAACGTTCCGACCAGGCCGATGATCTGGTGGCGGAACTGGAAGAGGCCGGGAAGTCAGCCCACGCCTTTCAGGCCGATCTGGGATCGGGTGAGGGTTGTGAGGGCCTGGTCGGAGAGGCCGCCTCGGCGCTCGGGGGACTCGACATCCTTGTGCATAACGCCGGGATATGGACCGGAGGTTCCATCGAATCGATGCCGGATGAAATCTGGCGGGAGACCATGGAGGTCAATCTCGATTCCGCTTTCTATCTGACCCGCGCCGCTGTCAGGTATCTGCGCGAACGATCTCATGGAAGGATCATCTATATCACCTCGACCGCCGCACAACGGGGTGAAGCGGAACACAGCCACTATGCGGCGAGCAAGGGAGCGATCCAGAGCCTGACCAAGTCGTTGGGGGTGGAGCTGGCGCCGGATCGGATCACGGTCAACGCGGTCGCGCCGGGCTGGGTTCTCACCGATATGGTCACCGATGCCCTCACCGATGAGGAGATCCTCGAGGTGGAGAAGGGGATACCACGGGGCCGCATGGCCCGTCCGGAAGATATCGCCCGGCCGGTCGCATTCCTGGCCTCGGACGGTGCGGTGCATATCACGGGGGAGATACTCAATGTAAATGGGGGATCGGTGTTGTGCGGCTGAGCATCTTCTGCGGGTGAGCGCGGCCATTCCACGCCATTCCTGCGTCGCGCATCGCTCCTGCTTGTGCGGCGTACCCACAGTACGCCTCCGCGCAGTCGCTCGCGTTCCTTGATCTGACGCGGAGTTTCTCACGCTCACCTCGCAGAACGAGGTCTGCGGGTGAGCGCGGCCATACTACGCCATCTCCGCGTCACGCATCCTGATAATTAATCTTCGGCTTTGATCAGGTCCTCGCTCCAGAGGGTGCAGCGGTTCCTGCCGGTGTTCTTGCTGTGATACATGGCGTCGTCAGCTCTCCGTACCAGCTCTTCATAGGTGGACGCGTGCTGGGGCGCGGTGCAGATACCGAGACTGATGGTGATCGGATCGGAATCACCGTTACCGGTCAGGTTGGCGTCTATCACCCTCCGCCTGAGCCGTTCGGCAACCTCCATCGCGGTGGATTCGTGGCAGAGCGGCAGGATGGCGACGAACTCCTCACCGCCGTATCTTGCGACAACGTCGGTTTCACGCATCGTCAGCGTGATGATGTCAGCGATCTTCCGCAGCACACCGTCTCCCTGCAGATGCCCGTAAGAGTCATTGAAGTCCTTGAAGAAATCGATATCCATCATGATGAGGGAGAGAGGGTAGGAGTACCGCATGGCCCGTTTGAACTCCGCCTCAAGCCGCACGAAACACTGGCGATGGTTGTAGAGCCCCGTGAGTCCGTCGGTTATCGCCATCGTGGCCAGTTCTTCATACAGCAGTGCCTTGGAAAGCAGTTGTGATATCTGGGCAGCGACGATCTCGATGACCCTCCTGTCCTCCTCGGAAAACGCGTCCAGGAGTTCGCTCTCGATATTGAGGACACCGATCACCGATCCCTTCCTGGTGAGCGGCACCGCCAGCTCAGACCTGATCCGCGGATCCACGGGGACGTAGCGCTCGTCCCTGGTCACATCCGGTACATACTGCACGGTACCGGAGAGCGCCGCAGCGCCGGTGACACCCTTGCCGACCTGGAGCTTGAGATCCGCGAATGCCTCCTCATCTCCTCCGGCTGTTGCATGGATGCGCATATCCACCCGGTTGTCCTCCAGAAGGATGATCCCCGCGGCCGTAACCTCAAGGAAGGTCTGGATTTCCAGTACGATCGTCTGGAGGAGTTCGCTGAAGTCATCGATCCGTTCGATGACCTGCATGACGCGGTTCAGCAGTTCCAGTTCGCGCATCCGGGTCAGTGCCGACTCGTACCCCAGGGCGTGCTGCAGGGCGACACCGGTGTGTGATGCCACGATACCGGCAAGACGGAGGTCATCGGTGGAAAACCAGTCCGGCTGGTCCGATTCGAGGTTGAGTACACCGATCACCTCACCCTCAGCCTTGACAGGCACGGTCATCTCACTGCGGACATCAGGGTGACCCGGTATGTAGTCAGCGTCCTGCGTGACATCGGACACCAGCCTCGGCTCGCCGCTCTCGAATACCTTGCCGATGATTCCCCGTCCCGGACCGATATCCGGATCGCCCAGCTCTTTCATGCTGAGGCCGGAGACGGCCAGAAACCGGAGTTGTTCTCCATGTTCCTCTGACAGGATGATGTGACAAAATTGGGCTCTGAATGCCTCGGTGAGGTTGTCAACGAGCCGCTTCAGTCGGACCTCCATCGGTAGTTTTGACTGGAGGATCTGGCTGAGATTCTGTAGAAGGAGCAATCTCTGGAACTGGTCTTCCACTTCCCCGCGGAGCAGATTGCCTTCCAGCGCTTGTCCCAGCGCTGAAGCGACAAGCTCGATGATCTCTTTCTGCTGCATGGCAAGTGAAGCAGCGGAAGGATAGAGAGCGAAGAGGATGCCCAGAGGACGGATACCCGTTCCCACCCTGACAACAAGCGCCGTTTCCACACCCTCAAGAGAGGCGATTATATCGGGAAGATTGCCGGCCAGTGCAGTGCCTTCCAGAACCTGAATACCGCCATCCCTCAGAACGGCGCCGGCAAGCCCCTCATTGGCGGAGATGGAAATGCCGGTATCGGCCGTACCGAAGTCACCGGAGGTGGCGGACAGGACAAGTACATCTTCTGAACGGTCGTATTCCCACCAGATCACAGCCATGGCTCGAAAGAGATCCTCTACGTCGTTGAGGAAATCCCCGAGAGACGCGCGTACGTCAACCTGGTCATAGAGGTGAGAGAGGGCCTCTATGAGAAGATTCGTGTATGTCCGGGTGTACTGTTCCTCGATCAGGAGCTTCCTCCTCTTTCAGCGTGCAAAGAGTGTGATAATACCTTAATGGACTGCCCGATTTCAGGCCAGTGTCATGTCACGTGACAAATGTCGGCACCGCTTGAATGCCACGGTTGTTGCGTGACAGAGCACTAATCATATGAGCAGAGGCTTGCCGTGATCTCCGGAGAGTCCCTATACTGTCGCTTCATGTCCAGCGCACCGATATCGGCAAACGGCATTACCGGTTTCGTGGGAAGGGTGGGAACCCGGACCCGAACGTCCCTGAAGCGGATCTCCAACAAGGTCAGATTCGCCTTCCAGGTGGGCGGGGTGCTCTTCCGGCTCGGTTCTCATGGTATCGGATACACCTGGCGGGTCATCCTTAATCAGCTCAAGTTCACGGGACTACAGGCGCTCCCCTTCCTGACTTTTATCTCAGCCGCCATCTCCGCGTTGATCGTCATCCAGACACTGAGTCAGGCTTCAAAAGTCGGATTCGAGGGTATCATCGGTATGGTGTTCGTCGCCGCCGTGATCAGGGAACTCGGCCCCCTGATGACCGCGGTGGTGGTGATCGGGCGATCGGGGACCGCCATTGCCGCCGAGCTCGGCACCAACCAGGTGATGGGGGAGATAACGGCGCTGGAGACGATGGGTATCGACCCGCTTCATTACGTGGTGTTCCCGAGACTGGTGGGTGTCACCCTGGCCACCATGTGCCTGGTGGTGTACTTCGATGTCGTCGCGATCCTCTTTGGCTACCTCGCCGCGCAGCTCACGACGAGTATGAGCCTGGGAACCTATCTCACCTACATCGTGGATCAGGTGACCATTGCCGATCTCTGGGTCACCGGACTCAAAGGGATGCTCTTCGGGGCGATCATCGCGTTGCTCCCGTCATTTCACGGATTGGTGGTCCGGGGTGCTCCAACCGATGTTCCGAAAGCAACCACGCGTGCCGTAGTGGAATGTCTCGCGCTCGTGTTTCTTGCGTCCGCGATCGTCTCGGTGCTCTTCTATTACTGATGAGGTCTAATCGGTGAAACGGGATACCACATTATCAGAAGTGATCGGCGACGGAGGAGCATCCTTCGAGGGGCGGCCGGTTCTGACCTGCAGAGATCTCCGTGCTTCGCACGGTGATGAGGTCCTGTTCGAAGGCCTCAATTTCGAGGTCATGGGTGGAGAGATAGTGGCGCTCATCGTTGAATCGGAGTGGTGTGCCCGTCTGGTGCCCAGGATCGCCATCGGTGTGGAGACCCCCGATGAAGGGGAGGTGGAACTGCTGGGCACGACCTTTAGCGACCTCAACGAACGTCAGCGGCTGGCGCTTCGCCATATGGTTGGCTACCTCTTTCACAACAGTGGTCTGATCCACAATCTCACCGTCTGGTATAACGTGGCGCTCCCGGCGCTCTACCACAGCCGGTTCACCGACGTGCAGGGAGTAACGGACCATGTCGAACCGCTGATCGACCGCTGTCACCTCAGGGAGTTCTGCCATATCCGTCCCGCGGAACTGGATGAAGCCTCCCGCAAACGGGTCGCCCTGGCCCGGGCATGGGTCATGCTGCCGCCTCTCCTGATTCTGGAAGATCCCCTCATGGATATCGATAGCCAGTCGGGGAGCGAACTGCTCGATCTTGCGTTCGGCGCCACACCTCCCGAGTGGATTGATCGTGATCCAAGACCGGAAGCTCCCGGGGTACTTATCACATCACAGGGATTGCATGAGGGTTTATTCAAATACGTGGACAGACTTATCATCATCGATCAGGGCAGGGTGGTCTTTAATGAAAACCCCCGGGAGTTCGATCGGAGGGGGATGATCCATCCAACTGACATCCTGGAACAGAAAGAGGCATCCTGAGTATGAATTTCGAGCGTCAGGATTTCGCATTGGGACTCTTCGTTCTCGGGGCCCTTGCGGCGGTGGTTGCCGCGCTCATAACGGTCGCGGGAATTCTTGAAAAAGAGAAGATCAATCTGCATGTCCAGGTGGACATCCTCCCGGCCGTACGGCGAGGTACCGCCGTCTACGTGTCGGGGTACCGGGTCGGTGAGATCACCCAGATCGCCCCGGTGGTCGATGAGATTCCCTTCTATTTCGATCTGACACTCGCGGTGGATGCCGATTTTCCCCTCTACGAAGGGACGGCGGCATCCATCGGTGCCCTGGGTGGGCTGGTGGGTGACGCTGTAGTGGATCTGCGGATTCCGGAACGCCACGGTGCCCGTCTCCAGGATGGAGCAATACTCCCGCATATCACCTCTCCCGGACTCGCCCAGATGATCAGCCGGGCCGATACACTCGCCCAGACGGTCGAGAAGGTGGCGAGCAACCTGGTTGAACTCCTCAGCCCTGAGAAGGCGGGGAATCTGCTCGATGAATTCACCAACACCATGGTGTTCGCCAGGGAGACATTCGCGCTGATCGAATATGAACTCGTCGCGTTGGCGGACAGCCTGCGCTATGCGATGCGGACAGCAGCACACTCGCTTGATCTGGTCAACAGTGTCATCGAGGAGAACCGTCCACGCTTCGCTACGATGCTCGACACGACCCTGACCCTCGTGGGCAATCTCAGCACCCTGACCCGCGGTGCGGGCTCGATGCTCGATTCAACGGGTCCCCGAATTGACAGGAACCTGGAACAGATGGAAGCCGTGCTCGAGGAACTGCACCGGCTTCTTGCCGACATGAACAGGTATTCACTGTGGCAGATGCTCTTCAAAGTCCGACCTCCTGATTCAACCGCGGGAAAGCAGGACCTCCCATGATCGGGCAGTTGCTGCTGAGTGTTTCCTACGATGAGGTGGATTCAGTCCTCGATATGGTGGAAGAGGAGGGACTGGGTCTCGAGATAACGCTCTATGATACCGGTTGGCTGATGAGCAATGGAGCGCTCGACGACGCGGAAGAGACCAGAAAGGTTCTGGAAGGCCGTGTGGGTACCGTAACAACCCACGGACCACTCTTCGACCTCAATCCCGGCAGTCTCGATCCGACCATCCGTGACTATACCAAAGAATGCTTTATCCGGGGCGTGGAGGTCTGCGTCGCTCTGGGTGCCCGGAAGATCGTCTACCATACCTTCCACAATCCGCTGTTGCCCTCGGGCGTGCTCCCCGGCTGGAAGGAACGCGCGAAGCCCGTATGGGAGGAAGTAAACGGAGCTGCTGATGAGGAGGGTGTCGAGGTCTGTTTCGAAAACAGTTACGAACCAACCGCGGAGTTCTTTGCCGATCTCTTCAACACCTTCGCTGATGATCAAACCCGGATGTGCTTCGATCCCGCCCACGTGCATCTTTACAGCCGGGATGGTCAGTCTGCGTGGGTCATCACCATGGGGCACCTGATCACCCACCTGCATCTCAACGACAATGGCGGGGTCAGTGACGATCACATGGCTCTGGGAGAGGGTGAGATCCCCTATGCAACCATCCTGCCGGATATCTGCGGGGCGTGTCTTGACTCGACCGTAGTGCTTGAGATGCAGTCGGATAAGGCGCTGCAGTCCATTCGCTTCCTTCGCAGTATCGGATTGCTTGAATGAATATCTGGTCCGAGATCCTGAGCCCGGCCCTTCTCGCGCTCCTTTACACAACGTTATTCGCGATTCCCGCCTGGGCGCTGTTCCGGTGGCTGCTCCAGAAGGAGTGGCTGGGGCTCCTTGAGCGCTCCATCCGCCTCTTCATCATCCTTATCACCGTCATCATCTTTTTCGGTTCAGGGGGGAAGGCGGCCCTGGCCGTATTGCAGTCACTTATCGGAAGCCAGGATCCGGACGCCGTACCAATACTCATCCTGACGCGGCTGGCTGACACGGCTGTTATCCTGATCGCCGCCTTCTTCTTCGCGCGTCTGATCGATACACTGATCTTCGAATTCTATCTGAGCAACCGTGATGAGGCCGTCCCGAAGCTCCTCAGGGACGCACTCCGGCTCGTGATCATCGTCGTGGCGCTTGTATTCATCCTGATCATAATCTTCGAGGTCAACGCCGTCGCGGTGGGTGGCAGCGCAGCGGTGATTACCGTGGTGCTCGGTCTCGCTCTTCAGAACATTCTCGGTGACCTCTTCTCGGGAGTGGTGCTTCAGTTCGAACGCCCATTCAGACAGGGAGACTGGGTTGAGATCGGCGAACATGAGGGAGAGGTCGTCGAACTCAACTGGCGGGCGATCCGCTTGAAGACGCGACAGCATGTCGGAGTCGTTATTCCCAATTCGGTGATCGCCAAAGCGGAGATCCGCAATTTCAATCTGGCGACCCCGAGCGTGGCCGTCGACCTCTTCGTGGGTACCGAGTACAAGGAGCCGCCGAACCGGGTGAAGGGAGCAATCATGGAGGGGGTCCTCATGTGTGGGGACACACTCCGCCAGCCACCGCCGCGGGTGCTGACCCATGAGTACGGGAGCAGCGCCATCATCTACCGGATGCGCTTCTGGGTGAAGGATTACGAGAAGATCCAGAGGATAGCCGATGAGGTGCTCACCAACATCTGGTACGTCTTCAAGCGGTACAACATCACCATCCCCTGGCCGATCCGGAACGTCTACATGCGCCAGGAGGAGACGCCGACGATCGAGGAGACGGCCGGCACCATCACCGACCTGCTGCGTCAGGTGGATATCTTCGCTCCGCTGACACGGCACCAGCTGGAAGCCCTCTCGGAGGGACTGGTGCCGAAGTTCTTCGGACGTGGAGAGGTGCTGGTGCAGCAGGGTGATGAAGGTGGTTCCTTTTATATCATTGAACAGGGGCGGGTGGAGGTGCTCCTGGCTTCCGAAGAGGGGGGAGTGGAGGCGTCGGTGGCAGTGCTGGGACCGAGGGATTTCTTCGGTGAGATGAGCCTGCTTGCCGGAGACCGGCGTACCGCCACCGTGAAGGCGATCGAAGATGTCCGGGTCGTGATCATCGACAAGGAAGCATTCGCCAGAATCATCCATGAACACCCGGAAGTCGCAGCCGAAATGGCCGTGATCTACTACCAGCGGTCACAGGAATTGACTGAAACCCGGGAACGGGCCGCCGCGGAGACAGATGCGCCGGAAGAGGCCGAGAGCGGCGATCGGGTGCTATTGAGACGCATCCAGCGGTTCTTCGGGCTCTGAACATGTGTCATGTCAGGTGACAAACGTCGGCACCGAGAGTGATGCAGGACGCCTCGGCGCTCTCGATGCAGCACCGCAATTACGGAGCGGTGTACTTAGGCGAGGAGGCGGAACGCAGCAGGTCGGGATTCGGCGCCGCTCGAATGCGACGGTTGTCGCGTGACAGGGCACCAGTGAGATTCGATAGAAAAAGGTAATAAAATCCGGAATGAGGCTTTTGCTGGCGGTTCTGTCGGCAGGTGCGTTACACTGGTAGAGCCGCCGCTTCGGGCTGCTCTTCCCCGCTCCAGGAGAGCTTCAGTACCAACCTCATGGAGGTATGTGTCATGAGTGCAGGTTCACGACGGTATCTAGCCGTCGGTGTTACAGCCATGATGGTTCTATTGCCATCCGTCGGCAGGGCGCAGGTAAGCATGACGTTTACTTGGAACCAGCCGGATATGCAGACCTTCTATGTGGCTGACTTCATCGACCTGGCCCAGGAGACATTCGACACCAGTTCCCATCCTGATCTCTTCACGGTCATTCTGACGAACGGAAATCCCATGGTCACCCAGCAGGTTGCCGTGAGGATCACGTTCAGCGTGGAGAATCTGAGCGCCGGCGGGCTCCCGGAAAGCATCAATCCCCTGGCATGGATTCAGACGACGCTCTTCTATCTTGATGACCCCTCAGACTCTCGCACTGCCTCTCCGCGGATATTCACGAACCGTGACCTCGCTCAGCAGGGGAACGACATCGGGATTCAGGATTCGGATTACAATGCCGACGCGACTGATGAATTGCAGGACCTCATCCTGCAGACGGGACTCCTGCCTTCGGGACAGTACATATTCAATATCGAACTGCTCGACGCCAGCCTGCAGCAGATCTCAACCCAGCAGATCATCCGGTGGGTGAGCAATCCGACCCGCGTCGACCTGGTCGGGCCGGGGGATGAATTCGGGCAGACCCTTCCCGTTGTAGCGACCAGCACACCACAATTCTTCTGGAGTACCGACGCCAGCGCGATCGGCATAAACACCAGGTTCCAGATCCGCGTGGTCAAGGTGGAGGCCGCATCATCAGCTGAAGAGGCGATGTCGGCCTTCGCGGCCTGGGAAGATGAGATCGATAATCAGATGACCGCCATCTACCCATCTTCGGTCGAAGCGATCCAGCTCGAGGCGGGTGCTTCCTACGCCTGGCAGGTGATACGGCGTGTCGAAACATCGAGCGGAACCGTTGACATCGAGAGCACGATCTTCTGGTTCAAGATGGAGGATCCCGCGGCCGGTGTGATCGGAGCCACGGTCGATGAAGAGGTCGACCAGATGATCGCCCAGATCCAGGAGATGCAGGGTGTGGGAGACCAGCTTGCAGGATTCCGGCCGACCGGGCAGGTGATCGTGGACGGTCAGCCGATGAACCTGAACCTGCTCAGGAACCTCCTGGAACAGGTATTGAGCGGTCAGATCCAGGTTATAACCATCATCATCAGATAGGAGGAGACCGATGAGACAGATCATGAAAGGCGCTGTGATCGGGATCCTCTTGACCGGGATTCTGTCGACTGCCGCATACGCACAGAACCAGAACATTGCGATCGTTTACCGGCTGCTGCTCGACCAGCAGCTTGCCGTCACACCGGAATCCGGCCAGTCGCGTCTCGGGGCAATGGGAGACGTGCTGAACCACGGTGTCCATCTGCTCACCTCGCGCAACACGAGAGCCGCCATCAGGTTCACCGATGACGGCTCGATCATGCGGATGAACCCGGATTGTGAGCTCCAGATCATGGCCGAAGGTGAGCGGACCGCGATGCGCAAGACCCTCGCGATCGAGGTCGGAGAACTGTGGGCGAGGATCAATCGCCGCGAGAACGCCGAATACCGGATCGAGACACCCACCGCCGTCGCGGCGGTCAAGGGAACCGAATTTTATGTGCGGGTTGCCGAGGACGGAGCGACCACGATCATCACGATCGATGGGGTGCTCGACTTCTTCAACGATGTCGGGACCGTCGAGATCCCGGCGGGATTTACCGGCACCATCACTGAGGCCACGGTCGCGCCCGAAGTGAATCAGACCGATCCGGAAGAGGTTGCCTCATTCAGAGCGCTCGCGAGTGAGGAAGAATTCACCCAGGAAGAGGAGGAGATGATCACAATCGAGATCCCGTTCATGGATGCGGACGGGAACATGAAGACGATGGTCATCACCCTGCCGAAATCACAGGTTGCACAGCTCATCCCGCCAGACCTGAACTGACAGGGAGAGGAGAATCGCCATGCGAATCACATCACGATTTCATTCCGCGCGGCTCCCTCTCCGGGGGCTGCTGTTCTTGCTGGCCGTCGTTCCCCTGTGGAACGCCTCGGCCCAGGAACCCGTGTTCAATACGCTCATCCTCTCCCCCGAGCCGGGAGAGACGGTGCCGCAGACCACCTCGATGGTCTCTGTCTCCTTCATCGATTCCGAACGGATGCTCGATGTGAATTCGATAAGGCTCCTGGTCGACGGGAACGACCTGACCCCGGACGCAAACATCAACGGCGACCTGCTCGTCTGGCTTGCCGCGACACCCCTGAATCAGGGGCCTCACCGGATCGTCATCACGATGAAGGCCCGGGACGGATCGAACCTGCCGAGTATCAACTGGGGCTTCATCGTCGGTCCGCCTCCAGAGGGTGTTACCCTGGCAGCGCTGCCTGCGGCTGAAGAGCGCAAGGGTCTTCCTTCATGGGCTCTCGCGCAGGGGAAGGTCGTCGTGGAAGGTGCAATGAACAGTGTTGGCGGAGATGGCGCTGACTTCACGAGAGAGCCTCCCGCAACGGGGAAAGCAGCCGTGAGCCTGCGGGGGCGACTGGGAGGATCATGGCGCTATTCAGGCCTGGCCCGCTTCAGCAGCTACGAATCGCACACCATGCAGCCGATCAACCGCTTCAAATTCATGCTCAGGAGCAACTGGCTCACCCTCTCTGTGGGGGATGTGAATCCCCGGATGCAGGAACTGATCCTGTGGGGACGCAGGGTGCGGGGATATTCGCTCGATCTGCGCGGCGGGATTGTCAACGTGAGCGTCGTGAAGGGGCAGAGCCGGCGTGCCGTTGCACCCCAACTCTACGGTGCCGATCCCACGAAAATCTGGCGCATGGGGACCTGGGACCAGGATCTGCTGGCGGTCCGTACCTATTTCGGATCGGGACGGGGACTCCAATTCGGGCTCACCTTCATGAAGGTACGGGACGACACGACCTCACTTGATCCCCTGCGGACTACCGCGGGTGCAAATGGTGTCACCCGGTCGGCCAGACCCAACCCGAAGGACAACCTGGTCCTCGGCATGGACCTGAGTCTCAGGGCGTTCAGGGGGAAATTCTTCTTCAGTTACAACAACGCCTTCAGCCTCTTTAACAATGACATCTCGGGGGGACCCATCACCCAGGCCGATCTCGATTCGCTCATGATCGACCAGGGGTATGATACCGTCGAGCTCCCGATCGATCCGGCCGATCTGGCGGATATCTTCATTCTGAACGCGTCGATGATACCGCTTGATCCAACAGGGTGGACGAGCGTAGCTCACCAGGTACGGAGCACCCTGCAGATCGGAACGCACACCCTCGGTGCCCGCTGGCGGAGTATCGGAGGGTCGTACCACACGCTCGGATATTCCAGTCTGCCCCGTGACCGGGCAGGACTCCGGGTCCAGGACAGTTTCCGGATATTCAATAACAACCTGGGTGTCACGATCGGCTGGGAATCGTTCGATGACAATCTCGATGACACCAAAGCCACGACGACCGGAACCTCGGCGCTCACCCTCGATCTGCACTGGCAGCAGAACGCGATGACTCCGGGCTTCTTTGTCGGCTACCGCGAATACTCCCGTCAGAATGACGCCGAGGATCTCTCCAGCGGTGGCGTGGATGAGACAACCGGTACGATCTCGGCCGGGGCTTACTTCCCGATGTCGTTCCTCCCCGGAATCAAATCCCGCCTGAACTTCAACTACACGAGCGTCGGACGGGAGGACGTGCTGAATACGCTGACCGGCAGCAAGAACGATTACTACATGATCGGGTTCACCAACCGATTCACGAACAGACCGACCGAGTTCTCGGTTACCTACGGGATCAACACGAGTGAACTTACCGGGTATCCGGATGCCCTGACCACGTTCAACCGGCTGCTGCTGAAAGGCCGCCACGCGTTCAGCCAGAACCTGGCCGGCCTGGCGGACATTGTCATGACCACGGCCAGCAGTCCCGAGGAAGCAGGGAGTCTGGGACTCGACTACAACCGGATGGAGGTGACCGGCGGAGCCGAGTACTTCTGGTCCACGACATCATTCGCGAGCCTCCGCGCGGGCTACATATCGTACACCGATAGCCGGCGAACGGGCTTTGACACCACCCAGTTCGTCGTGCGGCTGAGGCTGACCCAGGCGTTCTGATCCAGACGCCGTAGATCGTGGCCAGCCCGAAAACCGAATCAAATCGCCGCGTCCGGCATATCCTGCTGGGCGTGGCGATCCTCACCCCGGTACTCGTTCTCATCATTTCCCTCACTCCCCTCGGGAAGCGTCTCGACAACGCGCTCTACGACTTGTGGTTCAACCGTCGCGGTGAACTTGCGGTTCCGGAACAAATCGTCGTTGTAGCGATCGACCTGGAGTCGGAGGAGTCTCTGGGCCGGTACCCGTGGAGCCGACGGTGGCACGCGGTGCTGGTCAGGAATCTCGCCCGGGCGGGTGTGAAGGTTGTGGCCTTCGACGCCACCTTCGCTGATATCTTTCCCGACGATGACCCGATTCTGCTCGAAGCGATCGAGGAGAAGGGGATCACGGTGCTTGGCGTTAAAACCCGTGCCAGCGTCCGTCGACAGGCCACCGGAGTCGGGCTCGAAGAACCGAACCTGACCCTGCGTAACGTTCCCTACGGGATCGTTGATATCAATGCGGACCGAACCGATCAGGTCGTGCGTGAATACCCGATCGTCACCTGGTACCAGTCAATGGAGCGGGGAATATATCAGGTTCCGCAGCTCGGAGTGCAGGCACTGAAGATGTTCCTGGGCATCCCCCTGGCGGACACGGTTGCCGTCACCCGGAACGGGTGGCGTCTGGGAGACATCGACATACCTCGGGGTCCCCAGGGTGACATGCTGATCAACTATGTCGGATATGCCGCGAGGGTAACGACCTACTCCTATGTGAGCATCGTCGACGACGCGGAGACCGATATCGGTGACTGGGATTTAGATACCTTCGAGGACCTGCTGGCGGAAGGGCGCCTGGAGGGGAAGATGGTATTTGTCGGCAGTAATGTCCCCGAGCACCAGGACATGAGGCCGACCGTCTTTGTGAGGACCCGGGGCGGAGGGGGGGCTCAGTTCACTCCCGGTGTTGAGATCCATGCCAACGCGGTCGAAACGATCCTCCAGCAGCGCTTCATCCGCTCGGTCTCTCCCCTGATTACCATCCTGATGATCATGGTGATGAGTGTCGGCGTTACCATTCTGACCTCGAAGCTCCAGGCCCGCCTCGGCGGCGTTCTGGGGATCGTCCTGGTAATTCTGCTCCTTCTGGTGAGTTACCTGTGCTTCCGCCACTTCTTACTCTGGTTGCCGGTCGTTGCGCCGGTGCTGGTCACAATGCTCGCCTACTCCGGTTCGACTGTCGCTCTCTATCTGGCCGAACAGCAGGAGAAGGCGCGTATCAGGGGGATGTTCCAGCAGTATGTGGCCGAATCAGTAGTTGATGAACTGATCGCCAATCCCGAACTCCTTGCTCTGGGTGGTGAAGAACGGGAACTTACCGTTCTCTTCTGCGATGTTGCCGGATTCACAAGTATCTCGGAGGGACTCACACCGACCGAACTGGTGAGCCTGCTCAACGAGTATCTGACCGAAATGACCGAGATCGTGTTCAACCAGGGCGGCATCATCGACAAGTATGAGGGTGACGCGATGATGGCTGAGTTCGGGGTTCCGGTCCCGCATGAAGATCACGCCTGGCGGGGCTGCATGGCAGCCCTGCTGATGCAGCGCAAGCTGGCCGAAATGAGGACTACGTGGGAGGCCGAAGGGAAGCCTGAACTCCATAGCAGGATCGGACTCAATACCGGTGTCATGCTTGTCGGGAACCTGGGCAGTCGGCACGTTATGGATTACACCGTGATGGGGGATAACGTGAACCTCGCATCCCGGCTGGAGGGTGCCAACAAGGCCTATGGCACGAACATCTGCATCAGTGAGATGACGTATGAACAACTTCGTGGTGAGATGATCTGTCGTGAGCTTGACATGATCCGGGTGAAGGGAAAGGAACAGCCGGTACGGATATTTGAGGTGCTCGAAACAACCGATGTGGGGGTTCCGGCCGGGTTCGCGGGCATGCTGGAACGATATGAACTGGGACTCATGTTCTACCGGGATCGACAATTCGGGGACGCGGTCGACATCTTTAACGAGATCGTTCAGATGGATCCCGATGACGGGCCGAGCCGGATGAACCTGTTACGATGTCAGGAGTACCTCTCCACTCCACCTCCCGATGACTGGGATGGTGTATTCACCATGACCACTAAGTGATGGTGATTACCTGCCCTCGAGATGAACGTGATCGCTGGTTGGCGTTGATTGCACGATATATTGTGCAGAAGACGTCTGTTTCTGCCTGATCCATCTACACACTGATTCCAACCATGTACGCGACATCCTGAACGAATCCCCGGTAATGATTGCATGATATATTGTGCAGTTGCCAAAGGCTGATATTCCCCGGTCCATCGCGCGATGGCGGCTCCGGCCCCTGAAGTCAGGGAAAGGAGCCATCGCAACACCTTGCTGGCATGATAGTTGCGTTGTTACCGACCGATGTCCTGATCCGCAGGTATCGAATGATCGGATGACAGCCCGGAGAGCGGGAACTGATGAACGTACTTCTGGTCGATCCAGCACAGCGTGACGGCGTTCCTGAACTGTATGAAAATCTTGGGATTGCCTCGCTTGCCGCCTCCACCCGGCAGGCTGGATACGAGACCGGAACCATCCTCACCCATCTTGAAGGATGGTCGTATCGGCGCCTGGGCCGGGAGATCACCAGAAGAGATCCCGACGTGCTTGGAGTAAGCCTTCTCTCCTATAATGCACGCCGAACCCTCCATCTCCTGCGTCGATTGAAACGGGATGGTCTGCGAAGTCGCGTTGTGGTGGGGGGGCATTTCCCAACCTTCAACGATAAAATCCTGCTTCAGGAGTGGCCCGAACTCGATGTCGTTGTCCGGGGAGAAGGGGACCTCACCCTGGTTGAGCTGCTGCAGGGCTGGGAATCGGGAGATGATCTCGGCCAGATCGAGGGTATCAGCTACAGAGAGGGGACTGAGGTTCGACTGAATCCGGCTCGCCCCCTCCAGAAGGATCTCGATTCCCTGCCGTGGCCGGTGAGGGATCATACGCCGCGGATCATTGAGATGGGTGGGACCCTGCACATGGTTCGGGCCCGTGGATGTTATGCCAACTGTGCGTTCTGCTCCATCGCCTCGTTCTACCGTGCACAGGGGGGGCCTGGCTGGCGACAGCGTGGAATCGAGAGCGTTATCGGGGAGATGGAAGAACTTGCCGCCCGATTCCCGGGAGTGGAAATGAAATTCCTGGATGATCAGTTCATCGGGCCCGGGAAGAAAGGCCGGGAGGATGCGATGTCCTTTGCCCAGGCGCTCATCGACAGCGATCTGGACGTTCCATTTTCGATCTTCGCCCGCGCCGACAGCGTCGAGCCGGAACTCTTCAGTACCCTGAAAGCCGCGGGCCTGAAATCGGTCTTTGTCGGAGTCGAATCGGGTAGTCAGAAGCAGCTCGACTCATGCGGTAAACGCACTTCGGTCGCGGACAACAGACGGTCTCTGGAAATCCTCCACGAACTCAGCATCAACTTCATCATGGGGTTCATCTTCTTCGATCCCTATACCGGGATGGAGGATGTGAAGGCGAATCTGTCATTCCTTCAGGAAACCCAGCGTCTCTGGGGTCCCCGGGGGAATATCCTCTCGATAGAAAACAGGGTCATCGTTTACAAGGGCACGCCCTTCTATGACCGCCTGACTTCCGAAGGAAGGCTTGAGGGCGACTACATCGACTGCACCTACACCATCCCTGGCTGGAAGGTGCGGTACCTCTCAAAGCTCTTCCATCTGATCCTGAAGTACATCCTTCCCGGGGTGAGCGTCATCAAGCTCTTTCCGGCTCACCTGCGACTGTTCAGGAAGGGTATCAGGAACCGGCTCAGAACGCTACTTGCCGGACGCTCCCATCACGCAACAAGTGAGAGGAGCGACTTGACTCACCACGAAGTTCCATTGCAATCGTCCACGCTCTCAATTGATAAAGGAGTGAACTCCTGATGCGCACATTGATAACCCGCATGATAAGACTGGGCAGTTTCATGGCAGCATTCGTCGCTAGCACCGGCGCTGCCTCGCGCATCTGGATCGGCTGCGACTGAGCCAGCTTCGGTTGCTGCTGATTTCAGTGCTTCAATATGGGTGAGCCCCCGCGATCGTTGATCATTCTCTGATCGTGGGGGTTCTCTCCAGGATAGAGGTGCGCCTCGGCTTCGACTATATTCACTGGATGTGCTATCCCAAGAGAATTCCCGGTTGCCTCTATGTTCAGTTCTGTATCTTCGTTGTTCTCCTGCTTGGCGGCTGTGGTAAGAACGTCAAAACACTCCGTATCGCTGTCAGCTCAATACCGGTGCAGATCGATCCGGTTCTGTCGGTCGATCCCAATGGCAGGAGGATTGCTGCCCATCTCTACGAATCCCTCTTCCGGCAGAATGAACACGGGGACATTTTACCTCACCTGGCCTGGAAGAGGGAATACAACACCTCATTCACCCAGCTTACCATCCATCTGCGTGAGGGTGTTCTGTTTCACGACGGTGATCTGATGACCGCTCAGGATGTAGTCTACAGCCTTCTGCGAATCGTCAATGTCGAGGAAGAGGATATGCTGGGGATGGGAACTGCACCTGAACAACTGGGGCGTCCTCTCACCATTCAGGCTATCGACGATCTGACCCTGGAGATAGTGATTTCCTCCCCCCATTACTCACTCCTGAAGACACTGACGACACCTTTCCTTACACCGATTATAAAAGAAGAATCCGGGAATGGTTCTGTTGGCTCTCTCCCGGTCGGGACCGGCCCTTACCGCATGAAGCATCATTCCCCGGGAAGAGGGAATGCCGTTCTGGAACGTTTTGCACAATACTGGGGAACAGCACCAGGACCAGAAAGGATCAGGTTTAAAGAGTATTTTGGAGATGAGGAGAGACTTGATGCTCTCGAAGCGGGTAAAGCGGATATAGCGCTGAACATAGCGGTCTCGTCAGTTAATCGTGTTAATAATTCGAACCGGCTGGAACTGGTACTTGCCAAGAGTCTCGGTTGGATAGCCCTGGGAATCAACAATCAGCTGCCTCCCTTCGATGATGTGAACGCGCGCCGTGCTCTGGCGATGGCACTCGATACGGAAAGGATTGTCAGTGAGCGATGGCAGAGGGCCGGAGTGGCGACACGACACTTTGTCGGGGATGGCCTTGAGCCTGATCTCAGAGGACCACCAGCTCCGGGATTCAACCCTGAAGGGGCGAGTGAACTGTTCAGTCCGGTTATCACTTCAGGGACCAAACCTCTGATATTTCTTCGTTCCCCGGGAGCAATACCGGAAAAAACCGAGAGGCTGGTCAATCTGCTGCGCGTAATGCTCGGGGAATATGGTTTCGAGGTGAAACAGGAATACTTCGAGCGGTTCGGCGAATATGAGAATCGATTGAAGGAGGGTGACTGGAATCTGATAATCGATGGTTCCGCAACCGACAATGGAGATCTCTATAGTTCCCTGTATGAAGTCTATGGAAGAACAAACCCTGATGGCAGCATCGGACTTTTTCATATGGAAGGAGACGAATTTCTGTCGCTTCTGGAGCTGGCAAATGCGACGGTAGATGCTGAAGAGCGAGAGGATCTATTCCGGTCTGCTGTCGAATGGATCGCTGAACAGATACCATGTATCCCTCTGGCCGATTTCAAGTCATTTCTGGTTCAGTCCTCAAAAGTGAAGGGATTGAACCCTGGTCCTTTCTCCGACTGGACCTTCTCCAGCGTATCGAAGGATGGCTGGAAGTGAGCCGTTTTCCCTTCCTCAATTCCGTGCGTGGCAAAGTCATTGCAGGTACGGTCATTCTGATTCTCTTGCTGTTCGGTGGTGTACTCACACTGCTGGGACGCTCCCAGATAAAAGAACTCGCCAGCGCCGCAGTGGACACGACAGGTGAGATCGTCTCCGGCACAGCCATCCGGATCAGAGATTTTCTGTTGGCGGATGACAATCTCTCAATCGATCATGAAATCAGTGAACTGGAGCATCGGGTTAGTGTCTACTATGTTGCCCTCCTCGATTCGACCGGTCAGCAACGCCATTCTACATTGAACACGGAACATCTGACTCCAGTACTCGAGAACGAAGAGTTCATTGAAGCCTTCAGTCGGCGATCATTCACAACGATCATTATTACTGATAATCGAGGGAGAAAGATCAGAACCACGTTCACACCGATTATTGAGTTTGACACTTTTCTTGGGGGTCTGCTCGTAGGATTCCACGAAGATATCATCGGACGAAGTGAGAGGCGTCGCCAGCAGGGCATCCTGATTCTGGGTGTCATTGCCATCATTATCGGATCGGCCTTTGCTGCTCTTCTGGCGAAAAACATCCTTGGCCCCATTGAGCGTTTGAAATCAGCCGCGCAGAGAATCGGAGAGGGGGAGTTCGGGGAGATGGTGGAGGTCGAGACCACCGATGAGATCGGCGCTCTGGCCGAGACCTTCAACACCATGTCGCTGGAGCTCAAGAAGCGGGAGGTGGAGGTGAGGCGTGCGGAGCGGCTCTCGGCTATCGGAACGACCGCCTCTGCGATCGCGCATGAGATGAAAACCCCGATCACCAGCATCAAGACGTATGTGGACATGCTCCCCATGCGGTTCGATGATCCGGAGTTCCGCGGAAAGTTCTCCCATACGGTAGAGGACCAGACTACCCGACTCATCAAGCTCATCGACGACCTGCTCGATTACAGCAGAGAGACCAGGTTGCACCTGGCCGATCTCGATCTCAATCTGCAGCTCCATCTGGCAGTGGGTGTCTTCCGCGATCTGATGGTCACTAACCGCATAGTAGTACTTGAGGATTACCGATCGACGCAGACGATCAAGGGAGATCCGGACAAGCTGGAACAGGTCTTCTTCAATCTGATAAAGAACGGCATAGAGGCACAGGGCGAGGGGGGCGCGATCGCCATCCTCACGTTTGATGATGACCAGAGTGTTATCACGATTGTGGCTGATGCCGGAGGCGGAGTCGAATCCTCAACGAAGGACAGCCTGTTCGAGCCCTTTGTAACTACGAAGTCAAAGGGAACAGGACTGGGCCTGGCCATCGCCAGAAAGGTTGTTACGGCCCACGGCGGAGAGATCGAACTCTTTTCACCACTGGAAGAGATCGAGCGGGGTCTCCTGGAACAGATCCGGGTCACTCTTGGTGACCACTGGCCCGGTAATCAGCAGGGAAGCTGTTTCATGGTGAGGTTGCCCGCGGTAACGGAGAGCGAGAACTGACAATATGGCCCGGATCCTGGCGATAGATGATGAGACGAGCATCCTCGAATCGTATCGGATGGCTCTGGAGGACATTCATCAGGTTGAGTCCGCCGAGAATGGTGAAGACGGCCTCAGAGCCCTTGATGAGGCTCCCTTCGATGTCGTGCTGCTCGATATCTCGATGCCCGGGTTATCCGGTCTTGAGGTGCTGAAGGAGATCAAACGGCAGGATCATGACTGCTCCATCATCATGGTGACGGTGCACAAGGATGTAGAGACGATCGTCGAGGCCATGAAATCGGGGGCCGACGACTATCTCACGAAACCATTCAAAGTCACCGAACTGCGGCATTCCGTGGATCGCGCTCTCAAGGTCATCGAACTGGAGCGGAAGAACCGCTCACTCGAAGCCAGCCTGAGGGCGACCGAGCATCGACAGGAGATCGTCTACTCATCCCGTTCGATGGAGGAGGTGTTCCAGGACCTCAGGAAGAGCGCAGTGACTGATTCCTCTGTCTTTCTCATGGGTGAGTCGGGAACCGGCAAGGAGCTTGCCGCTCACTTCGTGCATGAACATTCCAACCGTTCTGAGGGTCCGATCGTCACGGTCAACTGCGCGGCGATCCCGGATACCCTGCTCGAGTCGGAACTCTTCGGCCATGAAAAGGGAGCCTTCAGCGGAGCCAGTGAACGGAAGATCGGGAAATTCGAGCTCGCCCACAGAGGAACCATCTTCCTGGACGAGATCGGTCTGCTCCCGATGGATCTGCAGGCGAAACTGCTTCGCACGATCGAAACCAGGGTGATCGAGAGGGTGGGAGGAACCAAACCGATCCACCTGGATGTACGCTGGATCGCGGCCACGAATCGTGATCCCGCCGTCCTGGTCGAGGAGGGGATCTTCCGTGAGGATCTTTTCTTCCGCCTGAATGTTATCTCGGTAAATCTGCCTCCTCTGCGGGACAGGCTGGATGACATACCGCTGCTTGTGAATCACTTCCTGGAACAGTATGGAAGTGATATGAAGAAGCCCTCACTCACCCTGAATGAGGAAATCCTGGAAGTCTTCCAGGTGTATTCGTGGCCGGGAAATGTCAGAGAACTCCGGAATTTGATCGAGCGGTTGATGGTGCTCGAGCCCGGACCGGTAGTACCGGTGGAACAACTGCCGGCGGGGATGCTGGAGGCATACAGTGAAACGGTGGGCGTGGATATCACGAATGTGATCGCTTCCCGATACAAAGAGGCGGTCGAAGAATTCAGACGGAACTTCATTGTTCGGGCGATGCGAGCCTCCGGGGGGAATCAGACCCATGCCGCCGACTCACTGGGACTCCACCGGAACACACTTCTCCACCATCTCAAGGAAATGCGCATCGAGCCCGCGGAATATGGCCACTGACGGGCCTCTGATGGTTCGTGCGATCGAGCCGACCGGCCGCATGATTGATAGGGCATCTCTAGTAACTTATTATCTGACTTGATGTTATAGTATTCAGATCCCCTTGGATACTGTCTGTCAGACCCTCTTGATGGCACTGGTGCACAATATATCGTGCAGATTGAGTGTGCCCTGTTCCCGCCTCTCACCCTTCAGGAACGCTTCACTGAGAATTCTTTTTCCGTAATTTGTTCATTTTCAAATGGTTACGTCTGTTTCACGGCGTGGGAATCCTCAGAGGTGATATCTGGCACACCGCTTGCAGTACAAATCAGACCTGAACCACTCTGAAACCGAGTCACAGGAGAGAATCGGTATGGTGCTTGTTCTGGAGAGTGATGACGCGCTGCGTGAGGCAATTGTCGGCGCCCTCGAAGTAGCGGTTGCTACCGTAAGCGCGCGTACCGGGCGTGAAGCCCTCCGGCTTCTGGAGGAATCGTCACCATCCATCGTGCTTCTGAACGTGCAGGTACGGGATATGGACGGTGTTGAATTCCTCCGACAGGTGCGAATGCGCCTGCCCGATACAAAGGTCATCGTCACGTCCGATTCCGGCGACTATCGACTGGTGAGGCGTGTCATCGAACTGGGTATCGGTGATTTTCTCGAAAAACCATATGAGATCGAGGACCTCTTTCACTCCCTCGACAACTCCGTTCGGGGGATCAGTGCGCGGCTCGATGATCGGGTTCTGGCCGCCCGATACCACAAGAAGAGTCGTCTTCGCCGGCAGACACTGCTGGTGGCATCGTGAAAGAGGATGGGCGCAGGATGAACAGACAATTCAGACAGATCGAGCTGTCCGGGGAGAAGAAGAGGATTCGGGAGATATTACTCGGGAGAGTGGACAGGGAACTCAACACGCTGGATTGGTATGCCCGGAAAATGATGAGAGCACTGCATCCGGATGATCGCAGGTGCGGTGCAGGGGAGTCAATCCTTGCCGAGATCGCGGCCCTCCATGAGTCTATCGCGGATGTACAAAGCCGGACACATGCTTCTGTCGAGCTGTCTGGTTTTCGCACCGGGCCGTGCTGTCCGGCCGCCGAAGCATGATCCTGACGGCGGCCGGACAGATATCTTCTTTCGGGTGTCCTGAAAAGAGGAGGTGTCACAGAAGAGAGAATGGTGCCGGAGGCCGGACTCGAACCGGCACAGTGTTGCCACCGGGGGATTTTGAGTCCCCTGCGTCTACCAGTTTCGCCACTCCGGCTGGGGATGACCGCTATATAATACGCTGGTTGACGGGTCTGTCAAAGTCTGGTGACAGGATACCGCAACCTGCCATCGGGATGATACGTTCAAGGATTGAGGTTAATGGATGATGTCTGATAGCAGCTCGAGATCAGCGCCAACCTCTGGTGAAAGCTCACAGATGTCCCGGGTGCTCGACCAGTTGCCGGTAGGTGTCGCTCTGGTGAACGACACCGGTGAACTCCTCTATCTCAATCCCGCCTTCAAGGAAATCAGCGACGCGCCTCAATTCGCCGCCGCATTTCAGAAGCTGTCTAACGGTGAGCCGGTAAATGACCTGCTTTCCCTGACCAGGGCCGATCAGAATAACCGTGAGGTCGAACATATCTATCGGCTCCGGGGGTTCCACCTCGATGGATCTGATAATGGTAACTCCCAGTCGATGATGCTGGTTGAAGACATAACCGAATCGTACCGGCTTAAAATGAACCTGAGCCGTGCGCAGCGGATGGAGAGTGTGGGCAGTATGGCCAGCGCTGTGGCCCACGACTTCAACAATATCCTGACCGTGATCCTGCAGAGCGTACACCTGTTGAAGCAGCAACTGCCCCAGGAACGTGAGTATCTCGATCCTCTCGACGTGATCGAGGGTACGACGTTGAATGCCGGTGAACTGGCACAGCAGCTCCTGACCCTCTCGAAACCCCGAACCGTGGACTGTAAAGATCTCGATCTGAACGCCGTTATCAGGGATGCATTGCCGATCCTCGAACGGGTGTTGCGGGAGGGTATCAAGCTTGAATGCGAATTCGAGTACGACCTCTGGAGCGTGTGCTCCGATCCCTCTCAGATCATGCATATTCTCCTGAACCTGTGTATCAATGCCCAGGAAGCCATGGAAGGGCGCGGGAAGATCACCATCTCCACCCGAAAGATTGACCGGAGCAATGTACCGCATATGGAAGGCGGTCTTGCAACCGGCTACTACGTCCTGCTCTCGGTAAAGGATGAGGGTCCAGGTGTACCGCCCGAGCTGGCCGACCGGGTATTTGATCCGTTCTTCACAACAAAGGAGATGGGGACGGGACTCGGACTCTCGACCGCATACACGTTCGCGGCCGAGCAGGGTGGCACCGTAACGCTCTATTCTGAAGATGGCCGTGGTACGAAGATCAACCTCTATCTCAGGGCAGAACCCCGCCCGCCGGTTCTCTCAGAAGTGGATGATGATTCGGTGGATGGTGAGGATCTGACCGGCACTGAAACGATCCTCCTGGTTGATGATGAAGTGCTTCTGCTCGATCTCGCACGTGAGATCCTCACACAGCAGGGGTATTCCATCATACCTGCCTCTTCTGGTGAGGAGGCAGTCGAGATTATCAGGTCGTCCGATGAACAGATCCCGCTCGTGATCCTCGATATGGCCATGCCGGGCATGAATGGACTTGAGACGCTCCGGGCCATCCGGGTCCATGAACCGGGAATCCGCGCCATCATCTCAAGCGGATTCCACGCCTCGCAGAAGATGCGAGAAGTGCTGAATGACGAAGTGGATGTATTCGTCAACAAACCGTATGAGATCGACCATCTGGTGCGTGAAGTCAGACATATCCTCGATGCCGGACTGATCCTCCCCGGCTGAATCGATCCGGCCAACCATTCTGCCATCACCTCTCTCCCGGACCGATCACCCGCTGTCATCTTGTGAAAGGTAACCTTATGTCATGCCGCGTTTGTTGCGTGACAGGGCACTGGTGTAGTATCCATTGAGTACTTGCAGGGAGGATCGGGATGCTCTTCACACCAGCCGCGATAGGATCGCTCACCGTACAGAACAGGCTCGTTCGAGCCGCCTGTGGTGAGCGTCGGGCCGACCGTGCCGGCTCTGTTACGCATGAGATGCTCGCCTATGTGGATGAACTCGCCCGCGGCGGTTGTGGCATGATCATTCTCGGTCATGGGTATATCCGGCGCGATGGACGATTGACCGATAACGAAACGGGACTCGATCGCGACGAACAGGTCTCGCGGCTGAGCCTGGTCGCGGATCAGATCAGGGCCGGCGGAGCCAGGGCGGTTATCCAGATCAGCCATGGAGGCGCGCAGTGCCGGCCATCGGTCATTGAGACTACACCGGTCTCTCCCTCAGGCGTCGAGGTGCGTAAGACAAAGGTCGTGCCGCGTACGCTCGAACCCGATGAGATCGTTGAACTGGTGGCGGATTTTGCCGCCGCGGCCGGACGGGTGAAGGATGCCGGATTCGATGGCGTTCAGATCCACGCTGCGCACGGGTATCTGATCACGCAGTTCCTGAGTCCGGCGACCAATCTGAGAGAGGATGAGTGGGGAGGATCTCCCGAAAAGCGGTTCCATTTTCTCTCGGCGGTGATCGGTGCGGTGGGAGAGCGTGTCGGTGATGACTTTCCGGTGCTTATCAAGCTGAACCTTGATGACTGCTTACCAAAAGGTATTCCGCTGAGTGAGGCCCTCAATGTTGCGATAGCCGTATCCGACCTCGGGATCTCCGCAATTGAGGTGAGCGGTGGAATGGTGGATTCAGAGCGTGGGGCGGCGCGAAAAGACATTACTCCCGGCAAGCAGGAAGCCTACTTCCGAAGCATGGCCCGCGAAGTGAAGGGAATGGTCGACTGTCCCGTGATTCTGGTTGGAGGCCTGAAATCACCTCCGGTTATCAATGATGTACTGGAGAGCGGGGATGCCGACCTCGTGGCACTCGGGCGGGCGCTGATCAGAGAACCGCGTCTGCCGCTGGAATGGCTCGATGGCCGCGACACACCGGCAGACTGCATCTCATGCAACCGGTGCGCGCTCTACAAAGACAGACCCCTCCGCTGTGAGACGCTCATACTGGAGCAGGAGCTGGCAGAGAAGGAGGAGGAGTAGCCGGACCCGGGGTCAGTTCGGCGGGCGAGGCGGAATGGGGGGGATCCTTCGCCAGAAATCACGGTTCAGCCGCGGATCGTGCACCTTGCACTCTTCTGTCGGCTGGTTCGTGATCAGGAATATCTCGGTAAACCGGTCGGGACAGGTCGGCAGCGCGATCTTGTAGTCCGGATCCTCCGCGGTGTAACTCGTCCGACACAATTCCACTTCCACGATCCCCGGCGGCCGTACCCAGTCATTCTTCGGCAGACCGCGTTCCTCATCTTTGTAGAGGTCCCTGATGAAGCGGGCCCAGACCGGCATCGCCATCACCGCACCGGATGGGTCGGATATCCCGGTGGCACCTCTTCCTCCAGGTAACCGCATGCTCATCCGTTCGTTGAACCCGATCCAGACCCCGGCCACGATGTGCGGTGTGTAGCCGAAGAACCAAGCATCGCTCCAGTCGTTGGTGGTGCCCGTCTTACCGCCCGCCGGAACGTCAACGGTGTAGAAGCTGCGGGCGAGACCTGCAGTTCCTCCTGGCTCGAGCACCCCCTTCATGAGGTCCACGACGAGGTAGGCGAGGGCGGGGTCGAGTACTCTGGTGAGTTTCACCGGTGGTGCCTCGATCTCCCGTCCGAACCGGTCCCGTACGTACTTGATCATCCGCGGTTCGGCCCGGGTGCCGAGATTGGCAAAGGCCGAGAAGGCGCTGACCATTTCGATCAGGAGGACCTCACTCGATCCGATCGCCAGCGAGGGGAAGGGGCGTAGCGGGGTTGTGATCCCGAGCATCTGAGCGTAATCCACCAGGATATCGGGACTCATCGAGCCGTGGCGACCGAGGCCGCCTCCGGACACGAGCCGAGCCGCGACCAGGTTGATCGATCGTCGCAGCGCGTCACGCAGCGGCAGCGGTTCGCTGAAAGTGCCGTAGTAGTTCTCCGGTGTCCAGCGCGAGCCGTCGGGTTGAAAGAGGGTGATCGGCTGGTTCATGATGCGGGTGGCCGGCGTGTAGCCGTTGTCGAGGGCAGCCGTGTAGAGGAAGGGTTTAAAGGAGGACCCCGCCTGCCTCAACGCCTGGGTGGCGTTGTTGAACTGGTACTCCTGGAAATCCTTGCCGCCCACCATCGCGAGTATGTTGCCGTTTTTCGGATCCATGGCGATGAAGGCCCCCTGGAGCGTATAGCGGCGCCGGAGTCCTTCGATGGAAGAGGTGTCGGGCTCGACTCCTTCGGGTGTGTTGTCGAGGATCTTCTGGAGGGCGGGCTGGATGATCCACTCATTGTAGCCCTTCTGCTTATCCGCGAGCATGTCGAGCAGGTGCTTCTCCGCCAGTGCCTGGATGCCGGAGTCAAGGGTGGTCCCGATCGTCGCGCCATCCCTGTAGAGAATTTCGGCGCCATACTTTCTCTCGAGGTCCTGTCTGATCCACTCAACGAAGTAGGGGGCGACCGGGATCTCCTCCTCCCGTTCCACGAACTCCAGCGGCTTGAGGGCCAGGGTGTCCACGATCGACTGCTCCAGGTAGTGGGCGTCCACCATGAAGTTGAGCACCATGTTCCGGCGTGTGAGCGCCCGATCGGGATTGTTGTAGTAGAAATATGGTCCCTGCAGGATACCTACCAGGAAGGCACCCTCCAGCAGGGTGAGTGCCTCGACATCCTTATCGAAGTAATTCTGAGCAGCCTGCTGGATCCCGTACGCGCCGTTGGCGAAGTAGACCTGATTCAGGAACATCGAGAGGATTTCGTCCTTGGAGTAGTTGCTTTCAAGGGCAACGGCGGTCAACTGCTCCCGCAGCTTCCGGGTGATACTCTCTTCGGTCCCGACGCTGGCGAACAGGTTGCGGGCAAGTTGCTGGGTGATCGTACTGGCGCCCGATATGATGCGCATGCTCCGGATGTTGCCGATCATCGCCACAGCGAGACGGCGCAGGTTGACACCCCAATGGTCATAGAAATCACGGTCCTCGGTGGCCAGCAGTGCTTCCTTGAGGTGCCGGGGGATCTGGTTGAGCGTTACCGGTACGCGCTGCTGGGTGTAAAATTCCTTCAGGGTGACACCATTGGCGTCATACACCCGCGTAATGAGGCGTTGCTCGAACCGCTCGAGCTCCGAGGGTGTGGGTAGATTGCGGGAGAGCGCATAGAGGATGGACGCGGCAACAATACCTGCCGCGATGCTGAGGGCCACGATCTGGATCAGGAACTTCCGCCCCCATTTACGGGGGAGCCAGTCCTTGAGGTTGCCATACTGAATGAATGCCCACACGGCGGATGAAATGCGCTTCAACAGGCGCTTCACCCGGGCCATGATCCTTTGAGAACCGGTGCTATCGGGCACGGACAGATCCTTTTTCGGCAGGTTCAGCCTGGTGTTCCAAGTCACATAAGCGCATCATTTCGTGCCCGTTTGTGACTCGGGACACTCGAGTACTGTATAATGGCCTTGACCAGCGACGGAGGCAAAGGTTCCCTGATGATCGGTCGAGGTCACCGGAAGGAGTCAGAGGGATGGGTTTTCCGCCCGTAGACGAACAACTTGAGATCCTCATGAGGGGGTGCGACCAGGTTGTCCCTGAGGGGGAACTGGCCGCGAAACTCCAGCGATCGCACGAGACAGACACACCGCTGATCGTGAAGGAAGGATTCGATCCGACCGCTCCCGATATCCACATCGGTCATACCGTTTCCATCCGTAAGCTGAAGCAGTTCCAGGACCTCGGGCACACGGTGGTGTTCCTGATAGGTGATTTCACCGGGATGATCGGTGATCCTTCAGGGAAGAACGAACAGCGGAAACGGATGAGTCGGGATGAGATCGAGGCGAATGCAGAGACCTACAAAACCCAGATCTTCACGATCCTTGATCCCGAGAAGACGGTCATCGATTTCAACAGCCGCTGGTCGATCCCGATGCAGAGTGAGGACATCCTCGAACTCGCGAGTAAATACACCGTGGCGCGCCTGCTGGAGCGGGATGATTTCAGCAACCGGTATCGGAACGGTCAGCCGATCTCCATCCTTGAATTCCTCTACCCGCTCTTCCAGGGATACGACTCCTACGTCCTGAAGGCCGATGTTGAGCTCGGTGGCACCGATCAGCTCTTCAACCTCCTGGTAGGACGGGAGATCCAGCGTGAATACGGTCAGGAACCACAGGTAGTCATGACGCTTCCGCTGCTCATCGGAACAGACGGCACCGAGAAGATGAGCAAGAGTCTCGGCAACTATGTCGGTATCTTCGATCCGCCGGAGGAGATGTACGGTAAGACCATGTCGATCCCGGATGAACTGATCCCTTCATGGTTCAAACTGTGCACCGATGTGTCGATGGACGAATTGGCGCTCATCGAGACCCAACTGAAGGAGAAGAGTGTCAATCCTCGTGATCTGAAGAGCCGGCTTGCCCGTGAGATCGTCACCCTCTATCACGATTCGGGCGCGTCCGAAGCCGCCGAGGCGCATTTCAGATCGGTCATCGTCGACAAGGAAGTGCCTGACGTTATGCTGGAGATCACCATCACCGAACCTGTCTGGGTGGCCAGTCTCCTGAAGTCTTGTGATGTTGTATCAAGTACCAGTGAAGCCCGCCGCCTGATCGAACAGGGCGCGGTATCCATGGATGGTAATCGCGTGGAGGACCAGATGTTCCAGGTCCCGGCCGACGGCGAACATATCCTGAAGGTCGGCAAGCGCCGTTTCCTGAAAGTCCTGTCCAGCTGAATCCCGGGAGCCCTCCGGGAATTACCCGGCAACAGCCAGGCAACTAAACGTACTCTGGCGTCGTTAACTCTATACGTACACGCCATTCCCGGAGTATGTGGCCGCATGACCGAATCCCATCAGGAATCACCATCTGAAATACGTTCATTTCTCGTGTTTATCGCGCTCCTCGCGGTGATAGGAGTAATCGCCGCTCTGGTCTCCGGCTGTTCGAGTCGCCCGGCCGGGGAGGGATGGGTGCATGAGACCTCCGCCGAGGGTCAGGTGACGACGGTACGGACGTTGAGCGGTTCCGTGTGGGGGGGGACTGCCCGCCTGGTCGAAGAGGCCTCGATCGGAGCGGTCGATGTCACTGAAGCTGCCGATGAATACCTCCTTGGAAGTGTGAACGGTCTGGCGGTCGGAGAGGACCGCATCTATATCCTTGACCGGCAGGTCCCCACTGTCCGCTGTACGACTTCGAAGGTCGCTACATCAGGGATATCGGCCGGGAGGGAAGCGGGCCGGGTGAATATCGACAACCTGAGAGTATTGCGGTCCACCCTCATGACGGGCGTCTCTTCGTGCGCACGCCGCAGAATGCCAGGATCAATGTCTATTCCCGTGACGGAGATGTGCTCGCTCACTGGCCGATAAAGACCGGATTCAATACAAGCTCGCCATTCGTCATGACCAGCGAGGGTGTTCTCTGGACCAATATCATCACCAACCTCGGCAGTGCCGACGTGACCGAATGGAAGGGTGGGATGAAGCGGTGCGGCCCCGAAGGTACCGTGAGCGATACTATCCACGCCCCGGTATTCAATTTCGAACCGTGGAAGATCGTCGGGCGCAGCGAGAACAGTACTTCGGTCAGCAATGTTCCCTTCTCACCTGACATGGCATGGGCAATGGCGGTGGACGGTTCGATCGTCGGAGGAGTGTCTGATTCCTACAGCTTTGAGATACAACGGCCCGACGGCACCACAGTCATGGTGGAGCGGGTATGCGAGCCGGTCAGGGTATTGCCCGAAGAGGGACGCTGGTACCGGGACATGGCAACTGCGAACATGATCAACCAGTTCCCCGGCTGGGTGTGGAACGGTCGGGATGTCCCTGGAACCAAACCGGCATTTGCCGGATTTCTCCCTGACCGCTCGGGAAAAATCTGGGTCCTGCGCCAGGGACCGGGCAGGAGAGTAGAGGGTGGAGTTGAGGACCCCTTCAAAGAGGAGAGAGCGTGGTCCAATCCACTCTGGCGTGATACCCAGCTGGTTGATGTCTTTGATCTGGATGGCCGGTACCTGGGTGAGGTCGACCTGCCGGATGACATCCGATTCCGCCCTCAGCCGGTTATCGATGGTGATATGGTCGTTTGCTATACAGAGGATGCAGAGGGCGTACCCTCCGTGAAGAGGTACCGGCTCGTTCTGCCCGGGGAAATTACAATGCCGTGAGGGGTCTCATGGTGCAGTAATGTGACGGTCTTGCGGTAGTGCCCTGTCAAGCGACAACCGTCGCATTCGAGCGGCGCCGAATCCCGACCGGCTGTGTTCCGTCTCCTCGCCATAGCCACCGCTATGCCTCGCCGCCGCGCCTTGCCGGCCGAGCCCGGCATCACTCTCGGTGCCGACGTTTGTCACCTGACATGACACTAGGTTTCGCGAACAGGAAAAATTCGTAATTGGGCGTTCTGTTGACCTTGATTCCAGGGCCTGGTGACGTTATCCTGTCTTCAGTTCATTTTTTTCTTTGTAAGAAAGGACGTTCGGGGCTTTTCAGTGTTGACAGAAGCACCGAATTTCCTACCTTTGGTATTCTGTTCCTTTCAGGGGCAGATTTTGCTCTTTGACATGTTTGAAGGTGAAGTCGATGGGCGACCGATCAAGTCGCTTTGAGATGGAACTTTGCCTGCACACGCGATCTTAGGATCGCTGTGATGGAGCAAGGATAACACTCCATGATTGTCGTCGGGAGGAGTCTTCGGACTCTGACCGGCACATCATTTTTATTATGGAGAGTTTGATCCTGGCTCAGGACGAACGCTGGCGGCGTGCCTTATACATGCAAGTCGAACGCGAACGGGACCTTCGGGTCCTCAGTAGAGTGGCGAACGGGTGAGTAACACGTGAGCAACCTACCTTGGAGTGGGGGATAACCTTCCCAACGGAGGGCTAATACCGCATATGGCGATAGTGGGGTATCCCACAGTCGTGAAAGCCTACGGGCGCTCCTTGATGGGCTCGCGTCCTATTAGGTAGTTGGTGAGGTAACGGCTCACCAAGCTTACGATGGGTAGCCGGCCTGAGAGGGTGATCGGCCACACTGGGACTGAGATACGGCCCAGACTCCTACGGGAGGCAGCAGTAGGGAATATTGCGCAATGGGCGAAAGCCTGACGCAGCAACGCCGCGTGGAGGATGAAGTCCTTCGGGGTGTAAACTCCTTTCAGGGGGGAAGAAACCTGCTTAGCAGCTGACGGTACCCCCAGAAGAAGCTCCGGCTAACTCCGTGCCAGCAGCCGCGGTAATACGGGGGGAGCAAGCGTTGTCCGGAATCACTGGGCGTAAAGGGTGCGTAGGCGGGGAAGTAAGTTCGTGGTGAAACCTGACGGCTCAACTGTCAGCCTGCCTCGAATACTGCTTCTCTTGAGTGCTGTAGAGGAGATCGGAATTCCTGGTGTAGCGGTGAAATGCGTAGATATCAGGAAGAACACCGGTTGCGAAGGCGGATCTCTGGGCATGCACTGACGCTGAGGCACGAAAGCTGGGGGAGCAAACAGGATTAGATACCCTGGTAGTCCCAGCCGTAAACGATGAGAACTAGGTGTTGGGGGGGCCGATCCTCTCAGTGCCGCAGCTAACGCATTAAGTTCTCCGCCTGGGGAGTACGCTCGCAAGGGTGAAACTCAAAGGAATTGACGGGGGCCCGCACAAGCGGTGGAGCATGTGGTTCAATTCGATGCAACGCGAAGAACCTTACCCGGTCTTGACATGTCAGGGACCCCGGCAGAGATGTCGGTTCGTCAGGCTTCGGCCTGGCGCCCTGTCACAGGTGCTGCATGGCTGTCGTCAGCTCGTGTCGTGAGATGTTGGGTTAAGTCCCGCAACGAGCGCAACCCTTGCCCCTAGTTGCCATCAGGTAATGCTGGGAACTCTAGGGGGACTGCCGGTGGTAAGCCGGAGGAAGGTGGGGACGACGTCAAGTCCTCATGGCCCTTACGACCGGGGCTACACACGTGCTACAATGGCCGGTACAAAGGGCTGCCAACCCGCAAGGGGGAGCGAATCCCATAAAGCCGGTCTCAGTCCGGATTGGAGTCTGCAACTCGACTCCATGAAGTCGGAATCGCTAGTAATCGCGGATCAGCATGCCGCGGTGAATACGTTCCCGGGCCTTGTACACACCGCCCGTCAAGCGATGGAAGCTGGGGGTACCCGAAGTCCGTTGCCTAACCTAGTGAGGGCGCGGCCGAAGGTAAACTTAGTGACTGGCGCTAAGTCGTAACAAGGTAGCCGTACCGGAAGGTGCGGCTGGATCACCTCCTTTCTAAGGAGCCGTAGCTCCGACCCGACAACCGGTTATCAGGATTTCTGATCCCGATGATGGTCCACGGTCGAAGCCGGCACCCAGATCGGCCCATGTCGAGGCGACTACGATCGTCCTCGACTTCCCTTCGAACATGTTGTTATTGAGTTTGTACTGGGGATATAGCTCAGTTGGGAGAGCGCCGGCTTTGCAAGCCGGAGGTCGCCGGTTCGATCCCGGCTATCTCCACCAGTATGATCTCAAGACAAGTCGGACCGGTACGGAACCGGATACCGGCTTGTTTCACGCCGGGGCGGTACCACTGCCCGTCCTCCAGGGTAAACACGATTCCCGCGGAGGCCGGATGTGTTCTTCCGTCTGATGGCGTTCACGTTCTTTGACAGATGGTCTTTTCCGTAACAGCAGGCATCTGCCGAGATGCCTGCGCAATGCCGAGATTCGATGTCGCTCGGACAAACGGCCGTGCCGATCCATCGCACGTTCATCGTCAGAGGGATATCGATTCAAAATGCTCAGTGCCAGAGATCCTCAATGAGGCCTGCGTGTGGTCTCGAGGCTTTTGGTCAAGCTAGTAAGGGCGTGTGGTGGATGCCTTGGCATCGGAAGGCGATGAAGGACGTGGTAAGCTGCGATAAGCCCCGGGGAGGTGCAAACAACCCGAGATCCGGGGATTTCCGAATGGGGTAACCCGGCCGGGGTCATGCCCGGTCACTCCTTGGCTGAATACATAGGCCTTGGAGAGCGAACCCGGAGAACTGAAACATCTCAGTACCCGGAGGAAGAGAAAACAACCGTGATTCCCCTAGTAGCGGTGAGCGAACGGGGAATAGCCCAAACCGGTGGACGTGTTCAACATGACAGGTGGTTGCGTCGCCGGGGTTGTGGGATACGTACTGAGAGGGCCTGTCGACCTCTCGCAGAGTTACAAAGCTGGGTTCTAGTCGAACTCTACTGGAAAGGGAGACCATAGACGGTGATAGTCCTGTAGGCGAAAGGACACCAGCCTCTGTCGTACGTACACCCAAGTAGCGCGGAGCACGTGAAATTCCGTGTGAATCCAGGAGGACCATCTCCTAAGGCTAAATACTCTCCGATGACCGATAGTGAACCAGTACCGTGAGGGAAAGGTGAAAAGCACCCCTGGCGGGGAGTGAAATAGAACCTGAAACCGCATGCCTACAAGCAGTCGGAGGATGAGTCGGCTTCGGCCGGCCGTCTGACGGCGTGCCTTTTGCATAATGAGCCGGCGAGTTACTCCTCTGTGGCAAGGTTAAGGACCCATAAGGTCCGGAGCCGGAGCGAAAGCGAGTCTTAACTGGGCGAATGAGTCGCAGGGGGTAGACCCGAAGCCAGGTGAGCTACCCTTGGGCAGGGTGAAGCGAGACTAAACTCTCGTGGAGGCCCGAACCGACCTATGTTGAAAAATGGGCGGATGACCTGAGGGTAGGGGTGAAAGGCCAATCAAACCTGGAAATAGCTGGTTCTCCCCGAAATAGCTTTAGGGCTAGCCTCGCAGTAGTGTTGTGGAGGTAGAGCACTGGAAGGGCTAGGGGGCTTCACCGCCTACCAACCCCTACCAAACTCCGAATGCCATTACATGTTCTGCGGGAGTCAGCGTATGGGGGATAAGCTTCATGCGCGAGAGGGAAACAACCCGGACCGGCAGCTAAGGTCCCTAAGTGTGCACTAAGTGAAAAAGGATGTAGGATTACCTAGACAACCGGGATGTTGGCTTAGAGGCAGCCATTCATTTAAAGAGTGCGTAAAAGCTCACCGGTCGAGCGGTCCTGCGCCGATAATGATCGGGACTCAAGTGCACCACCGAAGCTCCGGGATGCAGCAATGCATCGGTAGGGGAGCATTCTCTATGCCGCTGAAGGCGGACCCGTGAGGGCCGCTGGAGGTATGAGAAGCGATTATGCCGGCTTAAGTAGCGATAAGACGGGTGAGATGCCCGTCCGCCGAAAGCCCAAGGTTTCCTGAGGAAGGTTAATCCGCTCAGGGTAAGTCGGCCCCTAAGCTGAGGCCGAAAGGCGTAGGCGATGGGAAACAGGCTTAAAATTCCTGTACTGGTTGAGAGACGTTTGAGCGATGGGGTGACGGAGAAGGGAAACCCAGCCGGTGATTGGTAGTGCCGGTCCAAGGCCGTAGGAGGGAAGAGTTGGCAAATCCGCTCTTCCGTTAACTCTGAGAGCCGATAGGGAGGGGCTTAGCCCCGTAAACTGGGTGGTACCATGCTTCCAAGAAAAACCTCTAAGCGAGTCGATCAGCCAACCGTACCGTAAACGGACACACGTGGGCGAGGAGAGAATCCTAAGGCGCTCGAGAGAACTGTGGTTAAGGAACTCGGCAAAATGGTCCCGTAACTTAGGGAGAAGGGACGCCTCCAGGTACGTGAACCGGTTCGCCCGGGGAGCGGACGGAGGTCGCAGAGAATCGGCCCTGGCGACTGTTTAACAAAAACACAGGACTCTGCTAAGCCGTAAGGCGAAGTATAGGGTCTGACACCTGCCCGGTGCCGGAAGGTTAAAGGGACGGGTTAGCACCTTCTTAGGATAGTGCGAAGCTCTGAACTGAAGCCCCGGTAAACGGCGGCCGTAACTATAACGGTCCTAAGGTTAAGTGCTCGCTAGCCTTAGTAAAACCGAACTATATGCGGGAAACTCCTCTTACAGCCGACCGGTACTCGTCGGTGCAACCATTCTCATCACCATCAGAATGACACACCTTCAGTAACAATCCGGCGGACATGGGGACAATCCGCAGGGAAGACCTGGAGACGCGGAGCATCATCAGCGGATCCGGGAACCCTCAGAGACCAGACGTTCGGCACCGATCCAGAGGATTGGTGATGATAGAGTCCGGCCCCTTCAGAAATGGAGAGGGATGAACCGAGCGAAATTCCTTGTCGGGTAAGTTCCGACCTGCACGAATGGTGTAACGACT
>SDBT01001116.1_pt1 | contig 46172 bp, 84 predicted proteins | sample 2277101 | NCBI WGS metagenome assembly SDBT01 (sample SAMN10404973, study PRJNA504765) | marine sediment metagenome | isolation source: marine sediment core GS10_PC15, 103 cmbsf | place: Arctic Ocean: Southern Knipovich Ridge | collected 2010 | reverse complement strand
GGTTAGGGCGGCCTGTGCAGCCCGACAAGCCTCCATAGAGTCAAGTGGAATGCAGTTCACTCCACCGTGCATGATGGCGCAGAGGATGAATGTTTTGATCATCCCTTCAACACCTTTTTTATGGAAATGATCGGTCTGAGGGTTCGCTTCGGTTTCTCGTTGGTGAATTTGCAGGCTAAGTTCCAAGCCATCATGGCGGCGGTGATGAGGTGGGGTTGGTCTGAAGGGCAGAAAGCACTAACCCAAGTCATCAATTCTTTCCAGTCTTTTGGGGTTTCGAAGAGTTCGACGGGCTGGATGCGGGTGCGACGAGTGGTCATGCTATCCTCCATTCATGTTCATCAAGAGTAACGACGGCCTCGATACCATCATACTCGTCTATGATGTATTTGGTTCCGGCTGGAAGTTCACGGATTTTAAGTTGGGCATGGTCTCCGTTTGCTTCCTCGCCAAGCTCCAGGATCACGGCGAGTAGGTGGGGGTCAGTGCGATCTTCATAGAAGCCATGATCAGAAAGAAAAGCACCTTCAGTTTTCTCGCCGACTCTGCCTTTACGCCAGTAATCTGTCCAAACACCTTCAGTCTTCTCCCATTCAATCCCCTTCAGAAGTAGAAGGGCCTCGAAGCCTGCGTCTGAAAGACCAAAGCCTCCGTAGCAGTCGTTGTATGCGATCTTGGTCATCTTGAGTCTCCTGTTACTGCGACAAAGGCCAGCCAAAGAATGGTGGCCCAGATAGGGAGGGTGATGAAAAGGATTTTCACGTCAGTTCCTGCACTGCAATCACGGTTCCGAGTTCTATATCACCCCGTCGATGCGATCTGACCCACGTTTTTACACCATTTGGAAGAGTTCGATAAAAGCCACGAACAGGATGATCCCTCTTCCGTATGATTTCCTTGACGTAGTTAGCGAGATGCTCACGAGCATCTCGCTTGTGAATTTTTCGATAGACGAGGGTATCGCCCTTCCGTTCCCAAACAATGAGCCGACCAGCATCGAGTTTGGGAGATGGAATTGAAGGCTGGGTGGTAGCGGCGATCTCACCGATCACATCGACTACGGCTATAGTCATGGTGCGGGTAGTGTTGTCCCGAGACTTTATACTATCAGAAATCAACATACGAGTAAGTAATTTCGCGCTACGATTATAAAAACTGAGACGAATATCTATTACGATTTTCTCGCCAATACATTCTACAATGGCGAGACCGACTTTGTGAAATTCAATTGCGAAGCACGGCAGAAGGTGCATCGACTCCGCTGATGGGTGAAGGTCACAGAAATTTCGGATCGTTGAGTCTTGACGAACGACAAAAACTCGATCGACTGGATATTTCTTCTTGAGTTTGGTGAAGATTTTCATCTTGGCCTCCTTGATGGTGGGGTCGTCCGCCGACTAACTCCGCTGACGGGCGACCAAGAACTTACGCGCTAACTCCGCTGGCGGGGATGGGGCGCTCTGTTAAGCCGAGTCATTTAATCCTCGCGGCGTTGAAAGCAAGGACCCCAGTTTTGTCATGCCAGCTTCGTTATGAGGACGACGAAGTTATACCAGTTCTGGCCGTGATCCGGTCCCATGACTCGGGCCACATCGACGGCGAGGTGTCCGTCTATCAAGTTGGGGTCCGTCTCATAAGTAATCGGCATAGCCATCAGAAGTTCACCGATTGCCTCATTGTCGAGATCTTTGAAATCCATAAATTCCTTTCGGAGGAACTCAGGGTCCAAAGTGGCCACCAGATTGATCGCTTCCACGAAAGGACGAACCATCTGTGCGGCCTCGAAAGGACGAACGTGGCTGACCTCATTCAGGAAGATATCAGTGATCGTGCCGATGGCCTTCATCAGTCGAATGTTGACTTCATCACATTCAGCCATTGAAGCGTCAAGATCGACCAATACTTCCTCGTATCCTTGAGAGACCATTGATGGCGAGGTATCTTTTGTCATCGTATATACTCCATGTGGGCCGACTCATCAGCAGGATTTTGCCCAATTTCCTGGACGGGGATAGGTTCCCCGTTTCGTCAATCTTCTCTGATCTCATTGTCGATGGCCCAGATCAAGTTAGCCAAATCCTTTCCCTCCCACGGCGTTTTTTGAAGTGAGACGGCTGCGATTTTGGCTCGTTGCCGAGTCACAGCCCTTTCTTCCCTCTTCTTCTCCCGATCAAGCCAAGTGACTGTCTTGAGAATAGAAAGGGCCTCTTCGATATCCACGGCTAAACGACCGTCAAAGCCACCAGTCGGTCCGCCAAGATTATTATTGATGCGGTGTTTCATCATTCGCCTCCCATTTCGACTGCAAAGCCCCAGCCAATTGCGATCGGGGCGAGCCAATCGCTTTCATTACATGGGGCTTGACGAGCCCCAGCGGAAAGACCCGCAAGATAGAGGAAAATTGCTTCCCCTTCTTCTGGGGGCATTTTAATTCTGTCCATATCGTCTACCAACTTTGTAATCGTTGAGAAGTGACGGCGATGGAGGGTGAGGAACTTTTTGGGGGTCATCGGTCGGTCTCCTTTCAAGTCTTCATGCCGACGAAAGCATACATCAGGCCCGCGATAGGATTTGCCAACCATCCTCGGACCTTATATGCGGCCAGATGGTTCGTGCGGAGATATATGATTTCCTCCTTCCAGTCGTTGATTGGGTCTGCCGGGCGGAACTTGATTTGATAGAGCCGGCAGGCGTAGAACTTTCCGGTTTGGGATTTGGTGGTCATGTCGCCTCCAATCTGTCGAACATGCTTCGTCCGGCTGTAACCCAATCTCGACCGGGAGCGGGCACTTTTTCCTTGATGAGGTTGACCTGCATCGCCCCACAATGATCGCCCGGAGCCATACCATCCGCCTCGTCCCAGATGTGAGTCTCGGTCGAAACGAAATAGTCTGCCGTGAGGAACCGGCCATCCACTTTGGTGAGATATCGAACCTGATATAAATTCCACACCCACTCAGACACGGGTATCAAACCAGTAAATTCGGGATCAGTCATCACACCACTCCCTCTTCACGATAGCAGCTGAGCCAGCCGTGAATGAAACCGGCCAATGACACAGGCGCTTGGGCGAGATTTGTGGGATGAATTAGATCTTGTTCCACCATCCATTTAGTTGCACATCTGCGAAGTATTTCCGCAGACCAGTTTGCAAGTCCATAGATTTCGATGCAATAATCCGTCGGATAGTATTTGTCTACGAGTGGGTGAGTCATTGAGTCCCCTCCAATATTGTGGAACCACCGTCGGAGAAGGTTATATCGAAGTAGAGCTTCTCACTGTGGATTTGTGGCTTCAGGATTACCTTCGGGTCGATCCGTAACGACTCTTTGATCACTTCTGTAGTCGTCACTGGATATCCTGTTTCCCGACGTTGCAGCTTCAATTGATGCAGAAGAACATCGAGATAGTCATTGCAACAATTTTCGTGGCATCTTGGAAGATTTGGCATTTCGGTCTCCATTGTATATATTGCATCTGGGTTGCCGGGCCGTGGTTCGTTGGGCTCTCACGGGCCGACTATGATTTCGCCCTACATGCGTTTAATCATCCGTGGTTTCCTTTTGTCTCGTCATCGCCGAAATCAATCCTCGATCATATCCGTTGCGACATGAATGAATTGACGAATGATGGAGTTATCGGATGCGAATTCGATCCCAAAATCCTCATTCTTGTCCAAGAAACCTTTGATTACGGCTTCAACTTCTTGATGGAGTTTCTTGTATTCCTTCGTCATTTCCGTCTCCGTTCGTTTCGGCCAATCGGCCACAGTTCCCCTTTACCCCACCATTTTCGCATATTTCGGCCCCATTGTCAAGTGGGCACCAATCCTCAATCCAAAACATAAAGCGCCTGAATTGTTCTGGGGGGTATGGTGGGGATACCTGGGATATCTGGTAGGTGCCATTCCGGGCATGTCCCCTTTTCCGATACGGGCCATACAATCCTTACTTCCTTGAGTTTTCTCCTGATACTTACTTAAAAAAAAAAAAATTACTATAAGAAGGATAAACCAGACGAGTCTGGAACAAACAAAACAAGCAAGTCTGAGGGAAGCTGGCTGAAGGATGGTCAGGGTAGGGGAAGGAAAGGAATGGCCGAGGTGGTATGGTTGATACATAAAGTGTATGAGCCATACCGTCCGGCAATGGTGACGTGTCGGAAATCATGGTTTGTAGAATACCCAGAAATCCCCATCGACATACCCAGAACAATTCAGGCATCTTTCGATTGACCGGACGACTCTGCTGGCGGGGGTTCCTCAACTTTCTGACTCGTCTGGCGGGAGAACCTCAATGGTAATATTATTGCGTGGTGAAGGCTCGGGACGAAATATTATTGCGCGGAGTCTTGGCGCAAGATTATTGCGTGGAGTCGGTGGGATCTGGGATGTGGTATGTGGTATGAGGTATGTGGTATACCAGATTGCCGCCCGATTTTTTCCTCAACCAATTTGTTGAAATAATCTTGCTGCGATCAGGATTGGGGTAATATTATTTTCCGGTTTCGACTCGTTGAAATATTATTTCTCCCAGCCGGATTGGGGTAATTTTATTTCCCCGAATTCCGTTGTGAAATCCAAATCCTCATTACTTGCGAATACTTGAACAAATTTGTCACTGAGGAAGTAGAAATGTGTGACACCGAAGAACTCGCTACTTATCACAAATGCGTGGGAAGCATTATAATCGCCATACAGGCTTGCCACGGCGTTGCGGATTTGTCCGTCGATGCAGGATACGCCAAAAAGATATGGCCCTTGTATGGCCCGTTTTCGGCCCGTATGGGGATTTTTCCAATTGGCCATGAGAGGCCCAAATCGGACCGTGGAAGGGTCAGGTTTTTGTCGGGTAGGGTAGGTCATAAAAAATGAGGTTGCTATTTTGTTCACGTTTTTACCGCATTGCAATATGGAATTATGTTGCGTTGCGAAAATTGTTTCACCTGATCACAATTTACGTTTCTACCCCTTGTATGGTTTTCCGCCATACCTATATCTATACCAACACCGCGAAAAGACGGTGATCCACCGGATCAACCGGAGCATAGGGTGATACGGTCGGTAGGATGCGGCTCCTGTTCTTAAAGGTTTCGTAAACTGGTTTCCGGCGTATTCAATACCATCGGGCATAATCCCTTGTCCGATGATCTTCTATCCATCCAATGGAGTCTATCATGGCGAAAGCCGAAACAACGATCAAACCCGAATTCATCCTTTCTCCTTGGGAAGTTGAATTCATCACCGCGTTTCGTGAATTCGCATCCGAGTCTCGGACCGTTAACAAGCGAGATGGTTCGACGGTGGAATATTCTATCTTGGATATTCCGGCGATGCTTTTCGCGAATATGTCACCGGAAGCGGTGGATGAATATCTTCGCGACTCGTCAAGCGCCGCGCTTTCCATTGCCTTCGCCGTTGCCAATCCGAATAACAAGGATGAAGGCAAAGCGTTGATTAAGGCCCGCAACGAGTGGGTTGGGGATAACGTGGATGCCGTTGCCAAGGAGTCGGGTATCCTTATGACCGACGCAAGGGATCGTCTTTACAAGGGCGAGCGTCGCGTCATGAAGGGATCGACGGTTGATCCGCTTGACGTTTGGCGGATTAAGGTTATCCGCGCAGAAATGCGGGTTGCCAATGGTGCCGGCATTAAGAAGGCCTACGACGCAATCGACTCGGGTGACACCAAAGCCCGCCGTGAATACTTGCAATCCATCGCCGTTAAGAATGCGGATTGGGTTGACCCGAAAGCCGTTGCACTCAAGGCGGCATCGGACAAGGCGTCGGCGGAATTGGCCACGGGGCTCAAGAAGATTACCTTGTGACCATGACAAAGGAAGGGGCATTTACTTGCCCCTTTCATCTTTCCCGCAATCAATACATGAATGGAGATCGACATGATATGTCTTAACTTTGACCAACTTCGGCGTGGTGGACTTACCGTCGATGTGACAACCGATGCCGTTTTTATCGAAGGAACCGATGAAATAACGGAAGGCGGGATTGAAGCCTTCCGACACTTCGCGACCGAAATCGGATTGAATGAATACGACTCCGATGAAATCATCGGGTTGTCTATTCATCGGGCCATGTGGAGTCGGGTTCGTGATATCACAATGGAAGGTGCGCCAAGACCAACCCTTGCCCATGACAAGAAACGGCGCAAGTAATACTCAAGTATAGGTAGGGGCAATGGTGCCCCTACCGCCATCCTATACATGTGGAGTCTATACATGGATACCACCATGATATACATCGTTATACTTGCCTATATAGGCGGGTTATACTCGGGCGGTGCAATAGCATACTTGCTCAACAAGTAAAGGGGAAATACAATGTCCTTAATAGAACTTCTATCGCAAGTAGCCATGTGGTCGGTTCCGTTGTCCGGAATTATTATGGTTTTACTTATCCTTGACAATCCATCGACCGATGAAACACTGGTCCGTCAAGTATCCGTGGTCATATGGTCCATGGTTATTGCACCATTCGCAGTTCTATTCGGTGCTTATTCCGGTCTATTCCTATTCATCGGTGCTATTTACTTCGCCGAGTGGTTAACGCAAGTAATCATTACTTGAGCATTACATGCTCACCCGGTGGGGACCAGTGTGTCCCCACCGCCACACTTCAAAACAGAAATGCAACACAAAAATCCCGCCGACTCGCGGCGTCTTAATTACCACGATCCCATCTCTCCTCAAAATTCCCAGCCATACAATTGCCTTATCCCATCTTTTTTTTTCCTCCCTGAAGGGGACTGAGGGAGTATGGGCCGTTGATTGTCGTTTGACTCCAGCCCCGCTCTGTGGTATAATGATCGGGAAAAGGAAAGATCGGCCATATGTCACTCTTGAACCTCAACATTGCGAAGTTGGCTGGGCCGGGCAGGCTGCCGGTGCCGCTTCATGTTGAGTATGTGAGGGATATCGAGGAAGCCGATTTGGCTCTCATGGCAATTCAGCCCCTCGGCTCGACTCCGCCGACGCTCAAGAGGATCACAGATCGGCATCACGCTCTGGCCCGACTTCTGGCCGCCGGTGTTATTGATGGTGAGGCCGCTTTGATTGTCGGCTATGATATCAGCCGAGTGTCGATCCTGAAGAACAGCCCAGCGTTTCAAGAACTTTTGGCCCTCTATCAGGAGGAGTCTAAGAGGGAATTCACTACCGTTCTCGAACATATGGCTGGGATCAGTCGTGATGCTGTGCTCGAACTCCGAGAACGACTGGAGGAAAATCCGACTAAGTTCTCCAACAATGATCTGCTCAAGGTATCGACAGAATTCGCGGATCGGGCAATTAAACCGACTGAGACGATTGATCTTCCAGAGGTTATTGAATTGACTGTGCCGGATGTGGCTGCGCTCAAGGCTGCTCGAGTAGCTGCTGAATGACCACAGCCCAAGTCCAGCTTCCTCCCAAACTCATTCCGGTCTTCCAGGGTGAGGCTCGGTATCGTGGAGCCCACGGTGGTCGTGGGTCAGGCAAGACTCGATCCTTCGCCAAGATGACGGCAGTTGACGGCTATCGTCTCGGTCGTGCAGGCATTTCCGGTATCATGCTCTGCGCCCGTGAGCACCTTAACTCCCTTGACGAGAGTTCGTTGGCTGAGGTGAAGGCCGCTATAATGTCCGAACCTTGGCTCTCTCAATACTACGAGATGGGGGAAAAGTATATTCGATCCCGAGATGGCCGGATCAAATACGCCTTCACTGGCCTGCGGCAGAATGTTGCTGGTGTCAGATCCAAGTCCCGAATTCTGCGATGCTGGATTGATGAAGCGGAGCCAGTTGGAGAAAATGCTTGGCGAATTCTTATTCCAACTATTCGGGATCAGTCGCTAGTTGGTCGATGGAGTTCTGAAATCTGGGTGACGTGGAACCCGGAGGATGAAGAGTCCGCCACAAATCAGCGGTTCCGAGTAGCACCGCCAGAGGACTCGAAGATCGTCGAGTTGAACCATCAGGATAATCCTTGGTTCCCAGAAGTGCTGGAAAAGGCACGACTTGAGGATATGCGAGTGCGTCCAGACACTTACGATCATGTCTGGGAGGGCACTTATCTCGTCATCACCGAAGCTCAGATCTTCCGTAATCGGTTTGAGGTTGATGAATTTGAACCGTTGAGAAGCTGGGATGGTCCCTATCATGGCCTGGATTTCGGTTTCAGTCAAGACCCGACAGCCGCAAACCAGTGTTATATCCACAATCGGTGCCTCTATCTCCGACGTGAAGCGAGTAAAAAGAAGCTCGAGTTCGATGACATGGTTCGATTCCTGACTACAGAAATTCCGCAGATGGCGATGCACGTTATCCGTGCAGACTCCGCTCGGCCCGAGTCAATTTCCTATCTCCGAAATCACGGAATGCCGAGAGTCATTGGCGCGAAGAAAGCTAAAGGCTCAGTCGAAGATGGGATCGAGTTCATCAAGTCCTTTGATAAAGTGATTATTCATCCAGACTGTCCGAATACGCTCCGGGAATTCAGGCTCTATTCCTACAAAATTGACCGACTGTCGATGGATATTCTTCCGATCGTCGTGGATGCTCACAATCATCATATTGACGCAATTCGTTACGCTCTTGAACCGATGATGCGTCTGAAGTCTCAGCCACGCGTGAGGCAGTTGTGAGACTCTTCCCCAAACTCTGGACCAAAGCCAGTAGGGCCTTTTCGATCCATTTTCAGGGAATGGCTCACGCCAGTTGGACACCTCGACGCTATGACGCCTTTGGCAAAGAGGCTTATGTTATCAATGTCATTGGCTACTCGGCCATCAATCGAATTGCCAGTGCTATTTCCACTATCGAGTGGGAGGCCTGGAAAGGCGACAAACAAATACTTGAGCATCCGTTGCTCGATCTGTTGAAGCGTCCGAACCCACTTCAATCCGGTCCGGATTGGTGGAAGACTCGAGTTTCATACTTCCTTCTTTCTGGTAATATGTATGATGAACGGATACTTGATAGTGGAGGAAGGCCAAAAGAGCTTTGGTCACTTCGACCCGATCGAATGACAGTGGTTGAAAGCGCTACAGGAATGCCCTCCGGTTTCAAATACAAAGTTGGCGGGAAAACTATTTTATTCCCTGCTAATTCTATTACTGGCGACTCTGACATACTCCACACGAAAATGTTCCATCCTTTCAATGATTGGTATGGATTGAGTCCTATTGAGGCCGCGGCTTACTCAGTCGATCAGCACAATCAATCTATGAATTGGGTCCAATCTCTGTTGCAGAACTCAGCTCGGCCTTCCGGAGCATTGATTGCGGATAAAGAAACTCCTTTGTCTGATGATGAATATAAACGATTAAAGCAGGAAATGGAGGAGAAGTATTCGGGATCAGAGAATGCGGGCCGACCAATCCTACTCGAAGGAGGCTTGGATTGGAAGCCGATGAGTTTCAGCCCAGATGATATGGAAATCCTCAAGACCGAAGAAAGTGCGGCCCGGAATATTTCTTTGGCTTTTGGTGTTCCACCACTCCTTCTCAATATCCCTGGCGACAATACTTTCGCTAACTACCGTGAGGCTCGGCTCGGTTTCTATGAAGACACAATTCTACCATTCATCAATTATACTATCTCTGAATTCAATCAATGGATGAGTCCTATTTATGATGGAGTTGAAGTCAGACCGAACAAAGACAAAATCGAGGCTCTTGCCGATAAACGGGCCAAAATGTGGGAGATGGCAGATAAAAGCCTCGATCTTACACTGAATGAAAGTCGAGCGCTTAAAGGACATGATCCCCTTCCGACTCCGCTGGGCGATATGCTTATGGCAGAGGTTCGGAACCTTGGCAAGCAGCCAACCGGAGATGGAAAAGATGAGAAGCCACAAGTAGAAGCTATGTTGAAGGAGCTGTCCTTTGGCACTCGCTGACACCATGCTGGAGCAGATGGACCGGCTCGAGGTTTCGTTTGTGGGTGATCTCGAGTCGATCCTGTCGGCCGCAATGGATGAGACTATGGCGAACCTCCGTCAGACTCATCTGCCGAGCGAGCTTCCTCTGACCTTCAGAAAATCTATTGTCGATCAACTTTCCAGAATCTGGCTCGCTACTACAAAAGTTTTTGCTGATCTTATGATCGAGCATTTCGAGGATGCGTTCAAACATCTTTCTATGAAGCAAGCTCAAACCGAAGTTGTTAATAAAATTGTTAATCAGTATGTAGATAATTTTGGTGCGAATAAAGCGGCTCAAATTATCCGAACAACCGAAGTGCAGATGCGTAATCTTGTGCTTGGGGGTATGCTTAAAGGTGAAGCACAAGAGGCTGTCTTCTCTGCCATCGTGAATAAAATTCCTGGCATTGCGAAAGTTCGCGCCACAGTCATCACCCAGACTGAAGTTCATTCTGTTAGTCAATTTGCCTCGCAGAAAATGGCCGAGCGAGCAGGGATTAAATTAAACAAGGTTTGGCATACTGTCGGAGATGTGAAGGTTAGAACTTTTGGCCTTTTCGGTCGTCAAGATCAATTCAACCACAGAATTATGAATGGAACGTCTGTTGGTCTGGAACAGTTCTTTCAAGTTCCAACTATCTTCGGCGGCTTCGAGACCTTGCTCTTCCCAGGCCACCCATCAGGAAGTCCAGGCAATGTAATCAACTGTCGCTGTGTCCAAACGTATGAAAGGGAAAGCTGATGGAGATGGAATATAAGCACTTTCCATTTGAGGTGAAGGAGGTTCAAGACGGTATCATCTCTGGCCTCGGTGCGGTTTTCAATAAAATAGATGATGGTGATGATCTGATTGTGAAAGGAGCTTTTGACAAAAGCTTGGCGGGTGATCGTAAGGTAAAAATGCTCTGGCAACACAGTCCTAATGATGTTATTGGGGTTTGGGACTCTATCTCGGTCAGTGAAAAGGGGCTCAATGTTAAAGGTCATGTCATTCCTGAGGTTGTCAAAGGTGCTGAAGCTCTTGCTCTTCTCAAGGCTGGTGCCATTGACGGACTGTCCATCGGCTTTCGAACTGCGGACTTTGAAGTTGTGGCTGAGGGCAAGGCTCTCCATCGCCATCGTAGGCTGAAGGAAGTCAAACTCTTCGAGATCAGCATTGTGACATTTCCTATGAATTCTGAGGCTTTGGTGACTAACGTGAAGCAGCTCCAATCGCCTCGTGAAGTCGAGCAGCTACTGCGGAAAGCGGGGGTGCCCGGCACGTTTGCCAAACTCTTAGCCCTTCACGGCTACGATGAGGCAACAAATCGTCTAAAAGATCATCGCGACGATGACGACGAGGCGAAAGCGCAGGCTGCCATCGAGCGCCTGTTCAATGAAGTTCAAGGGCTAAAGGAGATACTCAATGCCTGAGAAAAAGCTCGACCTCGAGATCGTCGCTGAGGCGGTGAAGGAGGTCAAAGTCATCTTCGAGGAATATAAGAAGTCGAATGATGAAAAGATGGCTGAGGCCATCAAAGGTGTGGTCGATCCAATTCTCACCGAACGGATGGCGAAGATTGATGAGGACTTGAACAAGAAGCAGGAAATCATCGACCAGCTTTATATCGCCACGAAACGTAAGAGCGTCACTCTCGATGGTGTGCCCATCGACATTGATGATCTCGACACCAAGGCACTCGGTTGGGCGCAGATGTGTGCCATGAAACGAGGCACGCAAATCAGCGAATACACGCATGAGGATGTGAAGATCTACCAGAAGGCTTTCGACCGATATTTGCGAAAGAACGATCGTGTATTAACTGACGATGAGCACAAAGCTCTGTCAGTTGGTTCCGATCCTGACGGTGGCTATGTCGTTTCTCCCGACATGAGTGGTCGGGTCGTGAAGCGGATTTTCGAGACCTCGCCAGTTCGTGCTTTCGCTTCAACTCAGCTCATCTCAACAGATGCCCTCGAAGGCACGCACGACATTGATGAGGTGACGCAGGGCTGGGTCGGAGAGACAGCTACTCGGCCGGAAACGGATACTCCCGAGTTCGCTGTCTGGCGCATTCCAGTTCACGAACAGTATGCCGAGCCACGTGCCACGCAGAAACTCCTTGATGACGCCTTTATCGACGTCGAGGCTTGGTTGGCGGATAAGGTCGCTGATCGGATGGCACGTGTCGAGAATACTACGTTCATCACCGGCACCGGAACGAACCAGCCACGAGGGTTCGCAACTTACCCAGATCGGGCTGTTGCCGCCACATTCGAGCTTGGGGCGATCCAGCAGATCGACTCTACTGTCAATGGTGGTTTTGATGCCGATCCAGATGGACCTGATAATCTCTACGACACCATCTACAGTCTCATTGCGCAGTATCGTGCGAACGCGAACTGGTTCATGAACCGAACCACTACGGCCGAAGCGCGAAAGATGAAGGACTCGAACGGACAATACCAGTGGCAACCGAGTGTCCAGGCAGGTCAACCTTCGATGCTCGCAGGCTATCCGGTTGCTTCGTTCGAGGACATGGCAGACCCTGCTACCGGCTCTTTGTCTGTCGCTTTCGGCGATCTGGCTGCGACTTACCAGATCGTTGATCGGATTGGTATTCGTGTTCTGCGTGATCCCTTCACCACCAAACCCTTCATCAAGTTTTATACGACGAAGCGAGTTGGTGGCGATGTGGTCAACTTCGAGTCCCTCAAGTTCATCAACTTCCAGACCTAAAGGCAGAAAGGAGAAACTGACATGCCACAGCGTGATCTCAAGAACAACATTCAGGTTGTTCATCTTGGAGCTTTGCTCCTCTCAGGCACGAATGTTCTCGAGTCGGCTTGGGTCGATACTCGAGGCTTCGATAGTTGCACGTTCGTTCAGGTCAACGGTGTTGTAACGGATGCAGGCACAGCGGTCGGCATCATAGCGACTGTCGAGGACAGCGTTGACTCGGCGGATGCGAATGCTGAAGCGGTTGACGATCTTGAACTGATCGGCCTTGAGTCGGCCCTGATAGTCACTTCCGACACCGCAGACAATGTGATCTCGGGGATCATCGGCTACAAGGGCGCCAAGCGTTTCTGCCGAATTTCCATGATCGGCACGACAGGCTCTGATGCGCTTATCACGATCCTTGCGATCCTCGAGCGTGGTGCGCGGATGCCGGATGGTGCGGGTATCGGCACTTCGGTCGCCCAGACCTAACTGAAATATCGGCGGGCAGGAATGGTCTTGCCCGCCGAGGCCTTATGAGGAGATATCGTGATGGCACTGACGGCTACAATTACGGCCAAAATTGAGGCGACTCAGACTGGCCCAAATGACTACGCCGATAAATTTCTTCCTGTTGTGCAAAATGTGCAGGCCCTACTCGATGGCACATTAGCCAACCAAGCTGATATGATCTTCGCCGATCAACGGGCTGTGACTACCGGAGCGGATGATGATATTGATCTTGCCGGAGTTTTGACTGACGCTTTCGGTGTAACTATTACGTTTGTCGAGATTGTCGGAATTCTGGTCATCAATAAGCCGATCAATGGAGTGGCCAATACCACAGACCTGACTATCGGTCTAGGCACCAATCCATTCCTCGGCTTCCTCGGTGGAACTCTTCCAACTGTCGGTCCGATCAAACCGGGCGGAGCCTTTATGATCTTTGCTGGAGATGCAGCCGGTATCGGAGCCGTCGGTGCGGCATCATCCGATCTTCTTCGTATCACTAACTCCGCTGGCGCAACCGCCAACTATCAGATCGTTATCATTGGAAGGAGTGCCTGATGCCAGATGTCGTGATGGATATGGAACAAGGAAAGATGGAGGTGGTTGGGCTGCCAATGACTTCAGGCCCAGGTATGAAAGTTCGTAAGTTCCCTGATGTGGCCCCAGAACTTTTGGCTCAGGCTCGGGAAATGGAACTCGAAAAGCAAGAGCTTGCTAGACAAAAAGAGAAGCGTGGAAATAATTATGATCCGGTTCTTCGAGCACAAACAAAAGAACTGTGCATGGAACTCAGCAATCTTTGGATTGAAATTCGTAAGATACAGCTTGTAGCGACTGTGGCCAATCGGGCTCGAGAACGACTCAAGCAAACTGAAGCGGCTGAAAAGGCTGCACGGAGGGCCGGTCATGCAACTTAACGGTCTCAAAGTCAAAATTCAAAAGACTCGGGAAATCTTCAAGGTTCAGATTGGTCTGAATGTTGAGGACAAGATTTTGGTCTACAATAAAAATCGGTCTCATGGAATAGAAATTGATGGTATGCGTGCTTCACACCTTATCAATAAACTCGGGTTGAGTAAATGGGGCAAGCGAAAGACCTACGTTTTCGGTAAGTTCCTACCGACTTCAAAAACCATCCAACTTGAGGCAGATGGCGAATTGCCGCAAGTCCAAACGCCAGACTGGTAAAGGAGAAAGAGCATGGCCACCTTCGCAAAAATTAACGATTGGATACTTAATCTACACAATGCTCCAGATATTGAGATAGATACTGATACACTTCAAATCGCTCTCAGTAATACAGCCCCTGCATCGGAAACTAATAATCCAACAGCGGATACTTTTGGTGTTCTGGCGCAGGTTACTCAGATTTCTTACACCAATTACACTGATGATATGACTGTGGATCGAGTGCTGGAAGGCACCGGGTCTACAGTATCTTCCGGTGTCTATAAGCTCGATGCGAATGATATTGTCATCACAGCCTCTGGCGGAACATTAGCCGATTTCAGGTATCTCTACCTGTTCGATCAGACGGCTGCGACGCCCATAGATCCACTTATGGGTAATTGGGATCATGGCTCAACGATCACTCTGTTGACTGGAGAAGCGGCCACGATTACCTGGAACGCAGGTGGCATCTATACGGTGACTTAACGGGAGGAATAAATGAGCTTCACCGACGAGCAGAAGGGACGCATCGTCAGCAGGATGCTGGCGACATTTCACAAGATTGGGGTTCGGAATCAGCCGTTTGACACAGACGAACTTGGTGCAATCGTTGACGCAATAAAGGCGGTTTTCGAGGGGTCGCCATATCGCAACGCGATGTCGAACGCTATCGACGGCGCACGTCCAGGTGCCACTCCGGCACAGAAGAAGGTGCTGCATCAGGTCGCCATCGAAGCAATTATCAAGGAAGGGTTGTTCTGATGGCCGAAGGATGGATCTCTCTATTCAAAAACCCGAACACAGAAGACGGGAACAGCGGTATGGTTCCTTACTCTGCTGTGCATGGGAGCTCGCCGGACCAAGACCCGATGGTCGGAGTAATGCACGAGTCGAACGACAGTGCATTCAAGGACGTAATTCGGATTCCACCTGATTTTAGCTCGACGCCAGTTGGAGTGATCGAGTGGACGAGCGAGACTGTTGGCGGTGATGTGGTGCATGAATGGCGACACCGCGTTGCTGACGCTGGTGAAGCACTCGATATCTCAACCAGTCCGACTGAACTAACCAGTAAGGCGACGCATACCGCCGATCTCAGCGCGACTAGTGTGCGAGTCACAACCGAGATTTCTTTGACCGGGACGGATTGGGTTGCGAAAGGACTTCTCTACATCGAGATGTGGCGCCTGGCTGCTTCAGATGCCGCCGATACCAAGGCGGACAAAATCACTATCTGGGTCGCCGGCATCAAATACACCACGGTCTGACCGATGTCCGTCGCTGCTGATTTTACCGAGTCTCCGGGTCACGGCAGCGAGATCAATATCGGTGCGACCGACGATATCACGGGCATGGATGATGATCTCAATACGACCATCATTTGGCTCAAGCCAGACACGGTAAGTAACAGCTCGCAGTTTTTGTGGGGAAACAGGAAAACCGGCACGTCCTTCTATAATAACATGGAAACTGGAGGCGTGTGTGTCTACCAGCGTGAGCGCGGCACGGAACACACTCTGGTCCAGACAAATTCAGGCACGATGCTTGCCGGTCAGTGGAACCACCTCGTATGCGTGGATAACGGTAGTGGAAATACAGGTGACATTTATTGGGGTGATGAAGACACCGCATCAGCGGACGTAAAAGACACTTCCAACACAGCCAACGGGTCAGTGGACCCATCCACTGAAGATGCGGTCTTGATGAATCGGGGGCCGACGCGAGTGAACGGCACCCAAGGCGAAATCGCCTTCTGGGCCACTTACAACGTTGCATTCTCCGCCGCCGATGCCGAGAAACATAGAACCAACCCGTTCTACAGGATCGAAGACGCTATTGCCGGACCATACTTTCCCGGCAAGGACGGCATCGTTAATGTATATGATTATGGTCTTACTGAATTTGATGGCACGGTTGGCGGAACCGTAGTGTTAAGCCTTGACGGCCCAACTCTTATTCGCGGGTTTCCGTCGATTGGTGGTGAGTCACTTATACTTGCGTCGGGCGCAGCAGGCATTACAATTTCCATGGACTTAGGCACATTTACTTTCGCCGGACAGGACCCTGTAATTACTCGTCAACTTTTAATCCCAATGGATCTGGCCAGTTTCTCTTTCTCCGGCAAAGACCCTGTCATAACTCGACAACTTATATTCAATGCAGATTTGGGAACATTGACCTTCACTGGTCTTGATCCAATTCTCTTACAGACTATTCCAATTTCCATGGACTTAGGCGCTTTTGTTCTATCTGGTCTGGACCCTAACATCATCCGACAATTGTTGATCCTGATGAATACTGGAGTTTTAACTCTTGCCGGTTTGGACCCAATTCTTACTCGTCAGCTTCTGTTTAACGCAGATCTGGGAACATTTAGTTTTGCGGGTCTGGACCCAATTCTTCTCCCAACAGTCCTTATCAATATGGACAAAGGCAGCTTGACTTTTGCCGGTCTCGATTTGACAATTACTCGTGCTTTGATTATTAACATGGATAAAGGGAGTATAGTCTTTGCTGGTTTGGACCCAACTCTGCTCCGCAGTCTGCTTATCAACATGGACCTTGGAAGTTTTGCCTTCTCTGGTGAGGATTTAGTCGTCACAATCAACACTCCAATTCCAATGGACTTGGCTCTTTTTACTCTGTCTGGCAAAGATGCTACAATTACTCGAGACCTTATTATTTCCATGGACGCAGGAAGTTTCACTTTTGCGGGTCTAGATGCTCTGATCGACGTAATCGCCCTGCTCGGCAATTTTCGTGTTTCAAGGATTTCTGCCAGTCAAAGCGCTCTTGATATAGTATCCAGTCGAAATAAACTAGTGCTGATCCCAGCTGAGGAAAGTGAGGTAACTTAATGGATACGTTTTATATTAAGCGAAATGACACATCTCCTATTTTTCGAGGAATATTGAAGGATGGAGATGATAATGTAGTTGATGTTACCGGAGCGGCTATTCGATTTCATATGTTTGATCAGGCTGGTGTAAGTAAAGTAGACGCAGCGGCGGTTATCAATTCCGGCACTGCAGGCGATGTTCAATACGAATGGTCTGTTGGAGATACAGATACTGCAGGTTTCTATGATGCAGAATTTGAGGTCACCTACAGTGGTGGTCGAATTGAAACCTTCCCCAACAACAGCTTCGAACGAGTTCATATAGGTAAGGATCTGGCATGACTCTACGCGGCAATGTGAAATATCATCCCCACTATGGCAATGTGCGAGTGGCCAATCCGTCTGTCGAGGTCGTTCGTCTGGACGATCTCAAAACCCATCTCCGAGTAGTGCACGATAAGGATGATGAGTATCTTACAGAGTTGATCATAGAGGCAAGAGAGGAAATCGAAGATACTTCCGGCTTAGCTTTGATCAGCCAAACGTGGCAAATGACTCTTGATAGATGGTCCGGCCAGCGAGATCAGTGGTGGGATGGAGTTCGGCAAATGGCTGTCACAGAACTCGATGGCGGTTTTCCCTCTACTTTCGACGTTATCCGATATCCATTGATCTCAGTCGATACGATCAATGTCTATGATGAAGACTCAAATGCAACCGCTGTCACCATTGCCTCGACTTTCGATATAGACTTGATCTCTAAGCCGGGTCGAATTGCTTTACAAAGTGGAGCCGTTTGGCCTATTGCTTCTCGTTCCATAAACTCAATTGAGATCAATTATACAGCAGGTTATGGAACCGGTGCCTCAGACGTGCCAACTCCGCTGGTGAGAGCAGTGCGAAACATGGCTGGTTATATGTATTCTCATCGTGGGAGTGGTTGCACACCATCCGCTGCGTATAAGGAGTCGGGAGCAAGTAATACTGTTCATAGATATCGTGTGGCCAGGTTATGATAAAGCTATTGACTTATGGGATGGTTTATGATACGCTACAAAGAAGGTAAAGGACCATATGAAATGTTGTAACATCAATGCTGACATGCTCAACGTCTTAGTCTCTATTGAGAAGAAGACGAGGACACCGGACGGCTCTGGTGGTTTTGTAGAGACTTGGGCCGAGAACCCAAAAGGTGGAGTTTGGGCCGGAGTTCAAAACTTATCTGGGACAGAACGCTGGGAGGCTATGAGAATACAGCCCGGAAATCTGATCCGAATTGTTACTTGGTTTGTTGGGGACTCACTCGGCGCACCATTCTGGACTTCAGCCGATCATCGAGTCAAAATCAGGGGCCGGATTTGGGGCATCCTAGCTATTATGGATGTTGAGATGCAACAGGAATGGTTGAAGTTCGATTTGTTTGAGAGTAAACCATCATGAGCCGATTTGGTATCGACATACGTGGCTTTTCTGACTTGATGGAGGAATTGTCGGAATTGCCTAATAAGGCAAATGCTTCCATTGCCCGGACTAATAATTTCGTGGCGCAATCGACTGCGTTGAGAGTTAAACTTAGAATTCGATCTCCGGGAAGATCAGGTGAATTCTATGTTCTCCATGGACGAGTGCATCAAGCCTCAGCACCGGGTGAGGTGCCAGCTCAATTGACTGGTGAATTAGCCAACAGTTATACTTGGACCAAAATGACTGACAGACCTGGATCTTTTGCGACAGCCGGAAGTAATTTACTTTCTGCACGAGTTCTTGAGTTTGGTGGTCTGAATGATCAGGGTTTTTGGGTAGCAGCTCGTCCAGTTCTTCTTCCTTCTTTCATTGAGGCTATTGCACAGGCCGAAACAGTTCTCAAGAAAGAATTCGAGGCTTCGTTATGAGTATATTTCTTGGTCCAATTCAAACAGCCATTTACAATCGTCTTGTAGCCAGTGTTTCGTCTGCTCAAATCTTCGATGATGTGCCAGGATTGCCAGAGGGAAAACCGAACAGTGACTTTCCTTACATAGTAATCGGTGAAGACTCAGGACAACCTTGGGATACAGACGACACTCTCGGCTCTCAAATCTTTGTCATGCTACATATTTGGTCTCGATACGCAGGAAAGACAGAAGTCAAGGCAATCATGGGAGATTGCTACGATGCGCTGAACAGACAGGCTGCGAACTTATCCGCTTCCGGTTTTCGGTTCACAGATTGTCTGCTCGACTTCGCCGAAGTTTTCGATGAACGTGACGGCGTGACTCGGCACGGGGTGTGTCGTTTCAAATTAACTGTGGAAAAGGAGTAACCCAATGGCGGGTTTCAATGCACGAAAACTGACGATTGATTGGGATGGTGTGACTCTGGTTGGCGTCCAAACACGAGGTTTCACTCTCACAAACGATCATATTGATGTGACGACTGATGATGATGCAGGTTGGAGAAAGCTACTCGCTGATCCAGGTCTGCGCTCAGTTGAAATCACAGTCGGGGGTATCACTTCGGATGAAGTCTTACTCGCTGAGATGTTGAAGGCTTCGATCACTGGTGAGCCACTCATTGTCAACTTGCCTACTGGCACAGCGGCTGGAGTCAGCATTCCAGGCACATTGACCGGAACTTTTGTAGTCTCGAGCTACGAGCAGACTGGCGAACATGATGGCGGAGCCGAATTCTCAGCTACGTTCATGTCTGATGGTGAAGTTACTTATACTGCAACTGTGTAAGGAAGTGTTATGAGAAAGTATACCTGTGAACTTGCGGGCGAGACTCTGGAACTCGTCGCCAACTTTGCGACCTCTATGGAGATTGCAAAGGAAGTCGGTGATCCACTGATGATCGCTCGTGAAGCCTCACTCGAAGCTATGATGATAGCTAAGAGTTTTCCCTATAATCCTCGCTGGACGTTCTCGGTTGAAAATGTACCAAAGCTCTTGTATATCGGAGTTAAGGCAAGTGGCTCGAAGATAAAACTGGAGCGTATTCAGGAGCTTGTCTTTGAGGAAGGCTTTGCTTTGTCTCGAGATCATGCAATCGAATATCTATCTTTGATCGTAGGTCCTGCGCCAGAAGAGGTGGAAGACTCTGCTGACGGGGACTCGTCTGACGGTAAGTCACCGGGAAACTGAGTTGGGCCGACTTCGTAAAAGGAGCCTACAAACTTGCTCGAGGTTGGGGAGTGCAACCTAATGAATTCTGGAGTCTTTCTCTTACCGAGTTTTGGTGGGAATTTGACTCCAATGTTGCACAGAATAAGACTACGAAACCTGGTTCTCGAGGCCCTGGCAAGTTTAGTAGAGCCGAATGGGAAGCGGCCCGAAAGAAACACAGAGAGAAGATGAATGGTTGAACTCTCTAGCCTTCACGTAATGATGACGGGTGACTCTAAAGGTTTAGTGTCATCCACTAATGTCGCACTTGCAGGATTTGCTAAATTAACGCCAGCTGTTAGTAAAGCACAGGCGGCTTTACAACAAGCTGCTACGTCCAATGCAAAAATAGCAGGCGCTTTTCGTAATGTCGCAACGGCCTCAAAACTTGCTGCTGCTTCTACAACCGCATATTCTGCGACATTAAAAAGTTTTGGTGCTGCTGCTAAGACAGGAGTATCGGCACAGACTAGTTTAAACGCTGCTCTTAAAACATCGAGTTCAGCTTTTACGACTGCCGGAACTCAAGCCTCCACAATGAGCACACAAATTAGAACGAGCCGTTTCCACACGGCGAACCTTTCTGCTCAGTTCAATGATATTGGAGTTATGTTTGCTTCAGGTCAATCACCCTTTACTCTTGCTATTCAACAGGGCACACAGATTACTCAAGTTTTGCAGACTATGGGAGGAACGGCGAAACAGCAGCTTGGAGCACTTAGAGATGCTTTTAAAGCTATTATTAGTCCTACTGCTCTTGTTGTTATTGGTGTTATTGCTGGTGGTGTGGCTTTGGGTCGTTGGGCTTTTCTCGCTGGAGATGCTAAGGATGAAACGGAGGATTTAAAAAAAGCGTCAGATGATCTTGGTGCCGCAATGAGCACACTTGATGGCACTGTTGATATTCTTGAGGCGGATATTGAAGAACTGCGAGACAGGTTTGGTGAAGCGGCTTTGGCTGCTCGAGAGTTGGCCAGACAAATCGCTTTTGGTGAGGCTGATGAATTAAGAAGAGAGATGGCTAAAACTAATGATGTTGTTCGAGAAGCGACCGAAGCCCTTGGAGAATTTGGTATTGAGTCTGATGCAGTAGCAAATACTATGATATCATTTCCTACAGTGCCAAGAGGAGTTATTAAAGACTTTAGAGATTTGGGATTAACCGCTCCTGAAATGACTTTACTTGCGGGAGCGCTTAAAGCCGTTCGAGACGCTTCTGCTGATCAAGAACAAGCAGCCGTTTTAGGCATGGTTGGAACACTTAATAAACTTGGTCTTACTATTGCTGATTTGCCGGATAAGGTGCAAGGACCAATTACAGAATATTTACGACAGATAAATAGATTGCGTGAAGCTCAGGCTATTCTTGATAGGTCGTTAAATATACCGAGTGTTTCAGGATCTAAAGGTGATAAAGGGAGTGCAGAACAGGCTGCACGAGATCTAGAGCGTTTTGAGGAAGCTAATAAACGGGCTGAGGAACAAATTCTTATTGAACTTGAAAGGATAAATGAGTTCAATGATACTAAACTGGAGATAGAGGAACAGTTCCATCAGGATCGTAATGCTATAATTGAAGAGGCTCGAAATAGGGACTTGATTACAGAGGAAGAAGCAAATGCTTCCTCTGAGGATGAGAATGAAAGACATCAACAAGCAATGGCGGATATAGATGCTGCTGTTAATGCTACTAGATTAAAAGCGGTTGCAGGTGTTATGGGAGGAATAGCTGATTTATTAGCTCAGGGTGGCGAAAAAGCATTGCAGATTGCTAGAGTATTTGGTGCGGCTCAGGCTTTAATCAATGCTTGGATAGCTTTTTCCTTGGTTTTGGCGGATAAAACTCTTCTTTGGTGGGAAAGAATACCACTGGCTTTGGGTGTTCTTGCGGCTGGTATAGGAGCTGTTAATGCTATTAAGTCGGTTGGTAAAGGTGGAACTGGTATGACTTCATCATCAGCAGGAAATAATGCGCCAACAAATGCAGGCCAAGTTGAGCAACAAGAAACAACACAGACTACAAACGTCAATATTGCCCTTCGTGGCCAGACTTTTGATCGTGGTGCAGTCATCGGATTGATCGAACAGATCAACCTGGCCGTCGGAGATGGAGCAAGGATCAGATCGGTATGAGTGTTCTTTTTGAAGCTGGATACATTCTGCCCGGAGCCGATCTGCCGCTCAAACATGCTCGAATGGCGCACTCAGGCAATTGGCACGCAGGCGGCACGATTACTTCTTCGACTGAAGCGACTGGTTTCACGGATGATGCGGCCGATAACAGTCTGACTTATGAACGGTGGAAGCCTTCGGCTCTGCCTGGAACTTGGGAGAATGATCTTGGTTCGGCTAAGCTCGTTGATTATTGCTGCATTGCGGCCCATACTATGGGCACGAATGGGAATACGCTCCAGGTTCAATACGACTCTACAGGCGGCGGAGTCTGGGTCGATGTTATAAATCAGGCGATTGTAGATGACAGTCCGATCTTTGCAATCTTCGAACCTGAGACATTCCAGAAATGGCGATTGCGGATCAGTGGAGGAACGGCTCCGGAGATTGGAGTTGTTAAGTTTGGTGCGGCGCTACAATTCGAGCGGCCATTCTATACTGGTTTCAACATAACTCGAATGAACCGTCGAACTTCAGTTACTGGAAACTTGAGCGAGGGCGGAGCGTTTCTTGGCCGTTCAAAAATCAATTCATCTCTTGCCTCTCAATATACGTGGGCAAACCTTACCTATGCCTGGGTGCGGGCTAACTTGGACGGACCGACTGGACTCATTCAGTCCCTTGAAACGGAGCCTTTCTTCTTGGCTTGGCGATCAGCCTTGGAGCAAGATTGCGATTTTGCATGGACTAAGGGTCCAATCGGTCCGCCCTCTCTTTCCGGCCCTCGAGACCTAATGAGCTTCAACTTCAGTGCTGAGGCTTTCGGATATGAGTAATACTGCAGTCGGTCGCGAACCGATCCAAATCGTCCGTCTGCGTCTGCCGAAGTGTGCAAATACTCACGGGACTGCTCCTTGCACAGCTACGCAGACGGGCGACGCTAAATGTTTCAATACGCGGGCAACCTGCAATGATCCCCAGAACTATCGAAGCCAACCGGAAGGCGGTCTTGCTACTCCAGATCTGATCAAGCGAGATGAAGAAACGATTGCTTCAGGAGATCTGACTCGGACAGCAGACTTGTTTGCAGCTTTTGATGTTCGTTTCGATATTACTCCCTCTGGCACAATTTGGGAACAGGGAGGTTCGGCAGATAATGCGGCCTACCTTGGTATTACTGGAGCCAATCTCGTTTTCCGGGCCGGTGATGGCACAGCCTCAGCTCCAGCCAACGCCGCCAAAATAACTACACCATTCTCCAATGTTGCAGGTAAGTCTCTAACTCTGCTGGTGGAGATTGATGTAAGCACAGATACTGTCAACCTTTGGGCCTTTGATACGGTTCTGCTCAGTCTGACTCTGCTGGGCACGGACACAGCTTCTGGTTCCTTCGCTACTTGGGCCGGGACTGATGGCGGAGCTATAGGCCAGGATGGCGGATCGAATATCGCAACTGGAGAAGATGGTGGAGATTTCAATGGTGTGATTTCTGAAGTTCGTTTCTATGATAGCACTGAAGCGCTGGCTGACATGGGCGAGGCAGACTTCCGACTCGACCTGTATTTCGGTCGCAAACAACAGGCCCGACCGACAGACAATATCACTGTCTTTCCAATGATTACAAGTATCTCCACAACCGGATCAAAGATCAATATCTCAGGCGCGAATAAGAACTTCGAGCCTCTCGGCAATCGCGCTACAGTCGATATACAAATGGATGATGGACTGAGTTCGGATATTCTCCTTGACGAGTATCTTACTGATCGAACCTATGATCCTTTGACTCGCTCAACATTCTGGCTTAAATTCTGGGTCAGACAGAAGTTTGGAAAGCTGGGAGCTCTGCTCATGGTCTTTGAGGGCTATGTCGGAGATGCGCTGGCTGATATGGACACTCGATCTTATCTGCTCGAACGAGTTGATTTCCCAAATAATGGACAGGCTCGGCTTCATTGTCGAGATGTTCTCACTCGATCAGAACTTAACAAAGCTCAGGCTCCTGCCGCTTCACCAGGAATTCTAACCACAGATATCGACGAAATTGTAACTTCAATTACTCTGACTGGAATGGTTACTGAAGATTATCCAACCTCTGGCACTCTTCGAATTGGTGAAGAGGTTATGACGTATAGTTCATTCGTAGATAATGGAGATGAAACATTCACTTTTACTCTTCTGCTTCGCGGGACTGATGGATCGACTGCGGAAGAACATAATTTGGATGACTCAGTTCAGCTTTGTCTTCGTTATGCTCCGCAACGTGTTGATGATGTGTTGAAGGATTTACTCGGCGAATACGCCAGGATCGAATATCAATACATGGACCTAGTTGGTTGGGAAAGTGAAGTTACGAGTTTCCTTTCCGCCTACACGTTGACGACTCTGATTACAGAGCCTGTTGAGGTTAAGAGATTGATTGGGGAAATTATGCAACAGTGCTCATTCTACATGTGGTGGGATGAGCGGGATCAACAGATTAAAATCGCGGCTATTCATGGATTGGTTGTGGAGCCTCCTACGCTCGGAGATGATAATCATTTTCTGGCCGAAAGTATTTCGATTAAAGAACTGCCCGATGAACGAATTTCACAGGTTTGGTTCTATTTCAATCAGGCCGATCCGACGAAAAAGCTAGATGATCGGACTAACTATCGCAACGTTTTCGTCAATGCTAATCTCGAGGCCGAGAGTCAGTCCCTGTATCGTCAACGACAGATCAGAGAAATCTTCTCTCGTTGGATACCGACAAACGCTCAGGCTTTGCAGACTGCTTCCCGGCTCATCAATCGTTATGAGGATGTGCCGATTGGAATTACTTTCAGTCTCGATAGCAAAGATAGAACCTTTTGGCTCAGTGATACTTTCTTTATAGATCATCATAAGTTTGTGGATGAAACAGGACTGAAACAAACCAGACGTATTTTCGTAGTAACATCAGCGGAAGAAAGTCATCTTTCTGGCCTCATTGAATACACGGCTAGGGACGCTACTTTGAGCGGCTTTATCTTCGTAATCGTAGACAACGCTGAAGGTGATTATGTTGGAGACGGAAGCGATCAATTCAACGGAGCTTGGATTACTGACAGTCTCGGAAACTACAGTAATGGGGACAAAGGAGCTAGGATAAACTAATGGCAGTTGCATGGACCACAATTCCCGCAGGCGATGTCGATGTTGACTCACCAGTCACGACTGCACTTATAACTGCGCTGAGAGATAATGTGGAAGGGCTCGCTCAACGAGCGACTGGCGCACCGAAGATTTTTGGTGTTCCTTATGACTATCAGGAATTCCTGTCTGGCACTGGACCTTGGACGAAACCGTCTGCCGCAGCCACTGGAGATAGAGTTATTGTCCAGATTGTTGGTGGTGGAGGTAGTGGGGCTGAGGATAGTGTCCCTGGAGGTGGAGGCGGCGGCGGCGGCGCTATGATGTTTTTTGATGACATTGATGATCTAGGTGCGACTGAAGCGTTGACTGTTGGAATGGGTGGTGCAGCTATTACTGCTGGAGGTAATGGAAATGACGGCGGAGACTCTTCTTTCGGAACGGCATCTTCAATTCAATTTATCTTAGCTAAAGGTGGAGGAGGAGGCAAAACTTCGGGCGGCGCTGGTGCAGGAGGTATTGGTGGAGAGGTAACTCATCATTTCAGTGTAACACCAGATGAAAACAATTCTCTAGCAAAAATGGATGGTGGAGTAGGCGGCAGTGGAAATGCTAGTCCAAGAGCAGGAGGCACTTCTAACTTTGGAGGTGGTGGAGGTGGTGGAGGTAATGGTTCTACCGAAATGGGCGGCGGTATGTCCTCTCGTGCAGGCAATGGCGGCATTGGTAGTGATACTACACCTGGCACAGGAGTATTTCCGGGTGGTGGAGGTGGAGCAGGAGATGGCACGGATAGTGGTGCTGGGGCCAACGGCGTCGTTCGAGTCTGGTGCATAAAGGAGGATTGATCAGTGGAAATCTCTCGTGGAATTCTAGTCGATGCGAAAGGCAACTTTCTTGGGGCGTTTCAGTGGGATGCTTCGAAACCCAGACCTCATTTCAATTTGCCTCGACAGGGACAGACTGGAGTTCGGCCCGAAGACCTGAAGACTCTGCTGGCGGAGTCGGTCGCAGAACCTGGAATGGAGTTCAAACGCTGGGACTTTAAGAAAGAGGTCTGGATCGAGCCGGATAGGAAAGGTTGGCTGATTGATGAACGAGGAACTCTTCGAGGGTCCAAGACTTATTTTTCTGATCAGTTATTGAGTATCCCCGTTGGGTGGCGATTGATCGAACAAGCTCCACCAAAGAAAATAGGACAGAAAGCATATTTTGATGTAGTGGCTGGGGGTTGGAAATTCCCATAAATGACTAATGGAACAGGAAATGGTATGTTAAAAGTCCCTTGGCGCTTAGGCATAGTTGTTACACTTGTCGGAAGTATTATTACTGCGGCATTTTGGGCGGGAGACTTTTCACGCAAAGTTGCGAATATGAGGAAAGATATTAACGGGCTCTCAGCATATTCTCAAACAATGGGCTTGAAGGTCGATGTTTTAATGGAGCGAGAAGCAGCAGATGACGTCGGGGATAGGGCTCTAGAAAAGCGCCTAGAACAAATCGAGCGTGTATTGGTCCGCATTGAAAATCTGTTGCAAAGAAGCATAGAAAGAAATAGAAGAGAGTGAAAGGAAGTTCGACATGACTCAGATCTCTAGACACTTCGAGCGGAGAGAATTCGCTTGTCGATGCGGCTGTGGTCAGGATACTGTGGATGCAGAGTTGATCACAGTTCTGGAAAAGATTAGAGAACACTTTGATTTGCCTGTGACGGTTTCCTCAGGTAACCGTTGTAAGGCGTATAACACTCGAGTTGGCGGCGCAGTCCGAAGTCAGCATCTGATATCACGGGCCGCCGATTTCACAGTCAAAGGAGTTGATCCGGCTAAGGTCTTCGATTGGATTAACCCTTGGCACACTGGAGGTTTGGGTCGATACTCAACCTTCACTCACGTTGACTCACGGAAGCAACGCACTCGATGGAATGGATGAGGGAGCCCACATACAACCCATGAAAGGAGAAACTAATGGGTAAGTATCACGCAAGAATCACTGGTCAGATGAGACATTGGCTTGGTTTTGCTGGTGGCGCTGTTGCCGCTGGAGGCTATGCTGATGAGTCTACAGTCCAGGAAATCATCGGCGGCTTGATGGCACTGACGACACTTATTCTGAGTTTTATCAGCCCAGCTAAGAAGGTTGGAGAGGGAGATTGATATGCGTATGTTATCATTTATTGTGGCACTCGCCCTAACAGGTTGCACGGGAGGAAGGTTGGGGAATCTTGAGTCTATTCACGGATACTGCGGCACGTTAAGCTACAAAGAGGCGAAAGTAGTCGGTTGTCCGACTATCGACGGAGACGGAGAACCGATGGGCTATCGAAAGAGGGTCGATGGGTCCATCGAGAATATGTTCTCGACTTACACCGATGGCAGTATAAGCGGCACAGGTAACGCCGCCGATATTCTCGCTGAGGCTGCTCGGTTTGAGAAGCTCATGCTTCTGTGTGCGGTTGCTCCAGGTGCTGAGCTTTGTAACGGGACAGAACCAGGACCGCAATTGATCCTGGATTAGGTGTGGGGTGGGAGGGCCAGGCTTCTTGGGTGAGGTCTGGCCCTTTTACTCATTTAACACACGAATAAGTTTTTGTAATCTCTCTATGTAGTCTGCAGCCTCTTCTAGTAATTTCGATGATGCCTTTGAGCTTTGTCCAGGAAATCCTGCAAGCCTGTCCATTTTACGTTGAAGACCAGCCATATCTCGCAATCGTTTTGATAAGTTTAGATCACTCATTACGGTCCTCTCTTTCCTAACGGAACATAGGCTGTTCCTGCCACAGTCAGTCTCTTCTCGATCATCTTTCCTCGATCCATCATATCTATCGTATTTTTGATATTGTGAACTGGAACCCGTTCCTGAAGGAATTGGATCAGTCGATGCTCCAGAATCGGTTTCTGTTCTTTAGCGTAAGTCGTGAAGATGAAATACCAAGCCTCCTCCATAACCTTGCCCGAACCTCCAGTCGCCATTGCTTTGAATATATCTGGCATGAGACGTTCAGCCTCAATCATCCAATCTAAGGATCGTTGATAATCTTCAGGCCGTATGATGAGTTCATCAGACCTACTGATCGTTGCAATCATACAGAGTTTGAGTAGATGCGCTGATCGTCGCATAGAGTATGCGTGGAGTTTTGGATGAGTTGGTCGACTGATTTCATTTCCGTGCATATGAAAATTGTCTACCAGTTCTGCCGACTCTTCTGTGAACTTAATCTCTCCATAAATATTGGCTACACAGCCTAATTGCTCCTGTAAAAAATCATTCTCTGTTGTATCCATTTCATAAGTAGCGAACAATGATCGTATTTGACGTTCGCCTGAAAATATAAGTAAAGTCCTAGATATAAAACCTTGATCCCAAGCACCCTCTGGCATTAAGTGCATTAAGTAAGAGGGTGTAGCGGCTGCCAGCATATTCAATTGAACATTATCTATACTGATTGGTTCTATCTTCCGACTTCTACGGGTCTCTGAATAATCTTCGCAATCCCATAAATCTGTTAAGACAGTCATAAATTCATTATCATAGGCTGGAATAAAAACGCCAAGTTCATTGACACATAGAAGAAGAGAATTGAAATGGTCTACCGGATTGATTGGATCATGAGTTATCCAGCGACGATTAGCTACAGCCAACTCATCCATCATAGCCGCTTTTGTGACTGAAGATGAAGCAACAAAGTGATCCTCCAATTTCTTCCACATTCTTCTAATACGTGAGGTGACTTTACCTTTTCCTACTCCAGGTTCTGCTACAAGTATTACATATACATTTGGATAGAGAACTGACTCCATAGTTCGAACCCATACTTTTCGTTCAAGAGCACCAGCTATGGCTGAAATCGCCCCCCACTTACGAAAAATGGGCGGCGAAATCAGATTTTCGGTTGCCTCGAAAAAGGCTTCTATGAAATCTGGTCGATCAATAGATAATCCTTGAGCCTTCTTTTCGGGTTTGGACGATCGCGGTTTTCTTTGCCTATCCATTTTGTGAGTCCATAGATATTTGAACGAAGGTTTCCTATCTGATCTTGACGACAACGGCCAGCCTCATAGTCTGCTACAGCCCAAGCATGAGCATAGCCCCAATTCCAACCACCGGAGGCCTCGAGCGGAACCGTGAATTTACGGTCGCCTTTCAACTCAAGGACTATTTTCATGGTCCGTAAGACCAAAGGGATCAATTCTGTGGCCTCGGAGAATGGGAGTTGGAGAAGAATTGAGTCGTGGACCTGATTGAGGAGTTGAACCTGAGGATACTTTCTCCAGACACGGAGAAGGCCACGGTCGATCTCTTCTCCAGTCATGGATTGTGGAGCGTAAGCAATGGCCTTGCGATGAGTGCTGGCGTCATTGGCACGACCCCAAAACATTCTACGACGGCCGAAGAGAGTCGTAATTGTTCCGGTAGTTTTGATCTCATTGATGACCCAATCATGCCAATTATCCGAAGGTCCAGCAAGTGGTTTGCTGCCTTTGATATGTGGCCGCCCGATGCAAGGAAATTGACTAAAGTATCTATGTTGAAAATCTTTCATTGCCGATGTGCTGGTGTGAAGATGTCTTGCCATTGTTCTAGGTAAACCATAATAATTCGTTCCGTGGCCTCCTTTCTTCGCCAATTGACGATAACTATCCTGTCCATGAGCAATCAGACCGTCGCAGAACTTCTTCCACGCAGACTCGTTTGACGGCCATGCGAGTTCTGGCCAGACCATTTGAGCAACAGTTGTGTGGAGATCACTGGACTCACAAGCGTCGAGATAGGAACCCGCATATTCCGGCCCATACTCGTCAAAGAAAAGTTCCCAACAGATCGCACCTACATTTCGGCTGTCGGCTTGCTCAAGGTCGATGTTGACCATATACATGCCAGGATCGGAAATGAAAGGATAACGTAGTTTGCGATTGACGTTTTGTAGATTAGTGCCTGTGCCGAACTCAGACATAGAGCAAGCAAGGCGTCCACTATTTGTTCCAGCCAGATTATAAGTTGCTCTGATACGCTGATCGTGATCTATCTCCGTTTTAAGGAAGCTGATCTGTGTGCGTATGTCTCGCATCAGAAGAACGAATTTAGCCAATGGTCGAGCCATGAGATAACGATCAAAGTATTCCAAAGCCTCCTTGTTAATCGTCGCCACCCACTGACCTTTATCATTCCGTTTTCGTATCTCCTTTATCCCAAGAGTTGTGTAGAACAGACCTTTCATTTGTGTATGTGAGTTCCAATTTCGTGGACCGTCAAAGACTTCAACCATAATACGTTGGAATTTCTGGTCGAGTTTATCCAACATCTTCTCAAAGTAGTCTATGGTTCCTTGTCGAGCCTCCTCATCAATATAAGTTCCTCGCATGGACATTTCCATAATCGGAGCGAGTTTGGCGAGAGTGTTTTCGTAAGTCTCCCGGACGTTTTCTGGTTCGGTTTCGAGCTGATCCATTAACTCATTGTAGATTTCTGCTGTGACACAGCAATCGAGACCATTGTAGATATAGGCGGCCTGAGATGATGACAGAGTTTTCATCATTCGTTCGTCGAGATCGGCTGTGTTGAAGATTTTCACAGTGGCACACCAAAGAGGATTTTTCTATAGATTACTTCAATTTCTGCTTCACGAGCAGCTTTAATACCATAAAGCATTCCTTGAGTAATTCCATAATCAGTATATACCACAGACATTTCTGTTACTTTCCTCCATGCCAATCCTGCATCAATTCCCCATTGTCGTTCCTCAGAAATATTGTCGTCAAGTATTCCGGGTTGAGTATAGAGAAGATGGGGGGCGATGGGCGCTTCACCAAGCGACAAGCTGTGACGGACACAGGCCCGAGCATACTCGATATTTCGTTCAACGTCGCCAGCGTATGGGCTTTCGATTATTACGAGTCTCATGCGCTTCTGGCCTCTAACTCTTCTGACGTAGCGTTGATGAAAAGGGTGAGACCGCTTGTCATACGAACGGCACAGATCGGGCCTTCTTTATACCAAACAGGGTCTTCACCAGTATAAGTAAATGTTCCTATGTCATCCATTATTTCCATGTTTCCTCTTTTAATTCTGTATTGTCTTAGATGAAGAACAGTATCTGGTCCTTCCAGACACTCCGTCGCCCAAACCGTTATCATTTCTTCTTCCTCCTCTTTCTACTCCGTAGAAATCCTTTGACTACTTGTATTCGTTGTTGTCGTAAGACTGACTCATGACTCATTAATATACCACCAAATCCCCAACGAGAAGCTAAGGGCATAGTTTGAGCACTGAGTGGTTTTAATAACTCCTTCAACGTCATGTTGTTGTAGTCCAAAAAGGACGGCGGTTTATCATTCTTACTCATCTCCAAGTTTCAGTGTAGTCTTATCGGTTCGCATGAACTTCCAGCTTGGTTCATTGGTGTAGATTGATCCAAGGAAGGCGAGGCTCTTTTCAAGTTCGGGTTGCAGAGCATGATGAATTAGCATAGTATCACCCAAAAACTTAGGGCAAGGAATTTTAACTGTTTGCCAGAAATATTTCATGTCGTAAAGGAAATTCTGGCCGATGAGTTTGTGATGAGTGTTGATATATCGGACCCAGGACCAAGCGGCTCGTTCCTCTTCTAGACTCGACCAATAATTTCCATCCTTCGACTCTCGATCCCAAAATGGAATGACAAGACAGTGTTTACCATCGGCTGTAGCATAACCTACTTCAGTAATTGTCTTTTGTTTAGTCTCAATATCACAGGAAAGGAAAGGCTGGTCTTTGAGGTATTGATGATAGAAATCTTCTATATCCTGGATCGAGGGTTCCATATAGATGAACCGTTCAGGCCGTCTAAGTTCTGGAAATTCACTCTCCCGCTTTGCTTTATTGAGATCGGCCAATGCGACTACTCTAAGTTCCCATTGACGACGAATGGCTGCTGGGTTCCAAGTCGGTATGACTTTGAAACGATTATCGAAAGACATCAGAGGTGAACCACGATATTTCTTTATCCCTGATCTTTTACACACGGCCCACAGAGCTGTGTTGCCCAAAGCAATGATTAGGTTTGGATTGGCTCGATTGATTTCATCCCAAAGACGCTCGATTTCTGGAGCGAACTCCGCCCGAATATACTTCGCCTTAGTCAATGGACGATAAAGATCAATGGCTTCAGATTTTGTGCCGCAGAAACCGAGAATGTTATTGCCCGGCGCTCGCATGTTGAATACGTTTGTGAGTTTACACTCTCGAATATCTATACCAACTTGACTGAGAAGACCCTTGAGAATATAGCCAGTCATACCAACAAATGCAAGACCCTGACGTTCTTCCTCCTCGCCCCAAGCCTCGCCTATGATTACGATGCGGTGGGTCATTTAGAGGGCTCTTGAACTGAAAGCATTAACGGAGGATGAACAGTTCCGAGAATAGTTAAGCGAACAAAACCTCCGGCCAATAACAACTTCAACTCCGCTGGCGAAGGTTCCCAAAGTGAAGTCATGCCTCGTTCTCCATCATGAAGAATTTCATCTCGAATAGCCAGAGCATAATATTCATCCTGCATTTCAGCAAGGACTCGTGTGGAGTTTGCTATACGAATGGGGAGCATTTATTTTGTCTCCTAAGCACTTAGTGCATCTAAAACTTCATCAACTGATACGCAAATATCAGTCGCAAGAAGAGCCATAAGTTCTGGTTCTTCACCATCTTGAGTGAGAATGATACATCTCTTTCCTTGACCGCAAAACCAACCAGCCTCCAAATGTGCTGATCGACCACAGGGTAATAGTAAAATACAGGTGTCGGCCCATTGCATTGCACGCAGATCTGATATAAATCCTTTCGCAGCTATAGGACTTGTTAAAAGAGCATTTCGATATTCTTCGGCTGTCCAACCTTTCCATTCTGAGGCAATATCACCCCATGAAAATCCAGCATCTCCATGAAAAGGGTGTCGAAAATCATAGACTGTATGACCAACACCTCTGAGTAAATGCACAGCCGCAGGCTGCTGAGTATTTCTCCATGAAGAAGCCAAGTAAATACGTGCCATTATTTCGTCTCCAGTCCATCACCTTTTATCATTTGCAGAACTTCTTCGTATGACTCTTTCACGAAATGAGCCCATCCCCCAATCAATATTTTAGTGTCGCCATCTTGTATTCCTACATATGTTATACTATTAACATGGACAGAAAACTTTTCTCCCGTAACTTTTGTCAACTCGATCATGTTCGTTCCTTTCTGTTGCTGGTATGGTCTCTACATAAAGTGTATGAGCCATATTAGTCAAGTGGGTTGTTCATCTTGTTAACAGTAAACCGTCATAAGTGAATTTTGGTGCTTCATTCAACTCAAGTTTTATAGTTATACCAGTTAAATGTTTTGGTAATGGATTTACTCCAGTTGGAGATGTAAGTTCCCACTGTTGTCCAGAAGAAGAAAAAGTGAGTGTCCAACGTGCTTTTGATCTCTGATCTTGATTGTCTGTCATTTCAAAGCTCCAAGTTTTGTTTCGCTGCTTCGACATATTCTGAATTGATTTCCAGACCGAGAGACCAATCGGCTCCAAGTTCCTCAGCCGCCTTCACTGCATTACCCGAGCCGCAGGTCGGATCAAGCATTACAGTTGTTTCGTCCACGAGCATCCTGAAGAAGTGGTTCACTACAATTGTCGGCTTCTCACTCATATGATAGGTTTTCGTGACACCTGCTGCACAACAGTTCCCAACGGCTCGGACTATTTTTCGATCGCCTCGAGTGCAGAAGAGAGCAGTTTCGTAGACTCGACGAGGCCCCCGATTGGCGTCAGGGATGATACCTGTGTTGTCCATCTTAAACCAAACAAGAGGGAAGGGATCGACTCGCCAACCAGCGGTTTGAAGTTTAACTCTAAGCTCCTCATAGAAATCGAAGGAGAACCAGAAGATCATGTGAGCTGAGGGAGCAATGAAGTTATCTTGGTTTTCTAATAGATTGCCAAGAAGTTCAAAGAAAATTTCTGGTTTGTCTTTATATCCTCCATAACCCTTAGCCGCTGATTGGCCTTGAGTATCTCCAGTATTGACTCCATAAGGAAAGTCACAATGAATTAGATTGTATGGAACTTCTTGAATAATTCTAGACCAAGGTATGAAATTTTCCTCAAGTATATCTGCATACCGATCAGATGGAGTCATCGGTTCCCCTAACTCCGCTGACGGGCCTTCGATGATCTGGGGACTCGTCTGACGGAGTCCACGCAAAATAGTAGTTCTCTTACGTTCCTGCGCTCGTCGAGTAAAATTGAATGCTTGGCTGAATTTTGGTGCGGCCAGAACTTCAGCTACTCCCGCAGTCATTGCCTGTTTGATGAGGATATGTTGACCGACTGATTGTTCAGACATACCAAGTTCTTTAGCTGTTTGTTTCTGCGACCAGTCTTCATTATTATTCTTAGCTTTAAGTGTTCGTAGATCATTATATTTAGTTACTGCACTAACATGATCTTGCCACGACAGATCTTCGCGTCGAATATTTTCTTCGAGTTCGATGAGATGGAGTTCTTCTTGCTCCAAGTCTTCGACATACTGTGCGGCGATAGTATCGAAGCCGAGAAGTTTATGGGCCTCGAGACGACGCTCACCTGATACGAGTTCAAGGTTCTGCGTGACGACTATGGGATTGATCAGGCCGGTTTCACGAATGCTCGCGGCCAACTCTTCGAGGCCAGTGAGGTCTCGGCGCTGGCGGCTATCACGATCTACTATGATGGACTGGACGGAAAGGAGGTCGAATTTACCGGAGGTCATTTTAGACTCCTATAATTTTTGTGAGTAATAAGGCTAAAGAAAAACCAAGTGCGAAACAGGATATACTTAACGATAGCACAGATGGAAAAGGCCAAGGTTTCATTTTCATTTCCTCCACAGAAAAAGTGGCGAGCAGCGCCGTCTGAAAAACGCTGCTCGCCGGACGGCCTAGGCGACTTCGGCCGTCGTTCCGACCCGAGCGTAGATCACTTCGGTGTCATCAGGGTCTGGGCTGTGGGTCAATTCACCGAGAAACTGTGTTCCGACAGAGGCTGCAAGAGCTTCGGTCAAAGACAGCCCTTCTTCGAGGCCACAATGTCCGAGGAACCGACGTAGATTGAACATTGAACGGTCGAAGTTGGCCTGATCAGCTTCGGAGTCAGCGAACAAGAACTCCTTTTTGCTTCGATAACCAACGACGTTGCCATATTCGGCGAGTTCGTCGGTATCAACATCCTCACCAGGCTCTGCACAGGCGATCTGGAACGTGATCTTTTCGAAGTCATCGCCTGCGCGAGAAGTAAATTCGTCGATATCTGGGTGCTTGTTGATCTGCCATACATAGTGGCCGACTGGTGGATTTGGAGGACGCTTGATATCCTCGAGTTTTCTGTCGAGTGCGTCTGAAAACTTCATTGCTTTCTCCTGAGTTTATGGACGTTATCGCCCGGTTGATCGTCTCCGAGCACACGGAAGATATCCGCGAGTCCGGTTTCGATTGGGTATTCAGCCTCGATCCTCATCGGGACTGGAGTTTTTACGTCGATCAGAGCGGTGGGGAAAGTAAGGATACGACGTTTGACTTTCCTTCCAGAGCCTTTAGTCTCGGAAACAAGAAGAGTATCGAAGAAACGAGGTATCTTTGGACCGAGTGCTTTACCAATTGCTGAAGCGTATCCTTTTATAATACCCTGTCTATCTGTCAATTCAACATGAGAAATTATTATGACGTTGGTTTTGAACGCGTCTGAGGTAACGTTGGCTATAAGGTCTTCGAGTAAATTTTGTGCCATGAAATACCATTGGCGGCCATCTTGTTGTTTCCCTTGAGCGCTTGTCGGATTAGCCGCTCTTGCCCATTGAAAAGCTGCGCGACCTAAATTAGTAAGAGAGTCGATTACTAAGATTTTGTTTTTGCCCCACTCAGCTGGATCAGAGTCATCGTCGGGCCATTTTTCCAAGGCGGTTAGAGTATTGACATAAGCCACTGGACTGCCTTTTACTTTTGGGCCAGTCGACCCCATCTTTATCTTATCTCTGTAGGTTTGATATTCAATCTTAGTAAGAAGATTTCTGTCTATTTCTATGATATGATTTTTCAATGCTCGGAGACCAGCATCAAGATCAATGATCCTAAGCTCGTATCCGGCACAGACAAGTGAAGTTAGGGCTCCGGTTTTACCTGCACCAGAGTCTCCGATGAACATAAGTTTACGGAACTCGGAGGTTTCGTGTTGGTCGAATGGGGGCATTATTCTTCATGCTCCTGCACCAATTCAATTCTCGCATATCCAATCTGTTGACCAGCTTTATCAAGCCAAGGCCCGATCAGACTCTTATCCAGTTTATCATTGGCACGATACTCCGATGATAATACGAGCGCATTTAGCAGTGCATCTATTGCCAGCTTGATGTTTGTATTTGCGTGGTTCATCAGTCTTTCCAATCCATTATGATGAGTTTCCAGAGACATACAAAAGCCCCAAATCCACCAATTATAAATGCTATGATAGGCACATAATCAAACATAATTCCTCACCTCCTCTTTATCGGGTCCCAGACATGCTCTACGAAATCAGAGGCTATATAGTTCTCTCGGACTTTTGGACTCTTTCGACACAAAATACGGAATTCACACCCTGCATAGTATCCACAGGCGTTTGGATTTTGTGTCCATTTTTGTTCTTCCTCTCCAGCATATTCACTATCTTCTTGGAACCGAGAAATGAAGCGAGTAATTCCATTCACCCATTCCTCGAGTTGATCCTTTGATCTCGTTGTGATCCCTCGTTCAAATCGAGTAAAATTGACTGTGATTTGCGCCGCGTCGATTATAACTCCCCTGACGGGAGAATGAAGAACGGCCTGACCGGCAAAAGCATAGCCCGACATTTGATTATCGGGAGAGAACAGATCGAAGAAAAATGAGCCGACTGTTCCTCCAGTCGTTTTCTGATCCATGATGTAGAGATGATTGGCCATTGTTACAACTCGATCGAGATGGCCACAATAGACTATGGAGGGAGTGAGGTCAAGGGCGAAGGAAAGCTCGACTGCTGGTTTGCCATTCTTCAGATGATAGGTCTGAAGTCCATCTTCTGTTTCGACTGCGAATTGTTCAACATACCAGACAATGGTTCGGATCAGAGTGACTCGAGTTTTGGCGGCATCATCGAAAAGTATAGCATGGCCAGCCTTGAAATCCCAAGAGGCGATAAGAGTCTCACGAACAACAGTCCTAAGAGCGTCGTTGATTGATTGACCATCGGCTCGATACTTGTAAAAGTGTTCATAGGCTGTAGCACAAAGACCGCCGAAAATCAGATGGACCGATTTCTCTTTCGGTCGAATTCCTCGGATCATAGTGTAATAATATTTCCGAGCACAGGTCTGAGCAAGGTCGAGGGAAGTAGCATCCCAAGCGAACTGAACACCATTTTTGAAGGAGGCTTTATCGGAGACGTTCATAGTTTCAACTCGATTGAGAGTTTCGACGCAGCCTGCTGTTTGTCTGTCAGGGTAAGAGAGCCTGTCTTTCCCAACTTAGCTGGGCCAGAGTTATAGAGATGCCGACGTTTCCGAAATTCGACTATGATTTCATCAATGTTCGAGTCAGTAAGATCAAGAGGGTTTCGGGAAAACATTTCGGTTATGTCGGTCATTCTTCTGCCTCTCTCAGTTCTTTCATAGTCTTATCTTTTGTGGTTATTTCTCGGCCCTCCACAACATCTAAAAGTTTATAACATAAATCAGTTGTGGAATTTATGTAATCCGTTGGTCCTAATTCCAACATATCACAAAGAATATCTCTAATTGTTTGTTGCGTCATGGTCTCTTGTTCAAGCTCGATAATACGAGCATCTATAGCACTTGCGGTCATATCTCCACTCCCTCCATATTCAATTCTACGGGTTCCTCTTGTGCTTTCAATTCATCAACTTTAGCACTGATCAAAGTTCTAATCACGACAGAGGTAGGAAGTCCATGTGATTTATAGATGGACTCGAGATATGCCCAATCTCCAGGGCGGAAATTGAGCGTATGTTTTTGGAGATCGGCTTTCATTTTTCTGCTCCTCAGTTTATGGCAGATTTTTGGTCATCACGGTTAAATGCAGACAATCCCCAACGTCTCCACTTTCGAAACCAGACTCGAGGCATCGGCCAGCAAAATAGTGCTGCGATTTTGCCTTTGCCTGTAAGGGCGGTTAGACCTAAAGACCGATAAGCGTATCCATGTTTGATTAGGTGGTCTCTGGACTCTTTAGAGCAATGATTTCCATCCCAGGTCATTGCAGCTTTAAACATCTGCACTAATTCATCAATGTCACCATTATTCCAGCCACTTGATGATCTAGGTTCTTTCCTAATGGCTTTCATTTCTTGATGATCCATATCTCTGTTTCAGGGGCTGTGCGGGAGATGTTGATGGAGAGGGAAGAAAGGTCTGGATCTTTCTTCCGCTCGATGTAGAGCTTCTGTCGGAGTCGTTCTGGGTTGATAGTCTGAAGAACGACCCCGAGAGGGGAGTTGAGCGCCCGATAGAGATGCTCGATGAGAGGGAGAGGAAGGTCAGGCATTGGGCTTTTCGTCTGCCTCTTTTAAACCTGAGTCAGGCAAAGAGTCTTCCTCCATCGGCAGTTCAGGCTCATCATGCACGGTGACACCTTCCTTAGAATCGGAGTCATCCTCCGGTCCCCACTCAGCGTTTTCATCTATTTCTTCATCCGACTCATCTGGCCTATAGTCCGGCTCGATAGTGCAGACTGGATGCAGATTATTGTTCCGTTGAGTCAACTCCTCAACTGTGCATATATACTTCTGACCCTCATCCATCTGTGGTGAGATGAAAGCGGCCTTACCTCGTTCGACGTAGCCTATATGCTGGCCCTCGTAGAAAACCTGGATCGCGAACTCATCATACGGGTTCTGGGGTTCTCGTTCGAGTTGAAGCTCAACAGGAGGAACGAAAGAGGCGACGGTGGCTTTGGCCTCGGCTCCTCGGAAGTGCATTCCGACGACGAGGACGTTGGGGAAGGTTGGGGCTGTCATGTTTTTAGCTCCTTGTATTTGTGCTGTTTGGGACTGATTCGATAACGTCGAGTCGCTTTGCAATCTCTATCAAAAGAGATGCTGCATCCATTGTCGCGAGCATATTATTTTGGTGATGCGGCTGTCTCAGATAGGCAACAGATACGCGAGCAATCTGTGTCCAGCGCATCGGCCCATCGTCCGTGTCAAGAGAGTCTGTGGTTTCCATTGAGGCCATGGAGGATTTCCTTTGTTTTGTAGCGGCCCGGCATCTACTTGCGAGGGAGGCTGCCGGGCCGCACTCCAGTCTGTGGGGGAGACCCTGCCCCCAGACCGAACTCAGAGAGTGACTTCCGGCGCTGCTTCGACCATCTTCTGCCGTTCGGCCAGGGTCTTCTTCGCAGCCTTAACGATCTCGGGATGCTCGGACAGTTCGGCGACCTTGATCTTGATCGCATCCTCGCCATTCTTCTCCAGATACAGCTTCTGGGTCGTTCCCATCTCCTTCAGCTTCGCGCCGATGAAGTTGCGGGCGATGGCATGGCACTCCTTGGCAAGCGGATCGAGACGAGCGCCGCCGCCGATTGAAGCCAGAGTGAATTCGTATCCCTTGTCCTTCTCGACAACGAGTTTCTGTGCGGCCTTTTGGATTTCGGCTGCATCGCCACCAGCATCGACAAGTTCCTTGATGGCTTTCCTGACATTGTTGCCGATGTTCTCGGAACGGGTCTGGTTGAGAGCCTTGGCCTCAGCCTCAGTAACTGGATGGCCAGTCTCATACGGTTGATCGACGTTAACCAAAACGCCCTGGATCGTGATCTGCTTAGTCATGGTTTTCTCCTTGGTTTGGGTGTCGGGTGTTGACGGGGTGAGCGGTTTCTTGGGGCTAATCCGTCGTGGTATGTTTTCCTTTTAACGGATTGGCGGGCTGGGGTCAAGTCCTTTCTGCTTGTTGGCGTGGATTTTTTCGGCGGCCCAAATTCGAACGGTATGTGGACTACATGGGCCTTTATCCAATACAGAATAACATGAAGAACCGATTGATGCTTCACATAGTGGACATTCAACCGTTTCGATTATTTCAGCTTTAGAAAGGATCATTCGTGGCCTCCGTTTGAACCCCATTTTTACCACAAAAACGGGTCCGCGTCAAGGGGGTTGTGCGGCTGATATGGCGCATACAGATTATGTATCGGCCATATCAGCATCGGAATAGGTATAATTGCTGAGCACTTGGGGTCGCATAGATACCGTAACCGTAGACATGACTCCAAGGAGTTGCTGATAGATACTCAGCATTTGGACATATACTTTTGGCTTGTGCCTGCATGGCCGTAGTCGGAATGGCGGGTCCATTATATAGACTATAGCTACCACGGATCGTAACAGTGTTGTCGGTGATTTCGTGGATGGAGCCGAGTTGAGACTCGGAGACCGCGCAGGCGGTGAGAGTAAAGACAAGGATCAGAGCACGTTTCATTGTTTTATCCTTTCCATTTGTCGTTCGCTTTCACTGTTCCTCAGGCGCTTCTCAGCGCACCGTTTGCAGTGCGGTCCGTAACTTTCATTTCTGGACCCACGTAAAATTCCAGTAGCCCTCTTTCCGCATGAGCATTTACGATCAGTTTCCTCAAACCATCGAAGTTCAGTTGTCTCAGTCATTCCACCAACTCCTCTTCCATTTCTTCTGCCTCGAACGTCGCCACCGAAACATAGATCAGTCTCTTCTTCGCTCGTGTCTCGATAACGTATTTAATATTCGCGTCCTGATCTCGGTCGATCCGACACAGGTTTGCGTCAAGGAAGAAAACGGTATCGAACTCCAAACCCTTAGATTTATGACCAGTCATGAGATGTATTCGACCATCGCGGGCCAGAAGGTGATCGAGGTAGGCTGTGGCATCGCCCAGAGTCTTAGTCCGTTCGAGCATGATCAGGATGCAGGCGTGCTTGTCGTGGATATTACCTTTGGCTCCGTCTCGAGCCCGTCGAAGTTCCTTATCCCTCCATTCATCCAAGGCGTAGATCACAGCGATCTTGAGTTGCTTAGGACTGCCGAGCTTCTTCATTATCTTCTTCAGAGGTCCGGCAATATCCTTACCGGCGATCTCAGGCAGGAGATCACACTCGATCATTCTAATTGCCATTGAGAAGAGTGGAGCATTGTTCCGACAGATTATCGCATCGCCGAGAGCAAGGGACTCCGCTGACCAGTCGATCGGTCGAGAAACTTCACCATCCTCGGCCCATTCCGGCGATCGCATATCAGGGGCTCGCCATTTAGCGTTATCACAGATGCTCCGAGCGCAACGGAAGCTGATCGTCAGATGAAGAATGTCCATGTCGAACATCTTGATGAGTCTGTCCATAGAGTCAGCGTCCGCACCTCGGAAACCATAGATCGCCTGACAAGGATCACCGACCGCAATTATCCTCCGATTCCTCACGATCTTCTTCAGGATGTGGTGGTTGATTGGGCTGAGATCTTGGGCCTCATCAATCAAAGTGAGGGTCGGCGTGGGCCAAGAGACTGAACAGATTGCTGGGCAAAAGATCATGTCATCGAAGTCGATCTCGCCGGACAGAGCCATTTTGAAACTGAGCGCCGATACATCTTGGACCAGAGACATTTGAAGGTAGGTTGGCTCCATAGGAAGCGAGGCGAAGAAATCGTCATCGCCGCAGAGTGGCCGCCAATGGCCCTGATAGGAGTCGGGAAGATAGCCAGTTGCCTTACCTTTCTTGATGAAGTCGAGGGTTTCGGCCATTGATCCATAGGCATCAGACCGATCATCTCCATCGAGATCGTCAATCAAATCCTTCAGAAGATAGTAAATCTTTCGATCATTGACCTTGCATTTAGTCCGAATGAACTGCCACCAGGCTTTATAGCCGAGACCGTGAAGAGTCTTGGCTTCACAGTTCGGTGGCAGACGTTCGGTCATCTCCTCAGCGATCGCCTTGTTGAAAGCGAGGCAAAGTATATCGGTTTCGGGAAGCGCCTCGGCAAGTAGCACAAGGGATGAGGTCTTGGCCGCACCAGCGCGGGCAATGACGGCGAGATTGGTTGAGTCATCCTTCGCCGCGTTGATGATAGCGATCTGCTCGGAGGTGGGGGTGAATTGTTCAGGCATAATTACATTCCCATTTCATTGTCAGGATGGCCAGGAACTCCATGTTCCCATTTATCTTCATCTTGTCTCTCGTTGTCAGTATTTTTAGATATACTTATAATTCTATCCACAAATTTCCTCCAATTATCAGCACTGATAGTTATCCACTTTCCATTTTCCGATATACTCCTAGGAAGTTGATTTACTTGACGCATTATTTTGTCCGCATCAGTCATCTTCGGTCTCCTTGGAAAAGGTCGAGGGCTGCTTCACCCTCGACAAGTCGTCGTTGACGGTGGATAGCTAGGGAAAGAGGGCCTTTCATAGCCCAGAGTTTCATGAACATCCTCGCCGATAGGGCTAAGTCGGGTTGGAATTGGGTCATCCGGCTCGATCCTTCACATAGACGAAGGCCGGAGGATTTTGACGCAGGGCCAACGGCACGAGATCAGGTCGATGTTTGTTGAGACAGTCAAGGATTTCTTCATAATCCTTCGAGGCTGCTTCCACGGTTTCCCGAGCCACGCTGTTGAACTGAGCATAGAATTTATCCTGGGTCATGTTTCGACTCCATTTCGGCTCGGATGGCGATGATGTGCTCTCGTAAATCATAGCCACGCATGTCTTCAATTTGATTATTTCTCGCCCTTTCTTGGATAAGTGCATCGGCTCGCAAATCAAAACTCTTGAGCACTTGATCCATACCCCGGCGCTCGGCGGTTGAAAGCGAGGCGCGGGCCATCTTCAGTTCTGCCCGTCGTTTTTCCGCGATATCCTTCCAGATTGCGGCGCTGCTTTTCAACTCAGTCATCACCAGCCCGGCGTCGGCGAGGGCGGCGAGGATGCGGTCAGCCTTCTTTCTTAATTCCGGGTGGCTGTCTTTTTCATATTTCCATCTTATAGGCGCAATGCTCCGCGCGATCACGTCTCTGGGGTCAGGCATGGCGTCCTCCGCTTCAGGCCGCTTATATTAAAACGGTATTTCATCATCACTGTCGGCCTTTACTGCCGTTTCTACATCAACATCCACTTCTCTCTGATCCGTAATCATCGAACGGATTTCGTCGATCTGTGGCTGGAGTCGGGCGACGAAAGCCTTGACTTGAGCTGACTCGATCAAATCGAGATTGGCATCGAGGGAGGCGAGCTTCCGGGCCATGATCTCCAGTTCACGCTGTTCACGGTTCGGCCAGGACTCGAGGATGTCCCAGACACCTTCTATTTCAATGAACTGAGCGCCACACTTACACCGTTTATCAAAGTCCAATTCCTTTTGGAAATCATCCTGGAGTCTGAAATAGAAACGGTGACATTCTCCGCTCGGATCAAGAGTCACATCCTGGAAATGGACATCAGTATATCCCAGCTTCTCATCAAAGTATCTCTCAACCATCTTGCCGAGATTGAGGAGTTCGCTGATCGTTTGGTCTGCCATTTTTTCGGTCTCCTGTTGTTGAACCATACTTCTACCATACTTTGTTTAGTTTGTCAAGTCCGAACGATCCTCATAACTTGAAGTCGAAGGCGTCGAGGTTGAGATTGGTGATTGGAGTCTTCATCGCCTCCTCCCTCCGACTCCGCTGACGGGCAAAGTCCTCCTCGATCCAGGCGGCCAACTCCGCTGACGGGAGGCCGCAGATTGGGGTTCGGTTTATGCCATAAGTCGCCATGATTACAAATCGGCCCGAGGGTGTTGGAATTATGACAAGGGGCCGAGCGATGTATTTCACAGACTCGGCGAACTGGAGTTCGGGGGTCATGATCTTTCATCCATCTGCCTCCCCACTATTTCCTCCATCAATTCCTCGATCAGATCATTGAAGGTGGGAACAGGTTTGGGTTTGTCTTTGGATGGTTGAGGAATCAGATCGAACTTTTTCAAACACGGAATACACCAATGTTTGTAGAAGCTTTTCGGTGCTCCGTAAGCCATTTGATAAGAGGATTGTTGAACAACAATTGCAATTCCTATAATATCATCCGCTTTTTCTGACGTTGCTCCACATTTGTCGCATGTGTATATGGTAGTTTTGGTCATGGTTTTCTCCTCAGTCCATTCGTGATACTTCAAAGGAGCCGTCGAGTTGAATGATAGCTACCCAGGAAGAGGGGAAGAGAACGATGATCTCGTCTCTAAGTTTGGTGCGAGAGAGTTCAGGCATTGGAGGATCACCGGGATATTTCAATCTGAAAACACCAGCTTTTGAGCCTATGAGATCGAAACCTTTGAATGGTTGCCAACCTCCGAACTGATAGGCCGTGTCCGCCTGTTCTTTGGCTGAACGAGAGTCTGCCTCATCCCAAAAGTGAGGAAGGTAGGGGCCGACGTGTTGAGGGTTTGTGAATTGGATCATTTCATCTCTCCACCAGTGTGTTAAAGGGGTCAATTGGTTCTCCGGTTTCGGGATCAATAACCTTTCCCAGCGGTTCACGCTCATCGAAGACCAGTATTCGACCTTTTCGATCCGTTTCTCCCTCATCATTGATCTGTCGAATGAGGAGGCGATCGTAGGCTACTTCGGCTCGATGGCCGGGAATATTTAAGACCTGCTCTTGTGCAATATCTCGAAGCAGGTTCCGATATTTATTACACCGCTGTTTGAAGTTGACGGCGGTGCCGTATTTCTGGCACTCGTATCGGAGGCCAGGCTTTTTAAGGGCCAGGTCCATGATGAGCTTCACGTCATCATAGGCGGCGGGGGAATTTGAAGTGCGGGAGGTCATGCTTTTTTCTCCTCAATTATAGCTTTGTGATTAACACAATAATTCATAGCACAACCATCGGCTTCAAGTCTCCATTCAGCTACATTATAGCAGTCGTGGATCGCACAATGACCTCGACACCAGTCTTTGGGTATTGCAAACCATGTCACGCTGGAACTCCTTTATAGCCTGTGCAAGATGAATTATGCTCACCGTCGATTGGATATCCACAGCAGGGATGACATAGTAATTTTCCCTCATTTTTATCTTTTTCTCTATACGCCTTCACCATATCCATAACGTGATCGGCCCGAAGCAGAGCGGCATCTCTCATACGTCCACGAGGAAATTTGGCCGCGATTTTGAGCATCTGATCCACATAATTTTTTATCCATTTTTCTGGTATTGCTTGAGAATTGGTCATACTGGAACTCCTTCATATCCATAGTAGGCGACGTTAGAGCTGATAAGAATGCCGTAGGGTTTGAGATCAATCCATTTTGCTTCTATATAGTAAAATCTAGCATGGATTATACCTGTCATTGGTTTACGGCTTTCGTTTCCTGCCGTTTTCAATACCCAATATTCTGATCCATCAAGATGGTATAGATCTCCGTAGAAATACTCATTGTATTCTGTTGAGAATACTTCCGCCCCTGTTCTTTCACATTGCATTATGTCGGCACTCCTTTTTTCGGTTTAGAAACCGGCTGAAACGAACACGCCGGAGCCGGTGAACCTGTGTCGAGACAGGGATATCGGATTGTGGCCGCCGAACAGTCTGATTGATCGACAAGGCCGGAGGTTAGGGCGGCCTGTGCAGCCCGACAAGCCTCCATAGAGT
>SDBT01001115.1_pt1 | contig 46175 bp, 94 predicted proteins | sample 2277101 | NCBI WGS metagenome assembly SDBT01 (sample SAMN10404973, study PRJNA504765) | marine sediment metagenome | isolation source: marine sediment core GS10_PC15, 103 cmbsf | place: Arctic Ocean: Southern Knipovich Ridge | collected 2010 | reverse complement strand
ATTACTTATACTGAACGTAATGATGAAGATCATTATATAAATCCAACAAATACTAAAGAACATGAAAAGAATAATTGGATTCAACCAATAAAAAATTATATCGAAAAAGAGTATAAATTAAGACATTTAAACTTTTGTTTTTTGAAAAAGATAAAAAAAAATAAAGATAGACAAAATATAGGATGTAAAAATTATAAAAACCTTGACAATTAAAAAAAAATGACTTATAATAATTAACAAAGGTTATGCGAGATGAGACCGACCTCCTTTTTTAGTTAATTGGAGTATTAACTGGAAAAGCAAAATATAATTCAAAAATTTATTCAATCATTTAAATCTAAAAAAATACAAGCCGTTGAGGGAGCTATATCAAATATCATTCTTGAAAGCTTATTAACAGGAACCGCACTCAATAGACCCGGAACAGAGAACGACTATACAAGTTATGCATCACAAACAAATGCAATATTTAAAAAATATAACGGTAGGGATAGCTTTGGCAATGAACAGCTCAGGGGAATTATAGATACACGAACAGCTTTTATTGCCGGTGAGGGCGTGAGTGTTATTTGTAAGAATGATGATACGGCAAAATTCATTGAGGATTTTTTTAATTTTAATAAACTTAAGGGATCGAGATTTAATCAATTCATTCAACAGGGTGAAATGGAAGGGCGTGTTTTATTATATCTTAAACCTGATAATAATAAAAAGAATATTAAGTTATTAAGACATTTAAGTCAATTTTCTAGTGGATATGATTATAAAGTTAATCTTAGAGATAATAGGGATTCTGATTCTATACAATCTATAACTATTAAAAAAAAAGAAGCCGATGAAACAATAAAAAATAATTTTGAGTTTATTAACGTAGGTGGTGATTTTTCTAATATTCAGGAAACTACTACACGATCCGGGCTATGTCTTCATGCAATAGATAGTTACGCAAGAGCAAAAAATGCAATGCGTAAAAACAATCATTTATTTGGCAAAATAACTCCTTTCTTTTCAAGTGAAAATCAAAGTGATGTCGATAAATTCAAAGCTCTTGCAATGTCTAAGAGTTGGAAAATTGGCGATGCTATGGCGGCAATGAAAGGTAAACTTGAAATGGTAGTTCCAGCTGTTGGGGCTATGGATAATTTAAAACAAGAAATGATTATTAATGCAAAGACAATATCTTTTGTGACCGGGATTCCCATTCATTGGCTTGGATATGTAGATTTAATGTCCAACAGGGCTACTGCTGAAAGTCTTTATGAAACAATTAATAACGCGACTATACAAGAGCGTAATATATGGAGTGAAGCTATATTTAATTTGATAATTAAATCTCAGAAATTGGCAATTGATAACGGATACATTAAGGGCGTAATTGACTATGATTTTGAAGTTAAAATACCTTTAATACCTTTTTATAAAATGGAAGCACTTATTAGATCGCTTTCTTTGGCTTATTCTGATAATGCTATTTCAATACAAGATTATAGAAATGCACTTCCCGGAATTGATCCTTATAAAACAGCACAAATGATGGAAAGTGAATTAGAAGAGGCTATGAAGGGAATGAAAAATGATATTACAGGAGAACAAAATGGCAGAAAAGAAACAACCGAAAATGACTAATCATAAAGTCACTGATTTTAATGTTAAAAATAAAACTACTTTTGCTGGATTTAAGGAAAAGAAACTTCAAAATACTACAGTGATAGATGACGTGAAAGCATATAAGGATAAATACAAACAGAAAAATGAGAAATAATTTTTTAATACTTGGAAATGGTGCCGATATAAATGAACTTGATTTTAATAGAATTGATAAACAATTAATAACAGGCGGAGTGAATAGAATTTATTTAAAATTTATGCCTATGGTTTATTACATTTATGATCTCATTAGTATTATGCCGGCATTCCCGGATAAGGAATATAAAATATATACTCATAATTCTAAACTATCGCAGTACATGAGAGATAATGTAAATAATATAAATACGTTTTTTAGCTTTCCAATACCTGAATATACAAAAGAATTCAGAATTAATGGACAGGAATATAAATGCAATCATTCATCTGTTAATATGTTAATACGTATTTTAAATGATTATATTTATAAATCAGATAATAATTATTTTTATATTTGCGGTGTGCCTTTGTTAGAAGACATAGGGCATTTTTATAACGAAGAAATTAATCAGACACCACAAAAAGTGCTTGATAAAATATTCAATGATTTTATTAGGTTGAGAGAAAAGGGATATAAAATAATTTCATGCATGGAAAAATCATTATTAAATAAATTATTTCCTGTTGAAAATAAAAATATCTTATATGACTTTAAAGAAAAAACATATAAAACAGAAGGTGCATTATGTTAATTGAATGTTTTAATTTAACGATGACAGCGGATGAAATAATAAAATATATACCGGAAGATACGTATAAAGAAATAAAACAAAAAAATGAACATCCATTTTTTCAGGCATATTCTATTATTCAGAATGGCATATCTAGACCAAGAGATATTGAGAGTAATACATTTAAACCGATTGAATGGGGAAAGGATGTAATTTTAAAATTAAAAGGAATTGTTAAAAAAGGACTTCAATTTTTTGTTGGTCATAATTCCGATAATTCAACGGAAAAACGGAAAAGTATAGGAGAAGTAATAGCAGATTTTCAAAAAAATATAGGTGATAAATTACATCATATAGTTGTGGGATATTTTCCAAATCGAGAGGAAGCTCAAAAGTATGATGTATGCAGCATAGAAGCTGATATATTAACAGAGGAATATCCCGATATGTCTATTGCGAGAAAGATTAAAGATATAACAGGGATAGCACTTGGAAATAGTCAAATAGATAAACCAGCCTTTAAGGGGGCGTTGCGTTTAGGTTCAGTTCAAGCATTTGGTGATGACTCTGATTCCGGAAAGGATAAAAATCAGGGACCAGATAAAAATAAAAGGAAGGAGATTCCCATGACATATGAAGAGATTAAACAGGCTGTAAAAGGCATGAACATTTTCCCGAATCAATTATTTACTGAAGATGAGATTAGAAATGATCGTGAGTTTGGAAAAATCTTTGATAAGGTTGATGAATTATCAACTAAAGAAAAAGATTATGATGCCAAATTCAAAACAAAAGAAGACGAAATAAAATCTTTAAAAGAAATATTTCCGAATTTGACGCTCATACAAAACTCGAAGATATTTTAAAGAATTTTGAATCTGATACTAAAAAATTAACTGATTTGCAAAAATCTTTTATTAACAAAAAATTTAATCCAAAAGAATTAGAAGAGATATCAGATGAAAAAATAACTGATTTTGTAAATAATTCATTAAAAGATTATTCAGATTATGCATCTATGTTCAATACTAATAATGACAATAATGGCAATGATGATAATAACGATAATCAAAACAAAGATGATTCTGGAAATGAAAACAAAGATGATGTCGATCAAGTTGTAGAAGAAATTTTAAAATAATGGAGGTATAACATGGCTTATACACAAACCGCTGAATTTGAATTAGCATCCAAAGGGTATGTTGATATTCAAGATACTACAAATGGAAGCACAACTTATAGTGAAGGTGAACTAGTTGTCATAAATGATATGGTAGTTTTTCCTTTAAGTGATGTGGCTATTAGTACAAAATTTGCAGCTGTATTAATAGGTAATAAGGTCTCTGCTTTAAAGGCAGCCGAAGCAATGGCAGCAGGGCAAAAATTATATTGGGATAATGGCAATAGCGTTGTTACAGTAACAGATTCTACTGGTGGACTTCCAAATATAGGATATGTATTGGAAGATGCTGCAAGTGGCGACAATACAGTATATATGTATTTTGATGGGCGTGGGCTCGCTTTAACATAGGAGGTAAAATATGGATCAAAATAAATTATTCGATGTAGCTCATGCCGCAATTCTTGGGCAGAGCTTAAAAATAGGAAGTAGGGTATGGAAACCTGAAGAAGTTGGAGTAATACTTCAAAAGTCAATACAGGGATTTATGCACGCTCCAAAACAAAAAGATGGTGATAAAAAAATTCAAGCTTTTGGTTCTAGTGCCGATCTTGCTGTTGTGGCAAAAGATGTGTTTAATGTTACTACAGAAGTTACAAATTATGATTTACTTTGGGATGAGGTTTTCAGATCAATTAACTTGAATAAAGGTGAGCTTTCATGGGAAATTCATACCGCTGCAATTGGAACTTCTTTTAAAGAAATTCCAGAAGGTGGACAGATCAAGTATGAAGGTCTGCAAAGTTCAAAAGAAACCGTAAGTATAAAAAAATATGGTGCAGGACTTGGCATTACATGGGAAACCATGGAAGGGCGAAAAGTGTATCGTTTCATTGAGCAAATGGAAGATGCACGGAGTAAACTTTATAATACTTGGGCTGATGTACATTATGGATTATTGGCAACTGCTGGAGCAACTAATCAAATTACATGGCAAGGTGCTGGAGGAGATACAACTTTATCCCGGGATATTGACACTATTAATGAAGGTTATCAGGAAATATCAGAAGACAACAAAGATTCCGGATATGGTGATACTGCAAATGCAAGGTATGTTCTATATGCAAGACCTACTCTAAGAAGCAGAATCAATCAAGCATTAAAAGCTACTTTGACAACTATTGCCAATACAAATGGTCAAGTTGTAGATGCGAATATCGATCCGAGATTTAGTTGGAATAGCAATGTGCCAGCTGATAAAGCTCTTTTAGTTTTACCTGCTAAGAAAATACAAAATGCTATATATCTTAGGAATTTAGTACTTGAAAAAACAGAACAAGAAAGCTTAAATAAACTTAAAACTTATTGGACTGCATTCGGTGCAGCTATAGGTGATAATGATCAAGTTTATGAATTAGCTTTTTCATAGAGGTTAAAATGTCGATAACAGTCGGAACAGATTCATGGGTAACACTTGCGGAAGCGGATACTTTTTTTGCTTCTCATATAGGTTCGTCCCCATGGGATGTATTATCAGGTAATGATAAAGAGAAATATCTCAAAACTGCCTATAGGTGGCTATATTATGATAGTGCATTTTCTGCTCCGGCTGCATCGAGTGAAACCGCTGTGAAATATGGACAAAGTGAAGCTGCTCTTTTTCTTATTAATTATTATACTGAATATGACAAACATGATGCGATGCAAGCCCAGGGGATTAAATCATTTGAATATAGTAAAAGACGTGAAGACTTGACAGAGATTAAAAAACCTAGTTCAGTAATTAATTATTTTTCAAGTGTTGCTTTTTATACCGGAGGCGTGGCATTATTTGAATTAACAAATGATGATACGGATTATTAGGAGATTATATGCCTTTTGAATATACTTCTTATTTCTATGATGAAAAATTAGTAAAAAAAAGAAAAGAGAAATTAGAAAAATATAAAAAAATGGGTTTATCTTATAATAAAATTTTAAAATTAATGAATGCAAAAACTATATGAGTACAAATAAATATGATAATAAATTTAAAAAGAAATTTGCACAACTTGAATTGTCAATGTCAAAACATGAGAGAAATATATCTTTAATTTTAAATGATTTTCTAACAAATCCTAAACAAAATCAAGCATACTGGAATAGTATTAAGGTAAAATTAAATCAAGAATATAAATCAATATTAAAATTAAATGTTGAATGGGCTTCTATAGAAATACCAAAAATCTATAGATATGTCTTAACAGAACAAATGATAAAAGCAAAAAAACTAAAGACTATTACAAACACAGCTCAAAAATCTATAAATAGATTACTTAAATCAAAAAATGTTCAAGCTCTTCAAAGAGTATTGGCTCAATCTGCTATTGACGATATATCAACAGGTCTTTTATTGGGTAGACGTGATATAAACAGAGTTATTGCACAAACAAGACAAACTCTTATATCGGAGAGTATTATTGATAATGCATTATTACGAGAAATAGAAAGAGGTAATATTGCGGTATCAAAAATACTTAAACGTCAAGGAACTGTTGCGAATAGATTAATGAAAGCAGCTAAAGATAATAAATTTCTTACAATTATTGATAAAAATAAAAATCCTAGGCAATATCGTATTACAGATTATACCGAAATGGTATATCGTACAAAATGGCATGTCGCACAAAATGAAGCTGTAAAAACTAATAATAAAAATTGGGATACTGATCTAATTAGAGTTAGCAATCACAATACAACTACTGAAATTTGTCAACATTATGAAGGTAAGATATTTTCTTTGACTGGTAAAAATAAAGATTTTCCTATTGCTGATCAAGTACCACCTTACCATGTAAAATGTTTGCATTATATAACCACTACCTTTAAAGAGGCTCTTGAAGTACAAGGGAATTATAAGGAATATTCAGAATTTTCTAAGGGAAAACTTAATAAACCACCTGGTCAAGAAACATTTATTCCTATTAAAAAACGAAACGTCATAAGAGATAATGCAATAAATAAAGCAAAAAAAACAGATAAATATATGAACGCAAGACCAAGAAGAAAAAGAATAATTATTAGAGATTCGGTAGGCAATGCCTTAAGGAAAGCTGCATGATACAATTTACAGACCAGATCAATCATATAGCTATTGCAAGGGATAAATTTGGTTCACAAACAGAATCTGCATCGGTTACGCACGATTGTATTATTGAAAATACTAACAAGTTACTTTATAACGCAAAAGGACAAACAGAAAAAGCAAATGCTTTAATAATGATTGCCAGTACATTTACTGGAAGTAAAGGTGACATGATACAACTATATAAACAATTTGGAAGTGAAACAGGGAATACTAAAAAATATGAAATTAAAGAAATTTTAGAAACTGGTGGATTAAGTTCAAGTCATAAAGAGGTATTAATTTAATGGGTGCTAAATTAAAAATACGTAACACTATAAGTGTTGGCAGAATTAAAAATGTAAGTGCTGAAGCATTTAAATCTGGACAATTAAAAGCTGCTATACAAATGTTGGATTGGATGTCGAGCGGTAGCATGGGTTCGCAGGCAGCTCCCCCGATTCGTACAGGTGTGCTTGCGAGTTCAGGCAGTGCATTTTATAAAAAACAAAATATTGGCGTTAGTCCGGATATTGCAGGAGGCAAAGGTACTCCAAATAAATCATTTAACTCTAGAAATATTACGTGGGGATTTGATACCGATTATGCAAAAAAATTACATGAAGAAAAATTAAATCCGGGACCACTTTCAAAGAGAAATCCAAATAGACAGCCCGGTAATCAATGGTTGACAGAGCATTTACAAAAAGATAAAGATAATTATATGAAATTAGTAGCAAAATTTGCGAAGAAATTTTTATGATCTACAACTTGGCTGAATATATTGACGATAATACTTCGTTGACAATTAATGTCAATGGTTTTCAGCCTGATAGTCAAGATATAGTATTATGTATTAATGAGGGTTCGGGGGATGAGCGCCCCTGGTTTGATCGTCAAGATACGGTAATACAAATATTAAGTCGTGCTACAGATAGAACTATAGCAAGAAAAAATAGTTTTACCGTGTATGATTTAATTAAGAAAAAATATGGTTTGACGTTACCATTAGTTACTGTTAAAGGTGATACTTTTCCATCTCTAACGGTATGGGCAATAAGACCGGTCAATATGCCACAATATGCCTATGATGATGACAACGGAAGAACTATTTATTCTTTTTCAGTAGAAATTACAACAACTCAATAGGAGGTAATTATGGGAGTATTAACAGCAAGTAATAGTTTCTTGCTTCAAGGTGCGTTAGGTAATGTGCTTATTAATTTTGGTGGCGATGATCTTGGGAAAACAACTGAGGATTCGCAATTGACAAAAATTGAAGATGTAAAAGATATTTTGTATTCACAGGACGGAACACAACCAAGCGATCATATAAGTACTGGTATTTTATATCAGCTTAGTGCAACTTTTGGAAAAATAAGAACTTCTTTACTTGAAAAAATTTTATATTCTTTTTCATCAGAAGCAGTCGATCCATCAAGTGATGATTCGGGAACGTTTGGCAGATACATTTATTTGTCGTTACGTGATAATAAAGGAGCTAAATTGATCGTAACAGCAACGGATGAAAATGGAGTAGCAAGAACCGTAGACGATGATATTATGAATTTTTATGAGGTAGTTCCACTTATAGATGAAAATATCATTAATTGGGGCGCAGATACACAAAGAAACTTACCTACTCGTTTTATGATTTATTATAGCGAGTTTGGAGCTTCCCAAGTATCCGGAGGGCCTGTAGGGGCTTTCGGTTATTATGGGTCAGCAGTTACAGAGAAAGTGCCTGCAATAGCAAGTTATCCGGCGTAAATTTAAAGGCTGTCTTTCGGGGCAGCCTATTTTATAGAATAAGGAGATTATTTTATGTCATTTAAAGCAAAAAAATTAAATATTGATTTAACACTTGATCTTACGGAATATATACCGGAAAATGAAGGCGGTATATTAAAAACTGACAAAATAGATGCTGAGTCAATTAACGAATGGTTAGATACGGCTATTCAGGAAGGTGAAAGATTAACTAAATTACATGAAGGATATAAAAAAAATAACGAGCTTTCACTTGTTAGTATAAACAATGAGAGCAGAAAATCAGTAGTAAAACAAATAGATTATTTTTACAATAAAGGTGAAAAATTCTATAAGAAAATTCCTATACTTATAATGAATGAAATATTACATTATATTAATAGTCAGATTTCACCCGTAAAAAAAAAATAAACGACCTAAAAGAAATTGTTTTTTTTAAAAGACATGGATTTAATATTTTTGAAATTAATTATATAAAAAAAAATTATGAAATTGAATATGTTAATATGTTTATTGAAGACTTATTGCAGAATCAAAAGATTAACAGGATTGACGACATGATTGAAAAAGCTCAGGTTAATTATATAGCCAATGTTGGTGCTAGTTCTAAAAAAGGTTTTCAGAATTATAAACAGTTTATTAATCGAATGGAAAGTAAAAAACATATTACTCAAAACAATATACAACAAACCGTATGGGATAAAATTAAAAGACAAAAAAAAAGGAATAAATAAATGGCATTTAAAGCCGGTGCAATTACAGCTGACGCGTTACTAAATACTTCGCAATGGCAACGAGGAATAAAAACAATCGGTTCTACATCTAAAGGTGCAACTCAAATATTAGGTACACTTGCAAAGGTTGGATTTGGTGTAGTTGCTGCAGCAATGGGAGTGGCTACTTTTAAGACAATAGCATTTGAAAAAGAAATGCGAAATGTGTCAACTCTTTTAGATGATACACCCGGACAACTTGAGGCTATGCGTCAAGCTATAATTGATATGGATGCAGAATTTGGAACTTCAAAAGATTTGGCTTCGGGATTATATCAAGCGATTTCAGCAGGTGCAAAAGTTGGAAAAGAAGCAATGGATGTTGTTACGCAATCAGCTATGTTTGCAAGGGCTGCATTAACAGATACAAATACGGCAGTAGATATAATAACTACTGCTATGAATGCATATGGAAAAGAAAATATAAGTGCAGCGGAAGCATCGGATTTATTTTTTCAAACTATAAAACTAGGTAAAATAACAGGGCAAGAACTTTCAGCAGTTATAGGACAATCAATTCCACTTTTTGCAAGTGTAGGAATTGAAATGAAAGAACTTACAGCTGGCCTTGCTGCGATGACTAAGCAAGGCATTAAGGGGGCAGAAGCAACAACACAAATGAATGCTATTGTAAATGCATTTTTAAAACCATCTGCGGAGTTATCAAGTGCTTTAGAAGATATAGGCTTTGAATCAGGAGCGGCTTTTATTGAAGTTGAAGGACTTGCTGGAATACTTGAATTTTTACAAAAAGAAACCAAAGGCGAAAAATCAGAACTTGCAAAATTAATCCCTAATATACGAGGCATGAAAGGCGCCATGGCTTTAACCGGGAAAGGTGCTGATATATTTACAGAATCATTGGAAGCAATGGGAGATGTCACCGATTCAACAACAGAAGCTTTTAAGAAGCAACTTGATCCGATAGACACTGCTTTAAAAACTTTTGATAAATTAGCGGTTATTGTCGGTGAAGCTGGAAAGGCTTTTCTTGATGAATTAGCAGTTGCGGTTACACAGACTGCAAAAGATATGATTGAATTTTTTAAAAAAGCTGAGACAATGGAAGCTTTAAAAGATATGGCTAAAAAATTGGCGGGCGCTATAATTAATCTTGCAAAATTTGTAGGGGGATTGGTTAAGATAATTATTAAATTACCTGCTCCGCTTAAAAGTGCTGTTATTGTTGGAACTACTCTTGCAATATTAGTACCAAAATTAGCGATAGGATTTGGAATTTTAAAAACCGCGGTTATAGCTTTTAATGTAAGCGCAATGTTGGGCCCTACGGGAATGATCGTGCTTGTTGGGGCTGCTATTGCTGTTTTTATTGGTCTAGTTAAAATATTAAGTAAAGCTAAAAAATCTATTAGTGATGTTGTTACCGAATCTACAGTTAAACAACTTGAAGCACAGAAAGAGGCTCTTGAGGCATTAAAAATATCAATAAATAAAGTTACAAAGGCAACTTTTGATTGGGATGCTTTAGATGAAAAACATAAAAAAGTATTAAAAGATACTTATGGAAAATCTTCTGTAATGTTTACAGGTGCAAGTAATATGGGTTCGGTTCTTGTAGCGTTAACAACTGTAAATAGAAAATTAAATGAAGAATTAGAAAAAACAAAAGAAAACACTATTGATTTGGGTGATATAACAACTGAAGTTAGCGATGAAATAAAAAATGCTATTGATAAATTAAATGGAAGTCTTGAATCAAATAAAAAAAAATGGGATGATTGGAATGAATTTGTTGAAAAGAATTTAAAAACTACGTTTGACAAGTTTGAATTTTGGGCTTCTAATGTTTTAAATTTAATGAATACTTTATATTCCGGCTTATCTAATATAAGTACTTTATATTATCAAAATGAAAAAGACAAATTAACTATAAGTGAAAATGAAAGATTAGGTACTTTAAAAACTGCTTATGAAACTGATCTAGAAAACTTAACCGCAAGTACGGATGAAAGCCTAGATGTTTTAAAAACTGCTTATGAAACTGATCTAGAAAACTTAACCGCAAGTACGGATGAAAAATTAGATATTTTAAAAACTGCTTATGATACCGATACGGAAAATTTGGCTAAACAATTTGAAGATAAAATAATTAGCGAAGAAGAATATAATGAAAAATCAAAAACATTAGATAATCAATATAAAATTGATAAAGAAATACATCAAAAAAATTTAAACATATTAGATGATCAATATGAAATTGATAAAGAAATACATCTGGATAATCTAACCACATTAACTGACTCATATGAGTCAGACAAAACAGATATCGAAGAAGATGCATTAAAAAAAAGAAATGATTTGGCTAAAAAACAATTTGAAAATCAAAAAACATTAAGTATTGCACAAATATGGATAAATGCGGCTAGTGGTATAATGAGTGCTTTTAATCCATATATTCCTGTTATATCTGAAGTAATGGCAGGAATAGTCACAACTGCCGCCATAGCACAAACAGTATTAGTTGGTGATCAACAATTTGTTCCGGAATATGCCGAAGGAACTGATTTTCATATGGGCGGTATGGCAATGGTGGGAGAACAAGGCCCGGAGATAGTTAATCTTCCAACTGGGTCAAGAGTAATACCAAACGATATGAGCGAATCTATGATGTCAGGACATGGGAAAGAAATTGTAATTAATATAAATAATCCTATTGTAAGACAAGATTCAGATATAAATAAAATAGCAAGTGCGGTATCGCACGTATTAGGAAGACAATTAAAAGTAGCATGAATTTAAAAATAAGAACACGTGATAATTTAACTTATAATATTTCAGACCTGAATAATGATAGAATAGATTTTAAACGTGGCGATACGAATCTTGACCTTGACATAATAGAAAAATCATTCCTTCATGGTGCTGTAATGATTGGTGAGCGTAGAATTTCCAGTAAAGATTTAAGTATTGGTTTAGAATTATTTGATGATGACGATACTAATTTTAGACAAAGTTTTAATCAGTTTTGTTATTACGCCTCACAAGCTGAATATATAGAAGATGTTGATAATGATATTCGTACAAAAGTAGAGTTTGCAGGATTTGGTGATAATCCCTACACTACACAAGGCAGTATTAATCGTGGTGGATATTGTGATCTTAAGTTTGTACAATTAACACCTTTTTGGGAGGACTTAACAGCACAAACAGATACAGACACAGGAACTGATTTAACATTTAGTTTAAATAATTCAGGGTATATTGATTGCCCTCCTATTTTTACTATCACAGCAAGTGCGTTATGTTTCAGTATTCTTATTTATATAAGCGATCCTGTAAGAGGTATTGAAATACAAGATTTAACTTTTGGGTATGATACAACACTAGATGAATATATAATTAATTGTGTAAATGGAACTGCTTTACTTGGTGATGCCGGATATAACAGGAATGATCGCATAAGAGGTGGATCGGGTTTTTTTGATTTTCCGGTTGGTGCATTTACTTTAAACGCTGAATTTTCAGTGAGTTGTCAATTTGATATAAATTGGCGTAGGAGATATTATATATGAGTACTTCTACACTTAGCCTTGGTGGTGGCATATATGTTGGTTGCGGATTAAGGCAATCGACTGCTATTGCTGATCCCGATCTTACAGGTATTAACACTTATAATGGAGTAGGAATAGTTTTTTATTCTCCGAGCAATGAACAGGTTGCTAATTTAACAGCAGGACGCGGAGAAGGTGAAAAACTTGAAGTTAAAATGAAATTTGCCAAGTATGGTAATTTAAAAGATTTTCAAATAAGCATGTTACGTAATAATGAAATACCTTTATTTAATGGAATGGTTGTTCGTTTTTATTATAAAAATTTATCGTTTGCTTATGGGTATATTGATAATATCCCTGAAACTGATCAAATTTCAAGTGTTGTTAAAATTGATGGCAAAGGATATGTTAATAAACTAAAAGATAAAAAAATAAGTGTAAGTTATTCAAGCAAGACAATTGAATATATACTCAATGATTTAGGAAGTACTTATTTTTTTGATTTGGGATTTAATTATAATTCAGGCAAAATACAACCTTCAAACGTTACAATTTCAAGTGTGGATTGGAGTGAAAAAGATTTATCAACTATTTTAAGTGACCTTATTAAAATTTCTAATACTTCTTTTGATACAATAGAATATATTTATGGCATAGATCAATATGGAGATTTTTACTATAGAGGTATTTCGGAAAGTGAATTAAAAGCAGCTTATTTTGAAGGATATAATTATCAAAATCCAAGCGTAGAAAATGACGCTAGTGGTATTGTTAATCAAGTACAATTATATAGAACTACCGATGCAGACGATAAAAAAACTGAATATGTTAATACTTTTAATGATGGTGATAGCCAGGATAAATATGGACTGTATGAAAGAAAAGTTACTTTTTCGGATTTTATAGACAATACAACCGCAGAAAATGCAGCGAATGGAATTATAGCAGATTTAAAAGAACCTAAAATTAGAGAAACTATAAAAAATCTTGAAATTGACAATGTGTTAGAATATGGTTTTTATTCACTTAACAATAAAAAGCAAGACCAAAAAATAGTTATTAGTGATTTTGCTTTAGTAAGTGACTGGATACAATCATTATCAACATCAAGTATAAGTATAATAGATGAAAATGTATTTACTGGGCGACTTTGTTATCAGTGGGATATTAATAATAGTATAGGTGATTATATTAAAAAGAGTGATTTAAAATATTATTTCCCTACAAAATTGAGATTATTTGTAAGGCAAGATATAATTGGAGAATATTTGTCTATTTCAGTTGAAGGAACTAAAAGAAAAATTGTAAATTATATTGTAGATCATAATAATAATCAAATTGGTACAGATAATGATTCAAAATTAACAAGAGATTATATTGAGGATACCTCAATAAATAGTTCTATTAATATTAATGTACCGTTTGCGAATGATTGGACTGAAATTGAACTTGATTTAACCGGTTGGATTAAAATAACAGATATAACTATTACCGTGATAGATTCAAGCGATATAACTATATTACTTGATAGACTTGAAATATATACTAATGCTTATATACAGAGAAAACTAAGCCTTGAAAATATTAGTTATATTTTTGGTGAATCAAGTATAAAATGTAATCAAGCAACTTTTGGAACTGATAAAATTTTGCTTACTGATGAAATTAAAGAACTTGATGATAAAAATAAAGTTGCTGTTGAAATATTTAGCAAACAACCATAGGAGATATAATGGCAGATTCATATATAACTATACTAGAAAATATTAATAATTTAAGATATAATCCTTTTACGCAGGCATTTACTGCATATGGACATGGTTATAGTGGAAATCCTAAAGAAGAATATACAATACCAGCATCGGCTCCATATTGGATATATCTTAATGAAATACCGAAAGAGGAATCACCAAGTACCTTATTTATTAATGAAAAAGCAGGAAGTGATTGGACAGAGGTTTCATTCGTTACCGATCCGGCAGCTAGTCAATTTCGAGTTGCTTATGGAGGTGATGGAACCACAACACAAACAACAGCCGGTCAAGGAATAGTTGAATTTAACTCAGCCGATGCAGGAAAAACAGTTGAAGTAAAATATTACGGACTTGGCACTATAAATCAAAAACAATTAATTGATGAAATAGGAAAATTAGTATGTCCGGTTGGTAGTATAATTGGTATTCATCCAGATACAGAAGCTGCATATTTACCAGATTTAGATCACTGGGCATTATGTGATGGGAATACCGCACTTGATACAACTTATATTGCAGATACAAATGATGCAAATGTACCTGATTTAACTGATGATCGTTTTTTAATGGGTGATACTGCTTATGGAACAGGAGGGAACAATAGCTCAAGTCATACCCATTCTCATAACCATAGCTTAAATCCAGGCGGAACACCTAATTCAGTTGGACCTGGAACAGGAACTAAATTAGTTTATGGTGTGGGTGGTATTTTAGAAATTGCATCAGTAGGGGCAACAACTTTCCCGATAACGGGAACTACTGATTCAGATGCCTCAGGAGCAAATGTAACAGAAAACAGACCACTATATTTCAGTGTATTATATTATATAAGGATCAAATAATGTATAAAGCAAAAGTTATAAAATTTCCTTTTTCAAAAACTTACAAATGCAAAGGACATACAATAATTAAAGAAAATTTATGTACTATGTTAATGCTTGAAAATGAAAAACGTGTTTTTATTCCTAATAAATATATAATAGAGTTTGATGATGGATGGTTTAAAATGGAACTTGAAAAAGTAAAAAAAGACAGTCAGGGAAAAGCTGTTGTCAATCATGGATTAAGAGGTAAATAATGGCAGTAACAGAAAATGATATAATACAAAATTCAGCAGCGATTGCAGCTTTAATAAATACAGGGGCAGCAAATGTAAATATAACCGATCTTGCCGCTGTAACTTCATTGTCAGCAAGTGATTTATTACATTGCTCTGTGAGTAATGTTGATAAAAAAATAACAAAGGGAAATTTATTAACAAATGCTGATAGTTATACAAATTTATTAATTAATGGCAATATGGATGTTTGGCAACGTGGGATTTCATTTACAGCTGCTACAAATCCTATTAATAGTGATGATACTTATTTAGTTGATCGTGGGATTTTACTTTCAGATGGTAATGATATTGTTGATGTTTCGCAATCTACCGATAAGCCTGATGGTAGTGTATTTTCTTTAAAATCAATAGTACAAACAACGCCTAATAAACAATTTGGGTTTTGTAAAATACTTGAAAGTAAATATACAAAAGGATTAGACAATGGAACCGTGTCTTTGTCTTTTCAAGCCAAAACAACGACTGGAAAGGTTATAAATAATATTAGAGCTGTTGTATTGAGTTGGAGGAGTACGGCGGACAGCGTAATAAGCGATGTTGTGGGGACATGGGCTGGTGGTGGTACCGATCCGACATGGGCTGCTAATTGGACACCAGAAAACACACCGAGTAATTTAGCCTTGACGACTTCATGGCAAAGATTTAAAATTGAGAATATAAGCATTGATACGGCAACGGTTAATAATTTAGCTGTATTTATTTGGGTAGATGATACCGATCTCGCTACAAATGATGAATTATTTTTAACGCAAATTCAACTTAATAAAGGTCCAGTTGCTGTTGATTTTATACCGACAATGTATGAAACTGAATATATAAGATGTTTGAGATATTTAGAACAACTTAATTTTGATCAAATAGATATATTTTTTATATTTGGTTTTGCAGATAGTTCAACCGTAGGGACTTTTTCTTTAAAATATCACGAAAAACGAACAAATCCAACAATAAGTGTAAATAGTGTTATTCAATATGAAATTAGATATACCGGAGCTAGTACCCCAAGTACAAATATAACATCAGGAAGGCAAGACCCTTTTGCTGCCGATATTACGTTAACAGTAGCTGCGGTTTTAACTCCGGGTCAAGGGGTTGGAATAAGAAGTAATAATGCTAATAATTGGTTTCGAGTTGATGCTGAATTATAGGAGAATATATGACTAAACATTATATAAGAATTGATAACGATAAAAACATAATAAAGGCTTATAGTGATCAATTTGAACAATTTGTAGCAAAAGATATTTGTGTTAACGAAAATGCATCCAGGCATTATCATCTCAATATTTTAAATTCAGATGGATTATATAATTATAAATGGGATGGGTCTAAAATTATTGAAAAAACAGAGACTCAAAAATATACTCTTGATGTTTTAAAACGAATAAAAATTAATGAATTGAAGTCAATTAAATGGAATAAAGTTATGAATTTTGAAGCTAAATATGACATTATAAAAACTGAATATGATACTAAAAGAACAGAAATAAATAATTGTATTACTAAAACACAATTAAATAATATAGAATTATAGGAGGTATAATATGAGTGAAATTAAAGAAGTAGGATCACAAAGATATACAGTACCGTATATTCATGGTGATATTTACGTTACTGAAAACAGCACTATTGCAAATGGGGTTACAGATAGAGTTGTAACAATAACAGGTATGATAAGATCAACATTAATTGAGATTATTAATGATAATACCATTAGTGGTCAAGATTTACATGTTAAATTAAATGCTAATACAAATGATGTAATTATCATAAAACCTCAAGAAGCAAAGACAATTCCAAATTTTAAAATTACAAATATTTATTTGACTAATTCAAGTGGCGTTACTATTAATTATAGAATAAATGTATTTGGAGTTTAGAAAATGAGATTAACTGAAAAATTGATATTACTAATAAAGCATTTTAAAGGATATTTTGCAACTGAGGCAGCATTAAATACAGCTTATCCAACGGCTGAAAATGGAGACTATGCGATAGTAGGCTCTACTGATACGGTTTGGGTTTGGGATGGTGATACTACTGCATGGGTAGATACCGGAAATGGCGCTACAGGGGATGTCGTGGGGCCCGGAAGTGCTATTGCGGATAATCTTGCTGCTTTTGACGGTATAACTGGTAAGCTTTTAAAAGATGGGGGAATTGCTAAATTAGTTATAGACTTGAATACAACTCATAGAAGTAGTGGGGGAACCGATCATTCAAATGTAGGATTAAATAACACACATAGAGGATCGGCAGGAACAGATCATAGTAATGTTGGTCTTAATAATACACATAGGGGTTCAGACGGTTCAGATCATTCGTTTATAGATCAGAGTGTTATTAGTGGAAGTTCTCCTATTTTAGATGCAGCTAATATTACTGGTGTAGTAACTGGCACTGTTGAATTATTACATCTCGATGTAAGAAAAGGCAGCGTAGGAACAATTGCAGCACGAACACCTCTTTATATTTCGGGATATAATGCATCAGGATGGATTGAGGTTGAAGAGGCGGATGCAGATATTGCGGCACAAATGCCAGCTATTGGTGTTGCTAATGTTGCAATTACAAATGCAGCAACTCGAAGAATTGTTAACAGTGGAGAATTAACAGGATTAGCAACAAATGATGGAGGATGGGCTATTAACGATCCTATATATGTTGCTGGTGGTGGAGGATTAACAAAAACAAAGCCTACTGGCACAACATTAATACAAAAAATAGCAGAAATCGCAAGAGTTCATGTAAATGCAGGTGTTTTAATAGTTGTTGGTGCAGGGCGATCAAACGACATACCGAATTTACCTAGTAATAAAATTTGGTTAGGTAATGGGTCTGGTGTGCCTGCTGAAGTAGATTTTGATACAGAAGTAAGTGCAAATACTGATGTAATTAATGCAATGAAAATTACTGCATTGACTAGTTCTGCATCTATAACGCCAAATGGTAATAGTGCTATAATTAAACATTATTTTACTTTAACATACGGACATACAGGGGATATGCTTGCAGTTACAAATCAAGTTGAAGGATGTGAGTATATATTTAAGATAACACAGGATGGTACGGGAGGTAGAGTTGTAACATGGAATGCAAATTATAAATTTGATGGTAGCACTAAAAGTATATTGAGCACCGGACTTGGAGATATTGATCAAATTTCATTTATAAGTGATGGCACTAATTTAATTCATTCTAGTTCTACATATAACGCAGGTTAAAAATGTCAGGATATAATTATAAACAAAGAATAATACATCAAACCAGAGGGAATTTAATTCAATATTTACCTTTAGACGAACATTCGGGTGGTGTGGCTAATGATGCAAGTTCCGAAGGGAATGATGGTGCTTATTCAGGTGTAGGGCTCAATAATACTCCCGGACCCGATGGAAGAGGTGCTGGATTTTATGGTGGCGATGGTGATTTTACAAATCTAGAAACACCGGGCTTTGAAATTGATTTTGATGGAACCGAAGGTTCTTTGATTGTATGGGCTAAAGTAAATGCAGCAGGGATATGGACAGATAGTACAAATAGGCGGATAGTTTATATAAAAAGTGATAATAATCAGAATAACATTTCAATATTCAGATCACCCACAAATAATGTTATTACATTTCACTATCAAGCAAATAACGTAAGTCATTCTTCTACTTTTAACACAGGAGGTGAAACTGGATGGATGGGATTTGGTCAAACATGGAGTGATAGCGGAAATTTTGTAAAAAGGTATTATATGGGTTCTGAAATTGATAATGATGTTATGAATGAGACTTGGAATGATGTTGATTTAAAAACCGGAAATCAAATTCTTGGTGCTTTGGGAACCGGTGGACCGAATCCATGGCATGGATGGATTGCTCATTCTGTTATTTGTAATGCGCCATTAAGTCAATCAGTTATGGAAATATTAACAAGACAATAGATATTAATAATTAAGGAAAAAATTATGACATTGCATAAACTTGCTGAAAAACTAGACGAACTTAAAAAATTAATTGTTGGAAATGGTCATCTTGGATTGACCGGGAAAGTAGCAATGCATGATAAAAGATTTGATGATTCGGAAAAAAGACTTGATAAAATAGAAAAAAAATCAGATAATTTTGGAAAATGGCTTGTTAGGATTTGTATTGCAATTAATTCATTTGCAGCAGTAGGATATATATTATATAAATTAATTAAAGGAGTTTTATAATGAAAACTATATTAAAAAAAATGATTCAATGTTGCATTAATAATTATAAGGGAAAATATGGAAAAATAAAAAAAGTATTTGATGTTGAAAAAAAGTTTAAAATTAGTAATGTTTCAGGTGTGTTTGGTAAAATAAATAGTCAAAAAAATACCGGTTATTTAGTAATGACTGGTAGTAACGATTTGTTTGATTGGATATTTAATCTCATGTTTTGGTTAAAAAAAATACCTTATAAAAATGTTAATAAAAAAATTAAAGTATCAATAGGACTTATAGAAGATTATAAAAAAGCTCAAAGTAAAATACTTGATTGGGCTAAAAATTTTAAAAAAATAATTGTTACCGGTCATTCAAGAGCCGGGGCTTTGGCTATTTTAGCAGCAGTAGATATTCAATATCATTATCAAATTGAAATAGAATGTTATCCCTTTGCTAATCAAAAAGTCGGCAATAAGGCCTTTAATATAAGTTATAATAAGAGAATACCCCAAACTATAAGAACAGTTTTTAATAATGATTTAATTTCAAGATTGCCACCTTTTTTTACGGGATTAGTACATTCGGGAAAACTTAATCATCTCAAAACTAAAAGTAATTTTTTTCAGAAATTATTTGGATCGAAAAATGATCATTACCCACAAAAATATAGGGACGCTATTGAAAAAATGTAATGTTAAAAAAATTGCTTGATTATATAATGAAGCATGGTAAAAGAGTTTTACGTAGTAAAGACAAAGAAAAAGAACTTGAAAAAATAGAAAAAAAGTATTATAATAAAACTAAAAAACGTAAGGAATAAAGACACTATGTCAAATTATGAAAATTATAATAGGGGTTTTAATGTTAACATTAGGGATTTGTAATAGTGTAACCAACAATATAATTCAAGCTAATATTAAAAGCTATATATTTAAATATTGTACTAAATATTCAAAGTCTAATTTAACAATTGAACCTGCTCTTGTAAAAGCGATCATAAAACAAGAGTGCAATTTCAAACCTTATTCAATACGATTTGAAAAGCATCTACAAACCAATAAAAAATATCTTAAACACGTCCCTAAAAAATATCGTAAAGATAAATTGGCTTTTTCAAGTCTGGGATGTGGTCAAGTTTTATACGCAACGGCAAGATGGCTCGGCTTCCGAAAAGAACCATGCGATCTTCTGCTCATGAAACATTCAATAAAATATTGCGTGATATATATCAGATATCTTATTAAAAGATTTTGGTATATAGAAAAAGTAATTTCTAGTTATAATCAAGGGTCAGCTAGAACTTTTAAAACTGGAAAATATAAAGGATATTTAAAAAATCAATTACAATATGTAAATCCGGTCTTAAAATATTATAAATCCTTTGGCGGAAAACTCGATATTTCAGATTTAATTAAAGTTATCAAGTAAATTACCCATTTTATTTAAAATTCAAACCAAATTAAGAAAAAAAACATACCTTATCCTTGATTCTATCGCATTTTTTGGGGGGTAGGTTTGATTCTCTACCTGAATATATCACATAATACCTTTTCACACTTTTAAATCGATTTAAAGACAAATATGGTGGTGTTAAAATCAAAGAATATAACAGAAAAAACAAGAAAACTGAACTTTTTTTCATTTTTTCAAAAAAAATTCATTTTAGGAGTTGCTTTTTATGATTTAATATACTATACTATATTATATGAATATGAAACAATGTACTAAATGTAAAGAGTGGAAGGAATTAAAAAATGATTTGTAAAATATGCAATAAAGAATTCGAAAAAAAAATAAACGAATTTATTGTAGTAAAGAATGTTATAAACAGAATCATAAAAATTATTTTAAAAAATATTATTCTAAAAATATGAAAAAAATACAAAAAAAAAATATAAATTGGAATAAAAATAATTATGAATATGCAAAAAAATTAGCTATTATTAATAGTAAAAAAATATCAAATAAAAAAGACATTAAAAGAGGATATTGTTTATTAAAAAAGAATGTAAAATGGTTAAAAAATCATCAAATATATAAAAAAATTATGCATGAAAAAATGAAGATTAAAAGTATTAAAAAATGGCGAATAGAAAAAAAAGATCATATAAAAAAATTAGAGAAAAAAAGAAATTTATTAAATAAAAATAAACGATCTATATATTATAAAGATAATACGGTTGTGATATTAAAAAAAAAGATTAATATAAAAACATGTAATGAAAAATTTAAAAAAACAGTAAAATATTTTATTTTAATTAAAAATGAATTTGTATTAATAAAAAATATATTAGAGGAGTGTTAAGATGACAGAAAAAAAATTAACAGATAATGAAAAACTAGATGAAATTTATGAAGATGTAAAAGCAGCAAGAATTGAACTTCAGAGAAAAATTAAAAAAAATGGAGGATTAACAAGAGAAGAAAGATTTGATATTCAAGCTATATTGAAACTTAATACTTTATTAAAAGAAACTATTGCAGGAAAATTTATTAATAGGAATATAACTATTAAGGAAAAATTATTAGAAAATGGAACAACCGTATCAAATAGAAAAGAGATAGTATTAAACAATTAAGCCCTACGGGGCTTGTCTTTATAAGGAGTATATTATGAAAAAAGCAATATGTTTATATTTAGAAGAGAAGATAATTAACAAACTAAAAGATTTGGCTAAAAAGAAAAAGCGATCATTATCTTTTTTAATTAACGAATTATTAAAAGATAAATAAAATGAATAATTTAAAAGAAGCTAAAAAGGCACTTGAAAATAATGACTTAATGAAAGCATATTTTTATATATCAAACCTATATAGGAAAACTTTTCCGAATGAAAATAAAGAAATAGAAATTTTGCAAGATATATTTTATGTTACTATTAATAGTGCATCATCAACATTAAAAAAAATATTAAATATACTTAAAGTAAAGGAATCAAAATGAAATATATATCATACAAATTTAAAACTATTTTCATTTATTTTAAACTGTTTGGATTTATACCAAAAATACGGAGGATAAAATGAAGTGTTGTAATAATTGTAAATATAATGCTGATAAATGTCATATTCATCAAGTAGGCGGTAATGAATGGAGTAATGAAACAGATTATTGTAGTAAGTTTATTGAAAAAGAAAATAATAAAATAGAAAGATTGCATAAAGTAACAGATAGAGATTTATGCATTGATACTGAAATGTATATGAAATTTTATAGAGATAAAATAAATGAAATAATAGATTATATTAATAGGGATAAATAATATGGCTGAAATAGATTTATATGACATTGTTGATTACAGCAACCTAATAAATAAATACGTTGCTAAAAAAAATATTAAAACATTTAGTAAACTTCATGATCTTCTATGTGGATATGTTGACCCTATTATAATTGATGTTGACTATGAAATTGAACATGATCAAGATATTGAAACCGGAAACAAGGAAACTATTATTGATATAAAGACTATACAGGTTACTGCGGACTTACCTACTGATTTTATAAATTTCATAAAAAAAGAACTGTGGACTACTTGCTGCGAGCGCATAAAAAATTATATTATTGATAATATTGATCGGTTTAGATTGTTTTAAAAATAGTGATTCAAGTTTTTATGACTGGATAAAAATGAAATACGAAGAGGATAAAAATACTGAATTTAGTATTAGAGCTTGGTGGTATTTTAAACTTGCAGATAATGAACTACTTGACTTAGTAGATGAATATAGAGGTAAAAAATGAAAGATGATAATTCAATTACATTAAAATCATGTAGTATAGACAAAGTAAAAGGAACTATAATTATTTATTCTGTCTTCAAAAAGTGTAAAAATAAAGTAATAAAACTTATTGGAAGAAAATTATATAAATTAGGAATAAAAAAATGAATGGGGAAAAAATTGTTATAGGTTGTAATTATCATACTACATGGCAACGAAATACTGGTATGAGATTTGTTTTAATTGGCATTAAAGACAATAAGGCATTATTAATGACTAGACGAACTAATAGGAAATTTTATACAAACATTAGTGATTTAATTTTTATTGAAAGCGAATATAATAAAAATAAAGCTAAAAAATTACAAAATGGAAATATGCAATTTGTAAATAATAAATTAATGGGAGATTAAAATGAATATAAAAACAGACGAAGTAAGAAAAATAATAAGGGAAACAATTGAAAGTATATGTCCGAAAATTATAGAAACTCAATATAAAATAGGATATAAGGGTGCTTTATTGAACTTAGAAAATCTTGTTAAAATGAAACTAATAGCATACGAAGGTACAAAATTAATGGAGATGCATAATGATAGACAAAGAACAAATTAGTACAATAGATAGTGTAAAGGCAGCAATAAATTATTTAGATAAAAGGCCACAAAAGGTTTATTTGGGAGTAACACCTAATTATATTATTGACTCTGATGGAAAAGGTGCTCCGTTTTTCGAAGGACATAATAATTATATTAAACTGTATATTAAAGGCGAAAAAGGATTTAAGGAATGTGGTTTATTAAATAATTATTATAAAAATAAAAAATTATATTTTAAGGAGAGTTAAAATGACAGACATAAAAGTAGCATCTAAAAAATCTAGAACGTATACGGTTTACAAAAATGAAAAAGGTAAAAGACTTTGTGGAGTAACTACAATACTTTCAGTAATGGCAAAACCTGCATTGATAAAATGGGCTAATAATTTGGGATTAAATGGGATAGATTCTAAAAAATATGTTGATGTTCTCGCTGGGGTAGGTACGCTTTCTCATGCCATGATACACCATGATAACAAAGGAGAAAAACCAAATTTTGATTCATATTCAAAAGAAGATATAAGTTTAGCTGAAAATTCATTTTTAAAATATCTTGAATGGAAAAAAAATAATCCCTTTGAATTAATAAATTCTGAAATGAAATTAGTTTCAGAAAAATATCAATTTGGAGGGACTTGTGATTTGCTAGTAAAAATCAATAATGAATTAACTTTAATTGATATAAAAACATCTAAGGCTATATATTCCGAAGCATTTACTCAGGTTGCCGGATATGGAATTGCTTTAAAAGAAAATGGATATGATGTTAGAAAATATATGATTCTTAGGGTTGGCAGGAATGAAAATGAAGGATTTGAGTGTATAAGTATGCCAAATATCGAATTGCATAAAGAAAGGTTTTTTATATGTTTAAAATTACATAATATTAATAAGGAGTTAAAATGTTAAAAATTATTGAAGTATCAAAAACTAATGAACCTTGGAAACCGGAAGGAAAAAAATGGACTTTGTATTCTAGTAATTGCAAGGTAAATTATGATGGAAAAGAAACTTTTGGAAAAGTAGTGACCTTTACAGAAAATATTAAAGTAGTTCAGGGTGCGGAATTTGAAAATGCCACTATGGAAGAAAAATCTTATACAGATCAAAATACAGGTGAAAAACGAGAATATAAACAATTTATAATTAAATCAGAAAAAAAGGCATGGGATAAAGATTATAAAAAACATACTTTTACTCAGGAGGAATTTGAAAATATTATTTTAAGAGCTCTTGAATTAGCGGAAAAGTATAAAACTAAAACCCTGGAATCATCAATGATATTTGAACGATATGTTAATAATGCTTGTATGCATAATGTAAAAATAAAAAATAATGTTGATGTTGCCAAAGATGCAATGAACGGAAAAATTGTTAATGAGGAACTTGAATTTCCTGATGCCGATAATAATGAAGATAATGATGTGCCATTTTAATGAAAAAGTTTGATTTACAGAAATTTTATATTAATTTACCGCATTATCTTTTAACTGTAAACAATCAACACGCAGAAGCCATAAAGGCTTATGGTGAAGCATGCGATGATTTTGCTTTAAAAGTTAAAGATTATAGGCTTAAGAAATCAGATAAAACGTCTCATTGGAAAAAGAAAGGTGAAAAAGTAACTACAATAAGAGATATTGTACAAGGTGAAACCGCAGAAGAAAAAAGTGAACTTTTAAAAGCGGAAGGGAGAAAAAAGATGTTAGCAATGTACGTTGATCTTTATAAATACAGAAATGATAATTATAAATTTATTGGAAAAGGCATAGCTTATAAAGAAAAAATATAAAATAATGTCGGGTGACAGAATGATAATACTAAGCGATTAATTCAGCCGAGGTATTATCTTGGCAATGTATTCCAAGCTGATGGTGGAGTCCACGGTATATTGAAATACATATACTAATTGGTGTGGGTTCGAATCCCGTCCCGACAAATGCCGAGAATGGCTCTATGATGAGAAGTCCATGGGATGAGCTATAGCAATAAAACCCTATACGGACACGTATCTGAGAGATTGCGCAAGCAGGTTCGATTCCTGCTCTCGGCTAATTTTAGGAGGTTAAAATGGAAGATTTAAAATATATACAAAGAATTATAAAATATGCACGAATTAATAAAAATAAAAAAGAAATGATTTATCCTAAATGTCAAAATGTTTTATATTATGCAGTTGCTTCAAATATTCCTATGTCAATAGGGCATGTACATGCTAAATGTAAAACTGAAAATTGTATAAGTTTTATGATGTAAGAGAGGTTAAAATGATACATACAAATAAATTAAAACATGCTGCATATCAAATGCAAGGCGGTTACAAGATATACAAAAAAGACCTATATAAGCTTTTAATTGACGAAGTAGAAAATGAAAGATATAAAAAGAATTGTGAATTTTTTAACAGAGAATTTAAAATCAAGGATAAATGAATGAATGAATTAGAAATACAATTTAAAAAAGAAACCGGATTAAAAACTATTGTTAAAGATGATCATGGTAGAAAATGGGATAATGAAATTTATGTAGAATGGCTTGAAAATAAGTATTTAGAATTAGTAAGATTATTAAAAACAACAGATTTAAGATGTAAAGAATGTTATTTTGTTGATGATATTGAAAAAGAAATATTTAATATAAAGGATAAATAAATGAAATGTTATAAAGTTGTAACTGCAAATTTTAAAAGTGCAATAATAGATGATAAAGAATATATTAATAATAATACAAGTCTGTATTCAAATAACTGTTTTTATCAAATTTTAAATAACAAATATTGTATTAAATATGAATTAAATAAAATAATTGAATCTTATAACAATACACCTATATTTTGCTTTAAAATATTTGAAGATGCTTTAAATTTTAGAAAATATGATTTTTGTTTTATGGGAGATTATAAAATATTAGAATGTATAGGATATGATAAAATTAAAACACCTAAAATGATAAGTGGAAATTATGGTGAAAGTATGTTGGATTTATTCTATAAAAAAAATGTTAGGAATAAAAAATTTTATTTAAATTATAGTAATGTTCCCGAAGGAACTATATGTTTTAAAAAAATCAAACCAATAAAATTAATACAGGAGTAAAAAATGAAAAAATATAAAGAATTTACAAGAAAAGAAATTATTTTTTATTGGCATCAATGTCAGGATGAACTTCAAAAATTAAATGTGAAATTTAATAAAAAATGTTGTGATGATTATAGGAGAGGGTATAAAGATGCACTTTATAATATGGAGAAACTAGCACAGGAGTAAAAAATGGATTGTAAAGAAATTATTATTAAGTATTTAAAAGACAATAAATTTGATGGATTATTATGTGCTGAGGTTCCATGTGGATGTTCTATTGACGATCTGGCACCTTGTGATGGGAATATGTTTGATTGTATACCGGCATATAAAAAAGAAGCTAATTGTATTGAATGTAATAATACATGCGATGGATATGATGACAATAGTATAACATCATGTTTTACTGAAAAAAACCAATAAATATATAGGAGTAGAAAATGGAAAAAGAAATATTTAAAAAAAAAGAATTAATGGTAGTAGAAAATATAAAAAAAATAGATGTTAAAAAAAAAGAAATAACTTTTAGTTTAAAATATGCAAGTTATTTAAAATGTGCTGAAGATACGGGAGAAAAATTATTGAAAAATTTAATTGCTCAACAAATGGATTATTTTAGCGATCTACCAATTAGAGGCTTAGCATTAACATGGATGCAAAGAAAACTAGTACAGGAGTAAAAGAATAACTTGACATATAACAAAATACAGTCTATAATTACTTATCTGTTTTACGGCACAGATAGTTTATTTTAAGGATAGTCAAAAATGAAAAATCATATTATTAAAAATAGTACAACCATGATATAAGCAAAGCAAGTTAGTCCTCCCAGACTATCCGCTTGTTTTGCTCAGCCGTATCGTGGTTGTATTAATTTTAACAGGAGTAAAGAATGATATTTATTAGTTTAAAAAATTATAAAAATATAGGTGGTAAGTTTTTTAGTTATAAAAGAATAATGTTAAATGGTTACCTTTGGACACCGTTTGTTATTATTAAAAAAAGATATAAAACTTGGTTAGGATATTGGAATAAAAAATGAATAAAATATTAAATTCAAAAAGAGTAAATCAAATATTTATGGATAGTTTGTATGAATCAGAAAAAAATGATTTTATAAAAGCTGAGGGTGTAAGTTGCACAGTGGGTTTTGATAGACAAAAAATAGAAAAATATAGAAAAGAAATTGAATTAATATTAAATGAATTACCAGATAAATTCAAAAAATCAAAAGGGGGAGGTTGGTCGTTTGTAAATGCTTGTAATGATAAAAACGGAATTCAATGGACTGGTTTGCATCAAAGAATGGAACAATTATTTCAATTAGGAATAGCGATTAATAAAGTTACATGTCCAATACCTAGAAAATTATGTACACATTTACCTGGCGGAATGCCATATTTTACAATTGACGATAGCACAGGAGTAAAAGAATGAAACTTTTAACCATAGATATTGAAATTACGTTAGCTGAATTTTTCAACAGCAGACAAAATATAATCGTACCGAATGTGTTTTGGGGATTAAGTTTTACGTATGAAATAGATTTATTGATATTGTCTACCTCAAATTATGCCACTGAAGTTGAAATTAAAATAAGTAAAGGTGATATTAAAAGAGATTTGAGTAAAAGTACATGTGCTCATAAAAGCAATAAAATAAAAAAGTTTTACTTTGCTGTTCCCGATTATTTAGTTGATTGTGAATACATACCCGAAGACGTAGGACTTATATCTGTAAAAAAAATACTTACAAGGTCTCAAGATTACATAAAATGTGAAATAATTAGACCTGCACGAATTAATGGAAACGCTAGAAAATTTAGTGATTACGAACGCAATAAGTTATTACAGCTCGGGTATTCGAGATTATGGACATTAAAAAAGGCATTATATAAAAAAGGACAAAATAAATGAAATGGTTTCAACATGATACGGATGCATCACACGATGCAAAGTTAAAGAAATTAATATTAAGGCATGGTGCTATTGGTTACGCTGTATATTTTCATTGCTTAGAGTTGGTTGCTGGTGATATTTCACAAACAAATATTAATTTTGAGCTAGAACATGATGCTGAAATAATAGCGGATGATTTAAAAATCACTGGTGATAATAATGAATCAGGAATTGAAAAAGTTAACAGAATAATGAAAACTATAATAGGTTTAGGATTGTTTACTGAAAAAGATAGTAAAATATTTTGCTATAAATTAGCTTTGCGATTAGATAATACAGTAAGTAGATCGCCTATTATAAATACAATAAAAGAAAAACTACGTATTAACTACGTAGGGCCTACGAAGAAACTTGGAGCAGATAAGATTATATTAGATAAGAATAAATCAGATAAGAAAAGAATAGATAAGAAAGCAAAAGAAAAAGTAATAAAGAATTCATATTTAGATTTAGATAATGTAAAACTTAAAGAAAAAGAATATAATACACTTATTACTAAATATGGTTTAAAACAAACAACTACATTACTTGAAAAACTATCTAATTATAAACTGGCACACGGTAAAAAATATGATTCTGATTATGGTGCTATAAATAGCTGGGTTGTTGAATCAACTGGTGTAATAGAATTAAATAAAGTTGCGAAAAAACCATCTACCGATAAAAAATTAGATTGTTGGCACTGCAAAAAACAAACAGATCACTATCTAAACGGTAAAAAATATTATTGTAAAACATGTTTTCAGGAGGCTAAATGAAAATATTAACAAAAAAACAACTAAGTGAAGTTGATAAATTAGCTAAATATTTAATGAAAAATGATTTAATATTAGGAACTGATAAAAAATTTCCTACTGGAAGTGGGACTTGCGAAATGGCTATTAGGGTAATTGAAAAATTAAAGGATAAAAATGAAAAAGTGTGAAATATGTCAAACAGATAGAGAATATAGACAACACATATTTAAAGAATCAAATCCATTAACAGTAATGAATGATTCGCTTATACTTAAATCCGATGTTTATATGTGTGATTGCCCACAAATAATTCCTGATGAGCTTCATTTCATACAAGAGACTAAAATTCAATTGAGTAATGATAATGTGCTCCAAATGGTAAGCCTTAAAAAACAGAAAAAAGAATGGATTGATTCTCACATAAAAGATATGGTACTTAAAGATGATAAGTATGATAATTGGAAAATAAGTTGGAAAAATGCTATAAAGGAAAAAATAGAAAGGGGATTGAAATTAATTGATAATCCTTGTTATGATGAAGTAGTTGCAACGATACATAAGCATTTATGGTCTCTTTTATATCAATTAGAAAAGGAAACAAAATGAAAAAGAAAAGAAAATGTACTAATTGTATACATATTGAAGTGTGTGAATTTTTTCATGATCCTATTTATACTCTTAAATTTGTATATATGATAAAAGTTATAGATGAAACTTTGGCATTAGAAATAAAAATGGCTGCAATATGTAGGCATTGGAAGTAAAAATGAAAAAAGAAGAAATAGTAACAAAGTCTATTGAAAAAGCCCAAAAAAATGGTTATGATGGATGGGATAAAAATTATTTTAGAGAAGGTCATATTTTAGATAACTTTCATTATGCATTAATATTTGATCATGATTTTTTAAAAGCATTTTTTGGAATTAATACTTGTTGCAAAAGTTGTGGTAAGATTATAGAAAATATAGATTATTGTTGTGGCTACATGATACCTACATTCAAATGGCTATATTATGGTGAACAATTATTTTTATCAAAAAATCGACTTCAATATTTGGAGAAATTTTTATGACAATACAAGAACTTGACAAAGAAATAAAAGGAAATATAGAAGAAGCTGAACTAAATGAAAGACTTGGAAAATTACAACAAGCTCAAATTGTAGATACACAAACAAAAGTAAAATTATATTATATGAATGCATTAAAATATTATAAACAAAAATGTAAATTATTAGAAGAAAAAATAATTGAATTGGAAAATGGCAATGAAAAAAAAGATTAATTAAGGAACGAAACAATGGGACTGAATAAACAAAAGGGCAATATGTATGGATTTATAACACATACCTGGAATACGATAAAAGGAAAATGTCTTTATGATTGCAAATATTGTTACATGAAAAGATTTAAGCAAAATGAAATGAGATTTGACAATAAAGAATTAAGTACTGATTTGGGTTCTAATAATTTTATATTTGTAGGGAGCAGTTGCGATATGTTTAATTCTGAAGTTAGAAATACATTTATTTTGTCAACCATTGAGCATTGTAAGAAATTTAATAATAAATATTTGTTTCAAAGTAAGAATCCAAATAGATTTTTATATTATAAATTTCCTAAAAACACTATTTTTTGTACTACAATTGAAACTAATAGAGAATATAATATATCAAACGCACCTAGTATTTTGAAAAGAATAGAGGCAATGAATAGAATATTAGGTAAAAATAAAAAAATGATAACCATTGAGCCTATTATGGATTTTGATTTAATAGTATTTATGGACTGCATAAAAATAATAAATCCTTTTCAAGTCAATATAGGTGCGGATAGTCAAGGACATAATTTAAAAGAACCGTCAAAAGAAAAAATATATGAATTAATAAATGAATTGAAAAATAATAATATAAAAGTTTTTGTAAAAGATAATTTAAAAAGATTAGTAAAGGAACGAAATGATAGAAAAAATAATTAATGATGATTGTTTAACTTATATGAAAACAATGCCAGATAATTATATTGACATGGTATTGACCTCACCTCCATATGATAACTTAAGAACTTATAATAGTTCTTTAGAATGGAGTTTTGATATATTTAAAAACATAGCAAATGAATTATATCGTATAATTAAAAAAGGCGCCGTGATTGTTTGGGTTGTAAATGATGCTACAATAAACGGAAGTGAAACCGGGACATCATTTAAACAGGCATTGTATTTTAAAGAAATTGGATTTAATTTATATGATACTATGATATATGAAAAAAATAGTTTTTCCCATCCGGATAAATATAGGTACTATCAAGTGTTTGAATATATGTTTATTTTTTCAAAGGGGAAACCGAAAGTTATTAATTTAATTAAGGATAAAATAAACAAATATCCGGGAAGTTGGGGTAATAAAAAAATAAGAGAAAAAAATGGGGAATTGAAAAATTATAAAAAGAAAATAATTTGTGGCAAGTTTGGAGTAAGGCATAATGTTTGGAAATATAATACAGGAGGGATGGGAATGTCTAGTAGTGATAATATAGCAAATAAACATCCTGCTATATTTCCTGAGAAACTTGCAAAAGATCATATACTTTCATGGAGTAATGAGAAAGATTTAATATTAGATCCTTTTGCTGGAAGTGGCACTGTTGGAAAAATGGCAATAAAAACCGGTCGGCAATTCATAATGATAGAAAAAGAGAAAAAATATATAAATATTATAAAAAAAAGAATACAAAAAGCATATGATGATACTTCATTATTGAGATTAGGGAATTAATAATAAATTATATTTATGGGATATGAAATAATGGATAAATTAAATTTCTCATTTAATTGGAACAATAAACTCGATTGCAAAGCATTTACATCATTAAGGCTTTCAGATAGATTTAATATAGGTGATTGTATAGAAATAACTTTAAAACACGAACATCTTTATTTTGCTAATATAATCGGTAAAAGAAGTTTTCTATTAGAACATGTAACAGATTATATAGCCTATATAGATACCGGATATGATGCGGAAAAGTGTAAAAATATACTTAAGCGAATGTATAAAAAGAAGAAGATAGACTGGTTCACACAAACGATTTATTTTTATTTGATTAAAAGACAAAAGGATAAATAATGCAACCTAGAAAACCAACTAAAAAAATGACAGATACCCTCAAATGGGTGGTAACTTACTTGCTTAGAAATAAATACCTCCCTACCTATCAAGAGGTTGCCGAACATTTTAAAATTGGAAAAACGACTGCATATATGAGATTAAAACGCTATAGAGATATAATGAGGAAACAATAATGAAAATAAGATTTAATTTTATTAATATTTATGGAGGATTTTATTTTACTCCCTATATAGAATGGAATCATTGTGTTAAAATTTTATGTTTTGGGTGGTTTAATTTATGTTTTCATATAAGTTTTGAAAAGGATAAAAAAGATAAAATATATTTAAAAAGTTTATAATAGTAAAAAAGCAAAAGAATATTATAGAAAAGCAAAATTATTTGAAGAAAAAGATTTTATTAAGGATAAATGATGAAAAAAAATAAATATCCAATAACGTATTATATTGAATGTGATTGCCATACTGAATTATTGCAATTAGAATATGATAAGGATACAAATGGAGAATTATATATTAGTTATTATTCGATGGGGAAAAAGGGATTTAAATTATCATTAAGAGATAAATTAAGACATATATGGAAAATTATTAAAGACAGCACTCCCTATTCAGATCAAATATGTTTGAATCCTGATGAAATATGTAAACTGTATGGGTTTTTAAAAAAAGTGAAAAATGATTTAAGGAATAAAAAATGATATGTGAAAGTAAAGAAAAATATTTTATTAAAACATCACCATATTTTTATGTTATATGTAAAAAATGTGGGTCAGATGAAATGTATTTTAAAGGGAGTGGGGAATTTGTTAAAGGTGGTGGAATTGAATTAGATTTGGTGTGTAATAATTGTAATCAATCAAATGAAATAGATGAATTTTGGATTAAGGATAAAAAATGAAATGGATAAAAAATATGTGTAAACATTGTTTTTTTATTGAAAAATTAGATAATATTTATAAATTTGATGAAAAAGGATATAAAGAAAAAAATATTAAATCAAAACAAACAAATGAATTATGGTATTATTTAATGACTGAAATATTTGTTTATTTACATAAAGGAAAAGATTATTGTAAATTTAGTAAATTGAAATATAAAAAAAAGGTACATCCATTACAATCTGCTAAAAATTATTTTTGTCATATAAAAGATTTTGAAATGGCTGCTAAAATGAGAGATTATATTGAAAAGGATAAAACATGTGTGAAAGATGCAAAATAGAAGTAGATCAAAGAATTGGTGTATTTTATAAAGGTAATTTAATAATGGTTTGCAGTCAATGTTTAGAAGAAATTAGAAATGAGAATATTAAAGATTTTGAGGAGATATAAAAAATGATTAGATTAGTATATAAAGGTGAATTAGTAAGTTGTAATAAACGGTTAGCAAAAGGAAAAAATGGGTATTATAATCAAAAAGTATATAAAGCTGCTTTAGATTCTATGATATATCAGTTCAAAGGAAAATGCAAAACGATAGAAGATGCAAGAAAAAACTATTTTAAATTATTTTATTTTATACATCCTAAAAAAGATGTTCATAATTGTCAAAAGATAACCTTTGATAGTTTGCAGGGAGCCGGTATAGTTAAGGATGATAAACATATAGAGTTTTTTTCTGTTGGTACTGCTCGAATAAAACAAAAAGAAGAAGAAAGTTTAGTTATTACTATTTCGTAGGAGTTGAAATGAATTGTTTATTCTGTTATAAAAAAGGTACACAAAGACATGAGATTTGGTATGGAAATGATAGACAAACATCTATTAAATATAAACTTCAAGTACTTTTATGCATAGACCATCATATTCCATATATACATAAAGACGGTAGAAAATACGGCAAAGGATATCCCAAAATATATAGAAAAGAAATATTTATCGAATTAGATATGTTTTCTGATTTTTTAATAGTAGAAAGAATAATGAATAGAAATTGTAAGGAATGGAATGAAAAAGATATTAAATATATGAAATTTATAGGCAATAGAATACAAGATAGACTTAAAAAAAAAGAAATAAAAAAAGAAAGAATAAAGGACTTTGAATATGGATTATAAAAGTATAAGAGAAATAAGATTAATAATTGAAAATATATTTGAAAAGATAGGTGATCTTTATTTGACTCCAGATCAAAGAAATATGTTATTTAAAACTATTGTTAAATTAGAAAAAAAAATAAAGGATAAATAATGGATTATAAAACAGCTTTTGAACAATTAAGAGATTTACAATGTGGTGCTTAAATGGTGACTTTGCTAATAGAGCCTATTTATCAGACGTAAAAGTATTAGATGTATTTAAAGAGAGAGCCAAAAAAGAGATAGATAATATTAAGAAATTGAAGGGGAAATGATATGTATTATGCAATATTAAGAACACGAGAAAATGAAGTAAGTGAATTTATAGTCGATGAAAATGATATGCCTATGAAATGGGAAAATGAAGATGAAGCTATAGCACTTATGTCAAAACATGTATATTGGAATTATATAGATATAATTGAAATTGATTAAAGGATAAATAATGAAAACTATTGCCAAAGTAGTAGAGGAATATCATAAATTATGTAAAAATTGTAAATTTGAAAGTAAATCAAATATATTGCAGCGATGCGAAATAGAAATGTTATTATATGAGATATGTCCTACTTATAAATGCAAATGGTATAAATTTTGGATTAAGGATAAATAATGATAAAAAAGGTTGGAAATAAATTAATTGACAATACTATATGGTTTGATGAAATTGATAAAACAACGAAAGATGCTGTTAATATATTGATAGATGAGAACAATGAATTAAAAAGTGAAATTGAATTATTAAAAGAGCAAATGAAAGCATATACAGATGAAATTAATTTGTTGCTTAATAAAGTTAAAAAATATGAAAAGGATTTAGAAAAAGATTTAAAAAAGTTTAAATCTATATTGAAATATTCTAAAAATAGTGAGTATGGTGATTGGTTACATATAAGAAGAATATGTGAAGGTAGAAAGTATGAATTGGAATGTAAGATTTTAAAAGATATTGAAAAATAAAGGAAAATAGTTTATAATATGATTATATTTGTGATTGTATTAGCAATAGCATTAATCATACTTTGGTGCTCAATAAAAAAGGATAGTCAGAAACCGTGGTTTTAATATGAAAAATGTTTATAAATCTACTAATGAAGAAATGATAAAAGCAGTTAATAATCTAATGAATAAAATAAAAAGAGACTTAGAAAAGAATGAAATACAAGAGCAAGAAAGTTTAAAGGCTTATAATGGCAATATACCGGGCATTATACATGAAGATATTAAAGATTATTATTATTTGGTGAGTTAAATGACATTAAAAGAATTAATAAAGCATTATGAAAAGAAAGCAAAGAAAATGAAAAATGATGCTGACACTATTTTTGATCCTATGGATAGCTCAGAAGCTTTGTATGATTATAGTGTATTAAAAAATATAATTTATGATTTAAAAAATGTTAAAAAAATTAAATGAATTTAGAAATATCTAAAAATGAAGTGGAGAAAAAATTGATAACAATAATAAGTAGTTATTATAATCGTTTTGAAAATTTAAAAAGATATTGTGAAAATTTAAAAAAAAATAATTTAAGTAATATTGAAATAATAATTTGTGGAATATTTAATAATATAGAAATTCAATATTTAAAACAATTTAATTTTATTCAAATTTATCATTATAGTAGAAAAACATTTTCAACAGGTTTTTTTCAGAATCAAGCAATTGAAAAGTCAAGCAATAAATGGATATTAAAGCAGGATATAGATTGTATTCCTGAAAAAGGTTTATATCAAGATGTTATTAATTTTATAAAAAATGCAGATTGGAAAGATTATAAAATATATGGTGTTAAATATCTTGAAAAAGACAGAAGATCAGCAAGTCGTTTTTGGTGCGGTAATGAGGTATTATTTTCAAAAAAAGCATGGCAAAAAATAGGCAAAATTCTAGAATGGGAATATGGTTGGGAAGATTATGCGTTTGAGTATAAACTTGAAAAGCTAAAGAATCCATCTTTTTATATTCAAGGAATTGATATACATAATATAACAAATAAAATTAGGGATGAATTAGTAAGAAAGAAAAATAATGAGAATAAATACTGGTTTTTACATTTTTATCATAATAAACCAAAATTTGAAAGTGAGAAAATAAATAGAGAAAAATTATTTAATTTAATAAATCAAAAAGATGTACCTATTGATATTATTATACCAACTATTAAATCTTATAATGAAATTAAAGATCAAATACAAGAGATAGAAAAACATACAAAAGAAAATCATAATATTATTGCTACTTGTCAAAAAGTAAGTGCTTCAAAAAATAGAAATATAGGATTAAAAAAAGCTAAAAGTGATATTGTAATTATGCTTGATGACGATATAATTGGTTTTTTTAATAAATGGATTAATAGACTTTTGTATGCTTTTCAAGATAATGATGTATATATTGCAAGTGCAAGATTAATGAAGCCAAATGGTAATTATGCAATAATGAATGGGAATACACTAGAAAATAGACAGGGTATTTTTGGCATATCAGGTGGGAAAGATGGATGCTTGCCTTCTGCTGCAATAGCTTTTAGAAAAACTAATATAAGATTTGATGAAAATTATATAGGAAGTGGTTTTGAAGATACTGATTTCATGTATCAATATAGACAAAAGTTTAATCCCTGTAAGTTTGTAATTTGTAATAGATGTCAATTAATTCATAAACATGAAAAGAAAAATCAAGGTGGTGATTATTTTATACACAATAGGGATTATTTTTGTAATAAATGGAATTCTGATATACACAGGAATCAAACTTATGTCTAAACCTTATTTGTGGACTTATTGGGAAGGTGAAAAGCCTTGCTATATAGAGCAATGCTTGAAAAGTTTTTATATACATAATTCTGCATATTTTACTATTAAGATTTTAACAAAAGAAGAAATTAAAAATTCATTATGCTATGATTTAGATATAAACAGATTGCCAATTTCACAAAAGGTTGATTGTTTGCGGATTGCTTTATTATATCAATACGGCGGCATATGGATTGATGCAGATACTTTAATAATTAAACCCCTAGAAGGTATATATGGATTATTAGAAGATAATGATTTTTTGGGAATACAATGGGATACCGGGAAAATATCAAATGGGTATTTTGCTATGAAAAAGCATTCACAAATGGGAAAAGAATTATTGAAAATAACTATTAATAAAATAAAAAATGTAGTTGGAAATAATTTAAGATTAATTAAGGATTATCCTTGGGTATATTTTGGTGAGGAAACATTTAAAGATGTATTACCAAAATATCAAACAAAGTTTTTAAGTAGAAAAGTGTTTGTACCGGTTAATTTTCCATTTCTGAAATCATGTAATATATTTTTTCAGCCTGGCAATATTAAGAATTATATTGAAAAAAATACAAAAGCAATTGCATTAAATTATAGTTGTTTTAAGAAATCTTATCCAGATGATTATAATAAAACAAAAAAATATTATTTGAATAGCAATACATTACTAAGCAGTATAGTAAAATTGGGAGAAGAGATTGAACGAACATCTAAAAAAATATAAAAATATGCATTCCGGGAAAAGATGTTTTGTTATCGGATCAGCTCCCACAATATTGAATTATAATTTATTATTATTACAGAATGATTTTTTGATAGGGACGAATCAAATATATAAGTTTTATAAAAATGGATTACCTAAAATTGATTACTATTTTGCAGGTGATTTTACTTTAATTGAAAAATTGTATTGGGATAAATTTAACGGTTATGAGCCTGACAATGTAGGAAAACGATTTTATCGCAGGGGTAAATATTATATTCATATTGATTCATTGGAGAATTCTATTCCTTATTGGATTGAAAAAGAAGATATGATAAAAGGTGGATTTGATGGCGATATAACAAAAGGGTTGTATCATGGTTATACTATAGGGCATGAAGCCTTAGCATTTGCTATATTTTTTGGTTTTAATCCGATATATATAATAGGTATTGATTTTAAGTATAAAAATAAAAATGATATGTGTTTTTCTTATGATCTTGCCAATAATTGCATGAAACAAATAAATATTTATTGTATAAAAAAAAGAATTAAAATATATAATGCTTCGGAATATGGCATCTTAGATATATTTCCAAGAATTAACTACAAGGAATTATTTTGAAAGATTTGTATGAAGTACTTTATAAATATACAGATTATGGGGATATGAAGATAGGACGATGTCCTTCTTATAGAATACTAAGTCATTATATTGAATGGATTAAACAACCTATTTGTGATCTTGGATGTGGACGTGGAAACTTAGTAAAGTTATTGAGGGATTTGAATTGTAAAATTGATGGATTTGACATGATAAGATTTGAGGATTTTGTAATTGAAAGGGATGTAACAAAACCTATTGATTTGACAAAATATAAAACAGCATTATGTGTTGATGTATTTGAACACATTAATGATGATAATTTGAAAGGACTTATTGAAAATCTTAAACAGGTTGAAAGACAAATAATAACTGTAAGCATAGATAAATCGAATGATTGGATTAAGGGAATAGATTTGCATATTAATATTAAAGGTTTTCCGGTATGGGATTATATTATTAAAGAAAACTTTGATATTGTAGAAATGCATAATATAAATGATGTTCAGCGTATTTATTTATGCGAAAGGAAAGGACTAAATGATAAAAAAATTAAAAAATCTTGAATTGAATTTTAGCAATATATGTACCGGACGTTGTTTTATATGTTCAAAGTCTCATGGTTCCGGGTGTAGCGAAATGCTTATGCCGGTTAGTATATTTAATATAATTGAAAATCAAATAAAAGACATTGAAATTGAAAGGATTGATACTAGTGGCTGCGGAGATTGTTTTTTAAATTCTAATTATATTAATTATTTAAAGCGATTAAATAAAATAAAACCACATAGTCAAATAATGTGTTATAGTAATTTTGCATTATTTGATAAGTATTATGCAAACGAGATTATAGAAAAAAATTTATTTAATAGAATCCATGTACGAATAGATAGTTTGAATAAAAATATATTTGAAAAAAGCAGTAATTTAAATCAAGAGAGAGTATTTAATAATTTAAAATATTTTTTACAGAATAATAAAAATATAACAGTTAGAATACTTTACGCTAATATGAGAGATTATTACAATCAGTGCGTTAAAGTGTTAAGGCAAGAACCTTATTATTTACCGTTTACAAAAAGCGAAATAAACTTTATAGATAATGAAATGAAGGAAATAAAAGAGTATTTTAAGCCGTATGATCGGGTAGGGAAATTAGAAGTTATTAAATTAGGATTTAGTTTATGGGGTGAAAGGATACATTGTAAATCTAGACCTGATTTAAGATGTAAACGAATTAATCAATTAAAGGAAATTATATGGATTCATCCTAATGGGAATACAAGTTGTTGTCCATATGATGATACACAAGATGTATTTGATTGTGGAAGTATATTAAAAGAAAATATATGGGATATATTTACAGGTGAAAAACGCAAAAAATGGTTAAGAAAAATTGAGAGCGGAGAGATTTCAGGAAAAAAACCATGCTATAATCCAGAAACTTGTATTTTCAGGAATGAAAAATAAAATGAATTATAACGAAATATTGTTAAAATATAGTTTTGGAAATATGAGATTGGCAGATTGGGAAATATTAGATAGATATTGTACTAAAAAGGATTTAGTTGTTGAGCTGGGAACATATATTGGATTAACTACGATATTTTTAGCACAAATAGCAAAGGAAGTAATAACAGTCGATACTTATAAATTTGCAGGTCAAATTACTAATCATTGCACATGGAATAAGAATTTTAAATATGAATATATTAGGGATTATTTATATCAATTTCCAAATATAACAGTTATTAAACATGATTCAAATGAATATTTTCATAAAGTAGAGGATAACATAATTGATATATTATTTATTGATGCAAACCATAGCTATGGAAGAGTAAAAAAAGATTTTGAAATGGGATTTGATAAAGTTAAAAATGGTGGATATTTTATATTCCATGATTATACAGATAAGTATGATGCAGTAAAAGGGGTATATGATTTTATAAATAATGAGATAAAAAAGAATAAGAATTTAATTGAATGTGATAATACCACTAAAGAAGAAAACAGAATGGCAGTATTTCAAAAAAAGGAAATTAAATGAAATTAGAATGTACTAAAAGATTTGTTATAGAACCTCTTTTAAATTGTAATATTACTTGTAAATTTTGCTATCACCTTCATAAAAAATATGAATGGGATAAATATACTAAAACATTTGAAGAGGTTAAAAAAGAAATTAACGCAGGAAAAACAAGAGGTAACGAATGGATGGATATAACCGGAGGTGAGCCTACAATTTATCCCGATATATTTAAAGTAATTCAATACGCACACAGTATAGGATTAAAGGTATGTATAATAACAAATGGTATTGTGAGTGAGAAACGAACACAAAAATTGCTTGATGTCGGTATAGATGAATTTTTAGTATCTCGACATGGTTCAAGAGACACACATAACTTGATAACTAATACAAAAGACGGATTTAATAAACAATTAAGGTTTTTAAAGCAAATAAAAGATAAAGTATCTATAAGATTTAATTGTGTTATTACGAAACTTAGTCAAGAGGAGTTATATGCTGTAGCATTAGATATTTACACGTATAAACCTATAGTAGTTAATTATATTAATTTTAATCCTCATCAGGAATGGCGGAATGTAGATTTTTCTAAAAGTGAAATTATAGCAGATTTACGTATAGTTGAGAATTTTATTAATAAGGCGATAAAGTTTTTAATAGCTAAGGGGATAGGTGTCAATATTAGATATTATCCGATGTGTAGAATTGCACAGAAATATCGTAAATATGTATGTAATGATTTACAGGTAATGTTCGATCCTTATGAATGGGATTATGGCGAATATCCGAAAACTATAGAAAAATTTTATCAGCATGGAAGGGCTATAAGCAATGTAGAGGAGAAAGGACAGCCATGTTGTAATTGCGATCTTCAATGGACTTGCGGAGGGATTAACAAACACTGGCATAAAGTAGGGAATGAATTATTTGGAGAGATATGCGAACCTCAAAGCGTACCTGAAATAAGGAATTTGTCTGATATAGATAAAATGAGGTATTATAGGAGAAATAATGGAACAACAAACAAGAGTTGACACGTATATGATCATTTATCAATGCGATAAATGCAAAGAAGGTAGTATGATATTTCAAGGTAAAGCAAAAAAAGGAATAGATAATAAAAGTATGTTGTTTATGCATAGATGCTCAAAATGTAGTGCGGTAGCAGAGATAAAAAATAAACAATATCCTCAAATGAAATATGAAAAATCAGGTGATTTATGAAAAAAAATTTAATAACATCTCTTATATCTATTAACGCAATTATATTACTAATATGTTTGATTGTATTGATAAATAAATACTATAGACAAAAAATAATATCAGAGAAAATGTTTAAGGATTTGACTAAATATGCGGATTTATGGTATAAGGAAAATTGGAATAAATGCCCAAATCGACATATAAAAATAGAGTCAGAAATAATGCATTTCACAGATAATAAAGAATTTCATTTTTTTAAAGCTAAGATTGATTATATATATAATAATAAAGTAATGCATACACAGCATAAAGATAAAATTAAATTTATTACTATAGATGGTGATCATTTACGTTTAATATTTGTTGACAACGAAATTGAATTAATACAAATAAAAGTAAAATAATGAAAACATTATTAATGATATTTTATATATTAATATATTATTTTATAATTGGCTTGATTGTATATCTGGTACATAGACATATAAAAAATAAATCGTTAAAGGGAAATGAATGAGTTTAACAGATAAACAAAAGGTATTTTGTAAAGAATATATAATAGATTTTAACGCTACACAGGCAGCAATTAGAGCAGGATATAGTGAAGATTCGGCTCGACAAATAGCAAGCGACAACATGACAAAACATGACATTTTAAATTTTATTCAAGAACTCATAAAACCTAGATTAGACAAACTAAATATAACCGTAGATAGTGTATTAAAAGATATTGTTGAAATAAAAGAACGATGTATGCAAAAAATTCCTGTTAAGGAATATGATAAAACAGAAAAAGAATGGGTAGAGACAGGAGAATGGGAGTTTGATTCTAATGCAGCATTAAAAGCAACAGAGCAGTTGGGAAAATATTTAAAAATGTTTACTGATAAAACAGAATTAACAGGACGAAATGGAGAAGCCATTGAACAAACTATTATTTTTGATTTTAATATTAAAAAGGAGATAAAAAAATGAATATAGAAAAAATTATTAATAAAGTAAGCAAAATGAATGAAAAAGAACTTAGCAAAGTTGAAAAATTATGTAAGCGTATGATTAAAAAAAATGAAAAAGAAGAACAGGATGCTAAAAAAAAATAACATATGGAAAGTATAGTAAATCCCTCAAAATTTTGGCAACAATGTCAAAATAGCGAGTTAATGCGAAGACAATTAAAATGCTTAGTTAATAAGCTTGTGTTTTCAAAAAATTTGGAGGAAAGAGCTTTTTTGGAAAAACGCATTATTCAATATGATGGATATTTAAACAAAATAATTAATGGAAAAAATTAGATATTCGATTATACCTAAATTAAAAGCATTATACGAAACAAATAAACGATATATCCCTATACATGGAGGACGTGATTCTGGCAAGTCATGGGGAGCAGCTATTAAAACAATATATAAAGCGACAGAAGGAAAGCGTTGTGTCTGTTGCCGTGAAGTAGCTTCGTCAATAGATGAATCCATGCATACACTGTTATTAAATACTATTGAGAGATATAAAATATCTGGCTTCAGAATTACTGATAAGGATTTTCGACATACCTCAGGAGGTTATATATTTTTTAAAGGTTTAAAGGGAGGGAGTAAGGTTGATACAAGAACACGTATAAAATCGTTAGAAGATGTGGACTGGGCTTGGGTAGAAGAAGCCGAGAGTATGGACATGGAAACAGTTCAATTATTTATCCCGACTATCAGAAAGCCCAATAGTCAACAATGTTATACTTTTAATAGGTACTTGCCAAACGATCCCATATATGATGAATTATGCAGAAATATAAACAGAGATACTACCGAAGAGATAATTATAAATTATTACGATAATCCATTTTGCCCGGAAGAAGAATATGAAAGGGCAGAAAAAATGAAAAAAGAAGATTATACTATGTGGATTCATATATACGGCGGTGAACCTATTAATCAAGATGCCCAGGCTATAATAAGCCGTGCTAAAGTACAAGCAGCTATTAACAGGAATATTGAGGTAGGAACTACACCGTTAATTGTAGGTGTAGACGTAGCCCGGTATGGTGACGATAAAACAGTATTTTATGGACGTAGATTAAATAAGATGGTTAATCGAGCTGAATATAAAAAACAAAGCCTTACAAGAACGTGTGATATGTTAGAGCAATTTGTTAATTTCGATAGTGGCAATTGTATGTTGAATATTGACGACACCGGACTTGGTGGTGGTGTAACGGATACCATGTTAGACAGAGGGTATAATGTCAATGGTTATAACTTTGCAAGCCATGCAAGGAATCAAGCGAAATATGGAAATATAGTATCTGAGATGTGGTTTGATTTTGCAGATAAAATAGATGAAATAAAATTATTAGACCATAGAGAATTAAAAGAAGAACTTACAACAAGGCTTTGGAAAATGGATAGACAGAATAGGAGGTGTGTTGAAAGTAAGGATGATTTTAAAAAAAGATTAGGACATAGTCCGGACGATAGTGATGCCTGCATACTTTGTTTTTATGAAGGTGGAAGTACACTTGAAAGCTTAGGAGATATTACATGAAAAGGTTAATAAGGAGTTTAATATGAAAATAAATCAATTTATTGAAATTTTAAAAGAAAAGAAAGATGACCCATCAAATGATTACTTTATTCATTTAGCTTATCGTAATGATATGGTAAAAATGGAAATAGGGAATTGTAAATTAAAACTTTATAATGACGGAACACATAAACATCTTGATTATTATCTGAGATATGAATCAGTTGATTATTTATTACAAGATTTTTTTAAAACCAAAAATGAATGTTTGAATTTTTTAATAAGAAAATTAAAAAAGAAAATGGATTAAATTGGGAGAAATATATGAAAAAATATAGAAAAAAACCAATAGTTATTGAGGCTATACAATTTATAGGTACGTCAGAAAGTTTTGATGAGATAAAAAAGTGGTCTAAAGGTAATTTGTATTATGATTATCAACATAATCCAGATAATGTTTATATAGAAACATTGGAAGGGCATCTTTATGTAACTATTAATGATTTTATTATTAAAGGAATTGCAGGAGAGTTTTATCCTTGTAAACCTGATATATTTGAAAAAACTTATGAGGAAGTATTATGAAAATAGCTATAATAGGCAATGGACAATTATCAAAAAATTATGGTAAAAGTATTGATAAAAATGATATAGTAATTCGTTTTAATAAAGCTAAAATTGAAGGGTATGAAAAACAAGTCGGTAGTAAGATTGATATATTATCAATAGTAGGTGAAACCGGTTTATCTTATAATGCAGCTGGTAGAAGTCTAAATAGAGATATGCTATATAATGTTCAAAGAATATTCATATCGGGGTTGAAAAGAAATAAAAATTATGAGAAATTACTTGATAAAATATCAGGTAGTGCAAAAGTATACAGATACATTAATTATGGTTGTTATATTGATATATGTAAAAAAATAGATAAAGGGTTTGAATTAATTAAATATCCGTCTACCGGGATAAATACATTGTGCTTTTGTTTATATAAGTATCATATTTTAGCAGATAATAAAAATAAATTAAATCTATATGGATTTGACTGTTTAAAAACAGGACATTATTTTGATAATGAGAAAAGAAATAATAATTGTCATGCCTTAGAGATAGAAAAAAAATTAATTGAGTATTTAAAACAATTTAAAAATATTAAATTTTATAATTAAAAAATAATGTTAGGATTTTTCGAAGCATATATTACTTATACTGAACGTAATGATGAAGATCATTATATAAATCCAACAAATACTAAAGAACATGAAAAGAATAATTGGATTCAACCAATAAAAAATTATATCGAAAAAGAGTATAAATTAAGA
>SDBT01001114.1_pt1 | contig 46182 bp, 50 predicted proteins | sample 2277101 | NCBI WGS metagenome assembly SDBT01 (sample SAMN10404973, study PRJNA504765) | marine sediment metagenome | isolation source: marine sediment core GS10_PC15, 103 cmbsf | place: Arctic Ocean: Southern Knipovich Ridge | collected 2010 | reverse complement strand
TGCTATCAGTAATTGCAAGAGCGGGCATTCCAAATTCCTTTGCTTTTCTTATCAATTCCCCGGGTCTCCATATATCGTCTCTAATTCGAGATAAACTTCCCCCTAATTCATAATCCGATTGAACATACAAGTGAACAAAATTTGTTTTTTTCATTTTTCTGTTCCTCCTCAGTTTCTTTTTTATGCTTCTTTTAAGTTTTTATAGCAAAGGTTCTTCTGAACGTAGTTTTCATCAAGAATAATCTTTTTGTCGCTATTAGAGTAAAAATCAAAAATCTGGCTTGTCTTTTCACTTCCATCTCTATCTCTATATTTGCTGAAATTATAACAAAATTAACCTAAATTAGGCAATAAAAAACGGCCGTTATCTTTCGGATATTGACGGCCGCATTTAGTTTCTCTCAATCTATTTTCTATTCTGAAGCCCGAACGGGAAAGTCGTGGACAAAAGTCTTAAGTCTCTTCTCAACAATGTGGGCTTTTTCCCTGTTTGAAAATGCGTCTTTTAAAAACTTATCAATCCCTTTGAAGAAGGCGTTCTTCAGGGCTAGAATGGAAACCAAAACTAAATCTTTTGAAATTGTTGGGTTATATATTACCTCAGGCACATTTTTGTCCACATAGCCGACCATACGACATTTACCAGCATAACTCATACGGGAGACTACACCGTATGCGTGAAGCATAGAGCATCGAGCTCCATATAAATCTGCACTTGTAAGCTGTTCTTTGCAAGGGAAACGAATGTATTGCTCTGCCCAAGAAATAAAATCTTTCCTTTGAACTTCAGTTTGTGTTTCTGGCAGGTCTAAAAAAGCCATCGCATCCATTCCAGCATAAATAAGTATTACTGCTGCCCTCAAACAATTATTTTTGAGGGCTATTTCTATATCTCTCTTAATACCTTTTTCAATAGCGTTTATAATAGGTTCCTTATTAAGATTAACCATTTTATGTCCCTTGATTTCCAAAAAATGTTAGTCTTTCCTTGGTAGGCAGAGTCAGTTCTTTTTAGTTTTGGTCCAGAGTCTTTTTAGGTGTTTTTTCACACTCTTTATTTTATAACGGCGTCCTAAAGTATCTTCGAACCAGAGGTCGATGGCTTTTTTACCGTCGAGAGGGTCCACCGTGTAACAATCACCAGCATTAATGAATATCTCAAATTTATCGTTTTCACCAAGGCGAACCGCCTTCTTTTCTAAAGATATCCACGCCGACTCACTGCTTAGATACTTTGCCCCTATCCCTGTGAGAATAACTGGTCGCCGCCCATAATTCATGACCTTGACTTCCAAATACGGAACACCATCCTCTGGTGACTCTGGTTCATAGAATGTGCTGGTTGCTTTTAGCTTCGCGCGGTCACGGTTTCCGACGTGAATAGCCCATACGAAACTAATTAAGGAAATCAGAACCGCACCAGCAGATAAATAGAATGATGCTTCCATAATACTCCTCCTCAATAAAGGTTCTACGCGCCGTTTTTTCTATTTGGCTGTTTCTTCGAACGCCGCTTCACCAAAAAGCAACACATCTTGGTGCAATGCAAGAAAGCCTTCCGAGGTCTTCAGAATATCGACTATCCTGAGATGAGCATATCTACTTAAACAAAGGTCCAAGTCGAGGGTGGTGGGGGTCTGATTCTGGCCTTCTATTTTAGTATAAAGGGAGCCACCGACCCTGTCCACCTGTCGTAACGAAGAAGATGTCCTCCGTGGGAAAATACCTCATATCTAAAGATTATTGCCATCACTAAAGCGACAGCGCAGATAAGGACAACACAAATGATTATGGTTCTTTTTTTCATTTATTACCCCAACTTTGATAATGTCCAACAAACAATAACCGTCCACCCCAAAACCGACCCTCTGAAGGGATTCGACAGAGAAAAAAGCGGGGCAACCTCACGCAATTTGGAGAACCCCGCTATTGTCTCGCACGTTCCCATAAATGAAATACCTTAAAGAGACGATGATAGGATTCTGATATATAATGCTTATCATATCTTGGTTGAGTAGATTCTATGAATCGCTGCACTTTCGGGTCGACAGCCAATATATTAGCAAAATCCACCGAAACCTGAGTATAAACCGCCTTTCCAGGTCGGCGAGTAGCCGCTGAGTAGTCTATATCAAAAACAACACCGTCAATTCCAGAATCATACAGCTTTCTATAAACTAATTTCATCGCAGGAGGTATCATCCCTTTGTCGATTATAGACTTTAAATAGTCCGTTAGCCCTTCTTCTGTTTCACTGGATGGGATTTTTTCCAAGTTATAGAAATTTGGGTCTTCTACGAGTCCTGTTGCTCCCACAATCATAACACCATGGACTCTATTCTCTTTAAATTTATCCTTAGCATCATCAAAGGCTCGTGCGAGACCATTAAATGAATAGGGATGCTTGCACTCAATCCCTAGGAGCTCGTCGGCCACATGCACAACGAAGTCAACTTTCTTTCCTGATTCACGTCGGGAATATTCATAGGATATAGATGAATCCAGATTGTTTTTCGGATGACACAAAACCGCCAATGTCTTTAACTCAACAAGGTGCTCTTTCGCTTCAGATTTCTCAAGCGAACTTGACCGTATTACTGGGTCCTTACAAATCTTACCCATGATGGAGGGACAGGAGGGATGATTACTGGCCATTTCTAAAGCTCCTCCTACAACCATAACGGTGTGGGCGTCTTCACGATATAAACCCGATTCAGGTGACTCAAGCAATTGGTTGACCGTTCCATCCCGCACTGCTTCCAGAATTTTCTTGCCATTTTCCAAAGCAACCGCTAACCCAGAACTGGGCTCAAAGGTTATTCCTTGGCTGCTTATATACTCTTCTATAATCGGTATATGACGAAGAGCCTCTTCCCAACCCATATACTTAGGTCTTTTCATAATTATCTTTCCTTTAAGGATTTTCCAAAATACCAGCTATCCCGAGATGAGGGTATCTATTTTAATAAAGGTCCGAACAGAGGGTGGTGGGCGATGAAGCAGATTTAATTTTGTCAACGCAACTATTCATCCGGTATTTTTACTTCCGTACCACACTCTGGACATTCAACCGCGTATCCCTTCATTGTGGAAGTTGCCGACAATTGGGTACCACATTTCCAGCAATAAAAAACGGATTCTGTTCCACTTGATGAAGAGTAGCTCCCAGATAGTTGCGTTGGTGAGTCCCGTGTTATAAGTTCAGGGTGTGCCTCTTCAATGGTTTCGAGTTCTACCTTGAGTTGGTCGTATTCGGAGTCGGAAATTTCTGGGGACTTATCTACATAATATCTATGCCGATGATAATTAATCAGTTCACTCAATCGTTTGACCTTTTCTTCAAGACGTTCTAATCGTTTTTTCTTAAAATATCTCTTTGGCCAAAGTAAGAAAATAAAGAGATAACGAAACAACCAATAAAGTGCTCCAATCACAAGGACAATGATACCAATAAACCACAATCCTCCACCAAAAAACAAAGCTATTAAAGCGAGAAATCCTCTTCCCACCCACTTTAATAGCCACCGAAACCAGACCTTGGACCTTGGAGGATGAAGACGTTGCGCCTTTTGAGGCCCTATAAGAAAAGGCTGAATTGAGTTCGCACTAATCGCAAAGTTTAAGTTCTGCCCTTCGGTGAACGCCGCAGTGGTTACACCAACCACCTCTCCTGCCAGATTTAAAAGAGGTCCGCCACTACTCCCCGGAGAAATCGGCGCAGTAGTTTGAATATACTCTATCTCACCATAGTGCCGTATGGCGCTAATTAAGCCGTCTGAGATGCTCTTTTCTAAGCCTAGTGGATTACCTATAGCAACAACTCTTTCTCCAGGTTGAATTTTACGCTTAAAATTGAACTGAAGAGGGCTCTCTTCTATTGCCTCCACTTGGACCAATGCAAGGTCAAGCAGCTCGTCAAGCTTAAGGAGGGTGACATCCCCGTAATAATTTGATTCGCTAATAACTTCCGCAGAATATGCATCATCCATAACATGAGCATTCGTAATGACCCTACCTTTGTCATCTATAAAAAAGCCACTACCTTGTCCCCGTTGTTCCCCTGTGATGTCGTAGACAATAATCATTACCACACTTCGACTAGCCTTTTCCGCAATATAGGTAACCGAGGCGCTGTATGGAATGTCAGGTGAAAGCAGGCAGAATGAGAATATTACCGCAAATATGATAAGGAAAGTAACGCTACCTTTTTTCACTATGTTCGTTCTCCAACTGATTTCTTTTCTTCCTGTTTTTTCTTATAGTTGTTATCTGCTGGTGTGCACATTGCTCCCCCTATCCATAAATCCATCCTAAAAACCATCCATATAGCCAAAACATATGATTCCTCCTTTATATTATAAATTAATCGCACAATGCCAGTTAACTTAAAATAGCCGAACTGCAAGGTTTATTGCCTTTTCTTAAACTGATTAACGGTAGACCGTTTAAATAAAAACCATATCGGTAAACCAAAGAAAATCAACAACATAAAAAGCACAAACAAAATAACAAATAAAGGAACTCCTTTTGCCCCTAACAAGTAGACTGGAATCACTACGATGCCCGGTAGAGCAATCAGTATGAGATATACCTGACTAAATCTTAATGCCCAATACTTTCTTCTTAACATCCCTATACCACCTACCAAATATGGCACTCCATAAATAAAGTAGCTTAATTCTTCAGGAGCAGGATAAATTAAAAAACCGATAACCCAAAGCCCTCCTAAAATTATGAAGATGATACTTAATATGTAAACGCCAATAGAAAGCCTTCTATCAGTTTCTTGTTGTAATTCAATTTCAGTTTCAACGTCTTTATTTATATACGGAATTTCTTCTTCTTTTGTCTCTTCCTTGCTTGTTATCTTAGGCTTTACTTTTACTATTTTGAACTGATTAACGGTAGACCGTCTAAATAAAAACCATATTGGTAAACCAAAGAAAATGAACAAAATAAAAAGGCCGCGCAAAATAGAGACTAAATCAACGATATAAAAACTATCTAATCCCTCCGGTACCCCTAATACTAACAAGGCGACTGGAACCACTACCATGCCCAGTAAAGCACCCAGTATGAGAAATACCTGACTAAACCTTAATGCCCAATACTTTCTTCTTAACATTCCTATGCCACCCACCAAATATGGAATTCCCCAAATAAAGTATGATAATAATTTGGGAACAGGATAAATCAGGTAACCAATAACCCCAAACCCTCCTAAAACTATGAAGATGATACTCAATATGTAAACACCAGTAGAAAGTTTTCTATCAGTTTCTTGTTGTAATTGAATTTCAGTTTCAGTGCTCTTACTAATTTTCCTATCTTCTCCTAGGAAATTTCGCACGGATTCCGACAAGGCCTTTTGCCACGGAATAGGCATCCCAATTCTTGGGCCAATTTCGCCAATTTGAAGAATTACTTTTCCTGTTTTATATGCCTTATCAAAATATTTTAGGCTTATACCACAGAGAGAATATATTAATAATTTACGGATACCTTTATATTTCTTGTGGACAAGCAATAATACCTCATCTTTAGAAATTCGTTCTCTAAGATGTAAATAAGCTTTTCTTTTGCTTGTTTCTTCTTTCATCTTCAAACTCCCAAAATCTTAGCTATCCTCAGATGAGGATATCTATTTAAATAAAGGTCCCCATCGAGGGTGGTGGGGGTTAAGTTATTGAGACCCTTAAAGAGAGTATTTTCGGTTATTTCCCTGTTTTTTTCCCTCTAACGGGACATTTCTTTCTATACTCACATTTTCCACATTTCCAGGCTGCTGGTGGTATAGGCTTTATCTTCCCCCTTAGAAGCTTATCCATCGTATCAAGTGCTTCTGCTACTCGGGTGTTATCCCGCCGCCCCTTTATAGTTTTAATCTCTTCTGTGGAACGTATCCGAATTTGAGCCCTGATTTTCGGCTTCTTATAAAAATAACTATAGATATGAACCTGACTGAGGGCAACATGCTTTACATAAAAATATAAAAATGGATTGCTTGTAGACTTAAACTCATAGCAAAAGTCGTCTGAAATCCCATCAGGGCAAGCTAAAACAGCATATTTTCCCCAGACAAAGAAAGTCTTTACAGTAGGATATCGCTCGGCAAATAAGTGTTGTTCCATTTCACCTGTCTCAAATATATCGCCTGGCGTAGGGAGGTAGACAATATTCTTGTCAATATCCACATGGGCCCTTACTTCACCCTGGTTTTTAGATATGCCCGTAAGTTCTCTGAGTTTATGCTTCGGAAGATATTTATATTTAGTGTCTCGGTGGTCTATCTTGACTTTATTATTGGGATAGCTCTTTAATTGTTTCACTGCCCCTTTGACCATTTTCTCATCTTCCACAGCTCGATATATAGAAAACTGGTGGCACCAGTGTTGTTGGGCTATATCAGACACCTTTAGGAACCTTACTACATACCCTTTTTTCATGCCTTCACTTGCCCTCCGAGTTTTCAAAATATCAGCTATCCTGAGATGAGGATATCTATTTAAAACAAAGGCTGAATCGAGGGTGTTGGGGCGTGTTACGCACGCCCGGGCATATTGGGTGGAGTGCCACTAAGCACGAACCCCTTACGTTGGTTTAGGCAATGATACTCAGTAACCCTCTGCACCTCATTCGTAAATCGCGTTAAATAATCCGTTGGCTAAATCCTTATCCAAGTCCTTGAGAATCTTGTATTCTTCCAAAGCAGAGCCCTTATCACCGAGTAGCAAATAACACAGGCCCAGAGAGTGGTGCGCATAATGCGCGCGGTGAAGATTGGGATTGATGCGAATAGCCAGTTTAAGAGCCTCTATTGCATCCCGTATGCGACCCTGTACTGCATACAAGAGACCCAGCTCGCAGTGCGCATAGGCAAAATCGGGATTGATGCGAATAGCCTCTTTATAAGCCTCCATTGCATCCTTGACGTGTTTGAGTGCGGCATAATTCCTGCCCAGAAAATAGTACGCGCCGACAAAATCGGGATGGAGACGAATAGCCTGCTTGCAAGCCTCTATCCCATCCTGATGGCGACCCAGTTGGAGATAAGCCATACCCAGACCGAAGTACGCGACGCCCAAATCGGGATTGATGCGAATAGCCTGTTTATAAGCCTCTACCGCTTCATGGAAGCGTCTAAGTAGATCATTACAATATCCAATCCAATGATAGGCTTCAGCGTTGTGGGGGTTCTTCTCGACCGCCTCTTCAAAACGGGAAAGGGCTTTCTCATAATCTTTTGCCCAAAGGTACTTAATCCCAGCAACGTAAATGTATTTTGATTCTTCTATTTCTTCCGCTCTTTTTTCGGCGAGGGTTTGGGTCTTGACGGGTGAAAGTCTTGCTAACCTCTCAGCGGGAACGGCGAAGTTGAGGTTTTGTCCCTCAACTATCAGAAAAGTTGCAATGCCAATCACTTCACCTTTCATATTGACCACAGGGCTACCACTAGACCCCTGAGATATGGGCGCGGTAATCTGAATGATATTTTCATATGTGCCGGCTATTGTAAATGCTGGAATCTCCCGAACAGCCGAGACAATGCCGTCTGCGACCGTCTGCTCAAGCCCTAAAGGACTACCAATCACTATTACCCGCTCACCCCTTTCTGGAAGAGAATGGCTTACTGGCAGAGGATGCACTGCATTCGTAGAAATCTCCACCGAAACCAAGATGAGGTCGCCTTCTTGGTCTTCGGCAAGGATGTTCTTGACCGGATACACGCTTCCATCGGTAGTTTTCACCTCGGCACGAGTTGCTCCCTGAAGCACATGGCAGTTGGTGACGACATTACCATTTTTGCTGATAAAAAAACCGCTTCCCTGAATGAGAATTTCCCCTTCTCTATCATAAGTTATAATAACAACAACGGATGGTTCAACTTTTTTGACAATCGCTGGTAAACTTTCCTGTGACAGCGTTGATGAAACACTGGCAATGCAGAAAATAAAAAGTATGAAAGACACCAAAAACAATCGATATATTCTCATACTTTGGACTCCTGTGAACACTGTGGTTTAATGGATTTACGCAAGATTTTAACTGAGCTCTCCTTGATTAAGCCAAAACAAAAAGCGGGGCGACTTCGCTTAAGAGACCCCGCTTAAATAAATCCTTATTCGGTTGTCTATGCGAAGTCGTTACCCTCTGTCAAGAGGTGTCCATAAAGTGTCCATGAGAGGCACAAATTGGTGACTTTCAGTGGATAGTGGTGGATATGTTTATCGTCGAGGTTTTGATTTGTCGTCGGGGATTTTTCGCTTTAGCAAACCCGCCCCTTCAGGCACTTGGGTGTCTCTCCGTCTTTCAGAAACTTTATATTTTCTATACGATTTTCAAGCCGCCCATTCTTAGCATGGTGGGGACTTTTTGGTGTCCATCCCAATTGTTCACTAAATGATTCCTTCCGTTTTGTTTTAGGAAATCATAGCAAATTAGGCTCGTTAACGCAAGTCAAAAATCAAAGGTTTCTGTCCTTTAATCCCTAAAAAAATACTTAATAGGAGCTTGATTCTATAAAGCCTAATTTTTTGAATTTAATAGTCCTTTAATTTAGGCATTAAAGGACAGATAACCGTTAATTTTTTCTTGTATTAGGCATCTTTTATTTGTATAATTTTTGGCGTGAAACCAACGGTCGACCCGGGTTGTCAAGAAACCCTTGGTTTCCTTCAATTTATAATCTATTTTCAACAAGAAGACCTCTGCGACAAATTGCATAAACGAAGTACTTTGCAAAATATACCAATTTGGGAGCATAGACGAAGTAGTTCGGTTATTTTAAATTATACGCCATTGCCAATCTAATATAAATTAAGAGGAGACTCTATGGATACAAAGGACTATCAAGAATTCGTCAAACGAGCAGAAAAAGGCGAAATTCTAATAGGCGTCGAGCCCGCAGTTGCCAGGAAGTTTTTTACTGATACAGATCACTCAGTCATAAAGGAAAAAATTGGTGCGGCACTATTTATAGAACGCTTTTTCGTAAAAACATGCTGGTTGCTTGAGTATATTTGTTTATTAGCAGGAATAATCGCGAGTATCTTTGCCTTGAAATGGTATAGTATTATCGCAATTCCTGTAATGTTAATAGCATCTTTTGTTTTGGGTGGAAAAGCATCCATGGGTAGACAGAAAATTGGAAGTGCTGTTTTTCTAGTGGTTATCTGTGCTTTATTGGCCTACTACTTTAGAGATAAAGGAACATCCATCATTGTGTGGTTAGTTCTATTGCCTTTACCATATTTCTTTGCTCGTTTGACTTACAAATTAGCGACAATATTTCTTCGTTTACTTTCGGTAAGAAACGAAAAAGCGTTTAATCTATTATATGATAAAGGAATATTTTTGAAAGAAACGCAAGAATGATTGGCAACAGCGTATAACACGGTGTTTGTGGCTCACTTCGTTCGCCCAAATCCGTCTTCGGCAGACTTCACAAATATCGAAACGTTATACGCCATGCCGTGCCTAAAAATAAGGAGTTTATATGGACGAATTCACAACATCAATTACATCCGAGAAAAACGAAAATTTCTTTTTAGCTCGAATTAAAAAGTATCAGGTTATAACCTTTACTTTAGGCTTCCTCTTTTTTTACCGTTTTGTCGGAACTTTAATTTTTTACTTCGCTGGTAAAGAAACATTTTTAGAAACATATAATTTGAGTGTTTGGCTTTTTATACTTGCAATACCAGCCATTTATTTTATTCAGTGGCTAATAGCAACTTGGGTGGCATCAAAATTTACATTCGAAACATTAAAAGAAAAATTTTATCATCACCCCATAGCGACAATTATTTTTATCGTTCTGTATTTGATTGATTTGCCATATAGATTATCAGAATCAGATTTGGGTAGTGGGCTAATAAAATTTATAAATGCCTTTGAGATTATTGTTTACTATGCATTTATAAGTTTCCTATGGTGGTTACTGATTTGTTGGATAAGTAGTAAAATTTGGAAGAGGCAACGATTTCAATGGAATTGGTATAAAAAAACCATGGATAAAATATTCATTATAATCCCACCATTATATAAATTTATTCTTGGTTTGATTGTGGCGTTATTATTATTTATCATTTTATTTTTACTAACAACGAAAATATTTCATTATTCTGGGTTGGATATAATGAAATTATTTAATTATTAAGGAGAAAAACATGAGAACAATTGGCAAAATCATCGGTTATATACTTTGGATAGGGGCAGGAATTTTGATGTTTATCTTTTGGCTGATGGCGATGAGTAAATGGCTTGGTTTTTTTGGCACTATTTTGGCCTTTACTTTTGCTCCCGGACTTGTTATATTTCCTTTGGTTTTCTGGCTTGTTGAAGGCGTCTTCCCTGCTTTCTATTTCATAGTTTGGGGAATAGGCATAGTTGGTCTTATTATTGCCGTTATTTCAGCAAAAGACGAATAAATGGAATTCAATAAAAAGAAAAATATCGCAACCATTATTTCTGCCACTTTTTTATTTTTAGCAATGTTTAGTGGCTGGCCATATGGATTTTTTACATTGCTGCGATTGGTCGTTTTTGGAACTACAGTTTATCTGTCCTGGTTAGCGTATAAAAGCGAAAGACATGTTTGGATTTGGATTTTTGGTTTTCTTGCACTTGTATTTAATCCAGTAATTCCTTTGCATTTGGGTAGAGATTTATGGATAGTTGTTGATTTATTAGTTGCAGTTTTTTTGATTATTTCTATTTTTGTTTTCAAATTACCGAAAGAATTTAAAATTAAGTGATATGGCACGGGCGTATAACAGCAGATAAAAGGGAAATCAAAGATTTCCCCAAATTGCTCATCACGCAACTTCTTTTATCCGCAGAACGTTATACGCCATGCCTAAGGGAAAACAATTATGAAAAAACATATTAAAATCATAATCATACTAATTGTCCTCTTAGTTATAGGAATCTTGATCTATCGCTCTCCTGATGAAGCGTATTGGCTTAAGGAAAATCCGCAAGACGCTATTAAAATAGGCCGTACCTATGCTTATTACTTGCTTAATAGCTATAAAGAAGGATTATTAGAAATGTCAATTGCTCCGGTTAGAGCAAAAATTGAGAATTCAAATTTCCGGCAAATCACAATGGTGGATATGCATGAATGGTGGATATTAGAAAAGAAAAAAATACATATTGAGATTACTGCTCCTTTGTTTACAGAACAGAAGGATGAAAATATGGAACTTATAACACTGGAGAAACTTGAATCCTTTATTGTAATGACCTTTGCTTACAAAAGTTGGGACAAAATTGTCGAAATTCCAAATAAAGGTAAAATGCTTTTTTCCATTGCGGTGCGTTATTTCAATCCCATCGACAACCGAATAGTACCTAAATTAGTTAGAAAAATAGCAAATCTTCCTCTGCTTCGCAATTTTACAGGACAGATGGGAACGACAGGACGATGGGTAGTATTTGACTACAACTATAAATATAATCTCAATGATTATTTTGACTGGGTTTTGAAAGAAGGAGAAAACTATACTCGAAAACAGCACAAAGAATCAGAAGAATTCATGCAACAATTTGGTAGCGAGGAGTCATTTGAGGAATTCAGAAAAGAACTTGATGAATCCCTCGATAAAGGACTCAACTTTTTCTACGAATGGGGAAGTATGGCAGTAGAAAAACAAGTTGAGCGTGTTGAGAGGCTATACAAAGCACAAGAACAAGTTGAGAAGAGTGGCGAATTGGGAACAGAATGAATACATTTTGAATATTGTCAGATAAGAGAAATTTATGAGCAAAAGACGAGAAATTATCTTATGGATAGGTGGACTTTTAATCATTTTGAGGTTATTTTTTCCGATTGAAGAAAGAGTTGTTTACAGACAGGGAGCTAAGATTGTTGTGGACAACCCCAGAATAGCAAAAAGAGTAAATGTTAGCAAGACCACATTTCAATGCATTGGCATAGGGGTGCTTACCGGTTTACTTTTTATCTCAATTGATAGATTGAAAAGGAAAAAGAAAGAGGAGAAAAGGGATTAGGGAATTTAACAGTATAAGGTTTTCCAAAGTCAAAGACAACGAAACATTACAGCACAGCGTATAACACAGCATAAAAGGTTCGTGCCTGACGGCACTCACCCAAATTTTGCTCCGCATGAATATCTTGAAAGAAGCGGGGATAAAACGAGGGTCTTATGCACAAGGCTTTTAGAAATACCCATTTGCTTTGCTATTGCTCTAATAGAATTTCCTTTTAATGCGAGTTCTTTCACTCTTTCAATATCTACCTCTAAAGGAGGCCTTCCAAGCCTTATTCCGTTTTCTTTGGCTCTCCGAATACCAGCTAATACTCTTTCCCTGATTAAAGACCTTTCAAACTCGGCTATCGCTCCCATAATAGTAAATACCAACTTCCCATGATTTGTAGAGGTGTCAATACTGTCCTGATAAGAACAAAAATCAATACCCAAGCCCTCTAATTCTTCTAATGCAGTAACCAGATGTTTTGTGGACCGAGCAAACCTATCAAACCTCCAGACCAAGAGAATATCAAATTTCCTTTTTCTCGCATCTTTCATTAGCTTGTCTAACGCCGGTCTGCTTTCTTTTGCTCCGCTTACACCCCAGTCCACATACTCTTGATAAACTTCCCAGTTTCTGAGCTTCACATACTTCCTTAAATCCAATAGCTGACTTTCGGGGTCTTGGTCCTTAGTGCTAACCCTCCCGTAGATTGCCACCTTTTTCATAACCTTTCACCTCCTATCAGCAATTAGCATTGATTAGAAGACTAATTCCTTTTTTATATTGTTCTTATTTGTTCATATTTGCCAAAAGTCTTTTTTAAAGTGTCCCTATCTGTCCTATATTCTTTTTTTAAAGTGTTCGATATTGTTCGATATTCTTTTTTAAGTTCGCGAAAATTCGCAAATTTTGCCCATAATTGTCCGAAATCCTTTTTTAAAGTGTTTTAAACTGTCCCATATATGTCCCATACTCTTTTTTAAAGTGTTCCATATTTGTTCCAAATTCCTTTTTTAACCTCTCTTAAATTCTCAAAAATTGTATATGTAAATCTTTAATCTTATTAAAAACTCTTTTTTATATGTTCTAAAATGTTCTATTTATTAGCTATATAATACTTATAAGTTTAATATATATTCTCTATTTCAAAGTAATAGACCTATAATTTTTTCTTGACTCAATACTGCTTAAGCAAAGCTCCCAAATTTTTAACCATTTTTTGACCACAAGTCCGCCAAAACCCCATAAATTCCGATAAATCCCCATAAAATAAAAAATCCCAAATCTCCTTTATTTTCAAGTAGATTCGGGATTTTCGTCTATCTTTTTACGACCCTTCTTTTTCCTATGTTTCGGTTTACGAAACCGTTGCTCTGCCTTACTGAGCTACCAACCTCCCTTGTAAGACGAAATGATATCCGTGGGATTTCTTATAAGGTATAACTGACTTACTACATTATCACAATCTTTCCTCTCAACAGGCTATCAAAATTTCGGATAACATCCCGTGGCCTTACGACGTTCCCAGCCGTAGGGAGGGAATGTGGTGAAGCCCTTGCATAAAGCCTCTGTTAGGTAAGGTTGAAATTCTCCCAATTCCCCGAACTTTCAGATTATTTGTCAAAAGATAAAACCTCCCCGCTCCTAAAAACTCTCCTGTTCTATCTCCCCATCCTTCAACACAGCGTAATGGCACTCTTCCGCCATAAAGTCACCCAAATCTATAAGCTGGCACCCAGGAAGCTGAATCCTACTTCGGAAATGTGTGTGACCTATAATCACTCCTCTTTTATATGGTTTCGTCCGGGCAATCGTCCGGGCAAAGGCTAATGCCCTTTTGTGGATATTCCAGACGCGTTGGATGTATCTTTCTAGATCTTTGTCTTTCAGAAAACTAGGGGTTTTGTTTTTTGTAAGCCATTGATAAATAATGGGTAACCAACTGGTGAGCGCACCATGACGCCAAAACCACCACAAAAGGGCAATGTCAAACCGATGTCCGTGTTCTATCCAGAAGCGTTCTACTGTTAGATTGTCCGTTACTATCTCAATTGGTTTCAACAAATTAGCATGCTCGCCGAGCTCCAAATCGTGGTTGCCTAGTATAATCCTGACTCTCTTCCTCTGTCCAAGCAATTTAAGCCTCTCATGAACCTCTTTATATGGAGATTTAGCAATAATGGTCTTCATCTCACTAGTAAGAAGCTCATAGATGTCTCCATTCAAGATAACCTCATTAGCTTCCTTTTCAGCGAGATCGAGGAACCGATGTATCTTAGGATAATTTGCATCGGGCGATCCGATGTGAAAATCGCTGCCAAGGAAAATCCTCATTACTTCAGGCATTCGCCCTCACCTTCCTTTTCAGTGTTTTTCTCCTTCCCCACCTCTAATTTCTTCTCACCCTCAGAGCAGATGTCATCTTGAAACCCGCCTCACAGCGGAAAAAACTTCCCTATACACATTCCCACAAGTGCTTATCTGGATAGTGTTTCTATCCGAACTATGCCCGTAAACCCAACCACGGCCGAATAGACTAAGAAACTATTTACGACAGTAATTACCTCCTTTTCGTGTTGATTGACGGCCGATAGAAAACCTCTATGCCGGCTAACATTTATATTATGAAAAGGTAACCTCAAATAATAATATTAAGTAAAATAAAAATTAGTTAAAAAGTGCCCTCTTGTTATTCCAAAGCCTATTTACTTAATCCACTTATAGGTAAATTTTGCGTAATTATATTCGTCTATCAACTTCAAATAACTCTTATTTTCATCTTTGGGAATGTTCTGTCCTTTTACGTATTCTACCAAAGCTTTATTTTCCCAACAAAAATCGATATATTTCTCTAATGCTTTATTGCTATCCGCCCAATAACAGCCATATGCATCGGCTATTGCATCATCCCATAAAGGAAAGAAATTAGGTGCAAGAATGTGTAAAGCTTTCGCAACAGCGACAGGACTTTTTCGAAATTTGTTGTCTTTTCCTACAGAAGTCAAGGCAGTCAATAGTTTGTCAAACAAAACTTTGATTTTGCCTTCATCATCTTTATTTAGAGTATCAATCTTTCTTTCCCTGAATTGATTGATTTCATTCTGCCATTTTTTTAAAAATTCCTCTAGTTTATCAAAATCAAATATGCCATATCTATAAAGAGCCTGATTCCAAGTAAGTAACAATACACCTAAACCATCGGCAACTTCATCCCATTTACCCCAATAGTCTTTCACTAGCCTCGTTGCAACCTTATACATAGGGTCTCTTTTTTCATGTTTGTAAAACTCTGATACTCCTTCTAGAAATTCTTTTGGCGATGGTCTGTGGTCCATTTTACACTCCTTTCTAATTAAATATTACTCCTGCTCTTAATAAATTTTTCCAAATCCTCTGGCCTAATCCGCCATCTTTAAAATTTTGGCAATGCCTTCCTTTTCTAAATGAGTCTTTGGTTTTCGTTAGAACAAGAACAAATCAAAAAATTGAAAATGGTCTTAAGAGAATAAAAGATTTATAGAGCAAAATTTATATTAGCGGTTGATTGTCTATATTATCTTCTTCTCTTGTGTCTGGGTTGTCACGTAGATACTCTACTCCATTCACTACAATTATGTTATAGTCTGGTAATAAACCATCTCTGCACATTCTTACAGCTTCTTCTCTCGTAACAATTCTGCCATCGCTTAACCTGTAATGAGTATTCGCGCCATTTTCATCTTCTCTTCTTCCAGTTATTCTTAATGCCATTTATGATTCACCTCCTTTTTCTTTTGCAAATAGTTTACAATTTCTAAGTCGTTCGTATTTTCTGAACAGTTTATCAGAAATTTTGCGGCCTTGTATAGTTTCGATTAATTCTATTAGCCTTTATCCTTAATAAATTTTCCCAAATCCTCGTACTTAATTCACTTTTCCAGTTTGGCTCCGCATACGTAAAAACTCAAACACTATTTTTGTTTACAAATCCGAATTGTCTCTTCATCATTATCAAATATAAAAGTCAGGTCATCCCTTCGTTTTATGGCAAGGTATCTACCATCAAATTTTAAGTCTTCACACCAGTTATAGGAATCTTCGGGAATGTAAATCATAGCATGCGTATCTTTTTGTCTGTCATATCTGTAAACACCACCTCTAAAATAAGCAACAAAAAGATAATGCTTATTTCCAGCCCTATCGTTTTCAGAGCCCGTATAAGTTATTCTTCCTGAATATTCACGAATTTTTACACATCCTGAAGTAATGCCTGCATTATTGATAAACCATTCTGCTCTTTCTATGCCATCCTGATAGTTTATCAGTTTAAATTCTTGCAATGCTTTTTCGTATTTATGCCAGTTGAGATATGAACAGCCAAAAATAAAATGTCTGTCCCAATGGCCTTTTATTTTTATGTTTCTTTTCTTGAAAGATTCTTCTGCTTTCCTGAGCCATTGAATTTCTGACTCACCAAGAGCAAATCCTCCAGTGCCAGAATAACCGGCGATTATTGCGTTTTTGCATTCATAAAACAAATCCGGAGATATTTCATCTGGATCAGTCGCAAGAATCTCACCAATCAAATCAGGGTCATTCCAGTCAAGGGGCAAAGTCAAATTTGCACTATAAGTTGCATGGCAAAAACCAACAATGAAAGATAAAAAGATAAGGAGTGTTTTCATTATATTAATTCCCTTTTTATATTTGTAATTCTTGCTCTACTATCATTTGAGTCAAGCTCTTCGTTAATCATCATCCTGTCTACTCGTATCAAACCTTGCCCAGACTGGTCTATGGTCTGACACTGCAAGCCTTGCTTTACTGTCATTATTGTTAAACACGGTTTCATCAAATTTGTAGACACCTGATTTTTCTACATATTCTCTTACGTATTGCTGTTGAAACCAAAAATTATCATATAGGCTTGTATCAGTAATTGTTGTTTTTACCGGAGGTGCAATCAAAAAAGTAAAGTATGTTATTGCTGTCTTGCAAGATATTGATACCTTCGATTTCTGGAAATCAGAATTTTTATTTTATCCAGAGGAACCCCTAATTCTATAAGAAAACATGTTTCTAATATGAATTTTATCCTTTGGGTTAGTATGTATAGTTCATGACCTTTCTTGGCTTTCTTTTCGATACTTTTATCATAGTGTGTTAGGAAATTTCTTGTATTCACTACATCATCTATAAGCGTTTCATTATCACTAATTACTAGTTTTATCGCATCCCCGTACTTTTCCAATACTTCTTTTAGCCTCCTGCGTAACGAAAATTCATTAAGATGCTCTAGCCTTTTTTTTAAACTCGCTTTGAAACTCTCCTCGATTCCTTGTGGAACCCCTTTGATTAGTGTTTCGTACATTGGCTTGTACTCATCATCAGAAACATACTTCCCACTGTACACCCGCCTATGATACGATTCCATAGCTTGAATCAAACTTAGAAACTCATGCTGTAAATACATCGATGCACTATAAAGAGTAGCAAAATACAAATCATAAACAGGCTCAAGGACATCCGCTTTAGAAAACCAATTCCTCAGGCATTTCTCAAATTCAGAAGCAATATCACCAAAAGAAAAAAACATGTCAAAAGGATGCAATGTTTTTAAGGAGGCGGACAAATTCCTTACCCTATAAAATACAAAAATATCATCATATACAACTCTTCCTTTCGGTAACTCAGTTTTACATTCTTTGTTTTTGCCCTTCACAATTAAAGGAAGAATAGCTTCTCCTATCGCTAAACTTAGAAAGTTCTGAATATGATAACATATGTTTCTCTGGTAATCATTGAAGTGGAGTGGGCCGGCTGGTTCTATTTTTATGAATGTGGTTTGTTCTAATTTATATTTCTCAACCTTGTCACCACTCTGTTTAAAACCATAATCAAAAGAAATATTAAGATTATCAATTTTTGCTTCAACCTTTTGGGGAAAACTATAACTAACTTCGTGCTTCACAAGATGATTATTAGAATCTGTTTCTATCTTAAATTTGAAACCTGTGATCCTCGTCCACTCTGCTAAATGCGTATAACTAATTGATAAGCTATCAAATATTATGTCTTCTTCTTTCTTAAAATGATAACCCAAAAAGACAAAACCTATAATAAAAGAGGTGGTTAGAAAACCTGGCATGCCCATATGCGACCGGGATTCGTAACATCTGTATAGAGTTACTTTCTTTCCAGTCGAGGTGACTCCTAAAATTATCCCTGGCTCTAAAGTTGTAGTAAGCTCTTGGATTTCTTTAAATGAACCTATGAGATCGAGATTAGCACCTTCTCGAGGATTGAATTTTAAAGCACCTGTTATCTTCTTATCTGGATTTTCAGGCAACCACCATATCCCATCATATTCAAAATCTTCCATATCAAAATCCTAAAAACAGTATTTTTTATATATTTTTCCGAATTCTCTTAAATTTCGCTTCTTTTTGCTTCAATTATTATTAAAATAAAGAACCTCTGCAATTTTGGTAGTTCCTTTCAAAACCTCAACTGCTACATTATCGATCTTAAAATCAGTAATTATTTTACATTCTTCTAATACGTTCTCCGCGCCTATTACTTTACAATTTTTATCTTTTTCTTTAAAAAAGTTTACGGTCCAAATAAGATCTCCATGAATAAATTTATCTAAAATCCTTCTACTGTTTTGGTATCTAAATTTAAGTTTCTTGAATATTTTCTCTATCACTTTATCTGAAATTATGTTGTTCTCCTCCGCTAATTTTATCAGCCCTTTAGTTTCTCCCTTTTTTGTTTTTACAGTTCCCAATGATATATCTTTCAATGTTTCCATTTTCTCCAAGACTTTTTTTGGAAATTTTTCATTTTTACCAACCTCTTTTTTAGCCAATTCCTCTGCGACTCTTTCTCTTAATCCAGCCTCAATCGCGGTCCTGCAAATACTTATTGTAGCAAAAGGAATGCCTGCTTTATAACTCATGCTTGCTAAAGTTAGATAATGAAAGATCCGTTTATGGCGTAATATCTTTCCAAACTTCATGCTTCCATTTTTATCTCTGTGTTTTAATAAAATTTTATCAATCTCCATAGTTACAAGATTCCGAATAATTCTCTGGTCATGAAGAGCAGAGTAATTATTTCTTAACACATCGTCTATCCAGTCAATATCTCTATCCTGGGGCTTGAAACCATAATGAAATGTTACTATCTTTTTTATTCTTTTTCTCATTTTATCAGAAATCTGAGGAATTATCATCTTATTCCCGCCCTAAAACCTGCTCTTCTCTTAATAAGTTTTTCCAAACCGCTATTTCTTTTCACTTAAGGCCCATAAAGCCAATCCTGTGAGAAGCAACCCAACAAAAAATTGCTGATTTTTTAATTTTATCTTGAATTGTCGTAAAAAATTAGTAGCATTTTTTAAGGCTTTTGAGGGGTTTTCTCTATCAAACTCTATATATTCCTTCCCTTCTAAAACACCTTTCAATATAACACCTTTTTCTACTAAAGGGATTATTGGTTTATTAAGATTATAGGCAGTGGCTATTTCCTGATTTACCAAATCTGAACGAGTACCGTTAATAGTTAAGATGGCTAAAACACAATCATTATTTCTTATACCTGTTTCAAGTTTATTCCACAATGATGTTCCAGGTTGTAAATCTTCTTCTGCCAAATAGCAACCAATTTGATTATTTTTTAGAATATCTCTAAGTTGGTAAACCACATCCATGTCTTTCGTGCTATGGCTTATGAAAACTTTCATTTTAAGTTCTCAATCAAATCCTTTATAGCTATAATCTCTGGAAAATTCTCCGGTACATCCTCTTGCAAGTCATCTTCCCAACACACAATAAAATCACATTTAGAGGGATCGTGCTTATGCTGAACGAAGTTGCTGGAGCAAAGTTCAAACTCAATTTTTTTGCTCACTCAGGTAAAAGAAGATTATTACTTGATTGCTTAAAGTCACTAAAAGTAAAGAGCGACTTTTTTGTTCCGTTAATGTCAAAATTTCCTATATTACTTATAGGTAGGTAAAAAACCCATTGATTTTAGAACGAAAAGGAAATAGAAAATTATAGAAAGACACAGAAAGTAGATTCCAGTATAAACTATATCAGGGTAACAAAATAATCCCTTTATTAATGAAATAAGAGATGTCCAAACATTTCCACCTGTTTTGATTGTTTGAGACAACAATACAAATCCCCCTGTTCCTAAAGCAAGAAGTAATGATGTACCTGTCAAAAATACAGCATTGGTAAAATGAGTAGGTTTAACTAATATATGTAATATGACCTTTGCGGCCTTGAATTCATCGTGTCGTGACCAAAACGTCAAAGCAATCTGTTCTTCCTTCGTGATCTTTTCAGACCTAAACCTCAAAACCTCTTCCCCATATTTTGAACATACAAACTTTGTGGATCCTATAGGAACGATCGTAGGGCTTGATGATTCAAAATAAATCGTACGTTGCTCCGGCTCCCGTTCATTAAATTCTTTATAGTTGGGGAGAAAAAATTCTACTCTTATGTTGAAAGGTTTGCCTGCATCTATAGTATATATTGTATGATCATCTTTTCCGTATTTTTTATATTTTCCAGACTCCTCTGGCAATAGAGTAAGCCCCTCTGGAACAACACGATAAAAGACACTCTGCTTCATGGTTTTATTTAAGATTAAATGGGGAATGATCTTATGAAAAGTATCACTGTCGTAACGCAAATTGGCTTTTTCTTTAAAACTGTTAAAAGCCTGTGACAACTCAAATTTTAGGGGTGGGCTAGATGAATTAACATCCTTCAAGAAACTCTCCCCAAGTAAAACATATTTCCCCCCAGGGGGAAGTGTTTTCGAGCCAAAGTAGTTACTCATTACTTGAGTTAATAATTTTGCCAAAGTGCCTTCAGTGTCCGCTTTTACATCCGGGAAAGAAATATATCTCCGCAATTTAAGTGTCATTGAAATAATTTCTCCAGCTCCGCTAACTTTAAGAATCTCGCATTCTCGTAATGGCAGAACGGTTTTCTTTTCTTGATCCACGTAAAACCAAAATCCTTTTCGTCTTTTGTATGTGTTCGCTAATTGGCTCATGTGGAAAAATAGATCTTCTTGCACCCATATTTTTTCGTAATCTATCTTGATCATATGGTCAAGCGGGAGAGCAAGAAGGTCAAGTACTTCACGATGGTATAGAGCACGATAAGAGCTTTTAAGTAGGTAAACAACTTCGGTTTCATAGTGGATTGACGAATCTGATGTATCCTGGATTGTTGGCAAGAACATGGAATCTAGAGGCACCAAATGCCGTGGAAGTACACCATAACCTACTCCATATTCCTTCAGGAGAAGATAATTCCAAATTCGTAAGGAAGCAAAACGTGAATATAAAGGAGGAGTTCGACCCGACTCTTTAAGTCGCTTTTCCACAGGTTCATAATCACACTTATATTCAACCAAAGCAACCCTAAGAGGTAGGTTATGGCGCAGCTTTTTTAGCTCTTCAAAGAACTCTTTTATCTTTGACGGATTGCAAACATTGGATCCAAAAGTAGGATAGACATCTATCTTTGCCTTGATAAGTCTCTCCAATCCTTTAATTTGTTGATCTAATGTTACACTATATTTTTTCCCCGTGATGACATCAAATTCTTCTCTGGTTAAGCCATGGAAACAAGGATGTACGACAAAATTTTCAAATCTACTTAATTTTTGAAGTATATCCTTATTATTATCTTGATCCATGAAAGCTTTCCCATCTTCTCCAATAAATGGTTCCAAATTTGTTTCAGTCCAGAGAAAAATCTCTTTTTCACGCTTTCTTTCTTCTATTATTTCCAAACATTCCAAAATTAGTTGAGGGATTAAGAAGGGCTCACCTCCTGTAATTCGAAGCACATTTGAGTCTTTCCCTTGGGGTTTGTCCACATCACGTTGCTTTAGAAAGTCGTCAACAATTTCTTCGGCAGTCAGTAGATCGAAGCGCTCTTCAGAACCAACAACTCCAGCATAGAGATTCTTGGGCACATAGCAATGCCAACAATCATTGGGACACAAAGGCACATGTACTGAAATAAGTCGATTAAATTTTTGCCAAGGCTTCTTAAGCTTATGACCGATGATACTAGCATAGTCCATTAAGGAGTCGTTATAAGGATCAAAGTCATGTGTAGGATCTATGTTGAGCTTTCTATCACGTTCAGGTTTAGCAGATTCAAAGACACGGAAAATAGGGTATATCATCTTCTCTTCAGACTGCATTTGTTTTTCAATATAAGTACCTCGAAAGTCCTTTAATATCTTGTATACTTTCCCTTTCTTATTGCCTTGCTTAACAATTAGTTTATCATGACACTCTTTCACCTCTTTAGCTATACACATTCAATCTCCTCCTCTATCTTAGAATAACCAAATCCTCTGTCAATCATCGTCCGGTAAATCTGTCCTGAATTCCGCATACACAGGATAATGGTCTGACACTTTCTTGATAAAACTATTATCTGTTACCCCATATTCAGCATCCCACCTAAACACCCCGGATTTGCCTGTATATTCCACATTGGCAGTCGTGTCGCGCGTCATCATGCGGTCATAGGTATTATCAGAGACTGCGACTGTCGTATCCTCATCATTACCAATTAGCTGTATCCACAGCGGGAATATTACAGCTAGACTATTCTCATCAAAGTAGGAACCATCGGCATTCATGTCTCCAAGAACTATAATGTCCTTCTCGAAAGAACTATCATAAATCTCATTTATTACGACTGCCAACTGGCTAAGTTCTGCTGAAACATCTTCTGGTTTGATGTGATTGTTGACAAGCTTAAAATCAAAATTACCACTTCGGAAGAAGACAACAAAAGGCTCCCTCTCAAAAACGTCATCAAGGTCAGCAACTACATAACTGGTCTCAGAAACCAAATCAACTGTTTTTGTATTATAAACAAAAGCATACTGCTCCTTGCTTCCTGTCCTGCCTAGCCTCTCGCTTACCACGTAATCATACCTGGTGTCTGCATCATTTACCAGATTCAGCAGGGCGGGTATGACGTTTTGTTCCTTGCTTCTTACCTCTTGTATTGCCACTATATCAAACTTTCTGATTATCTTGGAAAGCACATCCATTACTTCTGGTTTATTTATCTTGGACTGTCCGAAAATCTGGATGTTGAAAGAAGCTATTTTTATGGAGCCTACTTCCTGCTTGTCTGAGTTGCCAGCCTCACGACAGCCTGCCGCTAAAATCAAAGATAATGCTAAAATTATGACTAGATGTTTCCGTTTCATGATTTTCCTTAAGATGGGCGGATATTTAAAGTTGACCTTACTTCTCCCTTTCTCAAAAAACCTACGTGGCCTTGTTTCAATTTCAAGAGCTTTCCCAGAGACATTAGACAAGCTTCTTCAGAACGGTTATCACCGTGTCGGCAAACTTGTTTATGTTTCCTATTAATTTATTCCTTTTTTCATTCATGCTTGTGCTGTTCTTAACAATGCTCATGAGTTCGATAAGCTTTTTTTTGTCAGCCTTTTTAGGAAAAAGCTGTTTTATTTCTTCGTCTTTCATTCTTGTAAGGCTTGAAATCCTTGAAGCCAGCTTAGCATCGGTCTCCGCTTCTACTTCATCCAGCAAGCGGTCAAAATCAAATTCCTCGTTATTCGGCATCTATTCCTCCCTTCCACCCATCTTTTTCGCTTCGTTAATCTTGTCTATAATTCCCTGAATCCTTTCATCCAACTTGCCAAAATCTATAATCTTCTCGGCCTCCATTTTAGAGCGTTCTATCAATTCCTTTCTTGCTTCTTCTACTTTTGAGGCGGAACGGAGAAGATTGGTAATGGCCTCGTTTGTTTGGTTCATTAGCTGATAATGCCCATCTAGTTCATTCAATACTCCGATTCTCATTTCTTCAACTTCTCCTACCCATTGATCCATCTTCTTCAAAATTCTCTCCATAGCCTTATCGTACAATTCAAAGGTAAATTCTTTGTTCTGGGCTTTAAGCCTGTTCCCGACATCCTTTATAAAAACAGGCTTGTATTCCTCTATGACAAATCGCTTAACTTCATTTTTCTTTTCTGCAAAGTATCTATTCACCAGGTTTACGTGGCTTGCTTTCGTGCTTTCTATCATTTCAGATAGGTTCTCACTAAGCTTTACAGATTCCTTGGGAATCGTAGCGCAACCCACAATTCCTATCAATAAAATCAAAATAAGCAAATAACAATTCAGTATTTTTTTCATATCAATTCCCCATTATGGTTTGTGCTTCTCTTAATTTTAATATAGCAAAAACGCCCCGAAAAGGCAACAAAAAACCGCCACGCCCTGCGAAAAGTTTAAATACATGCCAGCCTAACTTATCCCAAGGTTGGAATTCATTGCCCCTATGATTAAGATATTCGATAAAAATGGCTGAAAAAAAAGGATTTTGGAAAGAACTAGATGACCTATCGAAGGACGCCCGGAAAGAACTACGTGATATTTTGGAAGAGCTATTCAATCCTTTTAAGGACCCAACTAGATTCGAAGAAGAAAAACGCAAAAATATGTCAATGCTGGAGTCTGACATAGATAATGTTGACAAAGGAATAAAAGATTTGGTTTTAAAAATAAATAAGCTGCCTTTCCTTTATACAACCTGCTCTTGCGAGGGTCACCTTGGGTACCTTGGGGGCATTTTTTGGGGGACTCCCCCTCAAGAGATTGAGTTTAATCCGCCAATTATTTCTCGCTATGGATCTTTAGATTTCTCCGTAAAGGGAAAATCAAAAGAAGCACATCGCTTTGTTCGAGATGTAAAAAAGTTTATTCTTGAATTTAGGCCGCTAAATGAAGAGCCAAAATTTTTAAAAGTGGCTTCAAGTCCTGCACTTGAATATTACGATCTTATGAAACATGCAAAAGAATTTAAGAAATACAATGAAAAACGTAATGAAGAAATTAGCAAATATGTCGCTCATCTTTATAACAATAAATACTGGGCCAATTGGTCGGAAATAAATGGAGAGTATAGAGTAGGACTGGAAAACTGGACTTCAACAAAATCTTCTGAGAAAACACAAAACATAGAAAAGAACTTTACCCATTTTTGGAACGGTCTTGAAAGTTTGGTTGATAAGTACCTGGAGCAAAAATAAAGCCAAGGATAGAATCAACAACACTACAATTAATATACCAAAAAATAGCCTGAAAAGGCAACAAAAAACCTTGCCATGCGAAAAGTTTAAATAGTTCTGTATTTAACTTTTACCATAAGTTTTTGGCACGGAGCAATCAGAATTTGGTTGGGTCTTCGGATTTAATCAGGTTTGAATTCTGGCTCTGACTTGTTTTTGATAATTGCAGCCAGGGAGTTCTAAGTCAAAAATCAGACTAACCGAAAACCCAAGAAACCGAAAGGATTACGTAGGATTGAACTTCTAAGAAGGTAGGTTTTTATGCCAGGCTGTTAACGGCTTGCCGAAATTAGGACTCTTTATCCGCGAATCCTCGCGAAGCAACTTCGGGCAGGGCAATCTTTACTGCCTGGTCAAGGTTCTCGACGAAGTGGAAATTCATAAGCTTTTTCTTTTTTATGTCCTTTATCAACCTTCCTTTTTGCCTGAAGTTCTCTATTCTCGCCGTTTCATGTCGTACGTCTGATACAAGTCTTCCCGTTCTGTACATCTTCCTGAGTTGTTTTCTGCTGTCCCTCAGCCATCTATTGATGTTCAGGAACCCTGTCAATTCCGGCTGATTATCGAGAGGCAAAATGACATCCCTTACGCCGCATTCATACGCGCCCAGGACTTTTTCAGGCAAGCCGCCTATGGGAAGCACGTCGCCCTTTATCGTAATTTCGCCCGTCATTGCTATGTCCCTCGGCACCGGTTTATTGGTCAAGGTAGAAATCAGGGCGCAGGCAATGCTGACTCCGGCAGAAGGGCCTTCCTTCTCGGTAGCCTCCGGCGCATGTATGTGGATGTCGTTCATAATGGCAAAATCACTATTGAAACTATCCTTTTTTTTCCTTACTGATTTAAAATACATCTGTTATATCCACTATGACAAAATCAATGCTCACCTTTTCCCGATTTTAAGGGTATCATTTTCAAAAACTGGAAATCCCAAAAAATATTTTTTAATTTTTTTCAATAACGATTTCGGATAGGATATTTCCGGTTGGGAAGAAGCCGGGATCAAAAGATCAGCAAACGGGTATTAGAATATAGCCTACTCTGGCGAGGATTAGTTTTAAGGGAAAGTTTTCAAAAACCCGAAGAATTCATCGATGTGAAATTTCGGGTATAAAAATTGTCATACCCACTATACAGGCAATTTCCCAAAAAGTGTCGGATTGTCATACTAGGCAATACAAAAGCATAAACCCATCAAGGATAATGCCTTAAAACGCAAATTTGAGGCTCTTTAAAATTTGCTATACTAGATATAACAAAAAAAACAGGTGCTATCAAACTGCTATACTGGCTATAGCACTGACCTCTAGTTTGAATAAAGAAAAATCCCCCCTCATACTCCCCCCTTAAAGAAATATACTATAAAGTCTTAAAAGATCTAAAGTCTTTTGACCTTAAGATCTAATCAATATCTTTATATAAATATTATATTTATGTTATCTAAACTCGTATATGTTATATACCCGTATATACTATATACCTGCGTATATTATAGGGGCTATTCTTTCCATGTTTTTAAGGTTTTCAAAAAAAGTCGCCGGGATTTAAGATTTGCTATAACCAATATAACTATTATGACATTACAGGTAATCTTATGCCTATAATACTATAAATAATTTTTAATCTGTCATACTGGTTATGATAAAAGTAAACTTGTTATCGTTTTGACAAGCGTTTCGACTAAAAGTGGCGTGGTTGCTACATTTTTTAGATATCTTGACCTGAATTTTTACACATTTTTATCTTTCAATTAACCTATGTAATTACAGAGAATACAGAGAACTTGAAATTGAGAAATACCCTTACTGCATATGACTGATACTACCAGAATTTATACCTATATCTTGAAAATAAAAAACTATCCCCCCCTGTTTGAATTTTCATTCAAAACAGCGTCGGAAACCTATACTGGCTATAGTAGAAGTTGCTTTTGTCATAAAAAGCAACATTCCCAAAATCGTTTAATAATTTTGTTGTGAAAAAATAGTTTATGTAAAACTGTAAGATTTTATAATTGTTTAATTTCATAATTGACTTTGTGCTTAACTTGTGGTAAAATTATAGTGGGAGTAGAATTTAGAGTAAAGGGAGGCAGGAAATGAGAGAGCTTGAAGAGTATATGGAGGAAAGTTTGAAGTATGGATACATAACTTGTGATGAGTGCGGAAATCATATTGAGATTGATTGTGATGTGTGTGTATGTGGCTGGGAAAATCCTGTAATGTTGGCAGGGCTTGTATAAAATCTAATTGGAGGTTTGAAATGGTTAGACTTCACTTATACCAGAAGCTAGAGCAGGGCAGGATTGACTTATGGGTTATAGCAGGTAAACATAACTTTAAATTGACTATTGCTTTTCCTTTTTGGGTTTGGCGATAGTCTTTTTTATGGGGGTTAAAATGGAACTAACAAAAAGAGTTAAGAAACTAACAAGGGAGCAGTTTATAGCACAGTTTAGGTATGAGGTAAGGATGGGACCGGAAAGTAAGAAGTGGCTGGAATTTGACTGTTACTATGAGGGAGTGAAAGTTTATCGGGCTTGTGGTTTGCTATTGATTAAAATTGACAAGACTGGTAGTGGTGTTGAAAAATTTTATGGAACTTGAACGGGAGGTGAAAACGATGAAAATAATAGCAATATGGGACAGGCACAAAGTAGCACCGGGAAGTAAAAGTATATTCTGTTTGCTCGATGACCAGAGGTTACTATTTGTTGGCCTTGAAGAAGAATATCAGGGCAAAGATAAGGAAGATAATCGGATTTACAAAGAAACCGGCAATCCAGAATATATGAGTGCTTTCAAAGAAAACGATCGATTTAATTTTGAGAAAGCTCATTATTTTGTAACTCATTTTGGAGCTACATTATTAAAGAAATTTACAGTTTAACTTCAATTTTATTAAGTATAAACTTTATTTTTAGGAGGTGAAATAAAATGACAAAAACATTTGAAATCTTTTTTAGTGATTTGACAAAAGAGGTACAAGACCAGTTGCTAAAGTATTTTAATCTGAAGGATAGTAAAGAAATGAATTGGGATGCCTTTCCGATAACAGAAATTGTAATGGAGGTGGCAAAAAAATGAAACAAAGTTTTTGTTTTGAATGGAATGGTAAAATTTTTGGATGCTCTTTTAGAAAAGCGAATTATACTAACATTTTTATGGGCTGGGTTACTGTTTATGATAATCGGGCAGAATATAAACATCCTACGCATTGGACAGACTGGAAGAACATCCGTTTAACTGAAAATAAATCTTCAAGTATAAATAAATTAAAACAATTTTGTAAAAATCTAATAAAAGGAAGTGATCAAAAATGCAATTTAACGACTTTTTAAAACACAAAATGGCTTTAGGCCGAGCAGATGCGACAATCCAGGGGATTGAATACAGCTTGAATTGTTTCTGGCAGTTTTACAGGACAAAAAGGAAGAAATTGAAAACAATCAGCAAGCGTGACATAGAAGATTATTTGTATTTTTTGAGACAAAAAAATTATAAACCCGGGACGATCCAAGACCGAATGAATGGGTTGAGAGATTTTTTGAGATATAAATCTATCAAAACTTTTCCGGCATTTAAAATCTCCATCCCGAAGACATTACCGAAATTTCTCAATCTAGAAGACATCAGAAGGATAAGGCGGGGCATTAAAAAGGAAAGAGATTTGTTAATTTTTGATCTATTATATGCCTCGGGCATGAGAACAGGAGAGTTGTGCTCGTTGAATAGTGGCCAAATTAATGGAAACTTCACTCTTTTAATAAATGGTAAGGGAAACAAGGAGCGATTTGTCTGGATCCCTAAAGACCTGTATAGGAAACTTAAAAAATTTGTATCAGGAAAAGGTAGCAATGAACCCGTTTTCCTTGCAAAAAACAAAAGAATTTCAACATCCACAGTCTCAATATTAATTAAAAGATACGGAGAAAAAGCACGATTAAACACTAAAACATCTCCTCACAGATTACGACATACATTTGCTACCACTCTTTTAAATAATGGCATGAATCTGGCGGCATTAAGTGGTTTATTGGGGCATTCTAGCACGAGCACTACGCAAATTTATGCGGCACTATCAACCCGAAAAATCAGAGAAGAATATTCAAAATATTGGGGAGGTAAGAAATGAATAACAAAGATGTCTTGTTACCCGACGGGTTCAAAGAGTATATCGGACAGATGAGAGCCAAAAGTATTGTAAAGGATGCGATTTTAAGTAGTGTCAAGCGGGACATTCCGATTGAGCATATTCTTTTCAGTGGGTTAGCGGGTTGTGGTAAGACCACAATGGCATTACTGATTGCAAAAGAGAGGAAAGTTCATCTAGAATTGACGACAGGAGGCAGTCTTGAAAATGCTGAAAATATTTATGATATTTTTAATAAAATCAAGGACAAGACACATCCAATAATATTCATTGATGAAGTTCATGGAATTAAAAAATCTTTAGCCGAGATTTTATACTTGCCTATGGAACACCCTGATGCAGAGATCTCAATACCGACTACTACCAAAAGACCAAACAATGGAGGTTTTGGTTTGTATTGGAATGACAAACAGGAAGGTGTTAAAATTAAAGTTCCGCCCTTCACATTAATCGGAGCTACGGCGGGAGAGCAAGGATCGTTGGCAAAACCATTTAGGGACAGGTTTGGACTTCAGGTTCAACTAGAAAAATACACAAAGGAAAATATGGAAATGCTTACAACTCAATCTTGTAAAAAACTCGAGATGAATTTGAATAGAAATATTATCAAGGCCGTCGCCCAGCGGGCTTGCTACACTCCCAGGATTGCAAATAGATTATTAAAAAGAATAAGAGAACACGCAGACGCTACCGATTGTAAAAGACCAAGCATAAAGATGGTGGAAGCAGTTTTCAAACGTTTGGGGATAGATTATCTCGGGATAGACGAAATAGGCCGGCAGATCTTGATGGCACTGTATAAATCTCCTAAAAACGGAACATTAGGATTAGTGTCGATTTCTAAAATAGTTCAAATGAGTGTATCAACAATCCAAGAAGTTATTGAGCCAAGTTTGTTGCAACTTGGGTTAATAAATTACATGCCACGAGGCAGGATTTTAACAAAAAATGGTAATATTCATCTTCACAAAGTAGGATTGGTAAAATAAAATTAGATGGGAGGTGATTGAAATGAAAAAAGGTTTTGTTTTAGAAACGGAAGAACAAAGAAAAAAGCGAGAAGAAATGCATCGTGCTTTAGATAATGCGTATCTGAAAGCTAAAAGTTATTGCATTATCATTATGGCCGATGGCGAGACATGGGATTCTTATGGAGGTGTTTGTAAAGATTGCGTTTACAATTCTGTTATTAGAGCCGTCGAAGATGCGTTCTCAAAAGGATTTTTAGTAGAGTCCGCTCATAAAAAACATTAAATTTGTGAAGATGTAATCAAAATTGAATTGGTAGATTCATAAATTTTAAAAAAGAAGAAATATGAAATTTTGAAAAAAACTTGACAAGGCTTTAGTATATGTTATATAAAACTACAGGAGGAAAAAAATCATGAAAAAAACAAAAACAGAGTACGAATATTGGAGAGTTCCCATAGAGCCGGTAGAAAGACGAAAATTATTGATCCTTGTAGCTAAAAGGAATTGCTCCACGATTCCTGAATTATTAAGGTCGCTGATGCTGGATGCCCTTAAGAAAGCGGAGAAAGATAATCTTTTCGCCAATTTGGACTTTTTGGAACAAAAACAACAAGAACAGAAATAATCGATTTGGCTTTTAGAAAACAATCATTGAAAGGAGGAAATTATGTGTGCTTGGAAAAAAGGAGATCATGTGACTTTTCAGAATGGGTTACTTGAGCAATTTAATAACTATGAAATTGATGAGACAATATACAAAGAAATTCCAAAAGAGGCTCCAAAGGAAGAAATATTGCGTGAAGAAAGTGTTTGGGAAAGTATAGCAATAAGGAAATCTAGCAAAGTAGCTATTCGGCAAGCAGCTAGAACCAGTCATTTCATTAAAAAATTCAATAGAAATACCACAATATTTTCGATTGCAATCATATTTTTTGCTATTGTTCAGATAATCATATTAATTCTAAAGTAATCATTTTTTCCGCTTCAAAAATTTTTGACCAAATACATAAGAAATAAAAATTGATCATAAATTAATCCCCATTTATAGGCAAACTCTCCTCTGTATCATAGTGACACGCACTTCTCTTTGAACTACCACGGTTTTTTCCAGCGATTTTGACCGCCTCTATAAGTAGGATTTTTGACAAGAAAAGGGAAAGATAGCTACTGAATGGATAATAGTATTCTTCTTGACTTTATAGAGAAGTATTGATACAATTATTTTGAAATATAGGTAGGGAAAGAGATAAAATTATGGCAGAAATTGAGATTACTCATTTGTCATTCAGATGTCCCTTTTGCGAGCACCAAGCCACATTTAATACAATAAGGGAGCTTTCTGTTAAAAGAGATTATGTTGCGTATCTTACAATGGTTTGTCCAAATTGTCGGAGAATTGCATTCGTTATCTATAACACATTAGAAGATAAAATTATCACTATTTATCCAAAACATGTGCCTAAGTGTGATGAAAGAATACCTGAGAAAATTAGGGATGATTGCTTGGAAGCGAAAAGATGTTTCGAGGGAAGAGCTTACAAAGGCACAGTAACAATGTGCAGAAGAGCGATACAAAATACTGTGATTGAGAAAGGAGCTAAAAAGAAAGACCTCTTTGACCAACTCAATGAATTAGTCAGTAAAGGAATTATACCGACATCATTAGAAAAATTATCTCATAAAATCAGGTCAGTGGGGAATTATGGTGCTCATCCTGATGAAGATGGATTGGATGAAGTAAAAGAAAAGGATGCAAAAGAAATATTAGAATTCTTAGAACACTTTCTAACTTATGTCTTTGTTATGCCCAAAAGGGTAGAAGAATTGGAATCTAAACCAGAAGAAGAAGAAGAAGAAGAAGTCTGACCATTGTTGCGGATTAGGAGGGAGAAAATGGGTAAGAATTTTAACAAAGATGAGAAAATAAAACGACTCTTATGGTGTGACAGACACTGCTGTATGTGTGGAAGAGCTTGCGGAATCGATATAGAATTTGCACATATTGACCCACGAGTTGGCAATGATATTGACAATGGCATCCCTGTCTGTTATGACTGCCATTCCGAAATCGGCAAATATAATGTAAAACATCCTCGTGGAATTAAATTCAAAGTGAAAGAATTAAAAGCCCGTAGAGAACAAATATACGAAGAATACACTAGGAAATTACTGCCACCAATTAGCTATCGCATTACAAATGTCCAGAATCCCAACGAGCAAATTCCAGTTTTACGTCAATATCCGGATATAACGTTTAATGTTACCAATTTGTCCGACTATTTGCCAGCTAGACTTTCTATTACTTTAAAAGGCGTCCTGAATGGAAACAATGTAGACTTAAACCTCCCTGCTGGACATTATACAGGCGATAAGATATGGAATTTAAACCCACGCATTATTGTAAACGGACATTTTGAAATTAGGAATAAGAGACTTGAGAATTTAGGACCGAACGACAGGTTAGAGATAAAAGTGAAAATAAGAATAATTGATAAATGGGATAGAGAACACGAGCTTTTAGAAAATGGTTATATCTATAGCCACACAAAAGGTTATTGGTATTTCGAACCATAAAAACATTAACTGATTTTTGTTTCCTCTATAAATTTAAAAGGAATGGAAGAGTTAGACACTACTTGCCAAAACTTCTCTCCAAAATTTTTGACCAATTTGTGCCCACTTTGTGCCCAAAAGTCCCCCGAAACCCGATAAAGTCTAATAAAGTCTCCATAGACAAAAAATCCCAAATCTTCTTGATTTACAAGGCTAATTCAGGATTTTGCTTTGTCTATAATGATGAGCCGAGCGCGAATCGAACGCGCGACCAACGGCTTAAAAGGCCGCTGCTCTACCTAGCTGAGCTACCGGCTCATCGTCTTCCACTCTACAGAATCCTCCCCCTTCTTCTTTTTCCTCTCCCCAAAGGAAGAGGGTGTATAATGGAGTGTAAAGCGAGAGCTTTACTCTTGTCAAACTTTCGTTTGACACTCCTATGGCGGAAAGGGTTAGGGTGAGGGGGCTTCTCTGGGTTAGAGGTTTACCATTTTTACTCCGACAATTTCGGATATACCTTTTATCTCCTTTAAAACCTCTTTTGAAATATCACAATCTACATTAATGATGGTTAGTGCTTTCCCGCCAACTGTTTTTCTCCCCACCTGCATCCCGGCTATATTAATTTTTCTGTTTCCTAAAATCGTTCCTATTTTACCAATTACTCCCGGCTTGTCCAGATTTGAACAGAGTAACATATACCCTTCAGGAATAACGTCCAAATCAAACTCGCCAATTCTTACCAGACGAGGTTCCTTCTTCCCTAAAAGAGTCCCGGCAACTATATTCTCCCCTTTTTCTGTCATTGTCTGGACTACTATTAAGTTGGCAAAATCTTCCACTTTGCTCACTTTAGACTCGGTAACTTTAATTCCTCTTTCCTCAGCAATTAAAGGAGCATTGATAAAATTGACTTCTCTTTCCAAAATTGGCTCCAGAAGCCCCTTAAGCAGTGCAAGGGTTAAAGGCTCAATCTCGTGACGGAGAATCTCTCCTGAGTATTGGACTCCAATCTGAGTAAACCCTCCCTCACTTATCTGTGCCTGTAACCTTCCTAATTTCTCGCAAAGGTCAATATAGGGACCTAAAGTTTTCATTTTCTCAGAATCTAATTCTGGCATATTGACTGCATTGCGAACAATGCCTTTCTTAAGGAAATCTAAAACTTGCTGAGCAATATCTCTTGCCACATTAATCTGCGCCTCTTCGGTGGAAGCTCCTAAATGCGGTGTAACAATTATATTCTCTAAACCCAGAACGGGACTGTCAAAAGGTGGTTCCTTCTCAAAAACATCGAGAGCTGCCCCACCAACCTTACCTGACTTCACTGCTTCTGCTAAGGCTGCTTCATCTATGATTCCCCCACGAGCACAATTTATAATCCTCACCCCTTCCTTCATCTGATTGATGGTTTCTTTATTAATTATGTGTTTAGTTTCAGGAGTTGACGGAATATGAATTGTTATGTAGTCTGCCTGTTTAATAAGTTCCGGAAAACTGACCAATTTAACGCTAATATCTCGCGCATGGGCCTTAGAAATATAAGGGTCATAAGCTATTATCTCCATCCCGAAAGACTGTGCCCTTTTTGCAACTTCCCCTCCGATTCTACCCAGGCCGACTATACCCAGGGTCTTTTTGAAAATTTCGGTTCCTAAGAATTTTTTCTTTTCCCACTGCTTACTCTTCAGGGATATGTTAGCCTGGGGAATACAGCGGGATAATGCTAAGAGCATGCTCATTGTATGTTCTGCTGCAGAAATCGTATTTCCACCGGGCGTATTCATTACCAGGATGCCTCTTTTACTTGCCGCTTCAACATCGATATTGTCCACTCCCACTCCTGCTCTTCCAATGACTTTTAAATTCTTTGCTGCGTCAATTACCTCTTTTGTCACCTTAGTTGCACTGCGCACAAGAAGAGCATCGTACTCGCCAATGTGATTTATCAACTCCTGCGATTCCAGCTTGAGTTTCACATCAACTGTTATATCGGGGCTTTCCCTCAATAACTCTATACCTTCTTCCGCCAATTTGTCGCTAACCAATACCTTCACGGAAACCTCCTTATGTGAATCAGTCTGTAAATAATTCGGTAGCCGCAACCTTTAGGTTGCGAATTCGAACGCAGACTGAAGTCTGCGACTACCTATTTCAGGAATTCTTTCTCTGCTGCAGCTATTCCTTTTCCTACTTCGATTTTATATCCCAACTTACTCAATGCTATTTCCAGAGCCGAAAGCCCGATGATTACATCAAATCTATCCATGTAGCCCAGATGGGCGATGCGGAAAATTTTGCCTTTATATTCTCTTTGACCACCAGCAATTCCCACTCCATACTCGTCACGCATCATTTTAACCAGCCGCACCCCATCAACTCCTTCCGGAACTTTGACTGCTGTAACCACGTTACAGGGAGCCTCTGCGAAGAGCTCCAGACCCAATGCCTCCACTCCTTTTCTTGTAGCAGAAGCCAGGATTGCATGGCGTCGTAAGACTTGCTCCAACCCTTCCTCTTTTATCATTCTCAAAGCTTCCTGCAATCCCAACAACAAGCTCACTGCCGAAGTATAGGGTGTCTGTTTTTTCTCCTCGAGAAACTTCTTATATGCTTTAAAGTCCCAGTAAAACTTTGGCAATTTAGAATTTTCTACAAGTTTCCATGCCTTCCGGCTGATACTGACAAAAGCCAATCCTGGAGGGAGCATCAGTCCTTTCTGAGAACCACCAGCTACCACATCTACATTCCACTCATCGGTGTTCAGTTCCTGTCCTCCTAACCCGCTCACCGCATCAACCACCAGGACAGCCTCAGTTTCTGCCACTATCTTACCAATTGTCTGGATATCGTTAACCACACCGGTTGAGGTCTCTGTGCTTTGTGTAAATACAGCTTTAATTCCCGGTATCTCCTTTAGTTTCTTCTCTACATCCTTGGGCTTAGCTACTCTACCCCAGGGATATTCAATAACTTCTGGTTCAACTCCAAATAACTTAGTAATATTTACCCATCTTCTGCCAAATGCACCCGTGTTAACAATTAGAACTTTGTCTTGCGGAGAAAGGAGGTTGACCACGCAGGCCTCCATCGCCCCGGTTCCCGAAGCGGCAAAAATGAAAAGGTCATTTTTTGTTTGAAATACGTATTTCAGCCCTTCTATGTCTTCAGAAAGAACCTGACCGCATTCCGGAGTGCGGTGATGAATAATTGGCTGAGCTGAGGCTAAAAGTACTCTTTCCGGAACAGGAGTAGGACCTGGCGTTAAAAGATATTTTTTCATTTTTTCCCCTTAGATAAAAATTAAGAACTAAGAACTTAAACTAAGATTACCTAATTTTTACTTTACCCCATTAGAAATATCTCCCGGAGTAGAACAAAATTTCTAAAGAGGCAAATCTTAGTTCTCGATTCCTAGTTCTCTCTTTTGTTTTCCCATTCTGTTTTTTCTTTTGCTTGTAGTCCTGGCAACCTTTGACCCAATGGTAGACGGTCCAGTCTCTTCCGTCTGGTTATCTTTGCTTTTTTCTTTTCCCGGGCAACTAAAGCTATCCTAAATACTTCATCTATGTTCTTAACCGGTATGAACTTCATTTTATTCTTGATCTCTTTGGGAATCTCTTTCAGGTTCCTCTCGTTTTCCCGGGGAAAGATAACTGTCTTTACTCCCGACCTATGAGCTGCCAGCATCTTCTCTTTAAATCCACCTACGGATAAAATCCGCCCTCTTAGAGTTATCTCTCCAGTCATAGCCACATCTTTCTTAACTGGCCTATTGGTTAATGCTGAAATTAAAGCAACTGCCATAGTAATCCCTGCCGATGGACCGTCTTTAGGAATCGCACCCTCGGGGACGTGAATGTGAATTTCTATATCCTTGTAAAAATCCGGGGGTAAACCTAACTTACCAGCATTAGACCTAACATAAGAAAGCGCTGCCTGAGCAGATTCCCTCATCACCTCCCCAAGTTTCCCGGTAAGGGTGAGACTGCCTTTACCTTTCATAATTGAAACTTCAATAGAAAGAATATCTCCCCCCACTTCTGTCCAGGCAAGTCCCGTGGCTACGCCCACTTCATTCTCGCCCGGCTTCTCCCTGTGGTACTTGGGAATGCCCAAATAACGGTGAAGGTTTTTTGCAGTAACTTTTACAGCTTTTCTGCCCTTTTCTGAGGCCAACTCTTTGGCTACCTTCCGACAGACATTTGCTATCTCTCTTTCCAGGTTTCTTACTCCTGCTTCCAGGGTATAATCGCGGATTATCAAATTTAAGGCTCGCACCGATATAACTAATTTGTCTGAACTTAACCCATTTTCCTTGACCTGTTTTGGCACGAGAAATTTTTGGGCAATCTTAATCTTCTCTTCTTTCGTATACCCGGGGAACTCAATAACCTCCATGCGATCAGCTAAAGAAGACGGAACTGTGTACAGAGTATTAGCAGTGGTAATAAACATTACATCGGATAAATCAAATTCCACCTCTAAATAGTGATCGGAAAAAGTGTTGTTCTGTTCGGGATCGAGAACTTCTAAAAGAGCCGCTGCTGGATCGCCTCTAAAATCCTGACCCATCTTATCCACTTCATCGAGTAGAAATACAGGGTTTCTCGATTTTATCTTACTTAGTGACTGAATTATCCTCCCGGGCAGAGCACCAATATATGTCCTGCGGTGGCCACGAATCTCAGCCTCATCGCGTATCCCTCCCAATGACATACGAATGAACTTGCGACCCAAAGCACGGGCAATCGAACGGCCTAGAGAAGTCTTACCCGTACCCGGCGGACCGACAAAACAGATAATTGGTCCCTTCAACTTTTTTGTTAACTTACAAACAGCCAAATATTCCACTATCCTTTGCTTGGCTTTATCCAAACCATAATGGTCTTCGTCCAAAATCTTCTCAGCTCTTTCAAGATCCAGATGGTCTTTGGTACTGATAGCCCAGGGTACTCCAATTATCCAGTCCAGATAGGTCCTAATTACCGTGGCCTCTGGAGAGAAAGGCATCATTTTCTCCAGACGAGAAATTTCTTTCTCTGCTTGTTTTACTACCTCTGGAGGTGCCTTAGATTTTCTGACTTTCTCTCTCAGTTCACTTACTTCTTTTTGGTAGTCATCTGTTTCTTTCAGCTCTTTTTTAATTGCCTTAATCTGTTCATGTAGGTAGTATTCCTTCTGTGTCTTTTCAATCTGGTCACGCACCCGCACCTGAATCTTCTTCTCGATAGAGAGAATATCATTCTCAGCAGTTAAAATTTTGGATAACTCTGTAAGCCTCTTTTTAGGATCCCATGTTTCCAGAATAAGCTGCTCCTGAAGTATTTTGATGGAGATATGAGATGCAATTATATCAGCTAAACGGCTGGGATCGTCAATGTTGGAAACTGACATTATAGTCTCTATGGGAATACGACGATTCAATTTCACATATTTCTCAAATAAGGTTATCACATTACGCATCAAAGCCTCGAGCTCCCGGTTGGGAACATATGTTTCTAAATGCCTCTTAATCCTCACCTGAATAAATTCCTGTTGAGGAATAAAGTCTGCAATCTTTGCTCTCTCTACTCCCTCGACGAGGATTTTAATCGTACCATCGGGCATCTTTAAAAGCTGGAGAATCTCTGCCACTACCCCTATTGAGTAGAGGTCTTCCTTTCCCGGACTTTCGGTTTGAATCTTTCTCTGAGTCACAAGGAAAATTAAGCGGTCTCGGGCCATCGCTTCTTCTAAAGCCTTAATCGATTTAGACCGTCCTACTGCTAACGGAAGAACCATGTAAGGAAATATTACCACATCTCTTACTGGCAGAAGGGGTAAGACATCGGGTATGACAATCGATTTCTTAGGCCTTTCTGGTGTAATCAATTCAGCCTCCCTTTTTGTACTATTTTCTTTTGTACTAACACTGGCTTCTTCTCTTTATTTGTGACGCTCCCCGACGCAAGCATCGGGGTTTTCCCTGGCCGTGGCCCGTGCCACGGCACGGGCAGGCTTGGCACGTTTTTCATAACCAGCTTCCGTCAATGCAGTGGCATCGGCAATAGCGAAAGGAACGTCTAACAAGCGAGCCAAAGTCTGGGCCAAAAGTGTCTTTCCCGTCCCTGTGGGACCAATCAATAGAATATTCGACTTCTGCAATTCCACTTCATCAACAACTCTTTGCCGAGAAGCCGGTAAAAGAGAATCCAGACCCACCCTTTGATAATGATTATATACGGCAACCGCCAGTAACTTCTTAGCCCTTTCCTGCCCGATAACATATTCATCCAGTATAGCCTTAATTTCATATGGCTTTGGCAGAACTTTCCTGGTTTTCTTTTCTTCCTCTATAGCGATTTTGTTCAATAAATTGTAAGAGAGCCGAATACATTCATCACAAATGTAGACTCCATGACCGCCAATGAGTTTTTTCACTTCATTTTTATTTTTGCCACAGAAAACGCAGCTTAAAGATTCTTTTCTATCAATAAGTTCAACCATAATTAAACCCTTTTAGGGCGACCACTGAGTGTCGCCCCTACACTACCAAAACCATTATGGGTAGTGTAGCCCTTTATGGGCGTAACCTTTACGGGGACAAGCCTTTGGGCGACCATAAAGGTCGCCCCTACGCGACCAAGCAATGAACAAACTATCTTTTAAATTTATAATATTCAAACCTAAATCCCGAGCATACCTTTTATTTTTTCTGCTCAATTACTTCATCAACCAGGCCATAGGCTTTTGCCTCTTCGGCTGTCATAAAGAAATCGCGGTCTGTGTCCTTCTCTATCTTCGCCAGAGGTTGACCCGTATGTTTTGCCATAAGCTCATTCATCTTGGCTTTCATACGCATAATTTCCTTAGCTTGAATGCCGATATCAGTTGCTTGCCCCTGCACTCCGCCCAGAGGTTGATGTATCATTATGCGGGAATTGGGCAGGGCATATCGCTTCTTCTTTGCCCCGGATGCGAGAAGAAGCGCTCCCATACTGGCTGCCTGACCCATACATATCGAAGAGATACTTGGTTTAATATATTGAATCGTATCATAAACCGCAAGACCAGCAGTTACTATTCCTCCTGGACAGTTAATGTATAAAGAAATGTCTTTATCGGGATCTTCTGCCTCCAAAAACAGCAATTCAGCGATAATCACATTAGCGACTTCATCCGTTAAAGGTGTACCCAAAAATACAATCCTATCCCTCAAAAGACGGGAATAAATATCAAAGGCTCTCTCTCCTCTATGTGTCTGCTCAACCACCATGGGAATCAACTGTCCGAAAGTTTTTAACTTCATACATTACCCCCTCACCCTAACCCTCTCCCCCAAGGGGAGAGGGGACTTTTTTGTATCTATTTCCTCTTCTCTTTTATAATTTTAGCATTTTTCATTAAAAAGTCAAATACTTTATTTTCTCTCATTTTGCTTGTGATTTGGTCTATATTTTCATGAAAGTATCTCTTTATTTCTTCTTCTTTCTCTTTACTTGATTTTATTGTCTCCTCTATTTCTTTCTCTATTTCCTTAGAATCGACCTGGATATTTTCTTTCTCACCTATCCTGGCAAAAATTAAAGTGCTGCGGACTTGTTTTTCTGCAAGGTTACGATATTTCTTCCGCAGGACTTCCTCATCCGCCCCGATATCTTCAGAAGCAAGCCCGCGACTCTGGAGGTAAGTCTTCATCTTTAAGATTAGATAATCGAGTTGTTTTTCGACTAGAGAATTAGGAACCACCACAGGGTTATTCTCAATTAACCTGTCAATAATCTGTTCTCTCATTGCCTCTTTTGTTTTATGCTCCTCTAGCCTAATCAAATTTTCCCTCAATTTCTCTTTCAATTCTTTCAAAGATTTAGCTTCTAATCCCTGAGCAAAAGCATCGTCAATTTCTGGTAATCGCATTTCTTTAATCTCTTTAACCTTTACTTTAAAGAGAACTTTATGCCCCGCCAACTTCTTATTAAAATAATTATCCGGAAAATTCACCTCGACATTTTTCTCTCCGCCTCTTTCCATGCCAATCAATCCTTCAGAAAACTCCCGGAGAAAAATAGGATTTTCAATGCTTATCAGCTGATTTTCTCCTCGAAGCCCCTTCAAGGGTTTACCGTTACCGAATCCTTGATAATCGATTACTACATAACTTTTTCTGTCCACCACGTTATCCCCGGAGACCACAAGCTGTCCATTCCTTTTCTGCAGTTCCTTCAGACTTTCCCCTACTTCATAATCACCCACGACTTTTATCTCTTTTTTTATCTTAAGTTTCTTATAATTCCGTGGCTCAAAACGAGGTATCACTTCAACCGTTGCCTGAAAAGATATCGGTTCTCGCTTAGCAAAATCGAATTTAAGGTCAGAAATCTCTGCCGGAGCAACAGGGTCAATTCCTTTCTCTTTTACCACTTGAGATAATGCGTCTGGGACAAGCGATTCTAAAACAGTTTCCTGACAACGAGACTTAAATTTCTCCCTCAAAAAAGCAGGCGGCGCCTTTCCTCTACGGAAACCGGGTATAACAGCTTCCTTTTGAATCTCGTTGTATGTCAATTCTATTTCCTTTTCTATTTCTACTTGAGGAATCTCGATTTTTAAAACAAGCTCACATTCGCTTTTCTTGGACATTTCTACCTTTAAATTTTCCATAGCCATTTTAACCCTTTCCTGGTGCCGCGGGAGAGACTTGAACTCTCAACTCCATATAATTGGAGACTAGGTCCTAAGCCTAGCGTGTTTGCCAATTTCACCACCGCGGCAAGTGGGCCATGGAGGAATCGAACCTCCAACCTCCTGCTTAAGAGGCAGTTGCTCTACCTGTTGAGCTAATGGCCCCCAAAAAATATATTCAAAATTGCCTTGGCTTATCTGGCACGCCCGGTGCGATTCGAACGCACGACCTGCGGATTCGAAGTCCGACGCTCTATCCAGCTGAGCTACGGGCGCAAAATTGCTTCGTAATTTTCAATCTGGGGAACCTAAGGTTCCCCCTGCTTGCGTCCCTCGACAAGCTCGGGACTGTCGACCCCCTCCTCTTAAGAGGTCTTCTCCCAAAATCCACCCTTAATTATTTATCAGCATCGTCCCGATTAACATCGGGGACTGTTATCAATTGTCGTCTTATTTATATCACATTTAAATTTCTTTGTCAACCCAGATAAAAAACCGCCACATTTATAAGATGGGCGGTTAATTACTTTTTTTGAATTATCTTTAAGAATCTATTTCTTTCTTAAAATACGATAGAAACAGAATATCAAAAGAAGAATTATGACTGACCAAGAAAAAAAATGTGATTATGAAAAATAGGTATGCCCAGCCAATACCATGGAAATACTCATTCGTCTGCAACCCCTGGTAACCTTGTAGAAACGATTGCATTGCTGGCTATGATGTAGCCTGCGCGTATCGCCCGGTGATAGAAAAAAACGCATAGCCCAATAACCACGACTCAACATAGGTATAATACATGAAAATGAGAACAGGACCAAAAATGCCAATTACACCAAAATATTTAATGAAACGGTTCTTCTGCCACATCGAATGGAAAATACCCGGGGCTGTGCCATGGCCGAATCCTCCACCGAATCTGCCAGCAGTCCACTCTATCCATATTAAAGGAATCCCCAGGAGGAGAAAAGAGATAAAGTATGGTATCATAAATGCGCCACCGCCGTTCTGTGCTGCCTGGACGGGAAAACGTAAAAAATTTCCTAGCCCGACTGCTGACCCGGCAACTGCAAGAATAATCCCCGTTCTGGTTTTCCAGGTTTCGCGTAATTTATTAATCTTTGCCATTTTACCTTTTCCTTATGCGGGCTCTACGTGAATCAGCACTTTAAGATTAGGGAGTTCTCTTTTTATATCTCTTTCCAGGTGGTCGCATACCCGATGAGCCTGCTCAACGCTAATTTTCCTCGCCAGGACAAGATGGAGATAAACCTGTTCTTCATTGCCTTTTCTCACTATAGATAAGTCATGAAAATTTACAAATTTTTGGTAATGCCTTTGTAAAATCCTGGTAATAATTTCTATCTTTCTATTTTTTTCTTCTTTACCTTCAATTCCAGGATTTATATGAATCATTATGTTACCAATGTTTTTCAACTTCTGGAGTAGCAGTTTCTCAATTTGATTGGCAATCCCATGCCCTTCTTCTATAGATAGGTCGGCGTCGATTTGAACACTCAGATCGATTGAATTTCTCCAACCCAGGCGACGTGTTTTGACATCATCAATTTTTCTTATTTCCCCTATACCCAGTGTGAGTTTTTTAATTTCATCAATAAAATCTCCTGGAAGGGAAGTGTCCATTAGTTCTCTCAAAGAGGGACGAAGAATGTATATTCCCATCTTAAAAATGAACAGGGCAACAACGAAGCCAGCCAGAGGATCAAGAAAAGTGTAACCAAGTCTGGCGCCTGCTATCCCTATGAAAGCCGCTACGGAAGTAAGCGCATCAGCACGGTGATCAGAGGCATTAGCCAAAATGGCTAAATTGTCGAATTTTTTGCCTATATAATAAGTATACCTGAATAATAATTCTTTGACCAGAATGGAAATTAAAGCAGCCCATAGAGGCAAAAGCCCCGGTACAATCCTAATCTTTAAAAAAATAGCATTTAGTGCACGATAAGAGAGCACTATGGACATTCCCAATAATATAAAACTGATGCAAAGTGCTGCTATTGATTCGGCTTTCCCGTGTCCATAGGGGTGGTCTTGATCAACAGGCTTTTGAGAAATTTTTACACTGGTTAAAGTTAATATGCCAGCAAAGATATCGGAAAGAGAATGGAAACCATCGGAAAGCATCGCCTGGCTTCTTCCCCAAATTCCGGCAAATATCTTAAATATAGCTAAGAAGAAATTTACCCAAATTCCTGTCCAGCTTACTATTTTACTTTTTCTGAATCTTTCTTCTAATGAATACATCATTATGGCTCTTCTCTAAAAAGTTGTGAGTAGTGTAGCCCTTTATGGGCGTAATTTTTACGGGGATAAACCTTTGGGCGACCAAAACTATTGCGGGGATAAACCTTTGGGCGACCATAAAGGTCGCCCCTACGCGACCAATTTACTAATTTATCGTTTTTCAAACAGACTATAAAGAGCAGGAATAACTATCAGTGTGAGAATAGACCCGACCACCAGTCCACCCATTATAGAGACAGCTACCACCGAGCGCACAGCTGAACCTTCGGCACGACTGAGAGCCAGAGGAACCATCGCCAGAATAGTAGTGGAAGCAGTCATTATAATTGGACGTAACCTGGTCGCTGCCCCTTCGATGATTGCCTCCATTTTCTCCATTCCCTTCTTGCGTAATTGATTAATGTAATCAATCATAACTATACCATTATTTACTATAATTCCAGCAAGGACAACCACTCCTATACCCGAAGGAAGGGAGAGAGTCTTTCCGCTAATCACAATACTCAGAATAACGCCGATTATAGCAAGGGGAACAGTAAACATAATAACCAATGGCTGGGTAAAAGACTCAAATTGTGCTGCTATAATCATAAAAACTAAAAGCACGGCTAAAATAAGTATCTGACCCAAACTGATAAACGTCTCCCGCATCTTCTCAGCCTGTCCTCCATAGTCTATAAAGTAGCCTTCGGGGAAAGCAATTCTACTTATTTTATTCTCTATATCCCTCATAACACTGGACAAGGGTCGGCCACTGAAATTAGCAGTTAAAGAGACCATTCTTTTCTGGTTTTCTCGATTCAGCTTTATCGGTCCTTTAGCCTCCCGGATATCGGCAACATCTTTCAAACGGACAAGTATTCCCAGAGGAGAAGGTAAAACTATATTCTCAATCTCTCTGAGACTCTTTCTGCTTCTCTGGTCGAGAGAGACACGTATATTAACTTCTTCGCCTCCCTGGCGAAACAACGTAGCCACCTTTCCCTGAACCGCCATTTGCAATGTAGAGGCAATTTGGCTGACAGTCAATCCCAGCCGGGATGCACGGTGACGGTCAATTATAAGTTGTAGTTCTGGTCTTCCCTTCTCCAGGGAACTCCCCAAATCATAGACTCCCTTAATCTTACCCATCGCTGTCATAACAGTTCCGGAAACATCCTCGAGAATCTCCATGTCTTTACCAAAGAGTTTAAGCTCAATAGAAGCCTCCCCAGCGCCCCCTCCTGTAAGTATCGCATGAGCCATATCCGTAAATTCGTATTTGGCTCCTTCTATCTGAGGAAGTTGAGCTCGAATGTCATTAACAATCTCTTTGGAACTACGTTTTCTCTTTAGTTTATCTTCCAAACGAATGAAAATTTCTGCCTCGTTCACTCCCGCCGAGCCCATACCAAAAGCTGCATCCTGTTTTGTAGCCTCGGAGAGACCAACGTAAGCACCCACAGTCTGGACACCCTCCTCTGCCAAGACAATATCCTCAATCTTTCTAACCACCCTGTCGGTTTCGTCTAAATTGGTCCCCACAGGCATCCTCACCATAAAGAAAGCCATATTATTATCCATACTGGGAAAGAACTCCTTCCCTATAAAGGGAATTAGACCCAGGCTCAATATAAAGAGAAGAACCGCCCCGAGAACCACTCTCCTCCGACGAGCCAAGACATTATGTAAAAATCCTTTATATCTCTCTCGAAAATAGCCGAAAGTTCTCCTGCCAAAACTGACTTGGTAACCTTTAGCTGAACCCTCCCTGAAAACCTTAGAAGCTATCATTGGTACCAAAGTCAAAGCTACAAATAAGGAAGCAAACAGGGCAAAAGATATAGTTACAGCCATCTGAGTAAACAGCTTCCCGGTAATTCCTTTTATGAATAGAAGCGGTAAAAAGACCGCCACAGTAGTGAGAGTAGAGGTAGTAATCGCCTTACTCACTTCAGTGGCTCCTGATTTGGCTGAAATTATCCTGTCTTCACCAAGGTTCAGATGACGAAAAGTGTTCTCCAGTACCACAATCGCATTATCCACAATCATTCCCACTCCCAGGGCAATTCCAATCATAGTGATAAAGTTGAGGGTATACCCGAGAAAATATAAAGGAATGAAAGTGGCTATCAAAGAGAGAGGAATTGCTAATGCTATAGCGATTGTTGGGCGGAGGTTGCGCAAGAAAAGAAAGAGAATTCCAATCGCCAGAAGGCCACCTAAAAGAGCATTGGAGCCAGTCACCCTAAGGATCCTCTTTATGATTCGGGCTTGGTCGAAAATAGTATAGAACTTTATATCTTGAGGAAGTCTCCTTCTCAACTCCTTAAGCGCTCTATTCACACCATTAGAAACTGCCACCGTGTTGGCTCCCGACTCCTTATTCACTATCACCAACACACTATTCCGTTTATTAGTGCGGGCATAACTGCGTACTTCTCGATAGGT
>SDBT01001113.1_pt1 | contig 46198 bp, 37 predicted proteins | sample 2277101 | NCBI WGS metagenome assembly SDBT01 (sample SAMN10404973, study PRJNA504765) | marine sediment metagenome | isolation source: marine sediment core GS10_PC15, 103 cmbsf | place: Arctic Ocean: Southern Knipovich Ridge | collected 2010 | reverse complement strand
TCAGGACCAAATATATCAGGGCACTTCGATCCGCGGATCGGGGCGACTACAAATCGCTCGAAGAGTTTACGCGAGGCTTGATAAAAGAGTAATTTCTATAGATACGCTCGGTCAGGAAAGGCGAAAACCAAGAGGGCTGGGGGTCAGGTCTTGTTTTTTGATAATTGTAGCCTCAGGCCCGCAGTCTTGACTATAAATTAATTGCTCCTTGCAACTGTACACAATATCAGCAAGAAATAAAAAAAAGATATCCTGTAAACTATGGAGAAATTAGGGCGGGAAGTATAATTGAAATTTAATTGAATAAAGATGCAGACAAAAGAAAAAGATAATTTGATTTTTGTAAGACTTTTTCCAGACGAAGATATTTATGAAAAATTAGAAGAGGCTGTTAAAAAATATAATGTCGAGACAGCTGTTGTAATAGCAGGTATTGGACAATTAAAAAATTTTGAATTAGGTTACTTTAAGGAAAAAGGTAACTATATGCCACAATTATTTACTAAGCCTTATGAGTTACTTTCTTTGTCAGGCAATATCTCTAAACAAAATAACAAATATAATTTTCATTTACATGCTGTTTTAGGAAATGAGGAAAAAGCTCTTGTTGGAGGACACTTAATTAAAGGATTAGTAGCTATAACAAACGAAATTATATTGTTAAAAACAAATTTGAAAATAAAAAGAAAGTTAGAAGAGGAAACAGGCCTAGAGGGGATGTTCCTAGAATAAAAATTAAATGAGTTAATGCAAAAAAATTAAAATGAAATCAGGAGGGTCATTAGGATTAGCGAGGAAAGTAGGGGAAGTTATTGAAATATTTACGGAGGTCGGGAGTCGAATCTTTCATATTGACAAATGAGAAGACCTAGGTTCCCTTCGACCCCGCCAAAGGCGGGGCTCAGGGCAGGCAGGCCCGCACTCTTGAATGAATAAAATGATAAATGAAGATGTAGGTGACCCAGCTAATTGCAAGAAATAAGTATTATGTCCCCGGAATATGCAAGGGACTTCCCGCATTAATAAAGCTCGTCTGCTTCCGATTCCAGCGGATCCCGACTTTCTCCCTCATCGATCTGCCACTGCTCGTAGGTAGTCTCGGAGAGTTCCTGAATAAACCGGGAGGGTCTCGACAGGATACCCTGATTCCAGCGCTCCTGAAGCATCAGGGGATAACAGAGATAGAGCTCGTCTTTTGCCCGGGTCGCCGCCACATAGAAGAGCCGCCGCTCCTCTTCCTCTCCCTCGGGATCGTTCAGGGCTTTTGCTGCCGGAAACCTGCCCTCAGATAACCAGATGATAATGACCACCCTCCATTCCAGTCCCTTGGCCTGGTGAACCGAACTCAGGGTCACCAACTCATCCTCTTCCCTGCCGGCTACATCCTCGGCAGTAACATTACTTAGCAGCGCGAGATCACTCAGGAAGCTCTCCAGGGAGTCATACTGGAGGGCAAAATTGCTGAGCTGATTCAGGTCCTCCAGCCTTGACTGGTAGTTGGGGTACACATTCTGCAGATATTCACCGTAGCCTTCATCCATTACCACCTGGATCATCTGGCCGGGAAACTTAAGAATCTCCGGTGCCTGCAGGCTCTTCAGAAGGGATAGGAATCTTTTCCACCCTTCCTCGGCTCCTCGCGGAAGTTGGGAAAGAAGCTTCTGGTCCCTGACCGCCTTCAGCCTGTTCTCCTTAGAGGAGATATATCTCCAAATCTTATCGGCGGTTCGGCCCCCGATCCGGGGATAAAGCTTTACCACCCGCTTCCAGGCCAGTTCATCATCAGGGTTGTGAATAATCTTTAAATAAGCGGTTACATCCTTGATATGAGCCTGTTCGAAGAATCTGAGCCCGGAGCGCACCTCAAAAGGAATCCCTCTGCGGGTCAATTCCATCTGAAGCTCCATTGAGTGGTAGTGGGAGCGGTAAAGGACCGCTATCTCCTTAAGCGAAATCCCCTCATCCCGCAACTCCAGGATCCTCTGGACAACGAACTCGGCCTGCTGAAGGACATCTTTTAAGGGGATCAAGACAGGAGAGGGGCCAGATCCTCTGACCGAGCTTAGTTTTTTAGGAAACTGCTTCTCGTTGTGAGTGATGCTCAGGTTGGCCAGCTCAAGAATCTCAGGGGTGCTGCGGTAGTTAGTTTCAAGCTTAAAGATCTTTGCTTCAGGATAGCGCCGGGGGAACTCAATAATGTTGGCAAAGTTGGCCCCCCGGAAGGAGTAAATCGACTGGGAATCATCACCCACCACCATCACATTCCTTCGCCGATAGCCGAGCAGATCAATGATCTCCGCCTGAAGCTTATTGGTGTCCTGATATTCATCAACCAGGATATAGCGGAAGTTTTCCGCATAACTCTCTTTTATCTCCGGATGTTCCACCAGAATGAGTTTCCAGTTAAGCAGAAGGTCGTCAAAATCCATCAGATTTAGCTTTCTCTTCCTCTGGGAGTAAAATTGGGCTGTCCGGGCAATCTCGTCAGCAATCTCCAGGAAATAGGGGTACCGATTGGTAATAACCTCTTCCAGATTTGCCTGGGTATTGACTGCGAAGCTGATGATATCGCTCAATACATCTGCCCGGGGAAACCTTCTTTCCTTAGGATTGATCTTTAGATCGGTCAAGCAGGCATTCAGAAGATCCCGGGAATCCTCCCGGTCCAGGATGGTAAATTTTGGACTGTATCCAATAGTCTCACTGTGGCGCCGAAGGGTAAGGTTGCCAATGTGGTGGAAGGTTCCTCCCCAGAGCCGTCGGATATCTGCCCTGATCAGCACTTCTACCCGGTGGAGCATCTCTCGGGCAGCCTTATTGGTGAAGGTTACCAGCAGGATCTGGGAGGGGTTTGCCCCGGACTCTATCAGCCAGGCAACCCGGTAAGTGACTACCCTGGTCTTTCCGCTCCCGGCTCCGGCAATCACCAGCAGAGGGCCATCCCCGGCCATCACTACCTCTAACTGCTGGGGATTTAATTCTTCTTCGTATCTTACCGAATATTCCCTTGGTCTAACCGGTGATTTTAAGGTGTATTTTTGCATAATTACTTCTTAATCTTCCTTCGCACCTTCCGCCTTCGCCTCAACCTTCTCCTTTTTCTCTTTTTTCTTTTTCTTCGTCTCTTCCTCTTTAGTCCCCACCTTTTCCTCTTTCTCTTCCGCCTCTTCCTTTTCAGCCTTTACCTTTTCCTCTTTAGCTTCGGTCTTTTCTTTTTTCTCCTCCGTCTTTTCCTCTTTTTTCTCCGCAGCCGCTGTCTTTTTCTCCTCCGTCTCTTCCTCTTTAGCCTCGGTCTCTTCCTTTTTCACCTCCGCCTTTTTCTCTTTTACTTCTGTCTTCTTCTCTTTGACCTTAGCCTCTTTCTCTTTCACATTCGCCTTTTCCTCTTTAGGCTTGGTCTCTTCTTTTTTGGCTTCCGCCTCTTCCTCTTTAGCTTCGGTCTTTTCTTCTTTAGCCTCCATCTTTTCCTCTTTAGCCTCCGCCTTTTCCTCTTTTTTCTCCGCAGCCGCTGCCTTTTTTTCCTCCGTCTCTTTCTCTTTAGCTTCGGTCTCTTCTTTTTTGGCCTCCGCCTTTTCCTCTTTAGGCTTTGCCGTTTCCTTTTTCACCTTCGCCTTTTTCTCTTTTGCCTCTGTCTTCTTCTCTTTGACCTTTGCCTCTTCCTCTTTAGCCTTAGCCTCTTCCTTTTTCACTTTCGCCTTTTCCTCTTTTTTCTCCGCAGCCGCTGCCTTTTTCTCCATTTCCTTTGCCTTAGCGGCTTTCTTTTCTTCCCGGGCTTTCAGCCCTCGCAGCCTTCTCTGGGCTCTCTTAAGCTTTTTTCTTGCTCTTCGCACATCCTTATCGGCCTTGGGAGCTTCCGTCTTTTCCAGTTTCTCTTTAAGTTCAACCTTCAGTCCATCAACCAATTTCTGCTGGGTCTCTAAGTTAAGCATGTCAACTCCTTTAAAAAATTAGTTATTCGTTATTAGGTTGCGCTGCTCGCCCCGTAAAATTATCGATATTTATCGAAGGCAATCACATTTAGCAACTTATTTCTACGGGGCTCGTTTCGGTCTTCGTCACTAGGTTGCGTTCTCCCTTAACCACTATATGAATCCCGATAATAGCTGAGTAACCACAACCGATTGCTCCAACCTATCCTTCGACCCCGATGGCCCTCCGGGGCGTAGTCCCCTACCCTCCGGCCAGTAAGCCCTCCGGGCTGGAAGCGGGGGCGGAGCCCATCGGGGCTCAGAACAAACATCTTGCAGACTTTTATCAACCACCAAAGGATCACCACCGCACTTTCCAATTTTCATTTATTTCTTCGGAACCTCTATTACCTGCGTGTCGGCCAGAATATCACCGATTCGTATTCCGGCTTCATCAGTAAAGATTAAATAAGATTCAAATATCAGAATAACTATCCCTACAGTGAAGAAGAGGAACCAGCCGATAAGCGGGAGGATTGAGAATAAAACTACAACTGCAGGAGTAAGGTTTCTAATAATGGAATCCCGGAAGGTGCATTCCTTTTCCTCTTTTTTGGTAATAACCCTTAAGCCAATAATCCTCTTTCCCAGACTCCTTCCCTGAAAGAGGCCATCGGAGATCAAGATATAGGTAAGGCCGGCTAAGGGACCTACAGGTTTAAGGATTTGAGAGAGAGCGCCGATCAGGAGAAAATCAATAAATTTTGCCAGAAACCGGTTAACCAAATCTGCCTTGGCATAATCCTTTAAGGCCGCGCCAATCTCCTGGTTCATTTTCACTCTCCTTTCCCTGAATCTTCTTCATCTTCGGGGACTCTCTTGGTAAACATAATGAAGGCCATGGTGGGGCGGCGGGAGGATTCTCGCATCGCAAACTGAATGCCACTAAAATTCCAGCCCTTTTCCACCCACTCATTGATAGCTTCTTCCAGAGCCTCATCAGTAACCGTGGTTAGTTCAACTACCTTGTATCTGTTCATCATAAATCCAAATGGCAAAATCCAAATGCCTACTGATAAATTCTAAATCCAAAATCCTAAACAGAGTCCCCTCACCCTACCCCTCTCCCCGTCGGGGAGAGGGAATTTTTACTGGTTATTACTTCTTCTCCCCCTAGGGGGAGAAGATGGAGGTGAGGGGTTTTTTTGTTTTGTATTTTGATTTTTGGTCATTTGAAATTGTTTAGAATTTAGAAATTAGTGCTTAGGATTTATTCATATATTTTGTCATTTGAACTTTGAGCGGATTCGGGTTCGATAAATCGAACCCCTACATTAACTCATTATTTGGAATTAAATCTTTAGGTCCACCTTCAGCTTGAAAAGCCTTAATGCTGGCAGGTCAAGGATATCGCTGATCCCGCTTTGATCACGGATCTCTGTCAGATACTGCCCAATCTTCTCTTTCGAGTCGGCAATGAAAGTGAACCAGATATTATAGCTATGACTTCTCCGGTAGTTATGGGTTACTCCGGGATAGGAGTTAATTAGCTCCACAAATCGCGGTACATCTTCCTCTGCTACTCGGGCAGCACAAAGGGTACTGGCATATCCCAGCTTCCGCGAGTCAAACTCAGCACCGATCCTTTTGATAATTCCCTTCTGCTTTAATCTCTTAATTCGCTCCAGGGCCTCCTGCTCGGAGATGTCCGCTTCCTGGCCAATCTGGGAAAAAGGTCTGGAGGTGAGAGGAAAGTTCGATTGGATCCTATTTAAAATAACCCGGTCAATCTCATCCATTACAGATTTTAGATTATAGATTATAGATCTGGAATCTACAATCTTATTATTACCTTTTTACTACCTTTGCATTTTTCTCCGCCTTAGGCGGATTGCCTTTCACCCGGGGCTGGTAGCTGCAAAAGGGCTCTTCCTCCAGATAATCTCCGGTCTGGAAATAGGCCCGGGCCCGACATCCACCGCAGATGAGCTTATACTCGCAGGGCCCGCACTTTCCTTTTAATCTATTAGGGTCCCGAAGTTCCTTAAAGATAGAAGAGTCCTCCCAGATGTCCCCAATACTCTGCTCCCTTATGTTTCCCACCACTGTCGGCAGGTATCCACAGGGCTGAACCTCGCCGATTCGGGAAACAAAACAGACTGCGCTTCCCGCCAGACAGCCTTTGGTCAGGGCTGACATTCTCTCCGCTTTAGGCGGACTACCCGAGATCCCTTTTTTGGGGGAGCGCTGCTTGAGTATCCGAAAGTAATGGGGTGCGCAGGTAGCCTTTAGCTCAATATCTCTGAAGCGTTGAGTGGATCGGTACAACCAGTTCAAAATCCTTTCGTATTCACCGGGGCTTAGCATTTGCTCCCCGGCAATCTCCACCCCGCAGCCCACCGGGACCAGCATAAATAGATGAAGGGCATCGGCCTTAAGTTTTCTCACCATATCCAGCAATTGTTCAACCTCGGACTGATTATGTTGGGCAATGGTGGTATTAAACTGGACACTTGCCCCCAGTTCCTTAAGGTTTTGGAAGCCGGTAATTGCCCGGGCAAACGAGCCCTTTACCCCCCGGAAATTGTCATGGGTAGCGGCCCGGGCGCCGTCCAGGCTGATGCCCACCCGTCTGATTCCTGAGGCCTGGATCTTAGCAGCCGTGGATCTATCCACCAGGGTTCCATTGGTGGCCAGAGCAACGAGTAGCCCTTTTTTAACCGCATAAGCAGCGATATCATAAATGTCCTGGCGATAAAGCGGCTCACCGCCGGTCAGGATGAGCAGGGGGGTGGCAAGAGAGGAAAGATCGTCGATAAACTCGAAGGCCTCAGAAGAAGAGAGTTCTTCCTTTGAGCTAAGTGGGGTGGCCTCTGCTCGGCAGTGGATGCATTTGAGATTGCACTTTGCGGTTAGTTCCCAGAAAACAATGCGAAGCTCATTCTTAATACCCATATACTTCAAATAAATCCAAATGCCAACTGATAAATTCTAAATCCAAAATCCTAAACAAATCCAAAATCCCAATATCAAATGTTTAAAACAGTTCCTTCGACCCCGATGCCCCTCCGGGGCGTAGTCCCCTACCCTCCGGCCAGTAAGCCCTCCCCTCCGGGGCGTAGGCCCCTCAGGGACGGAGTCGGGCTGGAAGCGGGGGCGGAGCCCATCGGGGCTCAGGACAAGTATTAAGATTAATCCTCCAGAAATTTTTTTACCTCTCTTGCCAGCTCTAATGGCGTAAAGGGCTTCTTGATGTAGCCGCAGGCACCGGTCTTTTTTACCAATTTTTTAAGCTCTTCCTCATTTACGGAGGAAAAGATAGCTACCGGGATATCCCGGCTGAGCTCGCTCTGTTTGAAAAATTCATACACCTTATCCCCATTTAGCATGGGCATCATAAGATCCAGCAGGATCAGATCCGGCTTTTTCCCCGGGGTGAAGATTATCCGATTGGCTTCAATTCCCGAGCTGGCAGTATGCACCTCATACCCCTGCTTCTCCAGGGCATCGTGGGCCATGGTTAAGACCAATTCACTATCGTCAACAATCAATACCCTTTTCGCCAATAGCATCCCCCTAAGTTACTCGGGATTAACTGATCCGCCTCATTAACTCTTTCCCGATCTCGGAAAGAGGTAATACCCAATCAATAACATTAAGAGATATTGCTGATTTAGGCATCCCAAAGATGATACTGCTTTGCTCATCCTGAGCAATAGTCATCCCCCCATTTTCTTTAATCTCTTTGATTCCTTTGGTTCCGTCCTTTCCCATTCCAGTCAGGATGAGCCCGATTGCCTTATTCCCATAGCACCGGGCGACAGAGGTAAAAAGTCTGTCGGCCGATGGACGACAGCTATTTACTGGGGGGGAATCGGTTAGCTGGACCCGCTCGTTAATAATTTCCAGGTGAAGGTCGCTTGGAGCAACCAGAACCGTCCCGGGATCGACCGGCTCTCCCTGCTCTGCCTCTTTAACATTCAGTCGGGACTCCTGAGACAGCCACCGGGCAAACCCTTTGGAGAAGCCGGAAGTAATATGTTGGACAATGAACATCCCTCCGGGAAAATCAGCCGGAAGCTCCTTCAAGATTGTCATTATTGCCTGGGGACCTCCAGTGGAGGCCCCAATTGCTACAACCTTACCCGAAGGAGCCGTAGTGGTTTTTGGAAGCTTCTGTCTGCTTTTCTTCCTACCCCGCGGGTGGGAGATTACTTTAATGCGCGCAAGCAGCTTTATCTTATCGATTAGCTCTTTCTTCACCCTCATCAGCCCCTCGGCAGTGAAGCCCCCCGGTTTTGCCATAACATCAAGGGCTCCGAGCTGGATAGCCTTGAAGGCAGTGTTTACCTTCCGGTCGTTTACGGTGGAGCTTAACACCAGGATAGGAGTAGGTTGATAAGCCATAATCTCCTCAATTGCTTCCAACCCATCTTTCACCGGCATTATCACATCCATAGTAATAATATCCGGGCGAAGCTCGCTGACCTTCTCGAGGGCCTCCTGGCCATCTCTTGCTTCTCCGACTACCTTGATCCCGGGGTCTGAGTTTAAAAGATCCCTGATTACTTCCCGGGCCGTTTTGGAATCATCTACAATTAAAGCTCGTATCATTTGACTTAAGTAAGCTCATTCGCCGATCAAAGACCTGACTGCCTCCACCAGGGAGTCCTGATCAAAGGAACTCTTGACAATATATGCCTGCGCTCCTACTTTAATCCCTTCCCGCTGATGCTCCGGTTTTGAAAGGCCGGAGACAATTATTACCGGAATCTCTTTATACCTTTCTTCCCTTTTAAGTCTCCGGATCAGGTCAAAGCCGGAGATGCCCGGCATATCCACATCGGTCACCACCAGATCATAGCTCTTCTTCGCTACCATTTCCAGAGCATCCTCACCCGATATTGCAATATCAACCTCATAACCCGAGGACTCCAGGATATTCTTTTCCAGGGTCCGAGTGGTAAGTGCGTCATCAACCACCAGGATACTCTGTCTCTTCTTCTCCCTTTTCTCTTCCTCAACCACCGCTTTTAGGCCTGGCGACGAGATGGTCTTGGCCCGGGGAAAGATATCAGCGATATTGAGGATCAAGATCGGGGTGCCATCTCCGGAGATCGTCGCCCCGGAGAGGCAGATCACCCCTTTTAAGAATGAGCCCAGATTCTTAACTACAATATCAATACCGGAAAAATACTGGTCAACCATTAGACCAAGGATCTGTTCTCGGAATTTGCAGATAATCACAGATAGCCTCTTCTTTTTTGCTACCGCCGCAGGATTATCAGCAGCGGGTAGATTGAGAATATCATTCAGGCGCAGGATTGGAACCGCCTCTCCCCGCAAGTTTATCACTTCTTTCCCTCCCTCAGTTGTCAGATCAGCCGGGCTTATCCCCACCACCTCTCTTACCGAGCTCAGGGGAATTGCGAAGTTCTGCCCGGCAGCAGTGACTCTTAGGGCTCGCATTATCAGAAGGGTTAGAGGGAAGGTAAGCACAAATTTTGTATACTGGTGAGGCTCACTTTGAATGGTTACGGTGCCCCTTAATCTTTCCACAATCTCCCTAACCACATCCATTCCCACCCCTCGGCCTGATAGATCGGTAACGCTCTCTCGGGTAGTGAATCCATGTCCAAGGATTAAATAAACCGCCTCTTCGTTTGATAGGCTCTCAGCCTCTTTCTCCGGGATTATTTCCCGGCTTACCGCGGCGGCTTTAATTTTCATGATATCCAGACCCATCCCATCATCGATTATCTCAATGGATACATCATTCCCCTGGTGAGAGGCCCGGAGGGTAATGGTTCCGGTGGGCGGCTTGCCTTTACTCACCCTGACTGCCGGTTCCTCAATCCCGTGGTCGATAGAGTTTCGGATAATATGAATTAAAGCAGGTTTAATCCCATCTAAAAGCCTTTTGTCGAGCTCGGTCTCCTTACCCTCGATCTCCAACCGCACTTCCTTTTTTTGCTTCTTTGACTCATCCCTTACAGTCCGATAGAATTCCTCAAAAACCTCCCCGGCCGGTAGCAGCCGCAACTCCAGGGTTTCTCCCTGGATCTGCCGGGATAGTTGACTCATTTCCAGAAGATCCTGGGAGAGGTCCTCAGAGAACTGCTGGAAGTCGGTGACAAATGCCTTTTGCTTGTTCTGGTTATCGGTTCTGTCTTGCCCATTCTGGCTCAGGAACGTAGCTGTTTCCAAGAGATTTTTCAAGCGGGGAGCCTTTTCCAGTAATTTCTCCCGGTTGAGAATAAGCTCCCCCACCAGATTCTGAAGGTTATCTACTTTCTTAATATTCACCCGAATAGTCTCAATTATCTGCGGGGTGGGTATTGCCTCTCGGTCTTCCTTTTTTTCTGGAGGCCGCTCCTGCCGGTGGGCAGCTTCCTCGGGAGGTGGTTTTTTTACCTTTTTAGGCGCTGCCTTTACTATTTTTTTCTCTTCCGGCTTCTTGCCCTCGGTAATTGACTGAAGCCTTTCAGCCATCTCATTCGCATTCACAGTTGTCGATGGGCCTTGAAATAGAGCGTCAATTATCTCCTTAATCGAGTCAGTTCCCTCCAGAAGGAGATCAATAATTGGAGGGGATAGCTTTACCTCTCCATCCTCAATTGCCTTGAACAGATCCTCCATCCGGTGGGAAATTGCGCCGATCTCCTCGAGATCAAGCATCCTTGCTGCTCCCTTAATGGTATGGGCACTGCGCATCAAATGGTGGATCAGCTCTACCTTCCCGGGATTTTTTTCCAGCTCAAGCAGGCCCTTAGATAAAGCCTGAAGATGTTCATCAGCCTCGGTTTTGAATATATTTAAATACTTCTGCTGGTTCTTCATCTAAGCCTGTTCCTCCTGCTCGACCAGTTCCTTTAATTTTTCGGTGAGCTCATTCAGAGCACCCATCGCTCCTTCGGTCTCCTTGGCACTGCTGACAACCTGTTGAGCGATGTCACTGATCTCCGAAATAGTTGACGCCATCTGTTCACTACTGGAGGTCTGCTGCTGGGTAGAGAGGTGAATTTCCTTAGCCGATTGGGTGGTCTGGGAGGAAAGGGCGATGATATTGCGCAGTGACTCACTCACTTTATCAACCAGAGACGCACCCTCATCACCTGCTCGAGAACCTTCTTCGGTGGCCATAATCGCATTGTTAGTTGAGCGTTGAATTTCCGAGATCAGTTGATTGATTTGTTTGGTGGCTTCAATCGTCCGCTCGGCAAGCCTTCTAACCTCTTCGGCAACTACGGAGAATCTCTTCCCGGCCTCCCCGGCCCCGGCAGCCTCGATCGAGGCATTCAGTGCCAGGAGATTGGTCTGCTCGGAGATCTCCTCGATAATATCCACTACCCCTCCGATCCGCTGTGACATCTCTCCCAGTTCCAGCATACTTTTTGCAATTAAGCTAACCTGATCCTTTACCCGGGACATGCCCTGGATAGCATCGCTGACGGCACTTTCCCCTTCGCTACAGGCCAGGAGGCTCTTATTGGAAACATCTTCCACGGAACCGGCAGTTTCAGCGATCTCCTTAGAACTGACGGCAATCTCTTTCGAGGTAGTCATCACCTCCTGCATGGCAGTGGCCTGCTCAGTGGCCCCTCGTGACTGCTGGGTGGAGATTGTCATGATCTGGCTGGTTGAGCTACTGAGCTGCTGAATGGTCTTTTTAGTGCTTTCCATCAGGAGATTCGAGCGATCGATCTGAGTCCGCAGATTCTGCAGATTCTTAGAAATCATCTTGGTCATATGATTGAAAGCCTGTCCGAGAACCCCAATTTCATCCCGGGATTTTACCTCCACAGCGTGCTCCAGATCTCCTCCGGCTATCCGCTTAGCTACTCCGGCCATATTCTTGATCGGTCGCACAATCAATCGGACAAGAAGCAGAGAGAGCCCCATTCCCGCTCCGATAATAAGCAGGGTAATCCGTATCCCATTCCATTTAATGGAATTAATCTCACGGAGCACATTTTCCCGAGTATATCCAACCTGAACAACCCCCAGTTTGACCATCGTTTCTTCCGCAGTTTCCTCCTCAGTGGGGCTGGGGGGGGTAGGACTATCATCCCATCCCTCCTCAAATCCGAAAAGTTCTTCCACATCGGCCTCTTTTTTCTGCTTCTCTTTTTTCTCGAAGGTAACCGGGGCCGAGACATCATAGAGGGCCTCCCCGGCAGGGGAGGTCACAGAGATGAGCTGGAGCTCACCCGAATCCAGGGCCTTTCTGGCAAACCCGGCAATGCCTACCGGAGTTTCATCTCCTTTGAATCTTTCAACCAGTGTCCCTCCCCGCTTATCCGAGATCACCACATAGGCTACATCTTCATCTCCGTACAGGCCATCAATGAGCTGATTCAGAGTAGTCTTATCCTCTGCCAATACCCCAAATTTGGCACTACTGGCCAGATTTAGGGTTAGTGACTTTGCCCTTTTAATCAACTGATCCAGCAATATCTCCCTCGATTGGCTCAGGAAATACCATCCCAGAGCCAGGCCCACAACTATAACCAGGGCACTGAGAAATGAGGTAAATTTTAATTGCAAACTAAATCTTACCTCCCTCTCTTCTTCGGAGTCGATCGTTTTCTGAACTCCCCCTTCTTCATCCTTTCTCATAGCTTTCCTCCATCTCTCTGGACTTCAAGATTGCCTCAATATTTAAAAGGATTAATAACGCTTTTTCTTGGGGGACTTGCCCCTGGATAAAGTTCCTCTCAATCCCTCCCAGGGTCTCCAGGGCCGGTTGAATATCATCTTTGGGAAGGTTGATGATATCCACTATCGATTCGACTACTATGCCGGTATAGACCTCCCCGGCACTCACAGTAATTATGCGGGCACCCGGGCTAAGCTTACTTACCGCTAATCCAAACAGGATCCTGAGATCAATAACTGAGACAATGCTTCCCCGCAGATTTATCACCCCCAGAATCCATTCAGGTGTATGAGGAACCCGGACAATTTTGGGAAGCTTCAACACCTCCTTGGAGTAACTGGTCTCAATGCCATAGAGCTCATTAGCTATGCGAAAGGTTATCAGTTGAATACTCTCCCCTTTTTCCTCTTCCACTTCCTCGGCGAGACCCTTCCAGTACTCCGCCTTCATCTGCTCGAGTATCTCTGTGGTATCGTAACCTTGATCCTTGGCTTTCGGCATTATTTACTCCTTACTGCCTCCTCACAGATCTTCAAAAAACTCCTCTTATTAAAACCTCCGGAGAATTTAATCGGCTCATTCTCCTTCCTGCTCTTCAAAATATTGACAATATTCTTAAATTCCCTCTGAGCTTCCTTCCATTTCCCCTCCCTTTTATAAAGAATGGCCAGATTGAAATGGGCCATAATAAAATCCTTTTCCAGAAAGATTACCCTTTGGTAGCATTCTCTGGTAGCTTTGAGATCCCCCTCCCTCTCATTCAGTATCCCCAGCAGGTAGTAGGCCTCGGGTAGCAACTGATCGATCTCTAAGACCTCCTGGCACTTTTGCCGGGCCTCCGGGTCCTTCCCCTTGTTTGCCAGAAGGAAGCTGATCCCTAAGAGGGCCTGGGGCGAGCGTGGATTTTTCTCCAGGATATGCTCGAATATTTCCGCTGCCTTTTCGAACCTCTCCTGGCCAAAATGATTGATTCCTTCTAAGTACAATCTTTTCTCGTCAATTTCCTCCGGCTCCGGGGTTATCGGCCTCAGGGGAAGCACCTTTGTCCGGGGAGAGGAGGGGACTTCTATGGGTTTGGCCTGGGGAACCCGCTCGGGCTTGGCCCGAAATTCCGGTGGCATTTTCTCATAAAAGAATACCCCGTAGAGGGAATTGGGCTCAAAATCCCGGGAGATCTTAGACAGACTTTCGGAGTAACCCAGAAAAAGATAACCATTATCATCAAGCAGGTCATAGAACTTTTTAATGATCCTCTTGACCATATCCTTGCGAAAATAGATCAGGACATTGCGGCAAAAGATTATATCAAACTTATCTATACCCTCCTGAGTAAATGGATAACCATCGGTAGCTAAGTTTAAATAAAAGAATTTGACCATGTTCTTTACCTGATCCTTGAGCAGCGCACTGTTTCCCGTCTTCACGAAATATTTATCAAGAAGCTCCTGCTCCACATACTTGGTGGTCCAGCGGTCATAGATTCCACTGCGCGCATGCTGAAGAAATTGGGAATTAATGTCGGTAGCCAGGATCTTTATATCCCAATGCTTGATTCCTTTAAAGCATTCCAGCAGGGTGATGGCGATTGAATAGGGCTCATCCCCCGTAGAACAACCCGCTGACCAGATCTTGATCTTTTTATCTTTACCAGCCTTTTGGGAGAGGATTCGCGGCAGGACATGTTCCTGCAGGGCCCGGAACTGATCGGGTGACCTGAAGTAATTGGTGTGCCCGACGGTCAACAGGGATATCAGCTCGTCAAACTCTTCCGCGTCGCCTTTCGACTTCTTCAAAAATGAGTAGTAATCAAATTCAGAATTAAACCCCAGGGCCTCCATCCGTTTCGTGATGGCCTTTTTCAGGGCCTTATCATTCCTCGGATCAAAGTTGAGCCCGTATCGGGTTCCCAGAACCTGCTTAAAGTTCTCTAACTGTTCAGTAGGCAATACTTAAGACTCCCAAGACTCAGAGACTACTGTTTATTTAAGGCCCATCACGAATTGTTGTGGGTAAATGTAAATAATAAACCCAAATGCCAGCTGAGAAATCCCAAATCCTAAACCCTAAATAAATCCCCCTCACCCTAGCCCTCTCCCCGTTGGGGAGAGGGAACTTTTCCTTCGACAAGCTCAGGACAGGTTACTGGTTATTACTTCCTCTCCCCTGAGGGGAGAGGATAGAGGTGAGGGGTTCTTTTGTTTTGTATTTTGATTTTTGGTCATTTGAAATTGTTTAGAATTTAGAAATTAGTGCTTAGGATTTACCCTATTGGTGCTTTGGACTTATCCATTTCTCTGGCAATGATAATTCTGTGGGTAAATTCTGTCTACTCACTATATTCCGGGAAGAGTCCTTTCCCATATTGCTTAATTGATAACCTTTGCCTTCTGCTTAATTTCTTCTTTAATCTTTATTCCCAGGAAATCGGCTATATGTAAATTAAGGGTAAACTCCCCTTCGGGAGAGGCTAAAGAGAGGGTATTAGGCGCTACCCCACTCAATATCTTTTTCACCAAACCACCGGCCAGCTTCCCTACGCTCCGATAATCAACCGAAAACGACAGGAGAGCGCCGCCTTTGACCAGGCTCTCGGAAAAGCCTAATAAGGGAATCTTCTCTTCCATTGCAGTTTTTAAGATAAAACTAAAGGAAGCCTTGGTTAACACGGTGGTATCCGGCAGCAGCCAGATGGCATCCACTGTCCCGACTAAATCCCTGAATGCATCCGGCACCTCCTTGGGGGAGCTAACCGTTTTCTCAGTGAGTTTTATTCCCAGTCTTTGACAGGCTTTATTTCCCGCCTTTACCCTCCGGCCGCTATTTTCCGGATTGTAGACAACTCCAATGTTCTTTAGCGAAGGCAGGGCCGACTTGAAATTGGAGATTTGTTTTTTCGGTGAAACTTCCATTGCTACCCCGGCAATGTTATTTCCCCTGATTCCTCTCTTCTCCGGATCGATAACCATACAGAAGACGATGGGAATATCCTTTATTTCTTTGGAGGAGAGCTCGGCTGCCCTGGTACCCACGGCTAAAATTGCCCCGGGAGTTCTTGTCTTGATCCCTTCAATTATTTTCATTCCTGCTTCCATATCCCCTTTCATATTCTCCTCAGAGATCTTGACACCGGTTATTGCCTCCTTAAACCCCGCTATGGCCTGATCGTAAGCGGTGAAATCACTACTTTTAAATACCGTTACTTCGGCTGCCCGGACCTCAAAGGCAAAAAGGATAAGGATCAAAGCGTATGGTAAAGCTTTTTTCATAGATACTCCTAATAACAATATCTCTTTTTTTCGGCCCGATGTCAATCCTTTGTGTTTCCGGAGTTTGCTCAAAAATCCTTCGAGTTCCCTATCCTGAATAGCCAGGATTTGTAGGGGTGGACCTCTCCTTCGACAAGCTCAGGACAGGCTGTGTCCACCCCTATTAGGGCCGACAGGGACGTCGGCCCCTACATTTCCTTCGACCCTGCTTTAGCAGAACTCAGGACAAGCATTCTGAAAAGCCCCTCCTATTCACTCCGCAGAAAAATAGTTATAGTGTGAATAATCCAGGTTAGAATCTCACACTCAGGTTGCCAAACACCCTCAGTGGTATCTCTTCACCCCCTCCAACTTCCTTGTGCTCATCATTTAGTAGATTCTGACCAGCCACGGCAACTTCCAACCGGTCATTTAAAAGTTTATAGGAAACCCTGGTAGTAAGAAGAATATAAGGGTCGAGACTCTCCAAAACCCACGTCGGAGGCAACACATTGGGTAATGCATATTCCTTCTTCGTAGCATCCACATAATGAATTAATATATTAGCAGAAAACCCATTTTTTAGGGCAGCCCTCAATCCCCCATTTACCTTATTCTTTGGACTGGATAGATATCGCGAACGAGGTTCATCGATTAAGTCTTCGTAGACTTCTTCGTAGGAATAATTTATAAATCCAGTGAGCCAGGGGGTTACTTTGTATTCCAATCCAGCTTCCCCTCCGATTGATTCAGTCAGACCAAGATAGTTACTACTCCTTATAGTCAAAGACTCAGGCAGAGGCATAGGTATGTCTTCTGGAAATTCTCCAAAGGTATGAATGAGATCATGCATTCTATTATAGAAGATCGCCAGGTTAGCCCTGAGCTTATTAAAGAAAGTTGTTCGGTATCCAAGCTCATAAGACTCTATGCTCGCGGGCTTAAGGTCTCTATTCCCCTCAGCTTCTATATCCACGGATAATGGAATGTCATCAGGGGGTAATAAAATGTCAGGCACAGATAGGAGTATGGAAGCATCTGCAAATAAATCAATATAGGTAGGGTTTCTAAAGGCTTTCCCTGCTGAAAGGAATATGGTATGACCCTTTAAAGGGGTAAAGATCAAAGAGCCCCGGGGAGAATAATTGGTCCTATTCTTTATATAGTCCTGATAATCCACCCTTACCCCAAGATTAAAAATAACGCTGGAGATTGGCTTAATCTCATACTGAAGAAAGCCGGCATAGGTATTTAATCCCTCCTGCTCAGTATAATTGCTTTTTAGAGTAAAGAATCGGTAGTTGAGTCCTCCCATTATAGTATGGATCTCAGCTAAATTAACCGAATGTTGTAGTTCAATGTCATAGGTATAGTATCTGCCCTCCATGTCCTCCCCTGCTAATATGCCCTCTAAAGTCAAACCCTTGAAATCCATAATTCCTGCAGGAGGTATAAAAGCATCGAGGGGCATATCAAATCTACCGCCCCTCCAGAATGTCTGGGCTTTGAAACCTGAATAATTATAGTTGGCCTTGATATGGCTCATTTGAAAATCTAAGAGAACCTCAGGGTAAATAATCAATGTTTCTCCCTTGCCATCACTTATTCCTCCTTCGAGGGAAGCCTCTGAGGATTCGTTAATCTTATAATTAAGTAGTCCCATAAATCTTCCCACCTTCTCAGAATCTTCGTCGCGCTCTTCTAATTGAGAAGCACTTTCCCAACCACCTGACAACCGATAGCCAAAGTCCCTGACTTTGCCGCCATAGACCAAGCTGCCTATATAATGGTTAAACTGCCCCCCCGTCACGGAAACTAATCCTCCGCTGGATTCATCGGGAGATTTGGTAATGATATTAATAACGCCGGTAAAGGCATTGGCACCATAGAGGACCGAGCCGGGGCCCTTGACGACCTCAATCCTTTCAATATCCTCCAGTTGAATAGGAAGAGACTCCCAGATAGTGCCGCCGAAGAAATCCTCATATACCGAGCGGCCATTTATCAGGACCAAGGTCTTGTTAAAAACATTCAAGTTGACAGCTCGGCCAAGGAAACCCCGAATAGCAACTTGTGTGTCAAATGCGGTAATTGTAACCACATCGAGTCCCGCTACCTGCCTCAGGATCTCGGGGATGCTTGTGAGCCCTGATTGCCTGATGTCCTCAGCGGTAATTACGGTGATTGTGGCTGGCGCTTCCTCAATCCTCTGCAACCTCTTGGATGCGCTGACCACATATTCCTCAAATTCGAATAAGACCTCCTCCTCAATTGCCTCCTGAGCAAGGACTGGATTAACGGGAGAGAGGCAAATCAGGCAGGGTAACACTAATCCGATTAATTTTCTGGATAGCTTCATTTTTCTATAACCTCCTTCTAAATGCTCCAGTTTTCTCAGAAATCCTTCATTGCAGGACGGGCTTCCAACCCACCATTATCCCCATATTGGACAGCCAGAGCTTGTAGGGGTGGAACTCTCCTTAGACAAGCTCAGGACAGGCTCTGTCCGCCTTTTATCCCCGCCTGCGGCGGGGCAGAGAGGCCGACGTCTCTGTCGGCCTAAATAAGGGTGGACACGGAGTTCCACCCCTACAAGCCGCCATAGGCGGATTACACCAAACAGGTGCAAGTAAATTGCTAATATACCAGTAATTTGGATATTCACGCATAATTTGGGCTAAAATTTCATTGTCAGGTTGCCAAACACCCTTATCGGTATCTCTTCGCCCCCTCCCACTTCCTTGTGCAAATCATTTAGTAGGTTTTGACCAGCCACAGCAACTTCTATATGGTCATCAAAAAGTTTATAGGAAACCCTCGCATTAAGAAGGATATAAGGGTCAAGTTTCTCCGGAACCAGAACCGGAGGCAATCCTGATTCTGCATATTCCTTCTCAGTGGAATCCACATAATGAATTAGTATATTGCCAGACAATCCATTTTTTAGTGCGGCCCTCAATCCTCCATTTATTTTATGTTTTGGATTGGATTTAATTAGAGTATCATCTCGATCGGTTATCCATTGATAGGAATAATTAATTAACCCATTTAGCCAAGGGGTTATTTTATATTCCAGTCCTAACTCCCCTCCAACTCCTTCAGCATCGTTATAATTCCAACTCTTTACAGGTTTTTCTCCCGGGACGAAGTCTTCGTTGTCTCCAAAGATGTAAATGAGATCTTCTATCTTATTATAGAAGATCTCCAGGTTAGCCTTGAGCCTCTCAAAGAGAGCCACTCGGTATCCAATCTCATAAGATATTATGCTTTCGGGCTCAAGGTCCTCATTCCCCTCAGCAACTTTCTTCTCGAATCCGGGTATGTAGGCAGCTGCATATAAATCAATATATGTAGGGTTTCTAAAGGCGCTCCCTACTGAAAAGCATAAGGTATGACCCTTTAAAGGAGTAAAAATCAAAGAGCCCCGGGGAGAAATATTAGTCCTCTTCTTTGTATAGTCCTGATAATCCACCCTTACCCCAAGATTAAAAATAACACTGGGGATTGGTTTAATCTCATACTGGAGAAAGCCGGCATAGGTATTCAATCCATTATCCTCAGTGTAATTGGATTTCATGGTAAAAAATCGGTAGTTGAGTCCCCCCATTATAGTATGGATCTTAGCTAAGGTAATATATTGCTGCAGCTCCATATCATATGTATAATATTTGGCCCTTATATCCTCCCCGAGCAATGATATAAAGTCCGAGTAACCCAAGAGAGCAGAAAGGGGCATATCAAATTTGGTGCTCCTCCAGAATGCCTGGGCTTTGAAACCTGAATAATTATAGTTGGTCTTGGCATAGGCTGTTTGAAAATCTGTGAGGGCTCCCGGGAAACTGACAACTATCTCACCCTTGCCGTCGCTTATTCCCCCTTCGAGGGAAGCCTCTGAGGATTCGTTAATCTTATAATTAAATATCCCAAAAAACCTCCCCACTTCCTCAGAGTTTTTGTTACGCTCTTCTAATCGGGAAGCACTTTCCCAGCCACCTGACAACCGATAGCCAAGATCTCTTACCTTGCCGCCATAGATCAGGCTGCCGACATAATGGTTAAACTGACCTCCGGTGAATGATACCAATCCCCCTCTGGATTCATCTGGAGATTTGGTAATAATATTAATAACGCCGGCAAAGGCATTAGCTCCGTAGAGGACGGAGCCGGGTCCTTTGACAACTTCAATCCTTTCAATATCCTCCAGTTGAATAGGAAGAGCCTCCCAGATAGTGCCGCCGTAGAAATCCTCATATACCGAACGGCCGTTTATCAGGACCAGGATCTTGTTAAAAACATTCATGTTGATAGCTCGGCCACTGAAACCGCGGATAGCGACTTGAGTGTCAAATACCGTGAGGGGAGCCACATCGATACCAGCTACCATCCTCAGAATGTCAGGGATGCCATTCAGGCCTGATTGCCTGATATCCTCAGCAGTGATTACGGTGATTGTGGCCGGTGCTTCCTCAATCCTCTGCAACCTCTTGGAAGCGCTAACCACATACTCCTCAAACCTGAATAAGGCCTCCTCATCAAATCCCTCCTCAACCTCCTGGGCAAGGGCTGGATTAATGGGGAATAGGTAACTCAGGCAAGGTAACAATAATAGCCAGATTAATCTTTTATATAGGTTCATTTATTTCTATAATCTCCTTCCTTTGCCAATTTTGGTAAACCCCGTTAGAAGCCCACACGTGGTTTTAGTCCGTCTGAGTCTGTCTCAGGCGGATTAAAGAATCTGAAAACTGTCTATCCTCGTGGCTTGCCACGGGGCTTTCTAACGGGGTAAATCCTTTTTAGGTAATTTCTTTGCGCAAGATGAAAAGAACTTTCTTTTCCCATTCTCTAAAAATGACTTCAAACCTCTCAAAGATATCCCTTCTTCCAAGCAGAAGTGGAACCTTCTCGGTGAGAGCCCAGGCGATACTACATGGGAAAGTGTATTCTCCAACGGTCATTTGTACTGACTTAATCACCATGGCGATTTTTCCCTCGCCTATTCCACGAAGTTCCCTTATTTCATTCTGTTCAAACTTTAGACCCAAAGCTTCACCAATAGATCTCGGGATTAGAGTGATATCCGCTCCTGAATCAATATAAGGATAGATTAAAAATTTATTACCCCCATGCTCAATAAAGACTTTCCCCACCGGTCGGTAGACTACTTCTCCAGTTCTCCCTCTCTCTGGTCTATAGTCGAACTCTATCCTCACAGCATCTTAACAAAAATTAAAATTCCTTCATCCGGAACCCAAGCCAGGGCTGGGATAACACCTGGTTTCTTCCTTTTGGCTTCCTCCATTACCGTCCTTGCCTCATCCCCGCTGACAATCACTTGCTCATCGGCCAATGCCACCCATTTCCCCCTGTATTCAGAAAGGTCAGTTTTAATAAACCATTCATATGTCTTATCCTTTCCCATTTCCCCTCCGTATCATTCCGTAATGGCCTTATTCATACTTGCCTGCGTCCGCAGGACAGGCAGGTCGCTTAATCTATCACCTTTGCCCTCTGCTTAATTTCTTCTTTAATCTTTATTCCCAGGAAATCCGCTATATGTAAATTAAGGGTAAACTCCCCTTCGGGAGAGGCTAAGGCGAGTGTATTAGGTGCTACCCCACTCAATATTTTTTTCACCAGAATGCCGGCCAGCTTCCCCACACTCCGATAGTCAACCGAAAACGACAGGAGAGCGCCGCCTTTGACCAGGCTCTCGGAAAAGCCTAATAGGGGAATCTTTTCTTCCATCGCAGTTTTTAAGATAAAACTAAAGGAAGCCTTAGTTAACACGGTAGTATCCGGCAGCAACCAGATGGCATCCACGGTCCCGACTAAATCCCTGAATGCACCGGGCACCTCCTTGGGGGAGCTAACCGTTTTTTCAGTGAGTTTAATCCCCAGTCTTTGACAGGCTTTATTTCCCGCCTTTACCCTCTGGCCGCTATTTTCCGGATTGTAGACAACTCCAATGCTCTTTAGCGAAGGCAGGGCCGATTTGAAATTGGAGATTTGTTTTTCCGGTGAAACTTCCATTGCTACCCCGGCAATGTTGTTCTCCCTGATTCCTAACTTCTCCGGATCGATTACCATACAGAAAACGACGGGAATATCCGGTATCTCTTCATTAGCAAGCTTCGCAGCTTTCTTGCCAACAGTTAGGATTACCGAGGGCTTTGTGAGCTTTATCTTATCAATAATATCTCTACCTTTATTAGGACTACCTTCCAGATTATATTCATCAGTCCCGATACCTCCCATTTCTTCAGCAAAGCCGGCTAAAGCTTGATTATAGGCGGTAATATCAGCGCTCTTAATGACCGCCACCTTCTCAGCCGAAGCTTCTCGGGCGATAAAGCCCGAGAGCAGAACTAAAGAGATAGCCACCCAGGTTAATAATAATCTCCTTCGCTTCATAGAATTACTCCTTGGTGAAGAGATACTTTTAATGTTGAAGCTACATCAGGTTGAACAAAGAAGTCCCTTAAAATCTTACTGTCAGGCTACCAAAGAACGTCAATGGGATTGGATCGCCACCTGGGTTCTCATAAAGCTTATCCTTATAGTTTTTGTAATCCAACAGATTCTGCCCGGATACAGCAACCTCCACCCTATCATCCAGGAGTCGGTAAGAAACTGAAGCATTAAGTAAGAAATAGGGGTCGAGGTTCACCTCACCAAACTGCGGTTCTATTGGTCCTTCTAATAGATCTTCTAATGGAGGTAAAAGAGATATTAGATACGATTTCTTGGTAGCCCCTACATAGTGAACCAAAAGGTTGGCTGAGATCCCGTTTGCCAATGCAGCCCTTAAGCCCAAATTTGCTTTGTGTCTGGGATTAGCTGCTAATAAATTTCCATACTTATCTTCTATCCACTGATAAGAATAATTTATTAACCCACTGAGCCATGGGGTAATCAGGTAGTCAAGCCCCACCTCACCACCAATTCCCTCAGCCTCCCCTTCATTTTTAGTTGTTACTACTCCCTCAGTAGGGGATATCGGTATCCACTCTCCCAGGGTATTCACAAACTTCTTCATGTCATAATAAAATAAATCCAATTTAGCCCTGAGCCTATCGAAAAGATTTGCCTGATAGCCTAAGTCATAAGAGGTAATATCTTCTGGATCGAGCTCTTTATTTCCTTTTATCTTAAGTTGGAAAATCCTCATATAGGAAGCGGATACATCCAAAAATGAATCTAAATAAGTAGGATTCCTGAATGCCCTTCCAACCGAAAAGCGCAGCGTATGCCCCTCTAAAGGAGTAAAGAGTATGCAACCCCGAGGAGAGTAGTTAGTTCCTATATAGTCTTGATGATCAATTCTCACCCCAAGATTGAAGATAACGCTATGGATGGGTCTAATATCGTATTGGAGGAATCCAGCATAGGTGTTCAACCCTTCCTCCTCAGCGTAATTGGAACTCAGGGTAAAAAAGCGGTAGTTGAGTCCTCCCATTAAACTATGTATTTCACCTAACTCAATGATATGCTGAAGATCGAGGTCGTAGGTGTAGAAGTTTACCCATATATCCGGTAACTCCCCCTCTCCATCCGGCAACTTTAGCTCTTCAAGTCCAAAAGCTTCTGGAGCCAGTTCGAATCTTCCACCCTTAAAGAATGTTTGCACCCTGAAGTCTGAGTAATTATAATTAGCTTTAATATGGTCTTCCTGAAAATCAGCGAGTTTCCCAGGAAAGTAGATAAATCCCTCTCCTTTCCCATCGCTTATTCCGGCATCTAAGGTGGCTGCGGAGTTATCGGCGATCTGATAAGTTAATTGCGTAGTGCCTCTTGCTATTTTTTCAGATGTTTTATCGTGGTCTCCAAACCGGGAAGCCTGCTCCCATCCCCCGGTTACTTTATAACCAAGGTCACTAAACTTTCCTCCATAGATCATTGACCCGATATAATGGTTGAAATGTCCTCCGGTGAATGATACCAATCCACCGTTAGTTTCTTCGGGAGATTTAGTGATAATGTTGATTACCCCGCTGAAGGCATTTGCGCCATACATAACGGAGCCAGGCCCCTTAATAATCTCGATCCTCTTGATGTCCTCTAATTGGACGGGCAGTGCTTCCTAGAAGGTGCACCCAAAGAAGTCCTCATAAACAGAGCGACCATCTATAAGAACCAGGAGTCTGTTAGCAAGAGGTCCGCTGAACCCCCGAACATTGACCTGGGTATCAAAGGCAGTGAGGGTAACTACATCAACCCCAGCTGCTACCCTCAAGATGTCAGGGATATTATTCAGCCCTGATTGCCTGATATCCTCATCAGTAATTACTGTAACTGCCGCTGGCGCTTCCTCTATCCTCTGCAACCTCTTGGCAGCGGTAACCATTCCTCGAATCTGAACAATGCCTCCTCATCAAACTCCTCCTGGGCCGAGGAGGTGCCAAATAATAAAAAGAAAAGAAGCAAGCAAATTGCCAGCTTCCACATTAAGTTATTCCCTTTCATAAATCCCCCCTGCTACCTTCCTAAGATCCGGGCGGCGTCTTTGGCAAAATAGGTCAGGATCATATCGGCCCCGGCCCGCTTAATGGAAAGAAGCGATTCCATCATCACCTTTTCTCCGTCAATCCATCCCTGATTTGCTGCCGCTTTGACCATAGCAAATTCCCCGCTTACATTAAAAGCAGCCAGCGGGAGGTCAAACTCCTCCCGAACCCGGTAGATTATATCTAAATAGGGTAGGGCGGGTTTGACTATTATGATATCGGCCCCCTCTTCCACATCTAAGCTTACCTCACGCAGAGCCTCAAGGCTATTACCCGGATCCATCTGATAGGACTTTCGGTCCCCAAAGCTGGGAGCCGATTGCGCTGCCTCCCGGAAGGGGCCGTAAAAACTGGAGGCATACTTTGCGGCATAGGCCATTATGGGAATCCCGGTGTAATCCTTTTCATCCAGGGCCTCTCTAATCGCCGCTATCCTGCCATCCATCATATCCGAGGGGGCCACCATATCGGCTCCGGCCCGGGCATGGGACAGTGCCATTTCCTCAAGGAGCTCCAGGGTTTCGTCATTTTTGATCTCTCCCTTCTCCACGATTCCGCAGTGCCCGTGGCTCATATATTCACAGAGGCAGACATCAGTAATAACCAGAAGGTCCTTTACCTCTGACTTTATTGCCTTGATCGCCTGCTGCACCACCCCTTTTTCTCCAAAGGCACCGGAGGCGAGCTCATCCTTCTTCTCCGGGATGCCGAAAAGGATAACCGCCGGAATTCCTAACTCATGGATCTCTCTGGCCTCCTTCCCGATTTCATCTACTGAAAATTGATAGTTCCCCGGCATTGAGCGGATCTCGCTTTTCTTGTTTTTGCCGAAGGTAACAAAGATCGGGTAGATAAGGTCATCCACTGAGAGGGAGGTCTCCCGGATCATCCTTCGGAAATTCTCATTTTTCCTGAGCCTTCGGGGGCGATATTCTGGAAATGCCATTGCTTTGTCCTCCAGCTATATGCTGATAAATTCTAAAGCCTACTTCTCCTCCCCCTTGATGGGGGAGGACTAAGGAGGGGGTGAATAAAGATAACCAAAGAAATAAATAGCTCCACTATACCCCTCCCCTAACCCCTCCCACAAGGGGAGGGGAATTTTGTCAAAGATCGAACTATAGAGTTAACGATGTATATTCATTACTTAGGGATTTGCTCACCTGTCTGTATTTACAATACTACCCTATCTATGACAATTATTTTTGTCGTTCTACATAAAAAGGGATTTGAGGCTAACTCCTGGTAATCCCTATCTCTTCATCGGTAAGATAACAGGCCGGGTCCGGTGCCCAGGGATCATTACTAATTATCTGTGCCCGTACCCGGAAACTTCCCCCGCAGCAGTCCTGCCAACAGCATTTTGCGCAGCGCCCTTTAAGCAGGGGTAAGCGGTCCTTTAGGCCGGCCATCAGTGGATCGGAGGTGTCCTGCCAGATCTTGCTGAAGCTGCGCTCCCGGATATTTCCCAGGGTATAGCTTTGCCAGAACTGATCCGGGTGAACATTACCCTGAGGATCAATGTTGCCAATCCCCACTCCGGAGGAGTATGCTCCACCTCCGTTCCAGCGGAGAAACTCCATTACTTCCTTGGCCCTCCCGGGGTCTTTTTCCTTGAGCTTCAAATAAAGATAAGGTCCATCCACGTGATTATCAACTGTGAGAATATCCTTCATTAAACCTCTCTGAATGAAATCCTCGGTCCGGGCAAGGATGATCTCTACTGCCCGGCGGCTCTGTTGGTGAGTAAGTGCATCCTTCTCCATCTTGCTGCCCCGGCCTGAGTAAACCAGATGGTAGAAACATGCCCGGGGGATTCCCTCGGTCTCAATTAGATCAAAGATTGCTTCTAAATCATCGTAGTTATAGCGGGTAAGGGTAAATCTGAGTCCTACCTTTTGACCTACTTCCAGACAGTTTCGAAAGCCTTCCATTGCTTGCGTAAAGGCCCCTTTTCTTCCCCGGAAGCGATCGTTATTCTCCTTCATTCCATCTAAGGAAATACCGACATAGCTCACTTCTACCTTCCGGATCTTTCGGGCAATTTCTTTATTAATAAGGGTGCCATTGGTGGAAAAAACTGTTCGGAGCCCTTGGGCTCCGGCATATTCTGCCAATTCGAAGATATCCTCCCTGAGCAGGGGTTCACCGCCAGAGATGAGCAGTGCCGGAACGGCGAACTGAGACAGGTCATCTATCATTGCTTTGGCTTCCCTGGTGGTAAGCTCTCCGGAATACTCCCGGTCAGCGGAATCACTGTAGCAATGGACGCAGGCAAGATTGCAGCGGCGGGTTGCACCCCAGACGGTGACCGGGCGGCGCTCCCGGGCAGAGGGAGGGACCTGATATTCCTGGCTTTCGGTAGGGTGGCCGTATCTAATCGGGTCCCCGCTCGTCTCCGCCCCACAGTAAAGCTTGGTGATGTTAATCATTTATCTTCTAACCTTGGAGAATTTAAGTAATTATATCAAAAAACATCGGGGAAGGCAAAGGGATTAGGACATTACTTCTAAAATCCTTTTATTAAGGTGATCTATCTTCTGCGGAGACGCTTTTCCGCTGGCAAATCGTAGTTTTATCTTGACAATAGAGACTTTTTCAGGTTAAGAAATGGATAAGGAGTGCTAATAATGATTATTGTTATGAAAGCCGGGGTTCAGGAGGAAGAGATCCAGGAGGCCGTCCACAGGGTGGAACAAATGGGTTATAAAGCCCATATCTTAAGAGGGGTCGAAAGGAGTGTCATTGCCGCCATTGGCGATGAGAGAGGGAAGGCCCAGCTTCAATCCCTGGAAGCGCTACATTCAGTAGAAAGGGTCGTCCCCATCCTGCAGCCTTATAAATTAGCCAGCCGGGAAACCAAACCGGAAGAATCCGTTATCGAGATTGCTGAGGGAATCCGGGTCGGCGGGAAAAAGATAGTGGTTATGGCCGGGCCCTGCTCCGTTGAAAGTCAGGAGCAAACCCTGACAACTGCCCGGGCGGTTAAGAAGGCAGGAGCTGATGTCCTGAGGGGAGGAGCCTTCAAGCCCCGAACATCGCCCTACAGCTTCCAGGGGATGGCTGAAGAAGGATTGCGACTTTTAGCTGAGGCCCGAGAGAAAACCGGATTGGCAGTAGTTACCGAGGTGATGGAAGCCCAGGATATTGAGCTTATCTGCGAGTATGCTGATATCCTCCAGATAGGTGCCCGAAATGTTCAGAACTTTGCCCTCCTGAAAAAAATAGGACAGACAGATAAGCCCATCCTGTTAAAGCGAGGAATGATGACCACTATCACTGAGTTCCTGATGTCGGCTGAGTATATTCTTTCCGAGGGAAACCCCAATGTCATTCTCTGTGAAAGAGGGATAAGAACCTTTGAGACCTCTACTCGAAACACCCTGGATCTATCTGCCGTCCCGGTGCTCCGGGAGAAAACCCACCTGCCGATTATTGTTGATCCCAGCCACGGAACCGGATACTGGCAGTATGTAGCCCCAATGTCCTATGCTGCTATTGCTGCTGGGGCCGACGGTCTGCTGATCGAGGTACATCCTCATCCCGAGGATGCTATGAGTGATGGGGGGCAGTCCCTGAAGCCGGATAAGTTCGCCGAACTAATGAAGAATTTAGCCGCCTTTGCTCAGGCCGCCGGGAGGAAGATTTAATTATCGTTTTTCCCTTACCTTGATGGAGCTCCGAGAACAAAAAATTCTACCCTTCTGTTTTTTGCTCTATTCCTCCAATTGATATTGGGCACAATGGGCTTGTCCCCTCCAAATCCGCTTACCGGAAGATTATTAGCTGGTATCTTGAAGTTTCTAATTAGATATTTTTTCACACTCTCCGCTCGGCGGAGGGATAGACCGAGGTCTTCCTCAGGCAGACCAGTAGAATCAGTGTGCCCTTCGATTCGGATCTTAACCTCGGGATATTCCCGAAGGACATCGCCAATATAGTTGAGTATTTTCTTAGATTCCTCGGTCAAGACGGCGGTATTAGCAGCAAATTTAACTCCTTCCACGACAAACCTGTTCCCTTCCTTAAGATTTGCCAAAAATTCTCTTTGTTCCTTTCGTTGAAAGACCTTCCGGGCAGGAGCCGGCTTTTTAGTGCGGGCACGTTTTGGCTTCGGGGAGGCAGGAGCCGGCTTTTTAGTGAGGACACGCTCCGGCTTCGGGGAAGAAGGAGCAGATTTTTTTAGGGCAACCGCTCTTCTTTTCTTTCTGCAGACCTGGTCAAGATCTATTGTCCTCTCAGGTATTTGCTGGAAGAGGCTGCTGATCATATTCTGGACAAGTGTTTGGGCGGTCAGATTAAGCGGGTCTCGTTGAGAGACACGGCCGTAGCTGGATGCCCAGAGAACCGCCCCCGAGGCGACACTTACCAGGCGAGCGTTGAATCCTACTGTAGGTTCCTCAACATCAAATTCATAGGGAGAATCTCGATCCCGGTATTCCGAGACCGATCCAATGACAATCCCCTCTACCCCCAGGATCTCTCCCAGCCTTTGAGCCAGCGCGGGATCAACCTGTTTAGGAAGATGTATCTTTTTTTGTTCCAGGACCCTCTGAACCTCGGTCCTCTCCATAACATTAAACTTTCTGGAGAGGTAAAACTCAGTGGCGAGAAGATCAGAGAGAATTTTTCCGGCACTATGATGGTTGGTCAGATTCTCAAAAGGCATAATAGCGACGCAGCGTATGGCGTTCAACTGAGGGGTGGGGTTTAGATAATCTCTCTGGTAAGTGTGACTGCAGGAGCAACTCAGAAGCATTACTCCGATTAAAGACAAAAGTTTTACCCCGTTAGCAAGTCTCCGACTCAGGCGGACTAAAACTCTGGGTGAGCTGCGTAATACCCTTGCCCCGTCAGACAATTTGTCTAATGAGGTGAATCTCTTACGGAGTGACCTTCTAACGGGGTTAACTGAGTAAAAATCTTTTGTCTCCATTAGTAGGCAATATTGTAAAAATCAGAGGTCATCTGAGCCAGAAGGGGATGATCGAATCGGAAAAGGTTCTGTTGGTTGCCGTGATCCGGGCAACACCGTCACTCACCGCCGTGATCACCCCGCATTTATTGACGGCAGCCACCTCCGGTCGATTGGAGTGGTAACGGGTCCCGGCTTCAGGTCTGGTCAGATTCAAGCGGCTCCCATCAGAGAAGTGACCAATGACTGTTAGTCTCACTTTCTGGCCTACCCGGGTGAGGGGATTCTTTATGGGAAGGATCTCGATTGCCACCAATTCGGCAACTTTTACCATAACTAAGACCTCAGCGATTATTCCCGAGTTGGATACAGTGATCACGGTCGTCCCTTCCCCGGTAGCAGTCACCAACCCGGAGGGATTAACCTTTGCCACCTCCGGGTCATCAGAGTAGTATCGAGTGCCCGCTCCGGGTGGAGATATGTCAGTTTGGTCTCCGTCATAGTAAATTCCGATCACGCGCAGACGGAGCCTCTGCTTGATCCGGGTAAAGCTCAACTCGGATGGTGTTACTTCAATAGCCATCAGATCTTCGTTGGTTCTGACGGTAACCTTGGCGGTATCATAAAGACTATCGTTGGTGACGGTGATCCAAGCAATACCATCGGCCAGGGCAGTGAGGCGGCCATTGGGGCTAATGGACGCAGTTGTGGGATAATCTACCTGATACCTGGTGCCTGAGGAGCCCCGGGTGAGGTTGGCGGTGCTTCCATCGGAGAAATAGCCGATCACGGTTAAATTGGCACTTTCCGGAACCCGGTGGAAATAGATTTCCTTCGGCTTCAGCTCAATCCGTTCCAGGATGACGAAATCGACCACTACCTCTACTAAGTCAGAGAGCCCACTGTTGGTAGCGGTAATAACGGCTGAGCCCTCGGAGAAGGCGGTCAGGAGACCATAAGAATTGACAGTGACTACTGCTGGATTATCCGAGATGTAAGTGGTGCCTTTATTGGGGTGAGTCAGATTAGCCGTGGTGTTATCAGAGTAAATGCCGATAACTCTCAATTGAAAGTGCTGTCGGGGGCGATTCAGCAGAAGCTCCTCTGATAAGATTTCGATATCCAGAAGGACGCGGTCCTGAATCTCCACCGTAATTTGCGTGGAATCAGAGACCGGCCTGGCTTCGGCTTTTCTAAAAGCAGCAGAGGCAAGAAGGAGGATGGAAGCAAAGATGAATAGCCTTACCAAAAATTTCTTGTTGTTCATAAGTACCTCCAATCTAAATACATTTTATACCATTTATTTAGGGTAATCAACTATTTCTCCTCTACTTAGCTCTTTAATCTTTTTTTCGATCTTCTTTGCTTCTTTACTATTCTTGCCATAGAACTCCCGGGCCTTTTTAAAATGGAAAAGAGCTTGGGCCCTCTCCCCTTTTAATTCAAAGAAAGTCCCGAGATTAGTATGAGACTGAGCATTTAGTCCTTTCTTCCCAAAGACTAACCCCAGAGCATAGTAGGCAGGAGCATATTTGGGATCCTGCCCAATTACCTGTTGATATATCTTTATTCCCCTATCCAGATCCCCCTTTCCCTCATAGGTTCGACCCAGATGATAAAGGCAGATTATGTCCTCCGGCCTGGCGGCAGTGGCTTCCTCCAGGGCAGCCGCTGCCTGCTCAAGCTTACCCGCATAGAAATAAAGGATTCCAAGATCCCTTCTAACTTCTGCATCCCCCGGGTGTTTAGTAAAAATTATCTTAAAGGCCTCGCGGGCATCGTCAAGCTTTCCTGCTTTCTGATAAGCCAGTGCCAGTCCGTAAAGAGAGTCGGGATCCTGAGGGTTTTCTCTTAATTGTTGGTTGAAATATTTAATCGCACTCTGAGCACCCCTGGTTTCAATAATCGATCTTGCCTGAATGCGTTTAAAGATACCCACTTCCCTGCGCCTTCCCCAGCACTGCCGGGAAGGCGATATCATGTTTTCCAGATATGTTATCCTTTGGATAATCTCCGGGTGAGTAGAATGATAGGGGGCCAGGCGGCTGCTCATTATTCCGTACTCCTTCATTAGCTTAAATAGAAACCTGACCATGCCGCAAGGATCGTATCCTACGCGGGTAAGGTAAGAAAAGCCAAGTCGGTCGGCTTCTTCTTCATCCTCCCGGCTGAATTTTAACATCAGCGATGTCTGTCCCGCCAAGCTTCCGAGAACAATTGCCTCAGTCGCTTCCCCACCACCCGCAACCATCACACCCGCCATGATTGCTGCCAGGGTTGGTAGACTTAATTTACTTGCCTTCTCAATCTGCTGGGCTATGTGTCTTGCGGTAACATGGCCAATTTCATGGCTTAAAACCCCGACCAACTCACTTTCATTATCCAGCAAATTAATAAGCCCACTATATACAAATATATGACCGGCAGGGGCAGCAAAAGCGTTAATATTCGGGTCATTGAGCACATAAAAACTATACCGAAAAGGCTGGGGACCAATTTGAGTTACTATCCGCTGTCCGATATCTTCAATATATTGCTGAATGTAAGGGTCACCGGTGAACTTTTTCTGCCTTTTGATCTCTGATAAAACCATCTGTCCCAGCTTCCTTTCCTCTTCCAGAGAGAGGCGGAAGAGATCCCGGAAGGGATTATAGCCCCTTGAGCCAAAGCACCCACCACTTAGAGTGACGATTACTAAAAGGATTATAATGGAGAAAAACCGATTAACCTTCATATACTGCCTCCAGCCCGCCCATAATTACTCAGATTCAAGGGGTTTTCAGAACTTCTTGAAATAACAAGGAAATTCCGAAACCCCTTATTTTTATTAGGGAAAAGCATAGAATAAAATGGATTAAATATAATCAATATAACCAAATGGAGTCATTGGATGGACACCAATCTTTTACCTGATAATACCCTATTCTGCCAGAAAAAGCAATCTCACAAAAGAGTTTGGAAGCATCCTAAATTTTGGGGGGAAAGGAGGGGACCAAGTTATTGAAATATTGACTTATTGTCTTTTTGTTGAATAATATTAAGGCTTTAGAGAATTACGGCTACACTTTTTACAGAACAAAAAGGCGGTTGAAGATTCTCTTCCTCAACCGCCTTTTCCTTGTTTCCGGCTCAGTGATTACGGGGCTCAAAAGCTTCGCCTATCCTCAATTATCCCCCTCCCCTTGCCTACTTCGTCCGTCTAAGGTGGACTACGAAGGCCATGTCCCCTCCCACCTGGGGAGGGGATTTTGATTGGGGGAAAGGAGGGGACGTTATTGAAATATTGACTCTCTTTTACCCTTTTATCCTTTAAAGAGGACAACAAGGATGATACTTACCCACATGGGAATCAAGGTGCCCAGTAATATCCCTACTGTCCAGCGGAAGTTCTTATCTATCCTCTCCAAAAGATCACCTCTTACACTATCTATCCTCTCCAATAGTTCACCTCTTAGATCGGTTATTCTTATGTCCAACCTTGATACCTGTTCGGTAATTCTCTTATCCAGTTTTAATGTTTCCTCAACTAACCTCCTTTCAAACTTTTCCCCGGATAGTGCTATTACATCCTCTTTGGTGCCTCTCTCCCACTCCCTAAAGACCTCTACCAGGCATTCAGCTCCTTCGTCACCGAGTTTCTCCCTCAATGGCCTTGGTATTGTAATAATCGGCATCCATACCTCCTTTTTTTTAATATAATCTTAGTGTATAATTAATCATAAAATATGTCAAATATGGGGTCATATCTTACGCGGAAATATACCGGGAAGAAATTATCGGAAATAGTGGAGTATTATGGTAAAATAACGGATGTACCTGTCTGCGTGCTACGCACAGGCAGGGGAGTAAGTTAGTTGTATCGGAGAATGGAGAGGGAAATGAAGGAGAATAGAAAGTTAGATTTCTCAATATCAGAACTTGTCCTTAATACCATCTGTCCATGTGCACCGATACTGTCCGCGAAGCGATCATCCTGTCGAATCGTCTTCTAAGCCACCGTTTAAACAGGGAGCGGGTGGAGGGGATGAGGATTAAAACTCCACAGAGATCGGTAATAACACCCGGGGTAATCAGCACAATACCGGCAACGAAGATAAGGAGAGCATCAATTAGCTCCTCGGCGGGCAATATCCCTTCACTCAGGCTGCCCCTGATCTTATTTACCGTCCTTATCCCTTGTATTTTTGCCAGGTAAGCTCCCAACAAGCCAGTTCCGACCACCAGTAAGACTGTGCTTGCTGCTCCCAAATATACGCCGATTTTGATCAGTAGGTAGAGCTCAATCAGGGGGACTAAGGTAAAAATCAGAAATAGTTTGAAAAACATTGCCCTTACCAGACAAGAGTAGCTGAGCGTCTGTTACTCCTTTAAGCGGATGGCCTTATAGATGGTATTATTACCTCGGCGGATGTGAAACAGAACAGTCTTTCCCTCCTTTATCCTCGAGATATGTTTCTGATAGTCGCTTAAGTCATTTATTTTCTGGCGATTGATTTCCTTGATGATATCACCCGGCCGTAGCCCGGCATCATCAGCAGGACTCCCCGGTTCAATATCAGTTATTATGACCCCCGAATCATCCGAGAGTCGGTAATGACGGATTATCGCCGGGCTCAACTCCTCAACGGTCATCCCCAGACTTTCTTTAACTTCCTCTTTCTTTCGATCCGTAGGGGGGCTCTCTTCTCTTAATTCTCTGATCTTGACCCGAAAACTCCTCTGCTTACCATCTCGCAATACCTTGACCCCCACTTCTTTACCTACCGGGGTTCTGGTTACAATAGATGGTAAATCATTATATTCTTCGATTCGTTTACCGTCGAATTCAATGATAATATCTCCTCCCTTTAACCCTGCCTCCTCTGCGGGGGTATCTTTAAGAACCTCACCGATCAGGGCACCACTTGTCTCTTCCAGCCCAAAGGACTCTGCTAATTCCGGGGTTATCTCCTGAATTATTACCCCTAACCAGCCACGGACCACCTTCCCTTTCTCAATTAGATCTCCAAGTATCTCTTTAGCTTTATTAATGGGGATTGCAAAGCCTACCCCGGCAAAAACACCGGTGGGAGCGTAAATAGCCGTGTTAATCCCGATTACCTCTCCTTTCATATTAATGAGTGGTCCCCCGCTGTTGCCCCTATTGATGGAGGCATCGGTCTGGATCATAGCTTCATATATCCTCCCCTCGATTTGGACGGATTGCCTCTTGGCACTGATTATCCCGGCAGTTACCGTCTGCTCAAATCCAAAAGGAGATCCAATGGCAATCACCCATTCTCCCACCTTGATTATATCCGAATTACCCAGTTTGGCTGAGGTAAACTTCTCCTTCGATTTTATCTTTATTACCGCCAGGTCGGTCCGGTCATCCTTGCCGATGAGCTCCCCGTCATACTCTTTCTCTCCATTACCGGATATAGTTACCTTAATATCCTCGGCTTCGCTTACTACATGATAGTTCGTGAGAATGTAGCCCTCGGGGTCAATAACTACCCCGGAACCGGCGCCTTCGTATTTCCGATTATAGTATTTCCTCTCGGGTCTCCGCCTTTCCTGTCGCGGCCGACCAAAAAACTCGTCAAACATCTCAAATGGATCGCCAAAATAAAATTCATGGAACGGGGACTGAATTTTCTTGATATGGACGGTACGGATGTTTACCACCGCTGGTTTTACTGCTCCCACCACCTGGGCAAAAGATTCGGGAAAAGCTGAGGGGCCCGAGGCTAATTGACCACCTCCAGTTCCTTCCTCCCAGATATGCTGGGCACGAGAGCCGGGAGTGAGGTTCAAATTCGAGGCTATTATCAGGCCCACAAGCAAAGAGATTAAGATTGCTATCAGGCTAAATCTCCTCTTAAACATAATTTTCTCCTTCTAAGTAGGGGTGGACCTCTGTGTCCACCCCGCTAAAGGCGGGGCCGACAGAGACCTACCTACGCTGAAGCTACGGCAGGCAGGCGTCGGCCCCTACATTCACGCATTATTTGGGTTCAACTCTTAGCTTCCTGAACATATTTCATCCGGAGGTTGTAGAGAAGGTTATCCAACAGCATTTCTTCATTCTTTTCCAGATTCCCCTTAGTCTTATCCTTGAGTATCTCCAGAATATCAATGGTCTGTTTGGCAAAAGGTAGATTTTTTTGCTTCTCTTTGCTTATCGGATCAGGGAGTTCCCCCAATTGCACGAGGGCGGAGGTACTCAGGGAGAGGATAAAATTAGAGAAGTTTATCTCGGGAAGGGGAGTCTCCTTCTGTTCGGTGGTTTCCTGTTTTGCCTCACTTTCGGCTTTTTCCTCTTCTTTAGCTGTATCGGTCCTCATTTCCTCGATACTACCATTCTCCCTCTGACGGAAGTGGCGCTTATCCTGGACCTTAAAGCCTTTATCCTCACTGTCTTCTGCCATTGCTTATTCCTCCGATTCCTTTAATTCATTAAGATTTCTCATTAACTTCACCACCATACCTTTCTTCGCCAGGTAGACCGGTGTCTCAGAGCCCTTCTTAATGAAATACTCTTTCTTTGAGTCCGATTCTTTACCCACTAATAGGGTCTCTATTTTATCGGCACGCAGCCAGAAGGATTCCTGCAGAATGGGTTGGTCCAATCCGTAGGTTCCCAGATCCTGGGGATTGTCATCTACGAATCTGGTAACCTCGAGCTCCTCCAGGGCAGAAAGCAGGTCATCAACTTCGCTCTTTATTGCCTTAGCCTCTCCGGCCTCGAGGATTCGCCATTCCCTCTGAGGATCCCTGGTTAAAGTTATGATACCTTTACCGTGTCTTATCTCGATCTTACTCACATCAGCCCGATCGAAGCCAAAGAGCTTCTTCTCCCGGAGTTGGTTTACCTCCCGGGTAAGATCTTCGATAACATAGGATTTAACCAGATATACCGGACGCTTGCTTTCCCTTTTCGCATAGGCCAGTTCACTATCTTTCTTCTTTTTTCCTAGAAGAATAATTTGTTTAATCTCTTCCCCCTCTAATTCTAAGGTAACCCTCACCCTCGGGTGAGCCAATCCATATTGGTCGAGGTCGGCGGGTTCATCAATGAACTCTTCTATCTTCATGGCGGTAAGGGCAAGGATGAGCTGAGGGACATCAAAATTACTGGCTCTGACCTTAATCGGTTCAAGAATCCACCAGCCCTCCTGTTGCCTTGCCAGCAGGATCCTCCTGTCAGGATAAGAAAGCCCTATTCGTTTTAATTCACTCCGGTCGAAGATAACCACCCTTCTTTCCCTGAGATCCGAGGCCTGCTTAACTATCTTCTTTCCCAGATCGTGGCTGACCAGAAGTACCCGGTTCTCGTCCTTACGTTTCACATAGAGAGAATCGCCTATCTGGCCCTTCCACCCTAATTGCAGAGTCAGTCCCTCTGGTTCCCCGGCTGATATAATGGTAGCCTCCGCATTCGGATAAGCTAGCCCATAAGGAGAAAGATCCTCAGGCAAGCTCTCCACTACCCTTTTGATTTCCAGATTCTTCAGGCTGTTAAGTGCAAGTTCTATCAGAGCCTGGTTGGCCTCTGCTTTCAGGGGCTCAGTTATTTCCCACTCTCCCTCGGTATTTTTGCGACAAACCGTCTCCTCATCGCCTAACCTCAGGCGCAGCTCACTTACCTTCTCCCAATCCAGATTAAAAACCTTGGTTTCCCCCTCGGACTTCCTCTTCCCCGGAATCTCAATAAAATAGAGGTAAGCACTTATGAGTAAAAGGACACCGGCCAGAATGATAGTTGTCTTAAATCGCATATTTCTTTTTATTAGAGAGTTCTACATTTTAGCTTGGATTATGCTTAAACACCCGAACTACTTTAGAGGGCTCAACTGGGAAAAGTTCAAATGTCAAAATCCAAATGTCAAATGAATGACAAATGACTAAATGCCAAATTTAATAGGTGCACTGGTGCACAAGTATTTGTCATTTGAACTTTGGATTTTATTTGAACTTTGAGCTTTGACATTATCCTGGAATCCTTGACCACTTGAATTCTCGACCCCTCTCTTTAACGTCTCCTCCTTCTCCACCAGATAGTGGTTCCAGTAAGTATAATTAGGACAGGCAGAATCACTACTGAGAGATAGAAGATGAGCTTGCCCTGCCGGTTAGTGATGTAAAATCGGCTGGCCTCTCGCTTTTTGGATCGTATGGAAATAAGCTCCTCTTCCTGGGCCAGCCAGCTTATTGAATTCAGAAACAGATCACCGTTGCCAGAAAAGTTAAAGTACTGATTGGTGGCAAAGTCAGAATCGCCGAAGACCACCAGGAGGGACTCTTTGGCAGCGGGAGAGCTACTCATCTCTTTTCCCTCGCCATTCACCTTCCCGCTCACTACCACTCCCAGGGTTATCGGTCCCTTCTTGTCTCTCTCTGGGTCAATATCTATCCCCTGGCTCGGTCTTCCCCGGAAGGCCCAGCTTCCCGCGCTGGTTTTTACCAGTGCCTGGGCATTAAGGCCCTTCCGAATTTCGCTCGATAGTGAAACTGAGCGGGCAACCGGAAAGAAGGTGGGAATTACGCTGCCGCCTTTTCTGAAGGCCTCGGTTATCGGGTGATTCTCATATTCCGTGACCACGGGCATAGCAAAATCACCACCGAAGAGTCGGGAGAGCTGATCAATTATCAGGTCCATCCCTAATTCAATCCCCCACTCCTTAAGTAGCTCGGATAGCTCCGGGGAGTCTCTGGGATCCATTAAAAACAGGGCTCTTCCTCCCTGGCGACAGTATCCATCAATAAGCTTGATTTCCTGAGGGAGCAGATGTTTCTGTGCCCCGGCCACCACCAGAACCGAGCAATCGTCGGGAACCTTCCCTTCCTTGAGCAGAAGGAGCTCTTTGACGGTGTATCCCTCGCCTTTTAGCTTATCCCGGGCAAGAGAATACCCCTTCATCTCCTCGTCATCAATAGCCTTCTCTCCGTGCCCCTGGAGGAAACAGATGACTCTGGTTTCCTCCCGGCTTATCTGAATAAGGGCATTAGTTAGCTTCTCCTCACTGGGCTCGGTGATCCTCCTTTCCTGATCGCCGATCTTCAGCACCACCGTCCCATAATCTTTAATATCATACTCTTTGGTTAGGGCGAGATTTTTGTCAGGATCGATGAATTTAGCCTTGATCTTCTTCGATCGATAACAGTATCCTTTGATAAGATCATCAAACTTCTCCCTTTCGGGCCTATCCTCCTGAAAGAAGGCAGTTACCTGCACCTCATCCTTTAGGCTACTGATAACCTTGATGGTCTGATCCGATAGAGTAAACAGCTTAGCCTTGGTCAGGTCAAATCTCTGATGATGCCTTGCCGAGATAAAATTGACCAGAGCCAGAATACCAATGACTATCAGGGTGAGGAAGAACACATTGGTTCCGTGCTTAACTGCTCTTTTTTTAAGGAACTCCATTTTTAGCTATCGCCAACCGTGGGATTCAATTACCCGATGAGTTAAAAACAAGCCGAAAAAGCTGAAGCTCAGGTAGAAAACTATATCCTTGGTATCCAGGATCCCTTTGCTGAACTGATCAAAGTGCTCCATCAAAGACAGATAGGAAAGTACCTCTCCAAAAGTTGGTCCTACCGTATGGGAAGCCCAGCTAATGACCCAGAAGAAGAGCAGGGTACCAAATCCAATAAGTGCAGCTACAATCTGATTTTCCGTCAGGGAAGAGGCAAAAAAGCCTACCGCAAGAAAGGCAGCTCCCATAAGGAACAGCCCCAGGTAAGTAGTGATAATCGGGCCCAATTCGGGATTTCCAAAAACAATAAGGATCAGGGGATACTGAAAGGCAAGGGTCATCATTACAAGTAGTAAAATGAGCGATGACAGATACTTTCCCAGCACTATCTCCGCCAATCTCAATGGAGAGGTAAGCAGAAGCTCAACAGTCCCTGACCGCTTCTCTTCGGCCCATAACCTCATTGTCAACACCGGAATCATTAATAGCAGAATGATAGTAAGATTATAGGAGTGGGGCCTCAGTACCATTTCATGGAGATTGAGCTTTTCCATTAAGGCAGGATAGCGGACAGCCTGAAGGCTTTGGAGATTGTAAAGGGAAAGAATATTAAAGAAGAACCATCCGGAGATGATAAAAAAAACCGTGAAGACCACATAGGCAATGGGGGAGACAAAGTAGGCCCTCAGCTCCCTTCCGGTTATTGCCAGAATATTCCTCATGATAATAACTCCTTCTTCCCGGTAATAAGTCTCAGGTAAATATCCTCCAGGCTCAAACTCAGCAGCTTCATTTCCTGAAGCCCCCAGCCCTCACTTACAACAGTCTTCGCTACTTCCTCCCCGATCATACTTTTAATTTCACTCTCGATGATAAAACAATTAGTATTGTGTTCGTCGGCGAAGACCCCTTTTACCCCGGTTAAGGCCTTGAGCTTGGGAATGACCTGGTCATCGGGTCTGGTGAGTGTTATTGCTATTCTTTCCGATTCTTTGAGTCTGGCCGAAAGGCTCTCGTAGGAGTCCACCACTACCACTTTCCCTTCGTTGATGATTACCACCCGCTTGCAGATCATGGTAATCTCGGGCAGAATGTGCGAGCTCAGGATAATGGTATGCTCTCCCCCCAAGGCTCTAATCAATTCCCGGATCTCAATGATCTGAACGGGATCCAGCCCGATGGTGGGCTCATCGAGAATGAGAACCTCAGGCTCATGGATAAGGGCCTGGGCCAGTCCCACCCTTTGCCGGAACCCCTTAGAGAGATTTCCCACCAATCTGTTGGTAACTTCCTGCAACCCGCACTGCTCTACTGCCCGGGCAAATGAATTCTTCCTGCGGTTTCGAGGGACTCCTTTGATTCGGGCCACGAAATTTAAATAAGAGCTAACCGTCATCTCATTGTAAAGGGGAGGGTGTTCGGGCATATACCCAACTCGCTTTTTTACCTCCAGCGGATCTTTTAGCACATCGTATCCGGCCACGGTCGCAGCCCCGCTGGAGGGCGGCATAAAACCGGAGATGATCCTCATTGTGGTAGTCTTCCCTGCCCCGTTGGGACCAAGGAGGCCCAGGGTCTCCCCCTTCTCCAGGCTGAAGCAAACATCGTTAATGGCGGTAATCTCTCCGTAGCGCTTGGTTAGACCTTTAGCATCAATCATTTTCTTTAACCCTGTTTTTGCAGGGCTCAGGACAAATTAACTGAACTTATAGACAGATAGCTTCAAAGCAGGTTCACTTAAGAAAGTAATTATACTATAAAAGACAGACTTTTGGAAGTGGTTGGGAAATTCTAATTAGTGAGGTGGTGATGGAAGGAATTAAGAGATTCACTAAATTGCTTACTTTCTTTTCCTTCGGGCTTTCGAACTAACGATGATTTCTCCTTCTTTAATGCCGGCAGTAAAAAGATCTCCTTTCTTCCACTGAAGGGTGATCGGAATCTTGATCTTATCATCAATGTTTCGCTTCAGGAAGCGAGCCCCATACTTCAGGCTGAAACCCGTCCGGGCCAGAGCCTCAACCGCCTTGTCGGATACCTCCAGATCCTTTCCCTGTTTCTTCAGAAATTCCTTTATTTCTCTCAGATACATCTGGGTTATCTTCCCGACCTCATCTTCGTTAAGGGGGGAGAAGACAATAATATCATCAATGCGGTTGATAAATTCGGGAGAAAAATTATTTTCCACCTCCTTAATTACGGCCCGCTTTACTGTTCTTATCCCCTGGGAATCTTCGAGAAAGCCTAAGGGCTTGGTAAATTTTTTAAATTCATCCGAACCAAGATTGGAGGTCATAATGATTACTGCGTCACTGAAGTATACCTTCTTCCCCCGCCCATCGGTTAGCCATCCTTCGTCAAAGACCTGAAGGAACAGGTGCAGAACATAAGTGCTGGCCTTCTCAATCTCATCCAGCAGTACCACGGTATTAGGATTCTCCCGGATAAGATTGGTGAGTATTCCCCCCCTTTCCGATCCCACTATTCCCCGGGGCATCCCGATGAGCTTATCCACCGCGATAGTTGAATCCTTATACTCCGACATATCCAGGCGTAACATCCTTTTCTCATCACCAAAAAGAAACTCAGCCAGGGCCTTGCCCAGTTCGGTCTTTCCCACCCCACTCGGGCCCAGAAAGAGCAATACCCCATCGGGTCGATCGAAATTCTCCTTAAGTGGCCCCTTATTCAATCGGAGCTGCCGGGCCAGCGCAGTGATCGCTTCCTTCTGTCCTACAACCCTTCGAGCCAGGGCCTCCTCGATCCGAGAGAATCTCTCGGTGGTATCTCGGAAAACCATATCCAGGGGAACCCGGGACTCCTGGGAGATTACCTCCATGACATCGGCCGGTTTGACTGGGTCACCAGGTCGATTAATCTCTACCTTAACGGCGGCGGTGTCCAGCCAGCTAATGCATTTATCAGGAAGTTTCAAGGTCCGATTATAGCGTGATGAGAGCTCCAGAGATGCCTCCAAAGCCTCGTCACTGATACTAACTCCGTAATTGCACTCCAACCGGGGCCTTACCCCCAACAGGATCTCCCTGGTCTCTTCCCGGGTAGGCTCTCTTAACGTGATCACCCGAAAGCGGCGAGCCAGGGCTTCATCCTCAGCAATGTATTCCTTATATTCACCCTCAGTGGTGGCCCCGATAATCTGGATCTCTCCCCGGGATAGGGTTGATTTGAAGATATTGGCCGCATCACTGGGAACTCCCAGGGCCGATCCAGCGCCGACCAGGCTATGGGCCTCATCGACAAAAATAATGAAATTCTGGCGCTCCTTTAGCTCACTAATTACCTTCTCCAGTCGATCCTCAAACATCCCCCGGAACATCGTCCCGGCCACTAAAGTATTCATCTGGAGGTTGACAATCTGCCGGCCCTGCAGCCTCCGCGGCACAGTATCGGGCTGAAATTCAAGACGCTGGGCCAGTCCCTCTACGATCGCAGTCTTCCCCACCCCTGGTTCTCCCAAGATCATTACCGAGTTGCTCCTTTCCCGATGGCAGAGGATCTCAAGCATCCGATCTATCTCTTCTTCCCTTCCGATGATCGGGGGAAGCTTATCCTCCCGGGCCAGTTTATTCAAATTCACCCCAAACTGTCGTAGATAGGGAGGAAGATCAAACTTTATCCGCAACTGCTTCTCCAACTCTTCCTGTTTGCGTACCTGGATGCCGATTTTCTGCACTGCCTTTTCCGGTTCGACCCCCATATCCTTAAGGATTTGAGCTGGCAGAGAGTGCTCCTCCTGAAAAATGGCAACGAAGATATCGGTCGAGGTAATCACCGTTCTTCTTGAACTCTGGACCCTTTCCCAGGCCATTTGAAAGAGAGCTTTGGTGTCAGGGGGGATCTTCATTGCTTTCCCTAAATATTGTCGGGAGATATTGAGCTGGTCCTTTACGCAGTTAATGACCTCGTGCGGATTGAGCCCTAATTTTCCCATTGTCTCTTCAAACAGAGTCGTTTCGACTTCCGTGAGGGCCAGGAAGATATGCTCGACCCCTAAATAATAATGCTGCCTTTTCTGGGATTCCTCGATGGCAAAGCTCAAGATCTGCTGCGCCTTTTCCGAGAGTCTATCCCGATAGCTTGATAGATCAATCATTGTTTATCTCTCTGTCCTTATTTTTATATCATAAGATGCCAAAAGATTTCAAGTAAAAACTCATCCTATAATTTTCTGGCAACCAGCAACACGCCTCTTTATATAATAAGGGTTAAGATATTGCAAGAGAAATTTAACCTTTTAACCAGTTCCCAGCCGAGTTCCTAAGAGGGTGTATCGCTGCTTGACCCGGGCATTTCTGACCGCTATCGCCAGAGCCTTTTTTGTTCCCACAATGACCACCAGCCTCTTTGCCCGGGTGATTGCCGTGTAAAGCAGATTCCTCTGGAGCAGAAGGTAATGTTGGGGAAGCAGGGGAATAACCACCGCCGGGTATTCATTGCCCTGGGATTTGTGGACCGAGATAGCATAGGCCAGCATCAATTCATCCAGCTCCGACAAATCATAGCCCACTACCCGGTCTTCAAACCTTACGCTGAGCTCCTGCTCTTCCCGGTCAATCCCCTCAATAATCCCGATATCTCCATTGAAGACCTCTTTCTCATAGTTGTTAATGCTCTGCATAACCTTATCTCTGATCCGGAATCTGAGGGCTCCCCTTACCAGTTCCTGACCGCTCGGGTTCAGTCGCTGCTGGAGCTCAAAGTTCAGGTTTTCCACTCCCAGCAGGCCCTTGTGCATCGGGCTAAGAACCTGGGTTTGCTCCCTCGGGTCGAAGCCGAATCTGTCCGGAATCCTTCTGCTTACCAGTTCGAGGACAGCCTCCAGGGCCCTTTCCGGCTCCTCCCTCTCGATAAAATAAAACTCTGAGGACCCCGCCTCTTCGTCTTCTTTAATCCTGGGCAGGACTCCACTGTTTACCCGGTGGGCATTGACCACAATCAGGCTTTTGCGGGCCTGCCGGAAGATCTCGGTTAGTTTCACTACCTCAACCTGCCGGGAATTGATAATATCCTTTAATACATTACCCGGCCCGACCGAAGGGAGTTGGTCAATATCGCCAACCAGGATGAGCCTTGCCTGAAGGGGAATTGCCTTGAGCAGGTGATTGAGCAGCAAGATATCGATCATCGAGGCTTCATCCACGATAATCAGATCCGCAGGGAGCGGGTTTTCCCGATTCCTTTGAAAGCCTCCCTTCCGGGGGCTGTATTCAAGCAGACGGTGGATGGTCTTGGCTGGTCGGCCGGTAGTATCCGAGATCCTCTTGGCCGCTCTTCCGGTGGGTGCTGCCAAGAGGATCCGCTGCCTTTTCCTCTCCAGAATACGAATGATGCTATTGACAATAGTGGTTTTGCCGGTTCCCGGGCCTCCGGTGATGATCATTACCTTACTTCGGACCGCTTGCTCTATTGCCAGCTTTTGCTCCTCAGAGAAGCTTATTTTACCTTGCCTCTCTACCCAGGTAAGGGCCTTTACCAGATCAATCTGGATTGGAAGCAGAGGGGTGGAGATCAGGGCCTTGAGCTGCTCAGCAGAATTATCCTCGGCAATAAAAAGCGGCCTCAGGTAAACTGCCTCTTCGCCCCCGGGAAGCTCTTCGATCTTCACCCGATCCTGAGCGGTTAGCTCGAAAATCGCCTGCTCAATGATCCCTTTATCTACTTCCAGGAGCTTCTGACCTTTCTTAAGTAAACCCTCCCGGGGATAATAAACATGCCCCTCATTGCTAAGCTGATTGAGCACAAAGATTACGCCTGCTTCCGCCCGAATCAAGGAATTCGGCTCTATCCCCAGACTGCGGGCAATCTTATCCGCTTGCTTGAAGCCGATTCCGGTGATCTCGGCTGCCAGCCGGTAGGGGTTCTCCCTAACTACGGAGATAGAATCCTTCCCATACTGCTTATAGATCTTGATGGCGTAGTTAGAGCTTACTCCATATCCCTGGAGAAAGATCATTACTTCCTTGATGTCTTTATGAGCCTCCCAGGCCTTAGTGATCCTATTGAGCCTAAACTCCCCGATTCCCTCTACCTCTAATAGTTTCCGGGGATCATCCTCGATAATCTTTAGAGTTTTAAGCCCGAACTTTTTGACAATCCTCCCGGCCATTACCGGCCCGATGCCTTTTATCATTCCTGAACCCAGGTATTTTTCAATTCCGTTGAGGGTTGCCGGGACGATTGAGTAGTAGTTTTCTACCCGGAATTGCTCCCCGTATTTCTTATCCCTCACCCAGCTTCCTTCCAGCCGCAGGGTCTCCCCCGGGGTTACTTCGATCAGCTTTCCCACCACCGTGGTCAGCTCCTTCCGCCCCTTTTCCTGAAGACGAGCTACGGTATAGCTATTTTCCTCATTAACATAGACAATCCTTTCCACAACGCCTTCAATGGTAGTTAATGCCGTCATTGACTCATCCTTTATTTAAAGGATATGGTAATTAATAAACCCAGGTTATGCGTAAACACCCAAATTGCTGAAATATTAACAACTTATTTGCACCTGTTTGGTGTAGGGGCTCCGATGTTAATCGGAGCCCATCGGGTTCGATAAATCGAACCCCTACAATTATGCATTAATGATGGATAAATCTTCGTAGGGGTCGGATTTATCCGACCCGCCATTGAACCCCTACATTAACGCATTATATTTGGGTAAATTCCTAATCCCGATTATCTACCCGGTTAGATAATATTAAACTTTAGGCCGATGATCAATAATTCTTTTTTCAGAAATATTACCAAAAGCTTCTTGGAGTTCCCGAGTTTTTCTTGTCTTAATGATAAATAAAATTCCAGAAGTGAAAAAGTCGTTTTTTTCTACCATCGTGAGAATTTTCTGGGTTTTTAACCATGCAGAGTGCCAGAAAGGTATTAAGTAATGAATAGGCGGGGCTTTCGAGCCCCGCTAAGGGTCGCATAATCTGCCTGAGAACATATAAAAAAGATAATGTAGGGGCCGACGCCTGCCTGCCGTAGCTTCAGCGTAGGTAGGTCTCTGTCGGCCCAGATAAGGGCGGACACGGAGTTCCGCCCCTACAATGCTGCTACAGAAAAAGATTTCTGAGTTTTTCAGAAACAAAGGGGGTAAAAGCTACTAAAATAGAAGAAATGAGGACACCGTTAATGATAATTATCAGAACTGTAGCGAAGATCAAGGCAAATACTAATATAAAGCTCAGGAAACTCCAAACTCCAGAAGAGCTAATTTCGTTGTTACGAGGGCGAGTGGACATGCAGAGTATAGAGGTTTCGGAAAAAACTTTACCCCAAATTAGCACAGTCTTTCAAGGTTTGCGGGGCATTGTTTAGGGGAAAGGCAAAAATTCACCCCCACTATTCTCCCTTGTATCCGCTGACATGTAACCAGCTCATTGTAGCCGCTGACCTTCAGGTCAGCTCACTAAAGCGGACATAAATGTCCGCGGCTACTCCCCCATCCCTTCGACGGAGTTTATCCTGAGCGAAGCCGAAGGGCTCAGGACAGGC
>SDBT01001112.1_pt1 | contig 46233 bp, 40 predicted proteins | sample 2277101 | NCBI WGS metagenome assembly SDBT01 (sample SAMN10404973, study PRJNA504765) | marine sediment metagenome | isolation source: marine sediment core GS10_PC15, 103 cmbsf | place: Arctic Ocean: Southern Knipovich Ridge | collected 2010 | reverse complement strand
GTTCGCTGATTCAGCAGCATCATGGCCAGGACGACAAGCCCGTAATGCAGCATTCTCCGCCCGTCGTTGCGGGGGAGCTTCTTCCAGCCGATGGCCCACGCTGCCAGGCCAAGCACGGCGAGCTGGCAGATTCGAAGGATGGCCCTGGCGGCCGAGGCGGAAAGCGGCAGCACCGTGATCCATTGGTGCTTCGGGCACACTTCGTAGACCCAGTCGTCGGGATTCCAGAAGATGTTCCCATTGGGACCTTCAAGGAAGTACCGGCTGATGACGCCCGACAACGACTGGTTGATGTGAGTCGGAAACCATCTGCCCTCGGCGGCGGCGGGAAGGATCATCTCATTGAGCCACGTGCGCATCAGGGTGGTGTAGTGTCCCGGCCCGATGAGGGCGGCGGGTATGGCCACGGCAAAGAGCACACCGGCGGCGGCGGTCGCCGCCAGGAGCTTCCAGTTGCGCTGGTAAAGCCAGTACAGCAGGAAGAGCGCCGGCGTCAGCTTCAGACAGATCGCCAGCGCCAACGCGGCGCCCGACCAGACGTTGCTGCCGCGGCGATAGAACCAAAGGTGCAGCACGATCGCCCCCAGCGCAAAGCTGTTCATATTGCCGTGCTGGATGTCGCCGACCACAAGGGTTGCCGCCCACCCCAGCCCCAGCGCGATAACCCAGTCGGGCGCACGCAGGTTACGATCCCCGGCCAGACGCGCACACATCAGAATCGCGAACACCAGAACGAGCACCTTCAGTAGATTGAAACAAAGCGTCATCGTCAGCGTGGGTATGTACGCCGAGGGGCTCAGCAGGATCACCACAAACGGCATGTTCGGATGCAGGCGCAGGTCGCCCTCGCCGGGATGCTCCTTGTAGATGTTGCCGCCCGCCCAAAACTTCTCAACCGCGATGCGCCAGCGCGTAATCGCGCCCCTGTGTCCCTTCGGAGGCGGTGTCCCCGGGGGGATCTTGCCTTCCGCCAACAGGCGATTGTGCTCCTTGAGTTTGTGAATTCTGCGGCCAAGGCTCGTCTGGAACTTAATCACCGGCAAGATGAGCATGGCCGCGACCGCAACGTACACCGCCACGCGGCCGGCGCGCGCGAGTGTTGTCCGGCGCCCGTCGGGCGGCAAAGGACTGGAATATGGCAGGGACCACTTCGGCTTGGAGCCACTGACGCTCATGTCCGCTGCAATTTACCCGTTCCGGTCGCCGCCCGCCAGTGTGTTGGCGGCCTGGGCGTTGCAGAGCCGTGCCCGCGGCGATATCCTGACGGCATGGGCGCGGGAAGGGCAAAGCCGAAAGTGGCGATCTGGTCTTCGCAGAAGGCCCTCCGCGTGCCGAGAAAGAAGATCGCCGAGCTGGTTGCCTTCATCGCCGCCCGCGAGGGCGTCTCGATATCGGACGTGGACGTGGCGGTGGTCGGCGTGCGGCGGATGATCGCCCTGAACCGCCGCTACCTCGGCATCGCCGCGACCACGGATGTGCTGAGCTTCAATCTGTCGCAAGGCCGTCGCCGCCCCATCAGCGCACAGGTTGTTGTCTGCGGGCCGGTTGCGGCTCGGCAGGCGCGCCGGGGACGCCTTGGGGTCCAGCGCGAGCTGCTGCTGTACGTGGCGCACGGCCTGCTGCACCTGATGGGCTACGACGACAAGGCCCCGTCGTCGCGTGCGAAGATGTCCGCCCGGCAGGAGGAGCTTCTGGAGGAATTCCTCAGCAAGAAGTGACGGATTCGCCGTCGTCAGGGGAGGAACCGTCCGCCTCGGAGCAGGTCGTGACGAACAAGGAATAGGAAAAGCCCAGGGATTCCAATCCCTGGGTCTAGGATTTCCCGTGTTCGCTGCGGGATTTGTCCTGTTGCAGCCAATCCCGCGCGTAGGCGGTGGGCGGTTCGGTCTTTGCGACTACGGCGAGGATTACCTTCGACGCACCTGCCTCCAGCAGCGTCCGGGCCGCCTCGTTGGCCGTCGCTCCCGTGGTAGTCACGTCGTCGACCAGCAGGACGGTCGCACCGGTAAGGTTTGCCTTGCTCGTGACGCCGAACGCCCCGTGCAGATTCTCTATCCGGCGCGTCCGGGACAGAGACGTCTGCGGCGGGGTGTTGCGGACCCGCACAAGCTCATCCCCCAGCGGCAGGTCGAGCTCGGCGGCCACCGCGCCGGCGAGCAGGCCGGCGTGATTGTACCCCTGCCAGATGCGCCTGCGCCAGTGCATCGGCACGGGCATCGCCAGGTCCGGCAAATTCTCCCCGCATCGGGTGGCCAGCGCCTGGGCCAGCAGCTTCCCGACGCGGCGCAGCATGCTTTGGCGCATCCGGTATTTCAGTTCGTGGATCATGCCTCGCAGGGGAGGGGCGTACGGCGCCAGACGCACCACCTGCGAGAATCGCGGCAGGACAGCGGGGCACGCGGAGCAGCCGTCTTCGCGGATGGGAATATGCGGGCCGATGGTCGAGCCGCAGCGCGGGCAGTACGGCAGGGCGACCATCTCCAGCAGAGCCTTGCCGCAGTCAGAGCAGAGGTTGTCGACCGCTGCCGCGTGGCCGGCGCACGCAGCACACATTTCCGGCAGGACCAGGTCCGCCAAGGCGCGCATGCACGTGCGTGCGGCTGTCATCATGGCCTCTGCGGGGTTCATAGTTTCGTCAGCCCCACTTTGACGTTCTTTCGGCCAATGGCGTAGTAGTCTCGCAGGATCTTGACCTGCCAGTGGATGATGTCGGGCTCGGCCGCGGCGTCCAGGCGGGGCAGGTCGCCGGCCAGTTCCGCCAGGACCTCGCCGATTCCCTTGTTCAGCAGCAGGAATCTGATGTCATCCGGCGTGGTTTGGCTGCCCCACAGCAGGCCGTCGAGGGCGTCCTTGTCGCCGGCGGCCAGAAGCGCGGTTATCGCGCGGCGCTGCGGGAATTCCCCCGTGGCCAGCAGATTCCTGACCTGGTCGCGTTCCGCCTGGGCGAGAATCAGCAGCGCGCATCGATAGGCGCCTGCGACGTAGCCGCTGACCTCGCCGCCGGCCGGCCCGCCCTTCAGGCGGGACCTGATCCGCTCTATGGCCTCGGCCCGCTGGGCGGGAGTTCCGGCAGCCAGCGACAGCAGCATCGCACCCGCGCTGCGTTCGTTGTCGTTGTAAACCGGGCGCGGCGCGCCGAGGGCGGGAAGCATCGCAAGGCCCAGGCCAAACGCCTGCTTGCGGCGGCTGCGGCCGATATGCCAGGCTATGTAGTCGCCGGCGAGAGTGGCGTTGCTCCTGGCCGCGGCGCGAACGTAATAAGCGCTGGATTCATAATTGGGCTTCAGCAGTTGGATCGGGGCGCCCGCGTCCTTGTCGGTTACGGGCATGGTGTCGCTGACCGATGGGGCGATCTGCCAGAGCGCGACGGCGGCGGCGGCCGACGCCAGCGGCGTGGTGATTGTCTTCTCGGGCTTGCCTTTGTCGGCGGGGGCGGCGCGAGCGTACTGGGCAGCAAGCCGCAAGGTTCGGATGCATTCGCTTCGTGACGGCCGACCGCTTTGGGGGATTCCGATCTGCTTGCCGAGCAGGGTCGCCGCGGAGATCATCGTGAGCTCCAGCTCGGGATCCCAGAGCTTCACGCAGATCTCGTTAACGTACCTTCGCACGGGCAGGCGGAGCATGTCGGCGGCCTCAAGAGCCGCCAGCACCTGAGGCTCCGTGAGCGAAGAGTCGCTGCGGGTGGCGTCGGCAAGGACCGCCTGCACCGCGGGCGCCGCTTCGGCCACCTTCAGCCTGCCCGCCGCCAGCAGGGCCGCGGCCGATGGCGTCTGGCCGGAAGCTTTGCAGGCCAGTATCACCTTCCGCACCGCATTGGCGGCCGCTTCGTCGCGGCGAAGGCTCATCACGTGCAGCAGCCTGTCACGCAGGGCCGGAACCTTGCATTCACCCAGGGCCGACGCCAGAAGCTCACCGGCCTTATCCCCGCCGCGATGATGCAGCGCGTACGCGGCCGACGATGCAACCTCGGTCTGGGGCGAGGCCAGCAGCCGTGGGGCAAATCTTTCGACCAGGCGGTCGCGCCCCGCCAGTCCCGCGTCGAGCATGGCGGCCGCTTTCACTTCGCCTTGCTTGTCTTCGAGCAGCTTTTCGAGAGTCTTGTCATCTTTGATGATCGCGGCCAGGAGGGCGGCGCGGACCCGGATCTGCTGCTCGCCGTCGCCCGCGGCCAGCACGCACGACCGGCTGATATACTCGTTACGCCGGTCGGTGGTGAAAGCGACGCGGATTACCTGGCCGAGAACCAACAGGCGGCTGTCGGCCCGCGCGGTGGTCTCAAGCCGGATTGCCCCCAGCCGGTCGATCTGAAGCGGATCTCGGTCGGGCGTGTTGAACTTGCCGAGCCGGTTGAGCGCCGCAGTCAGCGCGGCGAACTTGGCGTCGTTATCCGTATCGAGGGCACGGTCGATCCGCCGTACGGTGGCCTCAGACTTCTTGCCTCTGGCGACCGCCTGGTCGATGGCCAACTCGCGAACCGCCGCATCGTCGCTGCCCATGCGGCGAATGAGCAGCAAATCGGTTACGATGGGCGTGGCGATCAGCGCTATCGTCAGGCCTGCCACGGCGGCGGCCGAAAGTGTAACCGCCAGCCGCTGCCATGGATGCTGCCGGAAATATCGCAGTAGCTGATGCATTGCCCCTTAGAGTTTACGTCCGCGCAGCCCGCCGCGCCAAGCTGCGTGTCGCTTTGCGTCAGCCCGCCGGCCGCCGGCGGGCAATCGTATTGGGCAAAGCAGCGGGTGACGGGTATAATTCTCCGCGAAGAGGAGCCCAATCATGGCCCGAACGCGAAGCGAGAGCGATTCATTGGGACAGGTCCAAGTCCCGGCCGATGCGCTTTACGGCGCGCAGACCGTCCGTGCGGTCAATAACTTTCCGGTCTCCGGTTGGTGCATGCCGTCGGGTTTCATAGCGGCCGTGGCGATGGTAAAGCAGGCCGCCGCCCGGGTGCACAAGGACGCCGGCCGCCTCGATGCCAAGATCGCCGACGCAATCATCGCAGCGGCGCAGGAGGTGATCGACGGCAAGCTGGGCGATCAGTTTCCGGTGGATGTGTTCCAGACGGGCAGCGGGACGAGCACGAACATGAACGTGAACGAGGTTATCGCCAACCGTGCCTGCCAGATCCTCGGCGGCGCACCGGGCGACAAGGACCTCGTCCACCCGAACGACCACGTGAACATGGGCCAGTCGTCCAACGACGTGATCCCGACGGCCCTGCACATCTCGGCGGCGATGGCCATCCACGACCGCCTCGTGCCCGCCCTGCGGCAGCTCATCCATGCCCTCGAGGCAAAGGCGGACGAGTTTGACGGCGTAGTGAAGGTTGCCAGAACGCATCTCATGGATGCCGTGCCCATTCGCCTCGGGCAGGAGTTTTCCGGCTATGCAAAGCAGATCGACGGCGCCCTGCGCGGGCTTCAGGCGGCCATGGGGAGCCTCAGCTCAGTGGCCATCGGGGGCACCGCCGTCGGCACCGGACTCAACGCCCCGGATGGCTTCGCCGAGCGGGTCTGCTCGCTGCTGACGGAAAAGGCCCACGTGCCGGTGAGCGAGGCGGCGAATCACTTTGAGGCTCAGGGGGCGCGTGACACGGCCGTGTATGCATCCGGCGTGCTGCGGATGACCGCCCTGGCCATGGGCAAGATCGCGAGCGACATTCGGCTGATGGCGTCCGGGCCGAGGTGCGGGCTTGGCGAGCTGATCCTGCCGGCGCTGCAGCCGGGAAGCTCGATGATGCCCGGCAAGGTCAACCCGGTGATTTGCGAGTCGGTAATCCAGGTTTCGTGCCAGGTGGTCGGGCTCGATGCGGCGATAGCGGCGGCCGCCACCGGGGGCGTGGGCAGCATACTCGATCTGAACGTGGCCATGCCGATGATTGCGATGAACCTGCTGGTTGGGATCGACCTGCTGTCCGGCGCGGCGACGATCTTCGCCCAAAAGTGCATCGGCGGCCTGAAGGCGGACGAGGCCCGCTGCAGGGAGCTTGTGGAGCGGTCGCTTGCGATGGCCACGGCCCTGGCACCGAAGCTCGGCTACGACGCGGCCGTGAATATCGCAAGGCAGGCCGCGGAATCAGGCAAGACCATCCGCGAAGTATGCCTCGAAAAGAATCTCCTGCCGCCCGACGAGCTCGATCGGTTGCTTGACGCACGCGGGAATACGGGGGCGTGACGTAGCCGCGGCAGGGCGTTATTCTGCGGCGGCCCTGGGGCCTCATTCCAGCGGGGCAGCCCCACTGCCTTTCCAGGCTTCTCTCAGGGCCTCGAAGAACCTGCGATCACCACCGCCCTCGCTGGAAACCGGAAAGGTCACGTCGGTCTGATCGTCAAGTGTGAGGACGATGGTGCTGTCTGTGATGAAGGACTCGTCGTACACGACATCCATATCGGCGATCTTCGAGAAGGGAAGTATGATTTGCGGCTCATGCCAGTCGGCGCAATAGAGGACCACCTTCCTGTCGGTGAAGAAGTACATCCCGTTTTCGATGTCGACCAGTGCGTCTGAGTAGAAGTAGTGGATCTTCTCGCCGCGATCGAGCAATCCCAGGTCGGAGATTTTTTCAACATACTTCGCGGAGATCTGCCTGCCGGAAACCACCGTCGTGCCCGGCCCGGCAAAGCCTATGTAAACCAGGACCCCCAGGGGCAATACCACGAAAACCAGCACCAGCGCTGTGAGGACCCACGGCCAGATCCTCCGCCTGCGTCTTTGCTGTTGGGGATACTGCGGGCCCTGAGGCGTGGGCCACTGCGGCGGTGGGGGATTGGGCGGCGGTGGGGGATTAGGCGGCTGTGTCGCGTTTGGAAACGATGGCGACGAGGTCATTTGCGATTTCCTTTCCTGTTGGCGTTACTTCCTACCGCAGGCGGCCCCCTTGCCCTCGCCTGCCCAGATGATGCCGTTGATCGTCATCTCCAGCACGTGCGGGTAATCGACGAACTCCCGGGCTTTGTGCCCGAGGCTGGAGTAGAAGACGCGTCCTTTGCCCCAGGTCTTGGTCCAGATCGCCGGCGCGTCGATCTTGTGCCCGTCGCAGTCGTGGGTGGTGACGGCCAGCACGTTGATGCCCGGATCGACCAGCATGTAGTACTGCTCCGACTTGTACGTGAACGCCGCCGGGCAGCACGCGGTTATCGGGTTGGTCATCTCCGTGAGGCGAACCTCGTACTCGCCGCTGAATGGGTGGTCGACGAACTGCCCGCCGGTCATCCACTGCCAGCCCAGGCAGCCGCGCATCGAGTCGCCCATTCCGCCGTGGCAGCCGGCGATGCCGACGCCGCCGCGGACGGCCTCGTCGACGGCCTTCCATTGCTCGGGGGAAATGTCGCCCACCGTCCAGTGCGGCACGATCACGTCCAGGCCCTTTAGCGCCGCGGCATCCTCGAACGCTTCGAGCGTCTCGGACATCTGAACGTCCAGCCCCCTGGCCTTGAGGGCCTCTTCGAAGATTTTCGCGACCGGCTCGGGCTCGTGCCCGGCCCAGCCCCCATAGACTATCAACGCTTTGGTCATTTCCGACGCTCGCGTCTAGACAACGGCCTTTACGGCTTCCGCCACCGCCTCGTGCGTGGCCGGGTCCATCATCTCCGGCATGAGCTCACCTTCGGGCACGATCTGGGCCAGCACTCGGGCAGCGGCCATCAGCATCTCCGTGGTAAAGGTCTTGGCCGCCGCGTCGATCGCGCCGCGGAACAGGCCCGGATAGGCCAGGGCGTTGTTTATCATTCGTCCGTCGGCGTAGATTTCGGCCCCGGCGGCCAGGGCGTCGGCCTTGGATATTTCGCTGACGGGGTTTGCCAGGGCGAGCACGATCGGCCGGTCTGCCATTGCGTGAACCATGTCGGTGGTAACGATGTTGGGCTGGCTGACGCCGATGAAAAGGTCCCGCCCCTTCATCGCATCCGCGAGCGACCCGGAGATATTCTCCTTGTTGGTCCGCTCCGCCAGGGCGATCTTCTCCTCGTTCATGCCTTCTTTTCGCCCGCGGCAGACGATGCCGCGCGAATCGCACAGAACCACGTCCCCCAGGCCCGCCTCTATGAGCAGGTCGGCCACGGCCGTCCCCGCCGCGCCCGCGCCGCAGATGGCGCAACGCAGGTCACCGATCCCGCGCCCGGTCTTGTTCAGGGCGCTGTACAGCCCCGCCAGCACGATCGTCGCCGTGCCCTGCTGGTCGTCGTGGAGAACGGGGATGTCCAGTCGCCTGTTGAGCTCGCGTGTGACCTTGAAGCACTCGGGTGCCTTCACATCCTCGATCTGAATCGCCCCGAAGCCGCTGGCTATTTTTTCCATGACGAAGATGAACTCGTCGGGGTCGTGGGTGTCGATGAGCACCGGCTCGGCCGACAGGCCCGCGAATTCCGCGAAGATCGCGGCCTTGCCCTCCATCACCGGCAGGCCGGCCAGCACGCCTATGTCGCCCAGGCCCAGCACCGCCGTGCCGTTTGTTGCAATGGCCACCTTGTTGGCGACGCTGGTGAACTTTCGGGCGTTGGCGGGGTCGGCCTGGACGGCCTTGCATACCCTTGCCACGCCCGGCGTGTAGACGATTCGCAGGTCGGTGTTCGACTCTATGGGCACGCGGGAGTGCACGTCGCACGACCCGCCTCGATGGAGGTGCATCGCCATGTCGATGACGTCGAGGACTTCGGCGCCTTCGATTGCCTCGACGGCGTTGCGGGCCTCGGCCATCTGATCATCACCGGTCGTGAATACCCATATGTCGTAATGCAGGCCTTCGGGCCCGGCCTTGCCGAGATCCGTGTCGCCGACGCGGGCGCCGGCCTTCGCTATCGCGGCAAGCACCTTTGCCGGCACGTCGGCCTCGTCGGCCAGACGCATCTGCATCACGAAAACCGTGTTCCGCTGAAACCTGTCCTGCAACGCTTCCATGGGCCCGATCCACTTTTGGGTTCACCAGAGCTTGCCAAGCCGGAAGATTATACGGAAAGGCCCCCAGAACGCAACGATCACCGGCTGAGGTATACCGCTTGGCGGCCCGCCGTCAAAGCTCGTCCGGCTTGTCTTTCTCCAGCTCTTTTAGCAGGTCGGCCGCCTCCTTTGCGGCTTCGCTGTCGGGGTACTTCTTCACGATCGCCTGCATAATCGTCATAGCCCTCTGCTTGCGATCGTTCTGCATCAGGAGCTTGGCCGTCTTCAGTTGCACGCCGGCTGCGCTCGTACTCAAGGGCCTTGAGGTTGAGGTGGCTTCCTTCTGAGCGGCGAACTTTGGGGGGTTCGGGTCCTCGGGCGTGATCACGCCGTCAACCGCGGGGGGCAGCCAGGACAGCTTCGGCGCTGCTTTTTCTACGGCCACCAGCTCGGCTTTGGCCTTGTACAAGGTCTTCTTGACCTTCGCCAGAAGATTGGCCTTTTCCACCGCCCGTTTGCGGTACTCGTCGCGGTTCTTCTTCAGCGATTTGAACTTCGATTCGCCTGATTGGATTTTCCTTCTCGTCTGGCTTATATAACTGTCGTAGCTCCGCCTGTTTTCCTCGGTGGCCCCCAAGCGGTTACGCTCCGCGCTTTCCAACGACCGCTGCATCGCCCTCAAGTCATTATCCAGGCTGACCAGTCCCCGGGAGTACCTGCGATATCTGCTGGCGGCCTCGCTGCTATCACGGGCCGCCTCCCTGGCGGCCTTTTCCGCGGGGCGGATCTCCGTCTTTAGCTTCTCCATGCGCGACGCCCGGGTGGTGAAATCCGACTTGCACTTGTTGTGGGCCTCGGCGTACTTGGCCTTTCCAAGCCACTTCTGGGAGTTCGCGGCAAGCATGGTCTTGAGGTCTGCGGGAAGTCGCGGTTTCACACGGAGGGTCTCGTACCACGCCATCAGGACACCGGCGTTGTGCTGGATGCCCGGATCGTCCGGAAGCAGCTCCATCCCGCGGACCGTCGACGTGAAGGCCGTGAAATACCTGTTCCGTTTGGCGTCGCTGTATCCCAGAACGGCCCATGCCGTTCCGTTCTTGGCCTGCAACCGCCTGAGCTCCAGCGCCGGATACAATGCAATCTTTGGATACCCGAGCTTCAGCATCTTCTTCATGTAGGTGTCATAGAGTTCCGGGTTGTCCTTGTCCATCGTGCGGGCCTGCGAGTAGTTGGTGGCGGCCGTCTTCACGTCGCTTGCCTCGCGTATGGCGGCTATCAACTTCCCCACGGCCGTGCCCTCGCCCAGAATCGGCGCGGTGGCCGGCGCGGTGGCTTCTTCCGCCAGGATGGCGGGGGCCAGGCAAAGCAGAATTGTCACGCTTGCCGTTACGGCTCTTGTCTTTGCGTTCATTGGTAAGCTCCACATAGGGTTTGTCCCGTATCCCTGCACACAAATCCCACGTTAATTGTCCAGAAAGTATAACACGAACGGTGGTGAAGTGATGCGGGCTTTCCGGACTTGTCCTATTGCCCGCCTGGCCAGTCGGGTCAGAGCTCGCCGAACCCCTTGGTCTTGTGCTTTTTGATCAGTTCGCCCGCCTCCTTTGCGGCTTTGGTGTCGGGATACTTCTTGACGATCTCCGTCAGTATCACCACGGCCTTGTCCGTGGCCTCGTTTTTCAGCAGGAGCTTGGCCATCTTTAGCCGCACCTCGGCTAAAGACAGGGCCGAGGGCCTTGAGGTGGCTTCCCTATGAGCGGCGAAGTTCGGGGGGTTTGGGTTCTCGGGCGTGATCACGCCGTCAACCGCGGGCGGCAGCCAGGTTAACGACGGCTTGGTGCTTTCTTCAGCCTTCAGCGCTGTTTGGGCCTTGGCCAGGACCTTCTTGGCCTCCGAGAGAATCTCGGCACTTGCCTTCGCCTTTCTGCGGACCGAGTAGCCTTCGCTCTTCAGCGAGCTGATCCTCGATTGTTTAGAGCTCATTCTGCTTCTTATGTCAGACGCCAATCTGTAACGGCGCGACCTTTCGAGGTAACTGTCTGTCCTGTTGTAACGGCTCGCCTTATCATAGTCCCGCCTCAGATCCCTCAAGTCATCCTCGAGGTTCGCAATAGCCCGGGAGTATTTGCGATACGTGGCGGAGGCCCGGCTGCTATCACTGGCCGCAGACCTGGCGGCTTTTTCCGCGGGACGGATCTCCTCCTTCAGCTTCTCTATGCGTTCCACCCGGGCGGAAAACTCCGGGGTGCACTTGCGGTGGTTCTCAGCGAACTTGACCTTTTCAAACCACTCCTGGGAGTTCTCCGACAGCATAGTCGCGAAGTCTGGGGCGAGTTTCGGTTTCAGACTGCGGGTCTCGTACCAGGCCAGCAGGATCCCGGCGTTGTTCTGGATGGCCGGATCGTCCGGAAGCAGCTGCATCCCGCGCATCGTAGACAGAAAGGCCGGAAGATACCTGCCCCGCTTGGCATCGCTGTATCCCAGAACGCCCCATGCCGTTCCGTTCTTGGCCTGCAGCCGCCTGAGCTCCATCGCCGGATACAACGCAATCTTTGGATACCCGAACGTCAGCATCTTCTTCATGTACTCTTCGTAGATCTCCGTGTCGTTCTTGTCCAGCGTGCGGGCCTTTGAGTAGCTCGTGGCGGCTGTGGCCACGTCCTTTGCGTCGCGTATGGCGACGATAAATTCCACTATGGTCGGTGGCGCCGCGTCGGTAGCCTGGCCGATAGTCGCCGTGGCGGCCGGCATGCTGGTTGCGGCGGCTGAGGCGCCCGCGCAAAAGCAAAACAGAATTATCGCGATTGTTGTTACGGCTCCTGCTTTTCGTTTCATAGGTGGACTCCCCAAGCGGTCCGTTCCGCGTCCTTGCGTACACATCTCATACCCATCGTACACAGATTATAACGCCAGTAGCAGTGAAATGTTGCGGGTTTTTCAGACTTGTTCTATGGCCCGCCGGGCCAGTGGGGTCAGAGCTCGCCGACCTCCTTGCTCTGGTGCTCTTTCAGCAGTTCGCCCGCCTCATTTGCGGCTTTGCTATCAGGGTAATCTTTGATGATCGCCTCCAGTATCGCTATGGCCTTGTCCGCGCGCTTGTTTTGCAGCAGGAGCTTGGCCATCTTCAGTCGCACGTCGGCTAAGGACAGGGGCGAGGGCTTTGAGGTGGGTCCCGTATGAGCGGCGAAGTTCGGGGGGTTTGGATCCTCGGGAGTGATCACGCCGTCAACCGCGGGCGGTATCCAGGTTAACGACGGCTTGATGCTTTCTTCAGCCTTCAGCGCTGTCTTGGCCTTGGCCAGGGCCATCTTGGCCTTCGAGAAGATCTGGGCCTTCTCCGCCGCCTCTTTGCGAACCGAGCGGCTTGCCTTCTCCAGCGATTCCATCTTCTTCTTGTACGGTTTGATTCTGCTTTGCACCTCAGCCATCAATTTCTTACGGCGCTTCTTTTCGGTCTTAGTGTCTGTCTTACTGGAACGGCTCGCCCTTTCATACGCCCGCCTCAGATCCCGCATGTCATCCTCCAGGCCCGCAATAGCCCGGGCGTATTTGCGATACCTGTCGGTGGCCTGGCTGCTTTCACGGGCCGCAGCCTTGGCGGCCTCTTCTGCGGGGGTGACCTCCGCCTTCAGTTTCGCCATGCGTTCTTCCCGGGCGGCGAACTGCGACTTGCACTTGCTGTAGGCCTCGGCGTACTTGGCCTTTTCAAGCCACTTTGCCGAGTTCTGGGACAGCACAGTCTTGAGGTCTGCGGTGAGTTTCGGTTTCAGATGGCGCGTTTCGTACCAGGCTAGCAGCACCCCCGCGTTGTTCTGGATGCCCGGATTGTCCGGAAGCAGCTGCATCCCGCGCATCGTGGACAGAAAGGCCGGAAGATACTTGCCCTTCTTGGCGTCGTTGTATCCCATAACGGCCCATGCCGTTCCGTTCTTGGCTTGCAGCCGCTTGAGCTCCATCGCCGGATACGCTGCGATCTTGGGATGCCCGAACGTCAGCATCTTCTTCATGTACTCATCATGGACCTCCGTGTCGTCCTTGTCGATCGCGCGGGCCTTTGAGTAGTTCGTGGCGGCTGTGGCCACGTCCTTCGCGTCGCGTATGGAGACGATCAATGCCACTATGCTCGTTGTCGCCAAGTCGGTGGCCGGCTCGGCAGTCGCCGTTGCGGCCGGCATGCTGGTTGCGTCGGCTGAGGCGGCTGCGCAAAAGCAAAACAGGATTGTCGCGATTGTCGTTACGGCTCTTGCTTTTCGCCTCATACGTGAACTCTCCTGACGGTCCGTCCTGCGCCCTTGCGCACAAATCTCATACCCATCGTACATGGATTATAACGCCAGCAGCGGTGAAATGTAGCGGGCTTTCCGGACTTGTCCTATCGCCCGCCGGGCCTTAGGATAGTTGCGGTTCGTGTGGGGAAGGAATCTTATGGCGGAGAATACGGTTCATGGCGAGGGTTACTTCGGCCCGTTCGGCGGACAGTTCGAGCCGGAGACTCTGATGACCGCGGTCAGGCAGCTTGCGCGGGAGTTCGAGTCGGCGATGGCCGATGACGACTTCAGGGCGGAGCTGGACCGCTGCCTGCGCGAAATCGCGGGCAGGCCCAGCGAGCTCTACTTCTGCCCAAGGTTCACCGAGCAGCTCGGAGGGGCAAAGATCTACCTCAAACGCGAGGACATGAACCACACCGGCGCGCACAAGATAAACAACACCGTCGGCCAGGCGCTCCTGACCCTGCGGATGGGCAAGGGCCGCGTGATCGCCGAGACCGGCGCCGGCCAGCACGGCGTTGCCACCGCCACCGCGGCGGCTGTGTTCGGCCTCGAGTGCGACGTCTACATGGGCACCGAAGACATCCGCCGACAGGCCCTGAACGTGTTTCGCATGGAGCTTCTCGGCACGCGCGTGATACCCGTTACCAGCGGCCAGCGGACGCTGAAGGACGCCTGCAACGCGGCCATGCGCGACTGGATGGCCAGCGTGGAAAACACCCATTACATCCTGGGCTCGGTGGTCGGCCCGCATCCGTTCCCGACGATGGTGCGGGAGTTTCAGTCTTGCATCGGGCGGGAGGCGCGCGAGCAGATGCTCGCCGCCGAGGGGCGGCTGCCGGATGTGATCGTCGCCTGTGTCGGAGGCGGGTCGAACGCCGCTGGAATCTTCCACCCCATGATCGACGACAAGCAGGTGCGGATGGTCGGAGTGGAGGCCGGCGGCAGGAGCATGAAGCTCGGTGACCACGCCGCGCCGCTCTGCGCCGGTTCGCCCGGTGTGCTCCATGGAAGCCTCAGCTACGTGCTCCAGGATGACGACGGGCAGACGGCCCCGGTTCACAGCGTCTCGGCCGGTCTGGACTACCCCGGCGTGGGGCCCGAGCACTCGCATTGGAAAGACGTCGGCCGCGTTCAGTACACCACCGCCTCGGACGACGAGGCCCTCGACGCCACCGTTGAGCTGTCGCGGGCGGAGGGAATCATACCCGCGCTCGAATCGGCCCATGCGGTGGCCGAGGCGATGAAGATGGCTCCCAAGATGGGCAAGGACGAGATAATCCTGATCAATCTGTCCGGCCGGGGGGACAAGGACTGCAACGAGGTCGCGGAAATCCTGAAGCGCAGAGGGACAGAGGGTTAAGAATAGCGACACAGACCTGTCCCTTGGGGAGACGCAGAGGGACAGAGAGAAGAAAAGAGAAGACTGGTGGCCGCATGAATTGGGAATTCTTTGAAAAGGACTATCCGCCACAGGCGCTTGGAGAGGTTGAAAAAGTTCGGGCTGCGAAGCCGGTGAGCCCGAAGGGCTCAGATTCGAAAGCCCGGGGCAACGCCCCGGGGCCTTGGGTCCGACAACATGGAGCCCTGAAGGGGCGCTACAAGTCCTTTTCCAACAACCCCACTGCACCCTTTTTTGTTCACGATGAGAGTTGTTTTTTAAGTTCTCTGAGTCTCTGAGTCTCTGTGTCGAAAAGACGTCTCGCATGAGCGAACTTCAAGACAACCGATTGGTGAGCACCTTCGCCGAGCTGCGGCAGGCGGGCAGGCGCACGCTCGTGCCGTTTATCACGGCCGGGTTCCCGGACCGCCAGACCACCACGGCACTGCTGAAGGATTTTGAAAGCCGCGGCGTAAGGGTCTGCGAAGTAGGCGTGCCGTTCTCCGACTCCATTGCCGACGGGCCCGTCATTCAGGATTCCTACACCGTTGCACTGGCAGGAGGGATCTCCAGCGAGAAGGCCAACGGCATCGTTGCCGACTACCGCGCGGCCGGCGGAAGCATGGCCCTGGTGGCGATGGTCAGCTATTCCATCGTATTCCGCCACGGCGTGGAGACCTATCTGGACCACGCCGCACAGGCCGGGTTTGACGCCGTGCTCGTACCGGATCTGCCGCTTGAGGAGGCTGCCGCCCTCGGCCCCGCGGCGGCCGATCGCAACCTGGCCAACGTGATGCTCGTCGCGCCGACCAGCCCGCCCCAGCGCCGCCTGGAAATCGCCACCCAAAGCCGCGGGTTCGTCTACTACGTTTCGGTGCGGGGCATCACCGGCGAGCGGGACGAGCTGCCCGAAGAGGCGATTCTGGGCATGGCCGATCTCAAGAAGCACATCGAGACGCCCATATGCGTGGGGTTCGGGATATCGAGCCCCGAGATGGTCGCGACGGCCTGCGAGGTCGCCGACGGGGCGATAGTGGGTTCAGCCATCGTCAAGCGGATCGGCAAGGCCGCGGACACGGCTGGACAAGCCAGCCGTGCCACCCGCACCAGCAAGATCGTCGCCGAGGTAGGCGGCTTCATCAGCGAGCTTCTGGCACCTTTGAGTTAGTCACCTGAGGTCGAACGGGGACATATGGCCAAAAAAGGGGACATTCTACTTTTTAAGGCCAAGGACGGAATATCCTATTGTTTAAGGGCAAAGGCTACGAGGGGGAAAAAAGTAGAATGTCCCCTTTTTCGGTTGCTCATGGCGGCCCGAACCGCTAATCTGCCCACATGCCAAGGACTGCCCGGGCATCTGTCGGCGGAATCTGCTATCACGTCATCAATCGCGGGAACGGCCAAGCTACCGTGTTTCACGAGCCCAGCGACTACGAGGCATTTGTGACGTTGATCGACCGGGGCTGTCAGAGGATCCAAATGCGCGTGCTTGCATACTGTCTGATGCCCAACCACTTCCACCTGTCGCTGTGGCCCGTCGCCGACGGCGATCTGGGCCGCTGGATGCAGTGGTTCTTGACCAGCCATGTCCGCCGGCACCATCGCCGCCACGGGACGAGCGGGCACATTTGGCAGGGCAGGTTCAAGGCCTTCCCGGCCCAGAGCGACAGCCACCTGCTAACCGTGCTGCGGTATGTCGAACGCAATCCGCTGCGGGCGAAGCTGGTCGTCCGCGCTGAGGACTGGGCGTGGTCCAGTCTGCGCTGGCTGCGCGACAAGCGGCGCCCGAGCTTTTTGGATGCCGGCCCAGTCCCGCGGGCGCGAAATTGGCTGCAGCTTGTCAATGAGCCGCAGACAGAGCAAGAGCTCGCCGCACTGCGCCGCAGTGTAAACAGGTGCACCCCCTTCGGCAATGAGGCCTGGACGCGACGAACCGCCAAGAAACTCGGCCTCGAGGCGAGCCTGAGACCCCGCGGCCGACCAAGAAAGGACGCAAAAAGGTAGCATCGCGTAAAAAAGGGGACATTCTACTTTTTAAGGACAAGGACGAAATATCCTATGTTTTAAGGGCAAAGGCTACGAGGGGGAAAAAAGTAGAATGTCCTCTGTTTTTGTCTGTCCCCTTTTTTTGTCCCCTTTTTTGGGCTCTTTCTTATCCTTAGTTATCCGCCTGCGTCCGGGCGGGGGGCACATAGCGGCGGCGCTTCGGGGTGGCCAGGTGCATCAGGATGAACATGATCGCCGATGCCCCAAGAAGGATCGGCACCACGACCACGTAGCAGAAGTACAGAATGAGATAGACTGTTGCGCCGACAGTCGCAGCCAGATCGCCCGCGCCCTCAGGAAAGCTCGTCTGCATGAGCATGCTGATGTTTGTCCTGAAGCCCAGGAAGTGGCAGGCCAGGTATGCGCAGGTCAGCACCGCAGCCGTAATGATAAAGCTCATCGGCCAGCCGATCGGAAACCGGAATCGCTGCCGCGGGGGCCGTCCGCTTTCGGTCATTCCGCGCCTCCCTGCCGGACCCTGTCCCACACGGGCCCGAGCACCATGGAATAGAGCACCACCGCGTCGCCCACGCCGTTGCTCGCGCAATATCGCAGGCCCGTCCCGTCCGAATGTGGGAACCCGCCCAGCTTCAGGCTGCCCGCCAGGGACGCAACGAACCCCCGATCGCCGAAGGCGCTTGCCGCCACCAGCGCCTGCCCGCTCGAACTGGGGGACAGGTCCAGGCCCGGGATGACCGTGCCCGAGTCCACGTCGCGCCGGCCGACCCACGCTTGCGGCCATTCCCGCGCGTAGCCGAAGCCCATGAACGTCCTGCCCAGCTCCTTCCGCGCGCGGCGGTATTGGTCCTCGGCGAAGTCTTCGTCGACAAGCTGCAGGCAGTGCGACGCCATCCAGATCGACGAGCCCTCCGGCCCGTCCTTCGCCCGCCCGGACACGGTGTAGTACGAGATCAGCAGGCCGGTCTTGGGGTCCACCAGCTTGCGTTTTGCCATGGCCACCCATTGCTTCAGGAACTTCGAATGGTCCGTGCCGTCGAGGTAGTCGCTGATCCTGATCGCAGCCAGCGCAACCGTGTTGCAGAAGGTCCAGCATTCGTCGGGGTAGCTCTCAGCCGAGAGGACCTCGCCGGCCTGCATCCGGCGGAGCATCACCTCGAGGCGTTGTGCGAGCATCGTCTTATAGGTGGGCTTCTCGGCCACGACCCTGCGGACCGCGAGCATCAGGGCGATCTCGCCGTCGATGAACAGGCTTCGCGGCGGCTGCATTACCCACGGGTTGTTCCTCGCGTAGGGCATGAGGAAGTAGTAGAGGCCTTCGCTCGCCTCGAGCCTGAGCGTGTCGTCGATGATGCGGTCCATGAGCTCGAGGGCGGAGTCTTTGGTTTCCGGCTCGCGCAGGGCGATGTTGGCCAGGGACCACACGAGGTAGCTTCTGCACATGAAGTCCCACTCGGGATTGCTGCGGTGGAGGCGATCGATCTCCGTTGATTCCGCCCCGGTGCCGGCCTCCCAGATGGGGCGGAACCTCTTGACCAGCTGCCTCGCCTCGCGCGGAACGCCCGCAGCCGGCGCGAACTGATCCGGATCAGGCGTATAAAGCAGATGCAGGATCGGCAGCCAGATCGCCGCTGCTGCCAGGAGTGAGATTGTCCCAAGCAGTATCTTGCGCATGATCTCCCCGGCGCCCCTTCCTTACTTCACTTCTTCGTCTTGGACGCCGGGGTCACCGGACCTTCCGCAGTTTCTCCATGTCTTTCTTCTGTTTGTCGGTCCACTTCTCGATCTGCGAGAAGAGAACAAAGCCCTTCTTGCCCGCGCCGGCTACGCTGGGCTCATTTCTTGTCTTTGGGCTCCTTCAGAGGCGGCAACCCATGCCTGGCCCGACGCTTCCTCAGCGCCTCCTCATCCTCCGGCCCCCACCCGCGAGTCCCCATCCGCCGCCTCACATCCATCTTCTCCAACTCCGACATGAGAACGAAACCGGCGTTGTCCTTGTTGTTGGTCATTATTCCAAGCACGGGTTCCGGAACAGGCCCGGGCTGCTCGGCCAGCACCTGCATGCCGCTGATGATCGGCGCCGCCGCCCCTTTCATGTCCTTCCCGCGCGAGACCAACTCGAGCTTGATTTCATTAAGTGCCATGATCCCTTTGAACTCCTTGACCACGGCCTTGTTCCCGGCGCCCGCCTCGGCAACTATATCAAAGTCTTTCAGCACCACTTTGCCCTGCAGTTTTACGTCGAAGACACGCTTGCCGGGAGTGGCATTCTCCAGGTCTGCAAAATGCAGCCACACGCTGTATGGTTTGGGAGAGCTGCTACGATCCGACAGATGCACCCTCTTCATCGACTTCACTTGGGGCCGCTTCAGATACTTGACGTTCATCTTCTGATGAACCAAAACCCGAAGTTCCTTTCTACTGATTCCCAGACTTTCGAGCGTCTTCCACGGCACGGCCACTTCAATGATGAACTCGTCATCTTTCACCGACGTGGCGGATTGCCAGTCGCCGTTCCACGATACATCAGGCTCCGACACATCTACCCGTCCTCCCCGCCTGCCCGGGACATGCACGGCCTTCAGCAACGCGTCGTATGTGGCGCCTGATGCGGAAACACCAAGGTGGACCAGATTCTCGCCCGATCCCTTGAGGAGCACCTCAAGGCAAGCGTCCTTCCATACCTCCGCATCTTTCCCCTTGGCCTTGGGCTTCGTCACCCCGCGCTTCTTGCCGCCTGGGATAGTGCGACGCCGATAGGCCACATACAAGTTGTCCTTGTCATGTCGCAGCCAAGCCGATTCACCGGGGTTGGGCATCTGGTGCGTGTATGTCGGCCTGTTCCGGACCTCCACCTGGACCAGGAACACCTCGCCGGCAGCGTCCCAACAGGCGTCTGTCAGTTCACCGTCGATCTTCGGCCCCGTCGCACAGGGCATCGCAACATACTGCTCCTTCAGCTTGTGATAGTCCAAGCCCAAGGTCAGGCTCTTCAACCCGCGATAGCCGGAGGTATATACCCAGGGCTGATCGGTGCCGGCAATAGCCAGGCGATCCGCGTTACGTCGGTAAGACTGCGTACCGCCATAATAATCATGCTGCCCCTTACGTACGTCACCCTGCGTGCCGTCATAAAACTCAGCCAGGTAGGGCACGTATATCCCCAGCCATTTGCCCACAGGACGAGGGGCCGACAGCCAGAGCTTCTTGTCGGTGTGACGCCGATCTCCCGGCGCGCCAAAGTTCATGTTTACATGCCGCACCGCACCTGCAGTCAATTCCGGACGCGGGTCGGAAAACACGGCCCAGTCTTCATTGCGCTGTTTTTTCACCGGCACCATGGCCAGCGCACCCAGGAAGTTGAATCGGCAGTCACAACCACCACCATAATCCGCTCTATTGGGCACGCCGACAGCGTTCGCCCCCTGTCCGTCAGCGACAAGTAGCAGGCCCAGCTCACCTGTCTTGCTTGGATGGCAGGCAGGCCGCAGACCGGTGAGATTGCGTACGCCGCTGTCATCTTCAAAGTCATAATTGGAAAACGATCCCGAGCGGAAGAAGTCCATGGCCGCTGATAGCTGTGCCCCCACGCACCCGTGTGACTTACCGAAGCCCTTGCTGACCAGGCCACCGGTCAACGGATGGATACGTGTGCCCAGATACCGGATCACATCCGCATGGGAACGCCTTGCCCCCTTATAGCGCTCCAGAGTCGCAGGGGCAGTCACGCCTTCGGCCGGCTGCCCGGTCTTCACATCCAGAGTTAATGGCGTAGTTTTTCTCCGGATATCCGTCTTCAGAGTTAATGACGTATATAGGTACTTGGCATCCACTCTTGTGTGGCCTTTGTATGATCCTTCGGGACACTTCCATCGCCATAAAACGGTTCCGTTGTAGGCATCCACAGCCACGATCCCCCGACTCACATATAGGGCAATGCCGTTGACCGGAATCGGAGGACCGCTCCCTTTGCCTTGGGTGTTCATGGGACCCGGCTCACCAAACCATTGCATCTCCAACGGCCATTTCACACGTTGATCGCACGTGACCTTGGAATCCCAGTCATAGGCGCCGGGCAGTTTGCCTCGGACCGCCACTTTCCCGTCTTTGATCAGCAGTCCTCCGCACGGCCGCTGCACCCGTAACAACTCCTCCTCAGGCAAACCCTCAGGTACTTTGCTTACGAGCACGACATTCGCGAAATACGGCGGATACGGCAGCTTCTCGAAACTCGCCAGATGCTCCACCGTGACTTCCAGGCCATAGATATCGGTTGTATCGCGCAGCCGAATCCGCTCCGCGGCCACCTTGGCCTCATCGGCCAATACGCAAATGACCTGCAGGTCCGTGTTCGCTGCCAGTGCTTCGGCCAGCTTCGCATCCGACTCCCCGAGCACCAGAGCATACCCCTTCGATATCTTATGCTCTTTGCACTTGCTCAGAACGTCGGCTGCCGGGCCCGGCGCCGGCTTGGCCCACGTCTTGGTCCCAGGCCCCACGGCCACGGCCTTGCCGCCCCGGCCTGACTTGAAACAGTGAATGATGCCGTCGGTTGTACTCACCACCAGCATACCGTTAGCGACGGCCACACCCATTATCGTGCCGTCCATCGTATGTTCCCATACGACCTGGCCGTCAGAAGGGCTCCCTTTCCTGGCCGTGATCTGGTTCTTCTTGCACATGATCACCGTGTCGCCGGCAACCACCCAGTTCTGCTTGATCGTCGCCTGCGTCTTGGCACCGGCGCCGGTCTCGATCGTCCCGTCTTCGCGTATCACCTGGACCGAAGCGTTGCCGCGTCCGCCCCGCCTTATCTCGCTGCGCGTGTCTATGTGCCCGGTCTCTACGCCTGTCCGGCGATCGTAGATGTAACACCCAGCCTGCCCGTTGTGGAAAACGAGCTGATTCTTGGCTGCCAGAGCGTACCCCTGCGGCATGTTGCCCGCAAAGTTCTGGCCGTTGTGCGGTCCGTTTCTATACTTGAGACTCGTATCATTCACCCATAGCTGTTTCCCTGTCTTCGCATCCAGTGCGTACGCATACACGCCCTCGCTCGGCCACATGCCCACCGCAAAGTTGACCATCCCATCATCCACGACCACACCACTGCGGATCAGCCAGCGCGAGGCCATGCGCTGATTGGCAATGAAGCGGCTGTCGTGGAGACCACCATAGAACTTCCAGATCGGTTTCCCGGTTGCCGCTTCCAGGCAATACGCATAACCATCGTCGGACACCACGTAGGCTTTGCCTTCCCAGATCGCGGGCGCGAAGCGGATGGGGCCGCCCGTGGTAAAACCCCACTTGGTCTTGCCCGTAGCCGCGTCGAGCGCCCATACCGTGTTGTCCGTCGTCGACCCGAAGTACATCGTGTCGCCGACGATCACGACCTGCGGGGCATAGTCGAAGTCACACCCGGCGACCTCAGCCATGAACTTATCCGGCCACGCCGGCAGCGGCGGCCGCTTCGGCACGTACTTCCACACCAGCTTCAGCGGGTACTTGAGCTTCTCTGACGTCGTCGCCGTCCGCGCACTATTGCCCCGATACGCCGGCCAGTCCGCAGCGTGCGAGACCTGGCCCAGGAGCATCAGCGACGCACACGCAGACAGCACCCATCTGTATCTTGCGATTCGTTCCATGGATTCAGGCCTCCACCATAGCACGTTCCTGCGGGCCACGTGGTTCTACTACCATGTTTCCCCGGATGACCTTGCCCGGCTACGCCGCCGGGCGACTTGTCGTGCATTATACCGCTATTGTACTCCCCCCGATTGCGGAATGCGCCTTCCTGCCCAGTCCGGCAGGCTTCGGCCGTGAGCCGGCAACGTTCATGTTAGCCACGGGCGCGAGCCCGTGGAAAAAGGTACGCCAAGTCGATAGAGGCCCCAGGCCCTATGGGCCCCTAGACGGGGGCCGATTCATGGCCGGACAAGTTGCGTCATTCCTCTCGCCCCGAGGCCTTGCGGAGGTCGGCCAGGAATGCCGGATTGACCTCGCCGCCCAGCTTCCGGAAGGCCTTTGCGCTTCCCACGGCCATTTCTTATGTGTCATGGATGACCTTGCTCAAGCAACAAGCGATACTGTTCCTTGAACAGCAGGATCAACGTGAAAATGCCCGCGGCCAGGCAGAATGGATAGACGCAGCAGCCCCACACGCTGACGCAACTGACAAAGCCCGAGACAAGCCCGAGCGTTCTGGCCCCGGGCGTGCGCTTGAGGAGCATGATCCCCGCGACCAGCTCGACAATGCCGCAGGCGGCCGACAGCACCAACACCACCAGCATTATCAGAGGTGGAGGGAGAAGCCCTTCCCACCAACTGGCAAAATGGTACCTGTACGTTGTGGGCGTTCCGGCCAGGGCCTTCTGAAGCCGCTCGTCAAAGTCGCTCTCGGCCGAAAAGACATAGTCCACTACGAACTTCCGCGGTTGGTCCCTTTTCAGCCCCGGCGCGCCGGGAACGAGCGTCCCCTCGATCTTCTTCTCCCTGACGATAATTGTCCCGACGATGTGCCCGTTGGCCGCATAATTCCAGAACTCCGGCGGCGAGATCTTCTTCTGCCGTGTGCGGCCAATGGGCGTGATCGTCGGCAGCATCAGGATCGCCCAAAGCAAGCTCAGGATGCCCACCACGATGTTGAATGTGCCGGCCAGCTTCAGCCTTGACAGAATCTTTGCCTTTCCGTGACACACTTCTGGATCAACCGTTACCCGATCTTGCCAATTCATCCCCATGGTCCCTTGTTGACTGCGCGCCATTACCGGCAACGACTCATCATACTCCAGGCGACACACAACTGGACAATGATTTTCCCGGGGCGATGATGCGGATATACTACGCGCCGGGCCGCGCGGCGGCCGCGAACCGGGAGACCGATCATGGCGATTGAGATACGAAAACCCACACCCGAGGAAGAGGCCCGGATGAAGGCGTGCCCGATCTGGGAAAAGGAGCCGTCCGAGTTTCCCTGGCACTACGACGAGCAGGAGGCGTGCCTGCTTATCGAGGGCGAGGTCGAGGTCACGGCCGAAGATGGGCAGAAGGTGCAGTTCGGGGCTGGGGATTACGTGGTCTTGCCCAAGGGCCTGAGCTGCACGTGGAACGTCAAGCAGGCTGTCCGCAAGCACTACAAGTTCGGCTGATTTGCGGGCGGCTGCTGCACGCGCGTGCGGATTTCGCTTACCAGGTCGCGCAGGACGGCCAGCAGATCCGTGAGGGCGCGGGTGGGGCCGAAGCCGCCGTTGTCGCGGCGCATGACGCCCTGGGCGAGGCGCTCGTCGAAGGGGATGCGGCCTACCAGCGGCACGCCGCCGAGCTTGCCGCGGATGTGCTCGATGTCGGTCTGATCGGTCACGCGGTTGGCGACGGCGAAGATATTCTTGAGGGCGATGTCGGCGGCCAGCTTCTTTACACGTGCGGCCGTCTGGAGGCTCCACGGACCGTTGTCGACGACGATGAGCAGGGCGTCCATGGACTGCGCGGTGGCGCGCCCGAGGTGCTCGATGCCGGCCTCCATGTCCATGACGACGTCGTCGTCGCGGCCGAGCACCAGGTGTGTGAGCAGGGCCTTGACGAGGGCTGACGCCGGGCAGATGCAGCCGCCGCCGCCTGTGCTGACGCCGCCGATGGCCAGCAGGCGGATGTTGGCGATGCGGCAGGAGTAGTCTTCGGGGATGTCATCCACCTTCGGGTTGAGCTTGAAGTATCCGCCGTAGCCATCCTTCGCGCCGGTTCGCTGCTCGATCAGGTCGTGCATTTCGGCGATGGGCGTGGGCTGATTGTCTTCCCCGACCCCCAGGGCCGAGGCCAGGTTCGAATCCGGATCGGCGTCGAGCGCGATCACAACGTGGCCCTCGAGGCTGAGCGTCGCGGCCAGCGCGGCCGACAGCGTTGTCTTGCCCACTCCGCCTTTTCCGGAGACAGCTATCTTCATGGGGGGCTCCCTGTCTGTGCGTTATCAGTTTAGGCCCCGCGGCGGGGTGATTCAAGCACGGGCGCTGTAATGCACTATACATAATGGACATTGGGTAGTAATAGGGCTTCGGCCTCCGCGAAAAAGTTTGCATCCTTCCCGGCGTTCTTGCTACCCTATAATGGGATGAGTGACTCTCGATGGTCCGCTTGGGGCCTATCGGTTCGAAGGCCGGAGTGGGCCTTCTGTCTCCCTCCTGATCGCACACCGATTTGATTGAAAGGAACCACCATGATCAAGCCTGACGACCGGAGTTCTGATCCGGCAACCATTGAAATGCTGGAGCATGTCCGGGATCAGGGCCTGTGCCTGGCCTGGGACCGCTTCGACGCGATGCAGCCGCAGTGCGGGTTTGGTTCGATGGGCGTGTGCTGCAAGAACTGCACGATGGGCCCGTGTCGTATCAACCCGCTGGGTGACGGCCCGCAGGAGGGCGTGTGCGGCGCGACGGTGGATATTATCGCCGCCCGGAACCTGGCAAGAATGGTCGCCGCCGGAAGCGCCGCCCACTCCGACCACGGACGGGATATCGCCCACCTGCTCAAACTCGTCTCCGAAAAGGAAGACTTCGACTACCAGGTCAAGGACGAGAAGAAGCTTCGGGCGATGGCTGACGAGTTCGGCGTTGAGACCGAGGGCAAGAGCGTCCGCGAGATCGCCGGGGCCGTCGCCGACATCTGCCTGGCGCAGTTCTCGCAGCAGGAAGGCGAGATCGTCTTCACCGCGCGGGCGCCCGAAGACCAACTCAAGCGCTGGCGCGACGCCGGCGTCGTGCCGCGAGGCTCCGACCGCGAGGTCGTCGAGACCATGCATCGCACGAACATTGGCGTCGACAACGACCCGGTCAACCTGCTGATGCAAAGCTTCCGCACGGGACTGGCCGACGGGTGGGGCGGGTCGATGGCCGCCACCGACATCTCCGATGTCATCTTCGGCATGCCGCAATGGGTCGCCGCTGAGTCGAGCCTCGGTGTGCTCGACGCCGAAAATGTCAACATTATCGTCCACGGGCACGAACCGGGACTGTCGGAAATGATCGTCGCCGCATGCCAGGACAAGGAGATGATCGAGCTGGCCCAGAGCAAGGGCGCCAAGGGGATCGGGCTCAGCGGCGTCTGCTGCACGGCCAATGAGATCCTGATGAGGCACGGGATTCCTCTGGCGGGCAACTTCCTCCAGCAGGAACTGGTCGTTGCCACCGGGGTTGTCGACGCGATGGTCGTCGACGTCCAGTGCATCTTCCCGTCGATAGGCCGCCTGACCGAGACCTACCACACCAAGTTCATCTCCACCAGCCGAAAGGCCAAATTCCCCGGCGCCGAGCACATCCAGTTCGACGAGAACCGCGGGATGGAGATCGCAAAGCAGATCGTACGCACGGCGATCGACAACATGGCAAACCGCAAAGCCGAGCTGATCCACGTGCCCAAAGGCACCACGCCGCTGGTTGCGGGATTCACGGCCGAGAATATCTTCACCGCCCTTGGCGGGACATATCGCTCGACGTACCGTCCGCTGAACGACGCGGTGATGGCCGGGCGGATACGCGGCATCGCCGCGGTTGTCGGGTGTAACAATCCCAAGCGCCTCCACGACCACGGGCACCTGACGATGATCAAGGAGCTTCTGGCCAACGACGTTCTGGTGGCGGTCACCGGGTGTGCCGCCGGCGCCGGTGCAAAATACGGGCTTCTTCGGCCCGAGGCCGCCTTCGAATACGCCGGAAAGGGCATCCAGGAGGTCTGCCAGGCCGTGGGAATCCCCCCGGTGCTGCACTTGGGCTCCTGCGTGGACAACTCACGGATACTGGTCATCCTGACCAACATGGTCAAGGAGGGCGGGTTGGGCGAGAGCATCGCGGACCTGCCGGTGGCCGGAGCAGCCCCGGAGTGGATGTCCGAGAAGGCCATCTCCATCGGCTTCTACGTCGTCGCCTCGGGCGTCTACACCGTTCTGGGCGAACCGTTCCCCATCCAGGGCTCGAAGTTCGTCACCGATTTCCTGACCGAGGGCGTGGAGGAGTACTTCGGCGGAAAGTTCGCCTTCGAATCGGATCCAACCAAGGCTACGCATCTGATAATCGATCACATCGACGCCAAGCGCGCCGCCCTGAAGTTGCCCCCGCCGATGTACGAAGTTCCCTACGCCCCGAAAACCGAAACCGAGGCCACTGCCGCTGTGTAGGCCCGCCGTGGAGTTTGTCTCATGGCCAAGATGATAGTTGTCCACCAAGATCGCTGCGTGGGATGCAAGTGCTGCGAGTTGGCGTGCTCGCTGGCACACTGTGATGCAGCCGGCCTGGCCGAGGCGGTGCGGGCCGGCGAATGCTCCCCGTCGCGCGTGCACGTCGAGTATGTAGACGAACAGCCCGTGCCCGTACAGTGCCGCCACTGCACCGACGCGCGATGCGCCGCGGTCTGCCCCAAAGACTCCTTGACGTTCGGCGACGACGGACAGGTTATCCTCGACATCGAGACCTGCATCGGCTGCGGCATGTGTACGCTGGTCTGTCCGTTCGGCGTCATCGAATTGCAGAAAGAGATCAAGAAGGCAGTCAAGTGCGACCTGTGCAGCGGCCGGGCCGAAGGGCAGGCGTGCGTGGCGGCTTGTCCCACGCTGACGCTGTCGCTTGCCGAGGGCGACCCCGCGGTGGCAGAAGCCCTGGACCCGCCGACGGTTGCCGAGCAGTTGGCCGACGAGGCCGAATCGCCCGCCGAGGGCGCCAAGGTCGCCGCGTGCAGCCTGTGCGGCGCCGAATGGTCCAAGCCCAAGCAGTTGGAGGTCGTCAGTAAGAAGCTCGAGGGCGTCGCCCCGGCGGCCAACGTGTGCCCCAAGTGTCGCCGGATACGAACCGCCCAGGCCATCGCAGGCGGCGTGCGGCTCGCCAAAGCGGGATGCAAAGAGGAATGAGTGATCCGACGGGCAATCGTTGAGAAAGGAATTTTGAAGTGTCGAGAATAATCGCGAAGGCCGCGATACGCGGCGCACACAGGATGGTCGAAAGAGCGGATGCGGACCTCGCCAAGGCTATCGAGGCCAAGGGCAAGGACGCGGAGGTCGCCTACCCGAATACGGCCTACTATCTTCCGATCATGTATCTGTTTCTCGGGCAGAAGGTCCAGAAGCTGGGCGACCTGGAAGAGTCAATGCAGGAAGCCCACAAGCTGCTCGGAAAGATTCCCAGCGACGAGATGTGGCTGCCGTACCTGGGCGATACGCTGAACTCCGGCGTTGCCACGCTGATCGCCGAGGAGACGATAGAAGCCCTGAAGTTAGTGATGGGCCCAAGCCCCGCGGACGGGATCTGGCTCGGCTTTACCGACGACAGCATTCTGCGGACGCAGGGCATCAAGCTCGTGGACGGGCGGATGCCCGGCTTCGCGGCCATTGTCGGCTGCTGCGCCACGAACGAGCAGGCCGTGAAGCTTATTCGCGGGCTCCAGGAGCGGAGTATCCTGGTGTTCATGGCCGGGCATACCAACGGGCGGGCCATCGCCGAGCAGCTTGCCGAAGAAAACATCGAAATGAACTGGGATACGTTCCTCGTACCGTACGGCAAGGATATAACGACGGCGGTGCACGCGCTTAACTTTGCTGCCAGGTCCGCCATGACCTTCGGCGGCATCGAGCCCAAGGGGCTGAAAGAGGCACGAGAGATACTGGAGTATAACCTCAACCGCGTATACGCGTTCGTCTGGGCGCTCGGGGGCGACGACAACGCTGAAAGCGTAGAGCAGGTCATCACCGACGAAAAGTACGCCACGGCCGCCGGGGCCATCAACTTCGGCTTTCCTGTTATCTCGGACGTGGACATCCCGGAGATTCTGCCGACGGGGATCTGCCGCTACGAGCACGTGGTTGCCAATGTGCCCATAGAGGACATCATTAGCCGGTCGGTGGAGATTCGGGGCCTGACGATCAAGATCGAGGATATCCCCATCCCCGTGCCTTTCGGGGCCGGCTTCGAGGGCGAACGTGTTCGCAAGGAGGACATGCACGTCCAGTTCGGCGGCAAATACACTGACGGGTTCGAGCTGCTGCTGATGAAGCCGATGGACGAGATTACCGACGGGAAGATCGAGATCATAGGCCCGGAGGTCGACAAGATGAAGCAGGGCGAGGCCTACCCGCTGGGGATTGTCGTGGAGGTGGCCGGAAGGGACTTCCAGGAGGATTTTGAGTCGGTCGTGGAGCGGAGGATCCATGAGTATGTCTCCTGCGCCAACGGCATCTTCCACATGGGCCAGCGGTCTATCATCTGGGTGCGGATCAGCAAGGAAGCCCACGAGAAGGGCTTCACGATTGAGCACTTCGGCGAGATTCTTGTCGCGAAGATTCACAACGACTTTGCCGCCATTCTCGATCGGGTGCAGGTGAAGATTTACACCGATGCCAAGAAGATCAAGGCCCCGCTCGAAGAGGCCAAAGTTGTTTACCACCAGAGGGACGACCGCATCGGCGGGATGACGGATGAAGACGTGGAAGACTTTTATTCCTGCACGCTGTGCCAGTCTTACGCGCCGGACCACTGCTGCATCGTGACGCCGCAGCGGCTGGGCCTGTGCGGGGCCTACACGTGGCTGGATTGCAAGGCTTCGCACCAGATTAACGCTCACGGCCCGAACGAGCCCGTCGCCAAGGGCGAGTGCCTCGACCCGGTCTTGGGACAGTGGGAGAACATTAATAAGTATGTCAACGTCAAGTCGAACGGGAACCTCACGAAGTTCAGCGCGTACTCGATGCTGGTGGACCCGATGACCTCGTGCGGGTGTTTTGAGTGCATCGCGGGGATCATGCCGGAGGCCAACGGTGTGATCGTCGTGGACCGCGACCACCAGGGGATGACGCCGATCGGGATGAAGTTCTCGACCCTGGCCGGGCAGATCGGCGGTGGGGTGCAGACGCCGGGCTTTGTCGGCCACGGCAAGCTCTACATCACCAGCCCCAAGTTCATCTCGGCTGATGGCGGGATCGAGCGGGTCGTCTGGATGCCCAAGGCGCTCAAAGAGGAGATCAGCGAGCGGCTTAAGACGCGGCTGGCGGACATCGGCAAGGAGGACCTTTTCGATAAGATTGCGACCGAGGAGGACGCGGAAGATCCCGAGGCGCTGGTGGAATTCCTTCAGAAGGCCCAGCACCCGGCCCTGACGATGGAAGCAATGCTTTGAGGAGACACTCACATGGCTATGACCGGAATGAGCATCTATAAGAACCTGCCGAAGACAAACTGCAAGGAATGTGGCTTCCCCACGTGCCTGGCCTTTGCGATGCAGGTGGCGGGTAAGCAGAAAGCACTGACCGATTGTCCGCATCTTTCCGACGATGCCAAGGACGCGTTCTCCGATGCCGCTGCGCCACCCATGAAGCTGGTGCACATCGGGCCCGAGGGTGACGGCGGCTTTGAAGTCGGCCAGGAAACCGTTATGTTCCGCCATGAGGATAAGTTTCATCATCCCCCGGCTTTTGCGGTGAAGATTGGTGCATCGCTTTCGGACGACGAGGCGCAGGCCAGATTGGACCAGATCAACAAGGCCGTCTTCACTCGAGTGGGCCAGGAAATCGCCGTGGGAATGGCCGCGGTCGAGATTGAGGGTCTCAGCGGAGAGGCGGCCTCTGCGAGGGTCAAGGCGCTGGCCGAGAAAAGCCGCGTGCCGTTTGTACTCATGGGCAGCGACCCCGTGGCGATGGGTTCGGCGGCGGCCGCCATCGCCGACAAGAAGCCGCTGATCTACAAGGCCACCGAGGACAGTGCCGAGGCCATGATCAAGGTCGCCGCGGACAATAAGTGTCCGCTGGCAGCCTCCGCCGAGAGCCTTGAGAAGCTCGCGGACATCGCGAAGGCGGCGCAGGATGGCGGCGTGGCGGACGTGGTGCTGGCCTTTGACGGGCACAAGCCGGCCCAGAGCGTTCGCGACATCACTTCGGCGCGAAGGGCGGCCCTGAAGAAGAATTTCCGGGCACTCGGTTTTCCGGCCATGGTCGACGTGGCCTGCGACGATCCCGTGAAGGAGACGGTCCTGGCGACGACATTCGTGGCCAAGTACGCGGGCATCATCATGATCAACGGCATTGACGGCAGCGAACTGATCCCGATCCTGACGGCTGTCCAGAACCTCTACACCGACCCGCAGGTTCCCAACACCGTCGAGCCTAAGCTTTACGAGGTGGGAAGCGTCACCGACAGCTCGCCGATACTCTTCACAACAAACTTTGCGCTGACCTACTTCAGTGTTGAGGGCGAAGTGGAGCGGAGCAAGGTTCCCTGTTACATCTGCGTGGTGGATACCGAGGGCCTCGGTGTGTTGAACTCATACGCCGGCGACAAGATCTCCGCGGAAAAAGTGGTCAAGACCCTCCAGGAGCAGAAGGTTGAGGATAAAGTCAAGCACAGGAAGCTGATCATCCCCGGCCTGCTGCCGAGCTTCAGGGCCGAGATCGAAGACAGCTCCCCCTGGAAGGAAGTCATTATCGGCCCCGAGAACGCCACCGGCATTCCGAGGTTCCTGGCAGAGAACTGGAATTAGGATAGGCGATGGCCGAGTACAAGGTTGTTTTCGCGCCGCTTGAAACCAGCGTTACCGTGGAAGCGGGGACGACGCTCCTCGAAGCAGCGGGCAAGGCGCAGATCACGATAGACAGCGTGTGCGGGGGCGACGGGATATGCGGCCGCTGCAGGATGATCGTCAAAGAGGGCGAAGTCGCCGGCGAGGTCACCTCGCTGCTGACGCGTGAAGAAATCCGCCAGGGGTTTGTTCTGGCCTGCCAGACCACCGTCGAGAGCGACCTTGTAGTCGAGATACCCGAAGAGACACGCGCGAAGGAAAGAATCGTCATCGACAAGGACGCCCAACGTTTCAGGGCGGTCCGCCCCGGCGTCGAGAAGAAGGAGTTCGAAAAATCCCCCATCGTCACCAAGGTCCTGCTGGAGATCGACCCGCCGACCCTTGAGAACAACCTTGCGGACTGCCAGCGGGTCCAGATGGCGGTGCAGAAGCTCACCGGGATATCGTCGATGCAGACCGGGCTGAAAACCATTCGCCGGATGCCGCGGATCCTCAGGGAGAACAACTTCACGGTCACGGCTACCATCGGCCGGCGCAGTGGCGTCGTCGAGATCATGGACATCGAGGGCGGCGACACGTCCGCAAAGAATACCATCGCCGTTGTGGACGTGGGGACCTCAACGGTTGTCGTGCACCTGGTGGACACGGCTACGACGGAGACGATCGGGGCCCAGGCATGCTTTAACTCGCAGGCGACGTACGGCCGGGAGGTTACGGCCCGCATGATCGCGGCGGAAAAACGCGGGGCCGACCGTCTTCGGCATCTTCTGGTGGAGGACATCAACCGCCTGATCGCCGCGCTGGCCGACGAGTGCGACGTGAGCCTCAAGGACATTACCGCGGTTGTCTGCGCCGGCAATACGGCGATGATGCACTTCCTCCTGGAGCTTCCCACGGACAACATGCGTCGGGCTCCTTATATCGCCGTCACCACCGAGCCGCCTCCTTTCCGCGCCGCGGAGGTGGGAATAAAGATAAACCCGCGGGGCCTGCTGCTGGCCGTTCCGGGCATCGGCGGGTGGGTCGGCGGTGACCTTTCGGCGGGGATACTGGCCACCGGCATGTACGAGATGGAGGGCATCGGGATGCTGGTGGACGTCGGCACGAACGGGGAAATCATCATCGGGAACAAGCAATGGCTGATGGCCTGCTCGGCATCGGCCGGGCCGTGCCTGGAGGCAGCAGGCGTCAAGTGCGGGATGATGGCTACGAAGGGCGCTATCGAGAAGATCTACCTTGACCATGGCCAGGTCCGCTACGACGTGATAGGCGGCTGCAAGCCCGACGGGATCTGCGGATCGGGCATAATCGACGTGGTCGCCGTCATGCTTGAGATGGGCGTTATCGACCGCAGCGGAAAGCTTATCGACGGGTCCCATCCGGCGGTCTCCTTCAAGAGGGAGCGTGGAAAATTCGTGTTGGTCCCCAAAGGCGAAACGCTCAGCGGTAAGCCCGTCTGTATCTACCAGGAAGACATCGACAACGTGGTCACGGCCAAGGCCGCGATCTTCGCAGCCGCAAAGATCATGCTCGATCGCCTCGATCTGAAGTTCTCGGATATCGATGAGCTCATGATCGCCGGCGGGTTCGGAAGCTACATCAACCTGAAGAACGCGGTGGCGATAGGGCTTCTTCCCGACCTGCCTGATGCCGAGACGCACTACGTGGGGAACACTTCGATATGGGGAGCGAAGCTGGCGGCCTTTTCCGGCGAGGCGCGCGAAATCCTCCGCAAAATCGTGGACAGGACCACCTATTACGACCTCATGGGCACGGATGATTACGTGGACCAGTTCAAACAGGCCATGTTCCTGCCGCATACGAATATCGAGTTGTTTCCCTCGGCCCTCAAGCAGGGACCGCCCGAGCAGGAGGCCTGCTGAGATGGCGCAAACGATTGCTGTTACCGGCAAAGGCGGTGTCGGCAAGACCACCGTAGCTGCGATGATCGTAAGGTACCTGAAGGAAAACACGCCCGGTGCGATTCTTGCTCTTGACGCCGACCCCGACTGCAATCTTGGAAGTGTTCTGGGGATTCCGGTGGGCACCACGATCGGCGATCTGCGAGAGGACTTGCTGAAGGAGATGAGGGATTTGCCCGCCGGCATGTCAAAGGAAAGCTACATCGAGGCCGGCCTCCACCAGATTATCGTGGAGACGCCCAAGGTTGACCTGATTACGATGGGCCGCGGAGAAGGATCTGGCTGCTACTGTTACATCAACAACGTGCTTCGCAAGTTTGCCGACGAACTGACGCCTTCTTACCAGTGGGTGGTAATGGACAATGAAGCAGGCATGGAGCATCTGAGCCGGCGGACAGCCACTCACATCGACCATCTGATCGTTGTGCTCAACGAGAGTTCGCTTGCCGTCGAATCGGCCAAGAGGATCGACCGGCTCGTAGGCGACCTCAAGCGGGATGTGGGCGGAAAGTACTTTCTCCTGAACGCCGTGAAGCCCGACCGCGTGCAGGCGGTCAGGGACAAGATGGCCGACTCGAGCCTGGACTACCTTGGCGCCGTTGTCCGCGACGACGCGCTCGAAGAGATCATGTTTCGCGGCGAATCTGTTTACGCCCTTGCCGACAGCCCCGCCATGCGCATAATTGACGAAGTGATGCGGAAAATAGGAGCAGTTTGATGGAAGTAGTCGACACTAAAGAGAAATGGCCGAATAAGATCAGGACCGTCACCATCGGCGCCACCGCCGAAGAGGGCGGAACGCGCGGAAACACCGTGACGGTAGGCGGCGAGACCACGCTGCCGTTCCTGACCTCCGAGGGAGAGATCCCCAACCGGCCGGTAATTGCAGGTATGATTACGGATGTGGTCCCGGACTGGCCGGATGTCCTCAAGAACGCCATCGGCGACGTGATAAACTCACCGGCCGAATGGGCCCAGAAGTGTGTAGAGGACTTCAAGGTCGACATGATCAGCCTGAAGCTGATCGGCGCGGATCCGGCCGGGGCTAAGCGCTCTGCCGACGAGGTGGCGGGAACCGTCAAGGCCGTCCTTGAGGCAGTGGACGTACCGCTGATCTTCTGGGGCTGCGACGACGAAGAAACGGACAACGTTCTCCTTCTGGAATGCTCGCATGCCGCCAAGGGTGAGAAATGCCTCATCGGTTCAGCCACCGAGACCAACTACCGAACCCTTGGCGCGATCGGAACGGCCGACAAGCACAAGGTGATCGCCGAGGCGCCCGTGGACATCAACATCGGGAAGCAGGTCAACATCCTGCTTCAGGATGCCGGGTTCTCACTGGATGACGTCGTGATGTGCCAAGTGACTGCGGCGCTTGGGTACGGCTTTGACTATGTCTATACGATTTTCGAGCGCGTGCGAATCGCCGGCCTGAAAGGCGACGATCTCATGGCTCTTCCTCAGATCGCCAACGTCGGCTGGGAGACGTGGAAGGTCAAGGAGGCGATACAGGATGAGGACGTTCTGACCGGCTGGGGCAAGCTGGAAGCGCGTGGGCCCCTCTGGGAGACAACGTCCGCCGTGGGTTATCTGCACGCCGGCGCCGACATCGTGACGCTGGCCCACCCGCGGTCCATCGCCGCAATACAACAGGCTATTGACGAGCTCATGGCCAACTGAGAGGAGATTTACGGGATGATTTTCATTGGTGAACGGATCAACACCGGCTTCAAGGACATCAAGCAGGCCGTCATGGACAAGGACCCCGCGCCGCTCCAGGAGTGGGCCAAGAAACAGACCGACGCCGGCGCCACCTACCTGGACGTAAATCTCGGCGCCGTTTCCGCCGACCCCGCGGATATGTGCTGGATGATCGAAACGGTGCAGGAGGCCGTCGAGACGCCCATTTGTATCGACACGAACAAACCGAACATACTCGCCGAGGCGATTAAAGTCACCCGGCCGGGAATGCTCATCAACTCGACGACGGCTGCCGACGAAAAGCTCGATGTGATGATGCCCATCGCCGCGGAGCACGATGCCTCAATCATCGGCCTGGTCATGGACGAGGCCGGCACGCCCAAGACCACCGACCAGCGCGTGGAAAACGCCGGCAAGATCATTGCCAAGGCGATGGAGCTGGGCATGGAGCCGGATCGGGTGTTCCTGGACCCCATCGTCATGCCCCTGAAGTTCATGCAGGATCAGGCGAAGAACATTCTGGAGGCCGTCCGGCAGTTTGTTCTCTTCTCCGATCCGCCGCCGCACATGGTGTGCGGGCTTTCCAACATCTCCAACGGAACCACGCACAAGGGACTCATCAGCAGGACCTTCCTGGTCATGGCCATCGCCAACGGAATGGATGCCGCCATCTGCGACGTCATGGACACTGAGCTTGTTAATGCGGCCCTTACCGCTGAACTCGTCATGAACAAGCATATCTACGCGGACTCTTACGTGCGAAAATGAGAATCCTTATCCTGCGGAGCCGGACCCACCCAAAGGCCGAAAGGCCCGCGGACGCCTACACGCAGGAGTTCAGCAGTTCCTTTGCCGAAAGGGTCATCGGCAACCTGACCGGTGATGAGGGCTTCTGCACATCCTGCGGGCCTGATTGCATCTCCTGCCGAAAGCCATACAACCGCAGGTTCGCCCGTGAGATCGCAGGTGTAATTGCCCTGCCCGCGGTGCTGCCGTACCTCCTCGAAGACCCCGGCCGGTATGTTCCCCGCGACATCCCCCCGCACGAGATCATCCTGGCTATCAACGTCCATGAGCAGATCCTGATCGAGATTCTCAAGCGTTGCGGCCCGTGCGGCACGCGTGGTCTGGTGGTGCCGGTGGAGGCATCGGTGTGGCTCAGCGGGTCCGCCCGGGCCCAAGCGGATGCGATATGCCGACAAAGCGGCATAGAGGTCTCCTTCCCCAAGCCTTTCTGCAGTTTCGATCCTCCTGCCGGCGGCGTGCTGGCGGAGTTCCGGCGGCGCTTCCACATTGGAAAGCCGCAGGTCGAGCTCACGATAAAAGATGACAGAATCGAGAGGGCTTACGTGCACGTGTCGGCGGCATGCGGGGCTACCTACTGCGTGGCGCGATGGCTTGACGGCAGACGCACCGACGACGATCTGAGGCATGAGGTCATCTCAAAAAGGATGCACAGCTACCCCTGTACCGCCAGCATGGAATGGGACGACCAGATCGGCGACATGATCATGCACGTGGCGAGCCAGGCCCACTACGAGATTCTCGGCGCCCTCACAGGCGAGGCTGCCGCCGAAAGCGGCATGGTTATGTCTCCCCTGGGCACGATGATCCACAAACCTCCCAGCGCGCATGAAAACATCAGGAACATCGAAAGGGCCAAGGAGGCGATCCTGGCGATCCTGGCCGACCAGGAGGAGGTGTCGCTGGAGAGCCTCAGGAAAAAGTGGAAGATCCCCCCGGCGGCAATCGACTCCGCCCTGCTCATTCTCAAGCAGGAGGCAAAGATACGGACCAGAGGCGGCAGGATCGTCAGGACTTCCTCTGATCGGCCGAATGCGTAACATGTACTACGACGTAGGTCTGTGACCTCGTCGTCGGCTGGATTGTCACGGACCGTCTACCCGTCCGCCTCTACCTGCTGTGGCGCCGAATGCAGCACCTTCCCCATACGCCGCCAGCGGGCGTAGCGATCCTCAAGAAGCTTGTCCGTGGGGACCCGCTTCAAGTCGCGCAGCGTGGCCACAATGTACCGTTCGAGGTTGGTGGCCGCCTCCGCCGGATCCCGATGCGCGCCCCCGAGCGGCTCAGGCACGATATCGTCGATGACGTCCATCTCCTTCAGGTGTTGGGAGGTGAGCTTGAGGGCCTCGGCCGCTTCCGGCGCCTTCTCACCGGTCCGCCAGAGGATGCTCGCGCAGCCTTCCGGCGAGATCACGGAGTAGTAGGCATACTCCAGCATGGCGATGCGGTCTCCGACGGCTATCCCCAGGGCCCCGCCGCTGCCGCCTTCGCCGATCACAACGCACACTATCGGCGTGGCCAGCCGGCTCATCTCGAGCAGGTTCCGGGCGATGGCCTCGGCCACGCCGCGCTCTTCTGAGCCGATCCCGGGATACGCCCCCTGTGTATCCACCAGCGACACCACCGGCAGCTTGAACTTCTCGGCCAGCTTCATCACGCGAAGAGCCTTCCGATAGCCCTCCGGGTGAGCACAGCCGAAGTTGCACGCCACCTTCTCCTTCGTGTCGCTGCCCTTGTGCTGAGCCACAATCGCCACCTTCTCCGTGCCGATGCTCCCCAGGCCGCATATCATCGCCTTGTCGTCCGCGAAACGCCGGTCACCGTGAAGCTCAGCAAAATTCTTCACGATCCGCTCAATGTACTGGCTGGCCAGTGGGCGAGAGGGGTGCCTGGCCAACTGCACGATTTCCCAGGGTGTTAGCGCCTGGTAGATCTTCCTGAGCAGCGATATGCGCTGGCCGCGCAGCTGGCGAATCTCCGCCGAATAATCGCGACCGGAGGCCACCTGTTCGGCCTCCAAGTCGGCAATCTGTTTTTGGAGGCGGAGTACCGGCTTCTCGAAGGACAGTTGGAAGCCGCTGTTCGCCTCGTTGCTTTCCTTAGCCATCGAAAGCCCATCCTGCGCAGATACCAAAAAAAAGGATGCACACAACACCCTTTATCATTCGCGATGTCTACAACCTAACGGTGCCGCGCTTTTCCTGCAAGTGGAATTTGCCCCCTACGGGCCCGCTGGGGCCGGCCCTATTGCCTTGCCAACGACGCTCTTATGCCATAACCTTGCACCTCCAAGCATGCCTACAGAGCGATTCAAACACGTGACTGTTATCGGCGTGGGCCTCCTTGGGGGCTCCGCCGCTCTGGCCATAAAAGCACACGACTCGCGAGTTAAGATCGCGGGCGTCGGGCGGCGACAGGCGAGCCTGGACGTGGCGTTGAAGGCCGGTGCCATAGACACCACGCACCTGGAGCCCCAACAGGTCGTTGCCCAAACCGATCTTGTGATACTGGCTACTCCCGTTGGGGCGTTCGAAAGGTACCTCCGGGCCCTCGCGGGCCTACTGCCCGGCCGCGCGCTGGTCACCGACGTTGGCTCGGTGAAGGCTGGTGTCGTCCGCGCCGCCGAGCGAGTGCTTGGCAAGGGCGGCCCGTTCGTCGGCAGCCACCCGATGGCCGGCAGTGAGGAAAAGGGCGTGGCCTTTGCACGGGCGGACCTGTTCGCCGGGGCCACATGCGTAATCACACCTACCGACCATACGCCCGCTCGCGCCACCAGGCGAATTGAACGGTTGTGGCAGGCGCTGGGCATGAGAACTGTGCGGATGAGACCGGCCGCCCACGACCGGGTCATTGCCCGCGTGTCGCACTTGCCGCATGTGCTGGCGGCCCTTCTGATGATGCTGCCTCGCCGGGGTGAGCTGGACGTAGCCTCCACCGGGTTCCAGGATGCGACGCGTCTGGCCGGGGGCGATCCCGAGATGTGGCGCGACATCCTGGTGACCAACCGTAAGCACATCCTGGCGGCAATCGATGCGTTCGACGACGACCTGATGCACCTGCGGGACCTTGTGGAGCTGGCCGACACGCCGGGCATCGAGAAGTTCCTCGCACTTGCAAAGAAGCGCCGCGAGGCCACCATCGCCCAAGCCCTGCCCGACCGCCGAGTAGCTATGGAATAGCTCGTGGTGCGGCCCCGTCAGAGCAGCTTCGTCTTTCCGGGGATGTGGACCGGGTAGCTCCCGTCCGGACCGGGCTTGACCGGCGGCTTCATGTCCATCTTGCAATCTTCGGGCTTCGGCGGGTGGTAGAAGTCGCTCTTGGCGGCCTTGTCCCACGTCATCTCCTTGCCGGTGTAGCAACTGAGCTGTCCCATAACGGTGGCCAGGGTGCTCTTGGCCATGTGGTAGCCGCTGTTGATGGGCTTGGAATTTCGGATGGCCTGGAAGAGGGCCCGGTGCTCTTCATCGTAGGGGTTGCAGCGCCCTTTCCACTGCCAGTTCGTCTCGCCCGTGATGCTGCATCGCGTGAGATTGGCGCGCCCCTTGGTGCCGTAGATGAGGCTCGATACCTCGTTGTAGCACCCGGTCGTGGTGCGGCAGTGGGCGTAGAGCTTCACGCCGTTGGCGAACTCATAAATGACCGAGTGGTGGTCGAAAACGTTGCCGTAAAGCTCATCGGTCATGGAGGAACGCCCAGCCAGGCCGTGGCATTTCACCGGCGTCTGCCCCTTCATCGCCCAGATCGAGCGGTCGACGTTGTGGATGAGGCTCTGCGGCACGTCGTCGCCGGACAGCCAAGTGAAATGGTATTGAGTGGAGCACTGATATTCGAGTTCGCTGAGGCCGGGCTTGCGCCGGTACAGGCCGTACGGGCCGCGAAGGAAGTTCTCCTCGATCATCACGATGTCGCCGATGGCGCCCGCGTGGATGCGCTTGATGGTCTCCTGATAGCCCGTGTGGTGGCGGCTCTGCAGGCCGGAGACCACGCTGAGCTTCTTCTGCTTGGCCAGCTCGCAGGCGGCGATGACGGTCTTGACGCCGCGCGGGTCGATGGCATGTGGTTTCTCGACGAAGACGTGCTTGCCTGCCTCGATAGCGGTCTTCATGTGCAGGGGATGGAACTTGGCGGCGTTGGCGATGAGCACCACGTCGACGCTCTCGATCACCTTCTTGAATCCGTCGAACCCGGTGAAGCAGTGCTTGTCATCGACGTCCACCTGGTTGGGCTTCTTCGCCTTCAGGCTCTTGCGCCGGGCATGCACGCGATCCAGGAAAATGTCGCACATGGCCACCAGGCGCAGGTCTTTGTCGACGTTCATGGCGTTGATGGCGGCGCCGGTACAGCGGCCGCCGGAGCCCACCATGCCGATCTTGATGGTGCCGCTGCCCGCTGCGTAGAGGCGGCTATCGAAGGCTGCGGTGACGAGCGCCGCGCCCGAAACTGCCGCCGAGGTCTTGAGGAACTCCCGTCGAGAAGATCGCCTGGATCCGGTTGACTTGCCTGATGCCATGGTGGCTACTCCTTTCAGTTGGTCGAAGGCTTACGGGGCTGGAAGACACCTCTGTAAACGAAACAGGCAGCCCAGTATGCCTGTGACGCATGGGGAGTCTAGCAGGCTGCGGCACCGTGTCAAGCAAAGTGTCCCGTTGCGCAGCCCATCAGGACCATCTGTAACCTGGGCTATCTACGGGCTGAGGTAGGCTGAGTGAAAGATGCCGCCATATCGTGCAGGCCGTTACTCGCTCAGCCGGCAGGGATATCGTTGGATAGGCGGGGTTGAGGCTCTCCAGGCTGGCGTTCGATCCTTGCACGACCAGTCGCTTTAAGCGTGCGATCCGCTGCCCAGTGCCGTCATCGGTGAGAATCGCGCACAACCCGCCGGTGACGGACTGGTCGGGATCGACGATTACCATGTCGCCATGGTGGAACCGGGGCGCCATCGACTGGCCCTCAACAGCCAGGACGAAGGCGTTGGGCGGCGCGCCCTGATATCTCAGGTATCTGCAGGCGACGCCCGCCGGATAGGCCTCGGCTTCCGACGTGTCGAAGCCCTGCCCGGCAGCCAGCCGGCCGATGATCGGCAGATACTGGCCGGCCCAGCGTTTGGGGAGCTGCTCCACATCCACGATGTCATAGTCCGGCGGAACGGCCGCTTCGCCCTGTGGCGCTGATGCATCCGGTGCCGTGGATGCTTCCACGGCGCGCGGCCCACCAGGCGAGAGGGATGCCAGGGCCTGTACGACTGGGCTGACGGCTACCAGATCCTCTGGAGACATCTGTCCGAGCAGCCGCAGGAGAACACGCAAATGCTCCTTTGGTCCGGCGGCGCCAGTAGAGACAGGTTGGTCGTCGCGTTCCAGGGCGGCAACGGGAATACCCAGGGCCTCAGCTATGCGCTGCTTGAGGCCGTGCCCGGGCTTGAGCTTGCCGCGTTCTATGCGGCCTATGGTGTTTGCGGCACAGGCGCACTTGTGGGCCAACTGATCCTGCGTCATGCCCAGTTTCTTACGTGCTTTCCTAACTGTATTCCCACTAACCATCTGTCCAATTATATGCGGCAGAATTCCAGAAACCCAGGGAATTCTCGCCAAAATCAGCCAGCACCAAACCTTACGTAGGATATTGCGTCGCCTGCGTTGTTTATCGGTTGGATAGCGGACGATCTCTAGCGTAGAATCACAGTGGAGCCGAGGGGGCGTGGAGGCGTCGGTTGACACCCTCTTGCTCAGAATCCGGCCTTGTGGAGGCCCGAAGTGGCTTTCAAACCAAAGAACTGTCACCCCTGCCGCCGGCGCCCGCCGGGGGCCGACGCCGTTGACGCCCTTGTGGGGGCTGTCCGGGTTGCGGCGAAAGATGGCCCCAAACGCCTGAAATCAGTGGTTGATGACTACGAATTTGACTGCTCCCGCTGGTCAGCTGGGCCCCGCAAGGCGACGGCGCTGATCGGCCTGCGTGTCCGGGTGGAGTGCGTTTTCCGGTTGCCGGTGGCTGCGGTGCCGGCGGATTGCGAGCTGCGGATTGATACCTCGCGCGGCTGGGGGTGCTGGCTTAGCCACCCGGGCACAGACGACGAGGACCCGGACGACGTAATGCGCCTGGCCTTCCAGGATCAGAGGCATCTGCTGAGCCAGCTTGTGCTTGAGGCGCTTATTGGCCGCCACAGATTCAGGACCCTGTCGGGTTTGAGCAGGCTGAGCAAGCGATACAGGGCGGGCGATTATGCGTACCGGCCGGCCGCTGCCGGCCTGATGGTGTCTTTTACGGCTGAGATGGAGGCCTACTGAGTGGCGTGGATCTGTCCAATCTGTGGCTTCCGCGTGGGCCGCGGCAGGAGCGTAACGGCTAAGGGCTGTCGCAAGTGCGGGGCGCTTCTTGTAGGTCGCCGGCGCCTCGAGGGGATCCGGCAGGGCGAGGCTGGCAGGCACGCGATATCCCGGGGCCGGCGTGGCCGGACTTCGCCGAGCTCAGTCGAGGCGCGCATTGGAGTTATCCATGGGTGAGGATACGGAATCAACACGGGCGAATTTGGACAACGGCGGTGAGATTCAACGGCTGAAGGCACAGTGCCGCGACCTGCATCAGGCCAATGTGCTGCTATCCGGCATATTCGATCGGCTGGCAAGGCGAGGGGTAAGGCTTTCCGAGGTACTGACGGACGATGAGCGCCACGCCCTGCTGGCGGCGGCGAACATGACCTCTGCCTCGGGCCGGATGTTCGTCCGGGTCGCCCGAGGCGGCTACGGATCGGAGGACGAGCCCAACCAATGATAGCCAAGGCCACGAGAAACAGTAGCGGGACCAGCCAGGGCCGCCGGCGCGACGACGATAACCGCGCTGGCCGTCGGGTGGCGTTTGTCTGCGGGCACTGTAAGCAGGGCATCGGGGACAGGTTCTATTGCGGCCCGGCGGGTCACACGGTCAAGATTAGCGGCCGGGTGTATCGGGCGTATGAAATATGCATGGAGTGCTTCATTTACTCGCACATTCCCCGGTGGTACGTGAAGCGGGAGCACTACGTCGGCGGGAACGCGACGGTGCGGCCGTCGCTACGCGTGGAATGGCTGGACGGGCGCGGCCCAACACTGGCTGAGACGGTTGCGGTTTACGGTCGCAAGCCCCGATACCTGGGTGGATGGTAGGGGATGTTCGATTGGCGATTTCCGATTTGGGGAAAGCGCAAGGTGGCGCGCCCTGTCCACTGCAGGCGGGGCGACCGGATAGGAAGAGATGACCATGGAACTGAAGGTTGAATATGTGAAGCCCGAGAGCTTGAATCCGGCGGCGATTAATCCGCGGCGTATAGACGATAGGGCCCTGTCGGCGCTGTCGCGGCTGCTGGACGAGCATGGATTTGTGGCCCCGGTGGTGGCGAGGCGCGAGGACAGGCTGCTGATCGGCGGGCATCAGCGTATCAAGGCGAACTCGCTTCGCAAGAAGCCGGCTGAGCTTGTGCCGTGCGTCTTTCTGGAAGGCATCAGCGACGAGCGGGCCAAGGCGCTGAATGTGGCGCTGAACAATCCGGCGGCGCAGGGCCGCTTTGACGTGGGGCTGCTCGGTGAGCTGCTTACAGGGATGGACACGTCGGATCTGGACCTGCCCGCCACGACGGGCCTGCCTCGGGCGGAGATTGCCGAGCTGACGGCGGGGCTGGCTCAGTGCGAGCCCGATACGCTCGAACCTGACGGCCTGCTGGACCTGCGCGATGAGGATGACGGTGACGAGGACAAGGTCGTGGTAATCCTGGAGATGCCGCCGGAGACGTATCAGTTGGTTCGGTCGCGGCTTGACAGGCTGATATCCACCCACGAGCTGACCTGCCATGTGCGGATGGACGGCTGATACGGGGCGCTGCCACCTCGGCTGGTTTCCTAAAGAGACCGCGAATGAAACTCTCATGCAGTTATCAGTTTCTGCCGAAGCGGCGGACGTGCAACACGTCGTTTGTGCAGACGGTCTTCGGCATCGGCCCGGAGGTCGGCCGGAACGTTATCGCCCGGGACGTAGAGGTCGATTACGCCCCTGGCCGAATCGTCCTCTTTTTGGGGCCGAGCGGAAGCGGCAAGAGCAGCTTGCTGCGAGAGGCTGCGAAGCAGGCCGATGGCGCTTTGGCACTGGATGAATGTGCCGGCGGGGATGACGCGCTCATAGACTCCCTCGGCGCTGACGCGGGCGCTGCGGCACATCTGCTGAGCCTGTGCGGCCTGGGCGAGGCGCTGCTGATGCTTCGATGCCCGGATGAGCTCAGCGACGGGCAGCGGTACCGGTTCGGTCTGGCCAAGGCGCTGGCCGCCGGCGCGCAGACATTAGTGGCCGACGAGTGGTGTGCCAAGCTCGACCGCGTAACGGCCACGGTTCTGAGCTGCAACGCCCGCAAGATCGCGGACAAACGCGGCATCGGCATGCTGCTGGCCACTACGCACGAGGACATAATCGCGGACCTCCAGCCGGACACGATCGTGTGGTGCCGGGGTAACGGAGTGGTGGAGGTGGAAAAGCGCCGTCCCTTTCGCGGGCCGGTCAGTTTTCACGAGCAGCTTGAAATCACCGAAGGCACCGGTGCGGACTGGCCGTTCTTTGCTCGCTGGCATTACCGCGGGCACGGGCTAGGTCCCCTGCGCCGGGTCTTTGTGTTGTGGCACGATCGCGAGTCGATCGGCATCTGCATCCTGGGCTACGGGCCGCTTTCCAGCAGCGCTCGCAACAGGCTGTTTGGTCTCAGCGGCAAGATCACAAAGGCCTTGGCGGCCAGGATAAACCGCAACTTTGTATCCGTTACCAGGCTGGTCCTGGACCCTCGTTATCGCGGTGCCGGAATCGCGTCGGCGTTTCTGCGCAGGGTATGCGAACTGAGCCCCTGGCCTTGGGTTGAACTAGTCAGCGAGATGGCGAACCTGGTGCCGTTTTGTGAGGCGGCCGGGTTCAGGCTTGTCCAAAAGTCGCGCGACAAGACAAGGGCTTCCCACGGCGGTTCGGGCGGCGCAGCCGGGGGCGGGCGCGGGCATTACGGAAAATCTAACTGGACGGTGAAAGGCTACGACGCCTATCTGAAGAAAGTGCGATTCAGCAGGCCGGCATACTACATCTTCGATAATCGGAAGAACTGCGCCTGCCGCGTCGAGGCAGGCAGAGACTAACCCGGTGGATCGAACGCCTCACCCCCCATGGTCGAATTGGCGTACAGAAACCCGGTGGTAAGGCTGTAATACCAGCCTGTCATGCCGTGCCGCGGCGGCACTGCGTTCGAGTGAAACTGGATCGCCTGCGCGGCAACACCTTCGGCGAACGGGTTGCTGGGCCACACTGGGAGGTATGGACCGTACTCGCCGTTTGGCTGGAGCGCGCCGTTTACGTCGGTGCGACCTATCATCCGCGCGACAAAGTTGGCTGGGTCGGCGGCGCCACCTTCGTTGAATTCCGGCCCACGGCCGTTATGTTGACATCGGTAGAACTGTATTTGGCTTCTTGCGGCTTGCAAGTCGGTTGCAAGGGCGGCCTCACGGGTATCGTTGGACGCATCCACCAATTTTGGTATTGCGGCCATGGCCAGGATCGCCAGGATCAATAGGACGATCAGGATCTCGACGAGCGTGAATCCCTTGTAGGGACACGTCATGAATATTCTCCTCATTCACGTGGCGAGAGCTGCGGGCAGGGCCTCCCTAAGACCCACTAACCGCCTAACTTACATCGTCATAACCGCGGCGGGCCTTTAACAGGGGCGGCGGCCGAACTGCAGAGCACCGACGCCCACACAACCGCGATAACGATTGCTGCAAGGTCTCGCTAAACGCTGCCGGATGGGCTTGTTATCGTGACAACCCCTTTTGCTTGTGAACGTTGCATCCGTGCAGTTGTCTTTGGTATGTGCTTACGGCGCAAGGCCGCACTGGCCCACCAGAAGGTTGAATCCATCGGCCGAAGCGTATTGCCGCGCCTGACCGGGTCAGAAAACCGTCGGGAGTCTTGGCGGGTTCGCCGCCCGCTGCAACCCCTAGGCGGCCGGTGCGTCAGGGTATGCCTCGGCGAACTCTTCCTTGCAGAACTGGTCGGCCACGAAGAAATACTTGAATGGCTTGTTCTGCGCAGCGTAGATCAGGCCCACGATTCCGTAGGCAACGTGTCCCATGTAAGTGAGGGGCCAGAGCACGTAGATCAGGCATATAACAAAGGGGATGAAGGACATGATCATGAAGATGCAGAAGACGGCTATGACCACCACGCTCCAGCATAGCGCTTGCTTCGCGTGGTAGGCTGCGTACTTGTCTTCATCCTTCTTGACCAGCCAGATTACAAGGGGACCGATGAAAAAGGTCGGTATCATCAGCAGATGGGCCAGCCAGGCCATCGTGGTATCTTTTCCGGCTGGCGGTGCTGCGGTCGGCGGTGCTGCGGCTGGCGGCTGAGCAGCAGGCGGCTGAGCTGGAGGCGGCTGAGCTGGAGGCGGCTGATCTGCAGGCGGCTGATCTGGAGAAGGGGCTTGTGGGGTCTCAGTCATGGTTGGTCCTTTCGATAAACGTCAAATCGACCTTCTGATTTCAGCCCGATCCAGGCACGTTCATAAGCAGCTTATGCGGGCGGACAGATTACCGCAAGAGCAAAAGTGACGAATGCCATTCTTACCCGCCGACCGCCGAGTTATATGTCCCCTCTACTCGCCTTCGCCTCCGGCTGGAGCTGCTGCGGCTGGGGCCGCTGACGGCATCTCGATGCTCTTGCTCGTCAGGCCAATCTTGGCCAGGAT